>Ga0214545_1006538_pt1 | contig 20224 bp, 15 predicted proteins | sample CNSS4metaG_FD_160064 | JGI IMG/M metagenome (GOLD analysis project Ga0214545, IMG submission 160064) | Root nodule microbial communities from cowpea collected in UCLA plant growth center, Los Angeles, California, USA - CNSS4 | ecosystem: Host-associated > Plants > Roots > Nodule | place: USA...
GCTGGGTCGCTGCCGCCGCTGTTCGCTGCAGCCGCTGGTTCACTGCAGCTCCATTTCCTCCACCTCCATTTCCTGATTCGTTGATTAAATTTTATATGTAGTTTTTAGGGTTTGTTGAAAAGGGTGGTTGAAATGCAAAGTGGAAGAGGGGCTGAAACCAGATCTGGAAGTGGATGGTAATGAGGATGATACCACAGAGGGGTTCTTCCAACTGCAGTGGTGCTCGAACGACTTACCACAACTGTAGTGGTGGTCCAAAAAAATGTCCCCTATGGCCTCGGTTCTTACGTTACCCGAGGCAGAAAAAGCGTTTTATGATTCCGGTTAACACCCGAGGCCAAAAGTCATACCTTTTGGCCTCACCCCAATATGCCTCGGTTCTAAAACCGAGGCAGAATAACAAAAACAACCGGGGCCAAAAGCCCATTCTGCACTGGTGTATCTATCCAGAGACATTTATCCTCTGACTTTGACACTCCAAAATGTCAAAATGATATGGCCAATCTTCTCAAACTTGTTAACACAATGTAATTGGAAGCTCTAATGTTGGATTGTTTATACCATATCAAAATAAGGTAAAGGAAAGATAAAACATACAAACACAAAGATTTAGAAGTTCGATTCTTTGCAATCTACATCCAGTTTTCCTAGCAACCTTAACCAGAGAATTTTTTCACTATTTCAAAAGAATTACAAACATAACATCTAATCAATAATGACTATTTTAGTAATCAATAATTTTTATTTTTGTAAATTGACATCTAAATTGGTCATTATAATTATTAACAATTATTGGTCACTAAATTAGTTTGATTAATATTTAAAATTTTTAAAAATTATTAAATAACAATTAATTTTAAAAATAAAAAATAATTAGTTACTATTTTAATTTAGATAAATTAAAATACTAGATTTAAAAAAGTTAATAATCCAAACGGACGGTAAAAACTATTGAAGATATAACGTATAAAAGTAATAAATTAACAAAATGAACTAGAAAAAAAAATGGATTGTGTGATGTCTGATGTGATAATTTAGCAGACTAATTTTTCTACATATAAGAAATAAAACTCGTAAGCAAATGGTCTCTCAACTCGGTCTATGCTATTTTGATAAAGTTTATTTTGATAACATTTATTTTTATTTTTCAACTCACACCAAAAAAATTTCTTTCTTTTGTTAAATAACATCTTTTTTCCATTATTAAAGTGCCACCACATATTCATTATTATTTGTCAAAAAAAAAACTTTGATTAGAAATCACTGGAACACGTCAGAACATTCTTGCACCCTCTCTCACATCCAGAACCCTCTTCTCCTCTTCCAAATATGAAACACCAGAACCTTCTTCTTCTCTCTACATTATACTACGACACTTCAATTCCACCATTGCATGTTTCAACAACCACGTTAACCCTTCGCCACATTCTCTCTCCCTATATATACAGAACCACCATCCACCTTAATCTTCAACCAGTTTCAAAACAATCTTCAAATACAGCCAAAATCAAACACAGAATCTGTTTCTCTCGACTCTCCAATTCATCAGCGAAAACCCATTCACACATTTCAAAGCTCAGATGAGAAACTTCGCACTAGCACCACTGATCTTGCTTGTTCTTGCCGGTTTTTCGTGGAAGGCAAAAGGGTCTCTGCAACCATTCACGGATCGTCCTGGTGCACTCTGGGCTGACATATGGTCTGATCGCTTCCTTGATCCATATCGCGTGTTGGAGCAAATCCCATTTGGGGTTGGCAAAGATCAGGCATTGTCACCTGCAAGAGTGGATTGGAAGGAGACAGCAGAGGGACATGTTATCATGATGGATGTTCCAGGGTTGAAGAAAGATGAGATAAAGATAGAAGTGGAAGGGAACAGAGTGGTGAGAGTGAGTGGAGAAAGGAAGAAGGAGGAGGAGAAGGAAGGGGATCACTGGCACAGAGTGGAGAGATCTTATGGCAGATTCTGGAGACAGTTTAAGGTTCCAGAGAATGTGGATTTTGATTCTCTCAAGGCTAAGTTAGAGAATGGAGTTCTTACTCTCACCATGGCCAAGTTGGCACCTGATAAGATCAGAGCTTCTAGGGTTGTTAGCATTGCAGAGGATGATGGAGGAAAACAAGATCTTTGAATTGCTCATAAATGGTGAGAGCTATGTATCCTGTCATGAACTTCTTGTTTGTGTGATGGTAAATGATAAATGAAAAAGGAAGGGTTTGAATTTGTGGATAATAAGGTTCTACTAAGATCTTTTGTTGTGAGGATGTTACTAAGTTATCATGTTGCTGTGGTCTTGTTTGATTTACTTGTTAGAGTTAGAATTTTAAAGGATAATGAAATTATAACGAATAAATTTTTACAATTTTTATCTCTAAGTTGTAAAAAGAAGTTGGACAAAATTTAATTTTATTCGAAGTTGAAAGAGATAAAAGAGAATAAGATCTCACAAAAGCAACCATATATAACAATTAATATCTCTTATTAACTTGGATAATGCAAATAACAAGAAGAGCATATGATTACATTAACTCAACAACTATTAAGCACAGTTGAGATATTTGATTCAAAGTACGGACTTAATAACCTCATTTATCTTCAAAAGCCTCTACGAAGACAACATCGAAGGGATCTGGGTCATCCAGCCTCAAGCGTGTTCCATCCTCACCGTTCTTTGCATCAAATCTCCCAATATTCAAACAAGTTTCTCCGCCATCTCGACAAAACACAAGCTTGTACCCAACACCAAATCGGTACTTCTGAATCTGAAATGAGCCACTAACAACTCGTTGCTGAGCACTAATTCCCACGTATGGCACGGGGAATTTGAAGTCCAAAATCACCTCCCACTTGCCGGATTCTGCACACTCTGGCTTATTTACGAACTCGATAACCAGATTCTGACCTATACCATATCAAATTAGTAACCCAACATTATCATTTTTAGGAAAATAATTCAATTTAGAAACTACTAACAAAAAGACGTATGAGTTCAATTTTTCTAATAATATTATATTTCTTTTCACTAACAAAATCTTATAGTAACAAAAAATGATTGATGAGTACCTGTGAGGACTACAGTGCTGTCTCCGCCGGTGGTGAATTTGACAGAACGGCCACGGAAGACTTCTGAGAAATCTTGCAAGACAAGTCTGAGTTGCCGGTTTTGGCAAGTTTCAATCCGCCACCTGGTGGGCCACGGATTGATGGTATGATGTAGTATTGCCGATCTGTTTCCACGGTGTTATTCATTACGTCCAGAACTGGCGTAGGAGCATTATCTGAGAAAGCTGAGGGAAGGTTCGTGAGGAATGCGAGGAAGGAGAAAGCAAGAACTAAGGTTTGCTTCATGCTTGATTCAGTGGGAGGGTGTTCTTGATGTTGTGTTTGTGTTTCCATGAACGGGTTTTGCTTCTTTATATAGAAACAAGGATGAGAAATGCACCCATAAGGGGCATTGTCATTTTTGTTTTAATTTTAATTAAATTCGTGTCAAGTTTAATAAGACTTATTCACCGGTCTTTCCAGAAAAGATTAATAGAAATATCCAAAATTAATGAAACATGATTGTACTTCATAAACACGAGATTTGATGAGTTCATGAGTTTTTTTCTTTACAACATGTCATTATAAGAATTAGATTTTGATATAGATAAATCTTATGATGAATTAGGAAAATACAATATTAATAAAATATGAATTTAATCTATATATAAAATTTATATATAACGAATTAATACGATCTTTTACTCAAAATTTTAAAACACTGATTTTATGAGTCATATAATATTCAACTTTCTTATTTTTTACTACATAAAACTTAAATTCATATTCAAATTTTCAACATTTATATTAATCTAAATTAAAAGGATGTCAATTTGATGCAATTTTAAAATATTAAAATTTTTTTGTTTTAATTAAAGTCATGCTAATTTATCATAAAGTCACGATAAAGTAGTATTAATTTTTATCGTACCAATTTGACACAAATTTATTTTTATATTTTTTTTTTAAATTAAAGACATTTCAATAATTTTAAAAATAAAATTTACTGGTTTAATGATTTTGCCGAATATGCTGTTATAGCACCACGTTTTTCTTATTAGAAAAAGATAGTACATAGTTAGGTATGGAAAGTCCAATTATGAGAGAGAAAAGGAAGAAAAAAACAAGAAAAAGAAGAAAGAGCTCAAAATTGAAACATAGGCAGCAACAAATGTACACGGATGTTAAGAATCGACGTAGCAGCAAAGGTGTATTATTGAAGTGTAGGAAAAATACAGAGGTATTAAAGAGACTGACAAAACATTTATAACATTTTTTTAATGTTTTAATAATTTTAAGACCGGAGGTTTTTTTCTTCTTCTTAATTTAACAAATGAATCTTAGTTATTTATTTGAATAATTAGATTAAAATTATTAAAGTATAGTAATAAAAATATATTTTAAATATAACTCGATTTTTAATGAAAAAACATGTATGTGCAGAGATATTTCAAATGTACAGGTAGAGAAATGTGAAAATTTTTGTGGTTCATATGCCACTTACAATTTGGAGGGAATATAATTGTTTAAAAAAAAAGGAAATGTGAAGCAATTATTGGTAGTTTGATCAATAATGCTGTGAAATATGATATAATCACATTTTTTTTAAATAGCTTTTTTTATCCGAAAACCAAACTTTTTGACCCACAAAAAAAATACATTTTGAAAATTGGAATTTCAATATTTGTTTTAACAGATAAAAAATATATACTAATCGATTTACTTATTTATGTCGTGTCTGATAATATAAGTATTTGTAAGCTTCATAAAAGAATTGGGTAATTATTATATCTAATTATACTTATACTACCCTTTGGAATGGAAGATAATTATGCTCAATTTTATGTATATTTTTTATTCTTTAATGTTATTCAAGTCAAATTAATTCAACTTCTTTTATTATATATATAAAAAAATATCAACTTATCCTATGTGCCAAGTAGGTAAGATATTAGATAAATGCAAGTACAATAATTGGATAAGGATGAAACTCGACCGAGTAATTTTGATAGATTTTTTATAATAGCATAATTGTTAAAAAACTTTTTACCCACATACTATATAGTATGATTTACGTACTACTTTTGTTAATTATTTACTTTCATTTGAAAAAGAAATTAGAAATTAAAAATTAAAAATATAACAAAAAATAATCAATATTTATAACGTTAGTCCTATTTAAATTTTATTTTTTAATAGTTTAAATAAATTATTAAATATAACTGTGATTACCATTTTAATATATAGAAAAGAGAGATTACCATTTTGCCCTTTAAGTAATAAGTAGTATAAATTAGTATTTGTATTAGTTATAATAATTTTTTAAATTTTTATTTAATACAACACTTTAAATAAATACATAAAAAAATTAATAGAATAAATTAATTTAGTTGTAGGAAGGAAGTTGTAAGAATGGAGTCACCACAAAAAAGGAGTCCAATCCACTCTCCACCCCCATATCGAATCCAGCGAAGAGGAGCTCCGTTCCAAAAATTATGAGGGATCGAATCTACAAATTTGGGATCGATCTAACACGTGAAAAAAGAGTAATTTTTGCTACATACAACACGTGGAAAAAAAAAAGGTGACAAAGGATAATTTGGTGAAACAATCCTTCAAATCCGCCCGATACACACTAGATAAAAAAAATCACTCATCTTCCAAATCACTGCAACTACTCATCCTTGTATGGTTCCAAATGAACATCTACTTTCCCTAATAACATTTCCAAGCTTGGAGTATTACATGTAAATACTCCATCTTGTTTACGAAGTTTATATGAACATATAAAATTCACGATATTCAACGGATTAAACGGTAAATATTAAGTTTTCCTCCATGGGAGGCTTGTGAAGTTCTCCCACACTACCCTGCTACATTTAATGTTTTGCATCGCAGAATCAAGTGGACAGGTGTAGGCGTCTTAACAATTTTACCATAGTTAAATTACTCAAGATACTTGATTTTATATGTTTTGCTTCCATTTTAAAATATATATATATATATATATATATATATATATATATATATTTATTTATTTATTTATTTTATATTATTATTTTTTACGTCAGACTTAATTATAAGTTTTTCAGTAATTTCCCTTTCATCATCACTATTGTATAAAATAGGTATGATTAATTTTTTAAAATTCTCATAAATGGGAGTATATTTAATTTTGATTTCAAATTTTCTTGGTATTGAATGTATAAAATTTTCATATTTCTAAATTGAGTTATAATATACTCGCTTGATTTTATATTTTCAACGTAACAATACAAACTTTGACATTAAAAAAATGAAATAATGAAAGAAATTGTGAAACCTTAGGTATATTCACCAAATAACATTGTTTCATATATTGTTTTTTTTTCAGTATTTAACTTTAACAAAATTATAATTTTATAAAAATAATTAAAGTTTTAATGGTTCCTTTTTATTGTTATCCAATGAGTTTGCAAATTAATCATTTGTCTTTTTAAAACACGAGTTCGTCTTTATACAAAATGTTTTGTCCAAGTGTGAAAGTTGAACAGCAGAATATAAACATTTGCATCTTCTCTTTCTCTCCTTTCTTCATCACTTTCATGCTTGTGTAAAAAAATACATCATCAATTAAAAATATCATCGTTCTATTAACAGATAACTAAAATCGAATAAAAATCACATGCCCTTTAATTCCATGCACACTTACTCTCTTCAAAATAAAAATTAAATTTATTATATAGCTATAAACACACATTCTCTTTCTTATTATAGAAAATGTAGGACTTTACGACATGCGTATCTCATCGTACTGAACATATAAATGGATGATTTTTGTTTCTGAACGAATTGTAGAGTTAGAATATATATTAAACCTAATATTTTTCTTTCTATGAAATTGGAAAGAAGAAAAGAGAGAAAGATCTCACAGAAGAAAGCATAGTCATGATCTCTTATTCACTTAGGTAATGCAAATCACAACAAGTAGAGCATATACGATTGCATTAACTCAACATTTATTAACCAAATTTGAGATATTTGATTCAAACAACGGACTTAATAACCTTATCATCATCATCATCATATGCCCGTATGAACACAATATCGGAGGCACCATATTCTTCCTCAGTCAGAGTCAAGCGTCTACCCTCCTCACCGTTATAAGCATCAAACCTCTCAATATTCAAACAAGCTTGTGCTGACTCAGTCCTGCAAAACACAAGCTTGTACCCAATTCCATATTTCTTAATGTGAAATGTTGGGTATTGGACTCCCTTCCTATGTGGAGAAAAAGACTCAAAATTTGAGAAGTCCATGTCTCACTTAACCTAGTGGAGAGGGGCTATAAAATAAAGAGAGAGGCAGAACAATAGAATCAGAATACACTGAAAGCCCTAACACATAGAGGGAGAGGTAGAGTGAAAATTCTGTTCACGTTTTTCATAGAGCTGTCGCAGTAAATTCGGCGCTGCGGATTCGTTCACCGTTGGATCGGGCTGAAATTTTTACAGCAGGTTCGGAACTCGTTGCTCTTCATTCTGACCGGTCGGATCTTTGATACGAGGTCTGAGTTGGGAGATATTAATTTCGCACTGCAGCAGTGATTTGTAGAGGTTTCCTCTCTTGTTCTTCTCTATTTGAAAGCTTTGTTGTTTTGTTATTTGGTTGGGTGTTGGCACTAATTTGTACTATTGATTGAGACTCTCTTGTACTCTTGTTGATCATAGTGGAACTATTTCTTTGGTCTGGACGACTCGTGGTTTTTACTCTTGATTTGAGGGGTTTTCCACGTTATAAATCTTGGTGCCTTTATTTGTGTTTTTGGTGATTTATTATTGCTGCTTTTTGATTATTGCTCCTCATAGATTCTTATAAGTTAAGAGAAATTATATCCGCTGCATTTTCTGGTATATTATTTGTTATTGTTTTCCCCATCATGAAATTTCCCATCAAAAATTTCTTGCCCTGGATGGTCTTCGGCACCACCAATTCCCACACATGCCTTGTTTATTGTTACGTCCAAAAACACCAACCACTTGGATGATTCCGCACACCTTGGCTTATCTACGAACTCGATTTCCACTTCCGTACCTATTCTCATGTTTCAAATAATTCAAATGAGTGATAAATAACAAACTATTCAGTTTTCATCCTTGATGAGTGAGTGAGTACCTGTGAATATATCAGAGGTGTCGGTGTCTCCAGCTACGGTGAATTTGACCGGGTTGCCACGATAGAATTGTGAGTATTCTTGAAAGACAGTAAGAGGGCACTCTGAATTCGCAGTTCTGGCATATTTCACACCACCACCTGCTGGGCCAAAGAATGATGGAAAGATGTAGTATTGGCGAGATGGTTCAAGGGGGTCGCCATCTTTGTCCACAACTTGCTCAGCATCATCTGAGAAACCTAAGGGAAGATTGGTGAAGAAAGCAAAGAAGGAGAGAGCAAGAACTAGGGTTCGCTTCATGCTTGATTCACTGGGAGGTGTTGTTGTTTCAGATCTTGTGATGGATTTGTTTTTGTTCTTTCCTTATATAGAAACAAAGATATGCTGCTATGTACCACCCACCACGTGTTTGTACTTTGGAAAAAGATAAGATACTGCATGGGTTAGATATGTACACTTCAATTTTGGTCAGTGATGTGGAAGAGACTGATAAGACAGTTGAAATTACTCGTAAGGGTGTATTTGTAGAATATTATCACTTCCATTTCTGGAAATTTTTTTTTATAAAAATGGATTTTAAATCTAATTTAATTTCATAAAATTATTACGTTGAGGTATATTTATTTTATGTGTGAGATAAAAAATTAGTGGGTAATCTATTAGCGATTTGATATGGGATTTGGAATAAAATATCTAAAAAAGTTCGTTAAGATAGACTTCGACCTTATTTTGATATTATGTTAGAAGTGGACTTTAAGCTTAACTCAACTTCACAAAATCAACTGGTAAGGTAAAGATTGCATCCACTTATATATTGTGAATTAGTCTTATCGACTAATAAGACTTTCGACATAATCTTAAATGTTATTTTTAATTGATTTTTTATTTTTAATATTTTAAAACTATTATCTCATATAAAAACAAAATTATCAAAAAATTTAGTAATTAAAATATTATTATCTTCCATTTTTTTAAATCTTATTCTTGATATCTTAACGTAATGTGTAATTACGTCGGTAAGTAAAATATAAAAGTGAAAAACAAAAATTATAATATAATTTTCCTTTCTGGTGTGTGTCTGCAGAAATGTAGAATTATTGGCTTAGATGGGACATACAATTTCGAGAAACAGACTTTTGTAATTGTTAAAAAAAAAACAAATGTGAAGCAATTATTGGTAGTTTGATCGGTCATGTTGTAAAATATTATACCGCCAGATTTTGAAACAAGTTTTTTTATCTGAAAACTACATGTTCTTTAACCCTTTGAAAAAAATCAGTATTTTCAATATTGATTTTAACGAAAAAAAAATAGAATCAATTTTACTTATTTATATGGTGTCTAATAACTAAATATTTGTAGAGATGATGACGGAATTAGATAATTATCATTTCTAATTATAGTTGTACTTCCCTTTCGAAGATAATTATGCTAAACTTTTTTTATACTTTTTATTCTTTAATGTTATTGAAGTTCATTTATTATATGAAAAAAAAATCAAGGAGAGTCTATAAGATGCATTATTTGAGTGCTGAGTAGGTGGTAAGATATTAAGTGGAAGTTCAATAATTGGATATGTTTGGTATTTAAAAGTTGTGCATTGCAGAAGTATACGTGGGCGTTTGTGGGCGTTTGTGGGCGTCTCAATTATAATTTTCTAATGTCTTTCATTCAAGTTTCAAAGAGAGAAAAGAAAGCATATCATTGCATTAACTCAACACTCATTAGCTGTACAGGGGTGCTTGTCAAAATTATGGAGGTGTAGGAAGAAAAGGCATTCAGGTTGTTTATGATATGAGAGCACGTGTTTCTCCTTCTACTTCCAATTTTTCTTCGACATCCCAAATTCTTTTAAAATACTTAAAATGAGTTTTTGATTTTTTGACAAATACACTCACATACAGGTACTGGATTTGAAAATGTGGTTGAAGAAGTATCAGATTTTGAAATCCAGTTAAAAAAGTAACTAGATTTTGAAATTCCATTAATCTGACAAATTCAAATATAAATATATATATATATATATATATATATATATATATATATATATATATATATATTAAATATATATTAAAAAGTTTCAAAATATACAAATTTTAAAAAAAGAAACATTAAAAAATAAAAAATAGAAAAACAAAAAAAAAGTATAGAAAAAGTATTTAAAATTAAAAAAAAACCTGTAAATAAAATTAACAAAATCAAACAAAATAAAAAATTAAATTAAAATATATAATTATATATTTTTTTAAGTTTAATAAATGTATAATAAAAAAACATAAAATGTAAAATAGTATATATATATATATATATAATTTTTTTCTTAATTTTATTTAAATATTAATTATTTTTTAATTTAATTTTATTATTTATTCATAAATGTGTGAATTTAATCTTTTTTAATAGAATTTTATTTTGATTATTAGACATTTCAAACACATTTTATAATAGTGGTTGAGCATTTTTTTAGCTAATATTAAAGCGAAGATGTGTCAAATGGTATAAACAACTTCAGTTGTATAATAAGATGCATTTGGAACGTCAAATAAATTTATCAAATTTTGATTAAAATGATTAAATTCACGCATTTATAAAGTCGTGAGATTAAATTGAACAAAAGTTTTAAAAATTGACTAATTCAAATTTTCACTAAAAGTTAAGGACCAAAAAACATATTTAACCCAAATTTTTATATGTCAAGCACGTTTTAAGATGGTGTTTCAATTACTTACACTATTTAGACAAGTTTTAACTCAAATGTTGTTTAACAAGTTCAAAACAATTAACGTATTTAACTTAAAAAGACTACATTCATTTATTTCTATGATTTGAAACCAAAATGTATCAAAATTTTGAACAATAAAAAATTCCAAATTCACATCCATTTTTAAAGACTAAAAATATTTAACCTAATATAAATAATTAAATAGATCAATACATAAATTAAAATAAATATAAATAATAAATAATAAATAAAATGAGATTAACGACATGTCACTAAGTAAATATAAAAAAGAAATTAAACATAAATAAATAAGTAAATAAATAAAATAATAAATGTCAAGTCTCATTATCTCAATGATCGTTGAAAATCTAAAAATATGTGTTCTCTTTCTCTTATCTTCTTCTATTTCTTCCCTTTTCTCTCTTCTTTCTTCCTCTCTCTTTCTCCTTTCCTTAAAACATTTTTCTTTCGAGCCCTCCTATGACAACTTATTTATTATGTACCAAGGTATCCAACTCTAATAATTTCATGAGTTTGTTTTTGTTTTTGGTAAGGTTCAAGTGATATCGATCAATGGCAAGTGATGAAGCTTTAGTTTTGTTGTCATGATAACAAAAATTTTTATAACTAATATTAATAACTACTTTAAAGTTTAATTAATCATTAATTATATATTTTTTATTTATAATAGTAATTATTTTAAAGATCAATAATTTTAAATTTATAAATTAATATATAAATTAATTATAGTGATCGATTATTATTTGTCTTTAAAATAATTGTTATTTAAGGATTTTTTTTAATAAATTTACATGATTTCTTTGTAGTAAATTTACACTATTTTTCTTGGAGTAAAAAGTTGATTCCATTCTATCCTCAGATTTTAAAAATGTGATAAAGGATTATTATTATTATTATTAATATTGAGGTGTAGTATTCATTACAAAATAAGTCTTTTGATTAGGATAAGATTTTTTTTAGGTGCGTAGCATTTATTTAATTTGTTTTTCTTTTTCTTTTCATTTATAAATTTAATTTATAATATTACTTTTAATGAATTAATTTATATCTATAACAATAATAAAGAGAATTTCCTCTTTTGTGTCCACATTTCATAATACCAATTCTATCTTTTATAATATAATTATTTATTATTTTTTAAAATTAATGGTTATTTTCACCTATTTTCTATAAAATTGTTTATCTTATTTTTTTTATTCATCAACAATTAACTTTTCTATTCATTTCACTTCATTTTTAATAAATATAAATTTATTTTATATATTAACTTAATAACATTACATTATTATCACCTACTAAAATACTATCATTCATTATTTATATATTGTATTTTAAATTTTTAAGTATTACATTGGTCATGGTTTGGTCTTTGTTGTTATTTTGGTCTTGTAAACTTTTATGTGGAATTTGTAGTTCTTGATGGTTTTTTAGCCCTTATATTAATATTAATATTAATATTATTATTATTATTGTTATTATTAGTTAGTTAGTTAAAATAATAATAATAATATTAATACTAATTTTTTTAATAATAATAATAATAATGTTAATCGTAGTATATAATAATAATAATATAAATAATAGTACTAACCACCTTATGATAAACCCAAAATAAAAACAAAGTAATAAAAGAAGTGTGAATGCCTGTGCAGTAATTACTCGTTTTAAGGAAAGGAAAGACGATGAAACCCACAAGAATCAAATGGTGGTGTTGGATCTGCTTTTCAAAACATCACAAATCACACAACAACCACTCCATGAGACACATCACGCCATTTCAGAATAGATAGATAATTGAAGTAGATAGTTGAAATCAAATCATTGTATCATTCCATTTGACCACAAAATTAAATAACACATATGTTTAATTAAAAAATATAATTATTTTAGACAGTCAATATAACCAACTATTATCATAAGGTGATAATACTTTTTTGGTCGGAAAATGAAATGAGAGGTTTCTTTAAAAAAATATATATAATCTTTTGATAATTCAAAATATTAACATTTTAGTATTAATTATTGGAATATTATTAAATTGTTACAATAAAATTTAAAATTGATGCATTTTTTGTTTTATATGTAGTCAAACTACAATTTTTGTATGGTCATGTTGAATTTTCTTTTTATACTTTTATTTGACACTCCTAAAAAGTATTATTTTATTTTTATTCATGAAGTATGATATTTTATTATTATTAATTAAGTACAATAAAATTTATTTTTATTAAACCTAATACTCTTCTAATGACTTTGAAATTGGAAAGGAATGAAAGAGAGAAAGATCTCTCTTATTGACTTAGGTAATGCAAATCACAAGAAGAAGAACATGTATATGATTGCATTAACTCAACATTTATTAAGCATAGTTGAGATATTTGATTCAAACAACGGATTTAATAACCTTATCATCATCTTCAAATGCCTGTACGAACACAACATTGAAGACATCTTCCTGAGTGAAACTCAAGCGTCTTCCATCCTCACCGTTCTGTGCATCAGACCTCCCAATATCGAAACAATTTTGTGAGTCATCGACGCAGAACACAAGCTTGTACCCGAGTCCTTGCTTCTCTATTTTAAATTTCCCATCTAAAATTGGCCCCGTTTGTCCACTAAGTCCCACATATGGCGTGTAGATTTCATTGTCCAAAAACACTATCCATTTGGGGGATTCTGCACACTCTGGCTTATCTACGAACTCGATATCCAGGCTGCTATCTATACCATTTTTCCAAAAATTTTAATTAGTAACACAACATAAATTCTCACTACAATTTAGCCACTCAAGAACATTGACACAAGTAAATCACTAACACATTTTTGTTAGAGTTATGATTCTCTACTGAGTTTTTTGGTGTTATTTTCTAAGCATTAAAAATATATCGATGAACACTAATTTTAATGTTTTAAAACATATTAAGAAAATGTGTTAAATATATATTGAGTCCCTCAACTTTAATGTAAAATTGGAATTCATCTCAGTCTGAAATTTTAATATATTTTGGTCCCTAAACTCAAAAAATAAATGGATATAATCTTTTTAATTCAATTACGTTAATTTTTTGTATGTATCAAACACGTTTCGTAATAGATATTGAAGCGTTAACGTGTCAAATTGTACAAACAACTCAAATACTAACACAAAAGTATCAAAATTTTAAAGTCTGAAAATCAAAATGCATCAAAATTTCAGACATGAACAAATTCCAATTTTGCGTCAACTTTCATGGACTAAAATCATTCCTTAACCTAAAAGAATTTTTAAAAGAAAAATGATCTTTTGACTACTAAATTTTGACAACTTTCTCTTACAACTTTAGCTGTGATTTTTTTAGTGATTTTCTATTTTTTCATTTTCTCAATATTCAAAAATCACTTAGAAGATAACATCTCGTATTATAAGAAAAAATTGTCAAAATTTAGTAGTCAAATGATTACTATTTTTAAAATATCAACGACATTATGATTGATGTATCTTAAACAGTATGTAAATGACAACACCAACAAGTTCAGCCAAGAACCTGAAGTCGTTTGATTATTAATTTCACTGTTGATTAGCGTGGCAAAAGAACATGAAAGATGTTAATAACCTGTGAGGATTAGAGGGGTTGGTTCAGCTACGGTGAATTTGACAGGGCTGCCACGGAAGACTTCTGAGTAATCTTGCAAGACAGTAAGAGGGCACTGTGAGTTTCCAGTTTTTGCAAGTTTCAATCCACCACCCTGTGGCCCACGGATTGCTGGTAAGATGTAGTATCGCCGATCTGTTACCACGGGGTTCCCCGATATGTCAAAAACTGCGTCATCGGAGAAACCTGAGGGAAGGTTCGTGAGGAAAGCAAGGAAGGAGAAAGCAACAACTAGGGTTCGCTTCATGCTTGATTCAGTCGAAGGTGGTGAGCTTGTGTTTTCATGAACTGGTTTCGGTTCTTTATATACAAACAAACAAGGACACTGTTATAAACCACGTTTTTCTAATTCAAAAGACACACAGGACATAGTTTGTTGAGTTTGGTGGGTTTTAAAAACTTGAAATTTATTTATGTTTTGGAAAAAAAAATTATGATTACCATTTTTATGATATTGATTCTTTATTTATTTTTTTTAACGTGGTTTAGTGTATGTATTTGATTAATGAATTATTATTTTATTTTTTGAAAAAATCAATAATTTATATTAAATTACGTTAAAAGATAAATAAAGGATGAAAATAAAAAATAGAATCATACCATAATTTTTTTAATTTTTAATAAGAATTTAAATGTAACTTTTTACATTAGGATTATTTCTTTACCCAGTGTTATTGTTCATTTTCTAATTTCCTTATTACAATGTTACTTGTTTATCTTCCAAACTTGTTAATATTCAAAACTTTCAGATTCAACAGATATTTGCACGAGTTTCCAACCAGAAATATCTTATTCAAAATAAATAAATAAATAAAATGAGGAAACATTGGCAAACATTTTTTAGATGCCAAATTATCGGCCTACATAGGTTGTACGTAGAGTTGAATTGGATGACAGAAAAGAAAAAAGAAAAAAGAAAAAAGAAAAAAGAAAGGGGCTAATTGAAACATCGGCAGCAATAAATATAAACAGATGCTAAGAATCGACGTAGCAGAAACAATTTTTTTTTTTTATTTAACAAATGAAAATTGGTTATTTAAATAATTAGATTAAAAATAATAAAATATACATTATAAATAATTAGATTTTTAGTGAAAAATAATGTAAAGATATTTCAAATTTATAGGTAGAGAAATGTAAAAGATTTGTCGGCAAGATGGTCTTTCAATTTAGAGAAAGAGGAAACAGTTGTTAAAGAAAAGAACTCTGAAACAATTATTGGTACTGTGATCAATAATAATGCTGTCAAATATCATATACCATATAATTACATTGTGAAACCAGTTTTTTTATTCGAAAACCAAATTTTTTACCTTAAAAAATACTTTTTGAAAATATGTATTTTAAATATTGGGTTTGAGAGAAAAAAAGAAAATATAATAATCATTAATTATATTTGTAAATATATGTAAGCTTCATAATAAAATTCAGTAATTATATCTCTAACATCATATTTTATACAATTATATTTTATTTTCCAACTCATCATCGTACTATAATTTTATCATTATATACATTTTTATTTGTTGCAATAAAAAATTTTAATGTAATTATGATGAATTCTTTTTAATCACCATAGAACATATATCAAAGTTTAAAAGATACAAGATCTATGTTAAATTTTTATTATTATTATTTTAATCTTTATTTTTTACATGATTTTGTTTAAGTGAAGTATTTTAACTTTTATTAGTGTATAAAAAATATATTCATTAGAATTTAAAAAATTGAAGTAAAAAAATATTTTTAAAAAATATTTTAATTTGAATATTTGTTTTCCTTTCATATCTTTTAAAATATTTTTAAATTTTATCAACTAGGTTTCATTAATGTTTGCAAATTTGATAAATATTTTGGTTCTCATGAAATTTTATTTGGTATTTTAATTTGAAATGTATATGATTATAATTTTTTTTCTAAGTACTTGATATCAAAGAAACAACTCTCCTTTTAATATTGAATATTTGATAATATTATGTTTTCTTTTCTGTAACTTTTTATTAATTTATAAAAATTAGTTAATTAATATTTGAAACAATAAGAAAACGGGTATGAGTATGGATACGAATATACCCATTACTTGATAGAAATGAGACAAAAATTTGATATCCGTCAAATTTAAATATAAAATGAAAATGAATTTTTTTCATAAAGATAAATATAAGATAACAAAATTTGTACCGACCTATCCCGTCCCTACCTTGGGAGGAAGGTTATTATAACATATCTTTTTATGCTTTTTCTTTCTTGAATGTTACTCAAATCAAATTATTTCAAATTCATTTATTATATAAAAATAATAAATGAAATCAACGAGAGTATATAAGATGTATTATGCCACGTGATGAGTAGGTAAGATATTATATCAATGCAAGTACAATAATTGAATAAAGAAGAAATTGGACCGGTTAATTTATAGCATTATTATTAAGAAGATTATTTTTTGTAATCTTTTTACTTTCATTTTCGTCTATCTTTATAAAGTAATAGGTTAAAATTTGGTGATTAGAAATTGAATTCTAATATAATTTTTCAACTTCCTTTTGAAAATGAAGTCATAATAAAATTAAAAAATAAAAATGTAATATTAAAAATAATCAATATTTCATAAATTTATTCCAATTTAAAATTTATTTTTTAATAGTCTAAATAAATTATTAGATATAACTAATAGTGAGATTTTGTATAAAAAATATTACAATAAAAAATTAAAATTTAAAATAATAATTTTATTTTATTTTATTCATAATTAAATCTACTTAGTAATTTAATTACATAAAAATATTTCGAAAAGCTATTGGTAGAGAAAAATAAAGCATTTATAACTAAGATATGGAAAAAAAAATCATTATCTCTAGACAATATTTGACTATGATATTTAGAAAAAAAATTTATATATTCAAAATGCTTTCGATCTTATCATATATTTTATTGTATATTTTTTTATTGTGTTATTTTGTTTAATATGTATCAAATTATTTATAAAATACACATATTTCATATATTTTTTAATATTTTTATTGTTTGTTTTCTTTAATCAAGCATAACACTATTTTGGTAATTTTTTATATAATTATTTTTATTTTTAATTTATTATCAAAGGGTAATTTTATCACCAAATGTATAAAAGGTGTTTTATTTAATATAATTATGTTTATTATCATTCATCCTAGATTAAAGTTAAAAAGATATAAAATTTATATCTAAATTTTAATTATTATTAGTTTAATATTTTTTTCAGTCCAATTTTATTGAAGTGATGTATTATAACATTTAATAGTTCATAAAAAGAGAAATATCATTAGAATCCAGAGAAAGGAAGTAAAGACACAATTGAAATATTTAAAAACTTGAATATTTAGTTTTCTTTTATAATTTTTAAAAATATTTTTAAAATTTATCAATTTTGTTTCAATAACCATTAAAAAAAATTATTGTTATGAAATTTTATTTATGTGTGATGGTGTAATATTTAATATAGTTCTTTCACTTTTTTTTTCAATTATAATTGATACTTTGATTACAAATTTATGAAATTATATATTTTTAAAAATGTTTGATAGTGAATAAATGAGAATATTTGATAATATTATATTGAATAGTTAATTTTTTATTTGATAATATTTGATAATATTATATTGAATAAATGAGAATGTTTGATAGTCAATTTTTTTTATATTGAATATTTGATAATATTATTATCTTTCTTTTATCATAATTTTTATTTTTTTATAAAAATTAATTAACTAATAAAAAAATAGTAAAAAAATGAATATGACTACCCGTTTTCCATATATATATATATATATATATATATATAGGGATGAAGCAAAAATTTATATTTATCGAATATGAAGATGAGGATACATTTTTTTACTACAGATATAAGAAGGAAATAATGAAACGTGTCCTTGTCCCATTTCGTTTCATCCCCAAGTGAAATACTTCTAGAGAAAATATAAACAAACCTTAATGTAATATTTGTTTTTGGGTTAATGATGGTTAAAAGGACTTGATAGATTGTAAAAAATTGAACATAATCTCACGTTGATCTAAATCAATATAAATTGTTGATGTTTATATATATCTCTTCCATGACATATTTGTTGAACTGATTGTGAAGTTCCATTAAAACAAATCAAAAGTTTCTTAAAATTATTGTCCATTTATTTTGCTTTATCACTTGACCAACTTTCATACTTTTATATATTTATTCTGGTACATGACAAACAAATCACAACACTTACTAGTACAAAATCCACATTTTATGATAACTTATTAAGTCAATTCTAATTCACTTGTCATAATATGTGATGTGACGGTAGTACTGTAAATATGAGAATACTTTATATGTCGATTATCACTAGAACCGACATAAAATGTTAGTGTGTTAATAGTTTTGTAATAAAGTAAAATTATTTTTATATTGATTCTACAAAAAGTTGGCGTAGTGATAATCATATAGGTAAAAGACTTTTTATATCAGTTCTAGCTATAACCAACATAAACAATTGCAGTATGGACCTAAACCTGTCCAGGGGTAGCAGAAGAGGAACGAGGAGGCGGTGAGACACTAGGGTGCTGCTATTTGAAGGTGAGACACTGAGACAGAACATGGCCCTTGACATTGCACCATTGGCAGCGACCAAGAAACGGTTTGCGGTTGCCAGGGCGTGAAGTTGAGGATACAAAAAATTGGCCATACCGAGTTTTATCATAATGGTTGGGTCGAGCATGTGCATGCAAGGCTGTCATGGGAGTAGGAACCTGCCGTTGAACAGCAACAAGAGAGAGTTCATGAATGAGAAGCTTCTCGAGAAGGTCATAAAAAAGAATGGCAGTGTCCCTTGCATTGACGCCATCAATGACAACTCTATAGCCGTCGTCGAGACCACGTAAGACATGGTCAGTCATGTCTTCAACGGAGACAGGAGAGCCAAGTGATGCAAGGAGATCAGCAGTTTGCTTCAGAGAATGCATGTAGGTGGTGATGGATTGGGTACCTTTGGATGCCGTGTGGAGACGCTCTTTCAACTGTCGAAGGTGACTGCGGGATGCCTTGGCATAGGTGCGTTGGAGAAGAGTCCAGAGATCATGGGATGTCGTTGTTTGAGACACCAAGGAGGCCACTTCAGGGGATAGAGTGGTGAGGAGAGCACCATATATAAGACGGTCTTGGCGACGCCAAGTTTGATAAGCAGGATTCGAAATTGTCACTGGAGGGTCATCAGTGGTGGAGACTGTTGTCGCTGGCGCAGGAAAGGATCCATCGGGATATTTGAGAAGATCATGGCCATCAAGGAGAGCTTCAACTTGAAGTTTCCAGGTAAGGTAATTGGAGGGAAGAAGCCTGGTGACACTGCTGAGAGTGATGCAAGTGAAGGGTTTAGAGGGCTCATAAGGGTTTCTAATGGAGGAGTTGTCGGTGGCCATGAGAGGAAAAAAAAGAAGAAAAAAAAAAGAAAAGAAAGGAAGGAGCGGCGTCTTGTGCTAGAAAAGTAAGGAATGAGAGGATCATGTATTAATTTGATACCATATAGAGATATAGTTTGAATTGATATTTTATTCTTGGATTGCAGTAGTATAAATATACAGATTGGTAACGTAAATTGGAAAGAATCAGGGAACAAACTCCACCAATTTAGCACTAACAA
>Ga0214545_1006545_pt1 | contig 20201 bp, 9 predicted proteins | sample CNSS4metaG_FD_160064 | JGI IMG/M metagenome (GOLD analysis project Ga0214545, IMG submission 160064) | Root nodule microbial communities from cowpea collected in UCLA plant growth center, Los Angeles, California, USA - CNSS4 | ecosystem: Host-associated > Plants > Roots > Nodule | place: USA...
AACCCCCTATTTTTATAATTGGTAGTTTTAATTGCATTTTTAAGAATCAAATATTTGAGATCAATTCCGTATTCGTTGTGAGACGACTCAGGGTTATCTTAACCCTAACTATTTTGTTCACTACTAACTGGCAATACTGAAGTTGCTAAAGTAATGGTAATTTGATCGCCTAACGACAACGATATCACTACTGTACTACTTGTGCAATTTGGTACACTATATTAATTGTAGCCACATTTGTCCACAATTTCCGTTGATAAAACCACGACTATGACCACCACAAGTTAAAACACTACCAAGATACATAGTTGTGAGAAAAAAAACTGAAACGATTTACCTCTTTAAAAGTACACCTGTAAGAAAACGAATCTGGTAACCAGAATAAAATAAAATCAAATATGAATAAAACCCATCCAAGAAAACCCCAAAACATAAAACCCTATACCTATTATAAAACCCCAGATAAATCAGAGAAATACACATTGCATCCATTTCCTTAAACAATTAATTTTTTGCAAAGGGTTTATGCCTCCCCTAGATTTGGGTTTGCACATGTTGGTTTGGTTCATGGAGGAGTCTAGTTTGGTTTATGAAGGGGCTTGGTTCTGGTCGTGAAGTAGTTTGAAGCTCGTTCGTGAAGGTGTTGACTAAGTTGGTTTGTGAATGGGCCTAGTGTAACGTCCTAGCCGAAAATTACTTATTTAAAATAAAAAGAAAGAATTATAATAATAAACCGCATTTATTATTAAGTACTTTCCCAAAACGCGGGAAAACTTAAATATGTTTCAACGTGCCAAATTAAAAAAAATCCATTTACCGTTTTATTATCACAAATATAAATGGTTTATGGTATCTGTTACAAAATAATTCATAAAATCCATGAATAAAAGAATTATAAAACTCTCATGGTTGGCCCCACTCCAACTCTAAGCGTCCACCTGCTCACCTGCATCAACCTCTGCTCCCATGTAACAAATTACATGATCATCGCCACACACACAGATAGGGTGAGCTCAGATACAATAAAAATAATTACAACATGAAATAATAAAAAATTTCCTAACTATAACCCGTGTTAGTACCCCAAACCTAAATCCTCTACTTCCAAACCTTCTGTTGGACATCTCTCGATTCTACACCCTTTGATGAGTACACTAATCGATCATTTCTGCACGAGTGTATACTCGCCCCTCCGACTACAGGCCACCACCTAATAGTCCACGTGTAGTCCGTATTTGTCCCAAGACTACCAAACTCAATCAGTTTCGCTAAAGATGGAAATCTTTTGGAACCCCGCCGTACGAGCCACGATCTTGCACACTCCACTGGACTTCCAAAACCACCAGGCTATAACCTCGAGTGGCCACGTGTTACCCCAATACAAGTTACACTCGTAACTGGGCCCCTAGCAAAGCATCGCATCATGACCTCCATCCAAAGTTGTCTAGAAATCCTCCTCGCGATCCAACTCTGCACCCAAAATCGCTTGACGCACCTCTCGCGTCGCTAGGCGGAACTTGGTTCCAAACCCCTTGGCGGTCTCTTCGTGTCGCCAAGCGACACGCCTTTCTAGTATGTTTGTCAGTGAACTCCGCCTGGCAGATCTTACCCTACTGCCAAGCGCCACGCGAATCCAGTGGCTCCTACCACTGTTTTGGTTATCTATCACCCGACGCCCGTCTCGTGTCGCCAAGCGCCATACTAGTAGCGCAATGCTACTGGTTTTTGACAATTTGAGACTAGTTCCAATGAACCCATCATTGTACAATAAAACAATCATCTCCCAAAATGCTTATTCAATCCTAATATAGCGACTGATATACAGTCCGCACATTCACATGCATTATGAATTCATTACACCATTTATTTGTCCAAGAATATAATGATGTGAGCATTGCTAACACATACACAACTTGCACTTACATTCCATACTCACCCAAATCATGTTATTGTACCACTGTCAAAATAACCCCAAACCTTATTACCCTTTTTTATTCCACTTGACAAATATTTTACCAATTTTAGCCCAAATAGAACATATCATGTTTTACCTGAAACCAACATCACCATTTACATATCATAAGAATCAACAATATAGACCTCGGGCAACATCACAAGCACATCAACCCTCATTTCATACACATTTTATCCCCACTAGCATTTAATTATACCTATTAATAATTATCCCTCATTTCATACACATTTTATCCCCACTTCCATGCACATGTTTCATTTCCACACCCTATCTTACTTTAGCCACTGTTTCAAACAAAATATCCCAAACATCTCACTAAGATCACGCAACTCAAATTTAACACACAATGCTCACTGCTATGGTGAGTCGCCTGGCGGTAGTTCTTGTACCGCTAGGCGGTACATGCCAATTCTGAAATTTCCAGATTTGTTCTGCACCTACCCGAACGTTAATTCGCTCATATCAAATCAGTCATTTGTTTTATCATATTTTTGAGTGTTAAATCGCCTTTTTAAGTTCATGCGTGTTCAATTGGAGATCAATTTCATAAGATTATAATATTAAGAATAAGAAAATTGTGCTTGTTCATCTCCAAAACCCATAGTGAACCCTAACCCTTAAATTATATCAAGATTCATTCATTCAACATAACAATATTACATGCAGTTAATTATACCCATCAAAATTCACACTCACACATAAAGAACATCATTGCAACATCACGAATACCACAAAAATCAAAGGCAACTAAGTACTGGGCACCCCCGTTCGCGTCCCCAAGCGGATCATCTTCCGCTGGCAGGCGGTTCATGAAGAAGACCTAGAAAACTAGGTCTAGAGCTTGTGTCGCCTAGCGAGAAACGCATGACCGCCAGGCGATTTCTGGAAAATTCCAGAAACCCGAACGAAACTCGAATGAAATGGTAAATGCATTTCCAAATCCTTAGGCACATCACGAGTACATACAATTAAAATTAAAACATCAAATAGGAACTCCCCTAACCTGGTATTCGTGCTCCAATTGCCAAAACTTTAGCTAGCTTTTTGATCCACAAGGTCTTCTCTTGATCACACAAAATTTTGCTCTTTTCGCTCTCTCTCACACATCAATGGATGCTTCAAATACTCCTCCCCTAGGGCACACGAAATTCAGCAGTGTTTCACTCTCCTAATTACTCTCTTCCCTAACTTACTAACCCAATTTAATCACTTTTAATTAAAAAACGAAAATCTAATTAAAAATGTCTTCATGGATCTTCAATTTCCATTACTAAGTGGTTCTCTAGCCTCTCCATTTGCTTCTCAAGGCGACTAGGGTTGCTAACCTTTCTCATCCATGCCAAAAATAATTTTAGTAAAAAAAAAAATAGTTATTTTGCATAGATCAAGGTTCGAACTCACTCACTATCAAGCAATTATTAAGCCAATACACAACCAATTCATGTTTCATGTTAATCTTTATAAATCTAGATATTTAAAATCTCTTTTCATGCTAAAACATATCATAAAAATAATAAAATCAAAACAATAACACAATTATCACACCTAAGGCTCGAACTCAAGTCCTCTCAACACACTTAAGTACTTTCAACCACTTGAGCTAGTACTTTTCCACATCATGAAAGTTAGAATTTAATGCTATAAAGGCTCCCTTTATTACCTTTATTAAATAATTATTTATTTAATTATTTAAATTCCTCAAGTCTTACACCTAGTTCTAGTTCGTGAAAGAGCCTAATCCGGTTTGTGAAATGGCCTAATGCTCGGTGGTCTATGGTAAATCTAGTGGTTGAGCAAGGGACAAGGCAAGTATAATGATTTGTGAATGGTGAGTCTGTGTCGAGTACTGTGTGTTAATGTTTTTTGTAAATATTTGGAGCATGGAGAGGGAGTTTCATGAATATTTGGGAGGGAAATATGTCAACAAATTTTGGGAGGGTAACATTTCTTAACTTAAAAAAAAATTAATAACATAAAATACAAATAAATGTCACCGAATTCGCGAATGTTATTTTATGACCAAAAAACTAATGAATGGAAGATGATTGCAGGGTGTGTGTAAGACTCCAGAAATTTTAATAAATAATAAATATTTAATTAGCAATAATTGTGGATTGGAAGTGCCTATTAGAATTAATTGTCAAGTCATAACAAAGGTTCAATGGTAGCTTAAGTGCTTGAGCGTGTTGGGTGGTGTGGAGAGGTCTTTGGTTCGAATCTTGTGTATGCCATTTGTGTGATATTTTAATTATTTGTTTTCTTTTGCATGTATACATAGGCGTGAGATGAGATCTTATAATATGCTTGATAATCAGAGGGATATGATAATCTAAGGATGGGATAAAAAATTCAGGTAAGGGGAGTTAACTTTTTATGTAAATTCTTTCTTGTTTGGAGATATTTTGGGTAAAACTTATGTTTTGATCGATGGTGATTTTATTTTATGTGCGAGTTCAAGTGAGACAAAGCTAAAAATATTTTACCAAATGTGGGTTGATGTTTCTTTGATTGCGTCTCTATTTCCTTGTTATCGATATATAATATATATACATGGGTATGTTGTTGTGAAATTATTTTGAGTGGTTCTCGTGTTTGTTGAGTTTAACTAATAATATGAAGTTGTATAATTTTGTGTTGTATTTGGTAAGGTAGAAGTTGGTTTTTAGCATGGTGCCTTGGTATTTTTTTTAGCAGAAGATATTGGTGGGGTTGGGGTTTCATTACATTTTCTTATGAAAGGAAATTGTTTGGTTGTGTTGTCAATGGCAAAGTTAGATTGAGGTGACACATTTGTGTATTGGTGTTACACATGTACATATTTTTTTTATTTGCTTATAGGAGTTATTTATCTTATAAAGGTAGTGGAAGGTTTGAAGGGGTTGAAAGATTTCAACATGATATTTTGTTTTATCAGCACAAGTAATCGACGGTGTAAGACTTTTAGTCTAACTAATTTGGCATTTGTGGATGTGTTTTCATAATCGTGAATTAAAGGTGGCATTAGGTTATTTTGGTTTTGTTGTGATTATATGAAATGGTAGTTCAAGATTTTGTTAGAATTGATGGGTATGTTGTTGGCTTTATAATAGTATTATAATATTATATAGCTTATAGTTGATGATGATTTATATAATATTTAATTAAAATGTTGGTACGAGTTAGTGTAAAAAATGGTTTAATTATGTCTTGGTCCCATTTTCGTAGCAAAATATTGATTTGGTCCCTCTATTTTTTTCTTATCTCAATTTGGTTCCTGTTTTGGGAAACTTGATGCAATCAAGTCTTTTCCATTAGTAATACAGTAACAATGTTAAAGGGGTGCCACGTGTTAGTTCCTGAATTTTTTGAAAATCTTCTTTTTTTTAAATACAAATTTGTGACGTGTCAAGCTGACATCGTACTACGTGGCAGTGATAGAGTGATATGGCAGGACAATGCCACATGTTAGTATTATACCAGGTGTCATTTCTTCATTCTCAATTTGGTTCCTGTATTTTAATTTTTGTCTCAATTTTTGTAAAAATTGTCCAATTTTGTCCTTCTCCAAATTGAAACAAAATTTAATTTTTATATAAATGTTATACAAATATTTTTATTAAATTTGATATTTTTATTCAAATTGATATTTTTATTATATATTTTTAACATAACTAAGTTTATTTAAATTTGTGTTTCATATTCAACTTTACTTAAAATTGTTATCAAATTTTAAATTTATTTGTTTTCGATTGTTACATGAACTAGTTAAAATTATTTTTAAAATTGTTATAATCGTTATTTTTACACCAACTCAAACATTTATATAGAAATTACTGAATTTTACATGTTTTAAAAATATACAATTATTTCAAATATAAATTCAAATAAAAAAATAATATTAAAGTATAATGTAATAAAATATCAATACAATTTATGAATTTTTTTTCTATTAGCATTATTTTCTATTACCAAGTTTAAAACAATTTTAAATAAATTTTAATGTAAAATATAAATTTAAATAAACTTAATTTTGTTAAAAATATTTACTTGAAATATCAATTTTGACAGAAATATTTGTGTACATTTATATAGAAACTAAATTTGGTTTCAATTTGGAGAGGGACAAAATATCTTCATTTTTATAAAATTTGAGACTAAATTGAGACAAAAAATAAAATACAGGGAGCAAATTGAGAATGCGGAAATGACACCTAGCATAATAGTGACATGTGGCACTATCACTACCACATCACATTATCTTTGCCTCGTGGCATGAAGTCAGCATGACACGTGGCACATTTTTTAATTTTTTTTAAAAAAAATAAGAAATAAAAAATTAAAAAAAAATCAAAAAATTCAGGAACTGATGCGTGGTACACCCGTTAACGTTGTTATTGCACCACTAATGGAAATGACTTGATTGCATCGAATTTTCCAAAATAGGGACCAAATTGAGATAAAAACAAATAGAGGGACCAAATCGATATTTTGTTACGAAAATGGGGACCAAAGATATAATTAAAAAAAGTTATAATATGTGGGTTACATATTAAATATGATAAATGATTTTTTTACATAGTATGAAATATAAGAGTTACATTGGTGACAATTTGTTTTTATCTTATAAGCAACACGATGGGAATAATCAAAAGTATATGATGGTCATGGGTTGGACTATTTTATATATGGATTATGATTCTAGTCTTATTATAGTGGTAATGTTATTTAACCTAAATGAATGGTTGAAATTATTATTTAGGATTAATTTTTTTTTAATGGCAGTAACTCTAATTGGTGATGTTAAAATGATGTTTTCATGCGTTCCAGTCATAAGGAATGATTTCGTGTATATATATAAATAGTCGTTTTCTTTTATTAGATGAAATAATAGCATTCAATTTTTTTTAATAGTGGGAACATTTTATTATCATGGGTTACAGTAACAGCAAAAAGAAATTGTGAGGAGCATTGGTAGAGTGGTTTTTTTAGGACAACGACAAAATAATTTGACATATATATATATATATATATATATATATATATATATATATATATATATATATTATGGATTCTAGAACTGTGTGTCTCTAGTGTTAGGATCATTAGAACCTGTTTTGGGGGTGCAAAAACATTTAATTTCTTTTTACTAGTATAGCGCTTGGCAACAGAAGGGAAACCGCCAGGCGATAAGGAGGACCAGGGAGGCCCTAGGGCATATGGTGTCTGCCGGAGTATTGGGATTGCCAAGCGATCTGCATTGTAACTTTGTCTGGCGGCGCTTAGGCTGCGCCAGTGCGTGTTTGTGTTGAGTTTTGCATGCTTCATGGTGATGACTCTTGGTCTAGGATATGCTTGCATAGATTATGAGCAAGGAGGTTCGTAATGGAGTTGGAAACATGTGATACAGATAGAGAGGTTCGTATTGGATGTACTCTTGTGTGAGGATACGAGTAAGGAGGTTCGTATGTTCTGTGCTCACACATAAGGCTATTATGAGCGAGGAGGTTCATAACAGGTGGTTTTCACACGTGTTGGACTACGAGCAGGGAGGTTCATAGAGTTGGACCACGAGCGGGCATGTTTGTGGAAGCATATGATATCCTTAAGGTCATGGTCGACTATGTATACTATGTGATTAATGTGTTGGTCTCATATAGGTTATGAGATTATGGAAGCATAATTACCTTGTGTTATAAGGTCCTTAAGTATGTGAGTCTTGTCTAGTGAAGTTATTTCTTTTAAGTGAGATTTTGTGCCTATTTTATTATGTTTTGAGATCACCCTTGATGTTTTTGTTTGGATATTATCGTTTTAAAGAAAGAATAATTAGTAGAATATGTCCTTTTTGTAATGTTGACAGGGCTTTTTTGTACTAATTGCAATCAACCTTAATTATATTTCTGCAGGAAAAAATTTAGAGCAATGAGAAAAAGCTACAATGTCATGCCTTAGAAGTCTTATCAGCAATATCAACAAAGGGGTTCTTCACATACGAGAAATTTTTTGTACTTTTGAATCTATATGTTCTATTGTTTGATCACCTCACAGATGACATCAAGTTTTTCTTTCAAACTTACGTAGTATGTAATGTCGCCATGTTCTGCAAAACATGGTAGTTTGCCATAAATGATTTCAAGCAACAACACTCAAAGTTATAGAAATCGATTCCAGGATCAGCATGGGGTGGCAAGTCAAATTTTTGTGACGAAGGAATAGAAATGTGCATACCTTAGCAACAAAGTCAATCTGTTAATATAGCAACTAGATTGGGATTGAAATGAGCTATTTGGTATGATCCTATCCAGAAAAGAGTATAATTGTTTTTTGAATTTGAATCCTTAAGAGGCACGACACGAATAAATCAGAGAAGAACACATAATAAGACAGAGATGGAGGACGCTACAATCTAGCAGATTGATAAGTCAAGTGAAGATTCGCCACAAAGATGTTAATCTTTTATAAGAACTGGAGGCCTAAGGCAAGAACAAGATAATCCTCTCTATATATAGGCACATGAGTTTAAAAAAACCTAATAACCCTACAAGAAGGCCCAAGCCAAAACATAAACTAATTTATAAAAGAAAGCTCAAAGCCCAAAAACATAGAACATAACTAATTTCTAAAATAAAACCCAAAGTCCAAAAACATAAACCACTACAACAAATTTCTAGATTTGCGAGGGAACAATCCCTAGCTAATCCCTCGTAGATCCCTCGCAAAACGATTTAGCGAAGGATTAGCGAGGAAACAGTGAGGACACTAAACCTTAGCTAAATTATAGGTAGCTAATTAGCGACGAAACTACTCCCTAGCTAATCCCTAGCTAATCCTTAGTTAATCCCTAGCAAACTACTTGAAGCAAATCTCTAGCTAATCCCTAGCAAACGGTTTGTAGCAAATCCCTAGCTAATCCTTAACAAACGGTTTGTAGCAAATCCCTAGCTAATCCGTAGCAAACTATTTGTAGCAAATCCCTAACTAATCCGTAGCAAACTATTTGTAGCAAATCTCTAGCTAATCCCTAGCAAACTATTTGTAGCAAATCTCTAGCTAATCCCTAGCAAAACGGTTGTAGCAAATCCCTCATTAATCCCTAGCAAAATGTTTGTAACAAATCCCTAGCCAATCCTTAGCAAACTAATTGTAGCTAATCCCTAGCTAATTTCTAGCAAAATGTTTGTAACAAATCTCTAACCAATCTCTAGCAAATTAATTGTAGCAAATCTCTAGTTAATCCTTAGCAAATTATTTGTAGCAAATCCCTAACTAATCCCTAACAAAGTGGTTGTAGCAAATCCCTCGCTAATCCCTAGCAAAATATTTGTAGCAAATTTCTAGCTAATCCCTAAAGAAGTGGTTGTAACAAATCTTTGGTTCATCCCTAGCAAGTGGTTGTAGCTAAAAAGTTCTTTTAAACTTGTTTATAACAATTTATGAAGGCTTAATCCTTCCAATGAACTATTTACCGTATGCATTAATTTATTTCTCTTCTCTATCAAAATATATGTTCGCTCAATAAAGCCAAAGTTGGGGATGTCGATGGTTTTGTGCAAAATGGTGATTGAGTAATAGGAAGAAGAAATATAAGAAATAATGACGTTATAAATACACTTATATTAAATAAACAATTGTAAACAACTCACACTGAGTATTGAATTCTGATTCCATGAAGAAGAAATAATTAACTTTTCTTGCCAGTTTTCAGTATAAATACATTATACTAATATTAATATGAAATAACTAATATTTATCACTTGTGCTTGGGTAATGATGAACTGAAAAAAGTGAAGAGTCTTCAACCCGTGCATTCCATAGATTTTGTCAAAGAAAAAATCCTACACAAACAAATCAATAGAATTCAGATTGCATATATACAAATTAAAAACAAGCCTATGAAAAATCACATTCAACTTTCAACTAAGTCTGCTAAAAAAACCTAATTGATCATGTTCTTAAATTTTGTATGAATGTTTATTGAGAAATTCATCCTAAAAATTGAAAGATTAAATAATAATACCTAAGTTAGGACTGTGGATGTACATGTCCTTGATCCTATAAGGAAGGGTTTTGAGCAACTTGAACGCTCTCGACGCGTATCTTTTTCTCTTCAGAAGTTGGTTTCAAATTCTTCAGAAGTTGAACACACTATCACTGGACATAACATACATACACGTACATAAGTGTGGTAGTAATAAGGTTTCTAAGGCTTAATGGTACTCAAATGAACTTCACCTGGGGTATACTGGGTGGAAGAGAAAGAGGTCCCAGGAATTAGGGAACAAACGAAATTGTCCGCATGGCCCTTGTAGTCATGGAGGGACTGTACCCTTTGAACCAGGAAAACAAAAACTGTAAATTAGAAAACATTATGTTTATAGTTTTGTTTGCAGTACAGTGAAGGATAGAAACCTTGGAAACAAGTATTCTTGCTCCAGCATGCTTGTTATCCCACCCAAAGGTGTTGTCAAACTCTGCAGCTCCAAGGATTTGGCCATTAACTTTAATGTAGTTTAGGTACATTGGATTCTTGGTAGCCTTGTGCAGCCAGGCAGCACCCCACAACAGCTCATCCTATCATATTATTAACCAACAAATTTTGAGTAATAAGTATGTCTCCTCTTGCTAAACTGAATATCCCTTAAAAGTTGAAAGCTTACCTTATAACCAGAGTAAGAGTAGTAAAAGGGGAACACAAAGGGTTTCAAGGCATTGTTGTAGGACCCCTTGTACTTATCAGCAAACTGGAATAACTGTGTTGTTCGCTCTAATTTTTCTATCATTATCTGAGGAGGGTGAAGCGAAATCTTGGTTACATTTAGAAAAGAAGCAACGAAAAAAAGCTAAATACTCTCCCTTATCCAACAACGATAGCAAAACTAGTTGGAAGTCATTTTCATTCACTTTTACTTTATAAATAAACGAATATTCAAAACAAAATAAAAAATGCCTATTAGAAAAACAAATTAAAACCTTCTAACATCCTTTATACAACACGGGACAGAGAAATAATTAAAACACATTCACAAGATAACACTAAGCAATGAAAAAAAAACACTCACAGTTGAGCAGGATGTATATCCTCTTTTGCCCTTACAGCTACTAATAGCAACAATACAATCGTAAGGAGCAAAATCTTCTATGGATTGAGCGATATGTATAAGAATTCAGGTATTCATTAAGTTAAAATGCACTTGGAAGAAAAACCGACAAAAACACACACACTAAATCTTAAATACATCTTTAAAACAACACGTAAATGCATATAAATACCATAAAAGGTACATTGCATTTCATAACCGAAAAAATAATCAACAATCACAGCTAAAAACAAGTCAACCGTTAAAAAAATCAATAAAAGTCAAAAAATCAAGCAAACATCATCACGCACAAGCAACTAAACGCCCGAAATCGTTCAAATTAAGCAAAGGATAAAACTCCTAAAACAGAGAGAATGTGTTTGTGCGTGTAAGGAATAAGTATGTGTGTGTGTGTGTTTGAGTGAGAGAGAAAGAGAAAGAGAAAAAAGCAAAGGAAGGAGAAAGTTGAAAGTAAGAAGAGGATAAAAATGCAAGAACCTCGGCGACAGTAACGAAAGGATGACGAATTTTGAGGAGGCAGTTATTGCGGAGCTCCCATGGCTGCGAAACCCTAGAAGGAGAAGCGACGCGGTTGTGGTTGAGAGAAAAAGAAATCAAAAAGCTAAGGAACGAAGGAAGTGTACAGTGCTGCTTGCGAACGAAGGAACGAACGGAACTCCCATCAGCATTTTTTTTATTTCATTTTAAACTATGTTATTAATTACTATTATTCAGTGCTGCTTGCGAAAGTGCAAGGAAACTAAACAAAATAACAGTGTTTTTATTAATTCTTCAAATATAAATATTTAAATTTTAAATGAATTTTTAAGTGTATAATTAAATTAAGTTAAATATTCGTATTTTATAAATAAAATACATACATACGATTTGTTTTTATTTATAATATATCATAAATAATTTATTTCATATTTAAAATATTTAAAAAACTAAATAATATAAAACAAATTAGACCATAAATATAATAATATATATAATAATATGTAACAATATAAATTAATTAATAATCTTTTTATTTGAATAAATTAATATATAAAATATAAAAAAGCAGCGTAAAGATAATAAATAATTATCAAAATAATAATTAATCATTTGATTTTAAATATAATTAATAAGAATTTTTTTAATACCTTTTATAATAATATTTAAACGGAAAGAAATATATTGTATTAGTTAAATTATAGTTATTATTTTAATATATATATATATATATATATATATATAATAAATATAATTAACAAATAAAAGATTAATTTATATAAAAATAAAATGTATTTTGATAATTTGTTAATATATTGATAGTTTTTATAAATTTATTTAATAAATTCATATTTTATAGAATAGTTTGTATATTATTATTTTTAATTACAAATTGTATTTATTAGCTTTGGATTTGCAACAAAATCATTAATCATAATTACTTAGCTACCATACTATGTTGTATATAATCTCTAATTAATTAGCTACAATTTAGCTACCATATTATGTTGTGTTTAATCCCTAACTAATTAGTTACAACTTAACTACTATATTATGTTGTGTATAATTCCTAACTAATTAGCTATAACTTAGCTACAATATTTATGTTGTGTTTAATCCCTAACTAATTAGCTACAACTTAGCTACCATATCATGTTGTGTATAATCCTTAACTAATTAGCTATAACTTAGCTACCATATTTGTGTTGTGTTTAATCCCTAACTAATTAGCTACAACTTAGTTACCATATTATGTTGTGTCTAGTCCTTCGCTAATTAGCTGCAACTTAGCCACCATATTTATGTTGTATTTAATCTCTAACTAATTAGCTACAACTTAGCTACAATTTTAGTTTGTCGTTAATCCTTCGCTAATTAGCAACAAATTAGCGAGCAAAATTTTCCCTCGCTAATTTCCCTCGCAAATTAACAAATTTTTTGTAGTGAACTAATTTCCTAATAACTATCCTTCAAAAGTGCTCGAAGTCATGATCTTCATATCCTTTGAATTTCCACTTGCAGTTGCTTGTAGTATCAAGAGCCTTGAATAGATTTGATTTTTCAATCTCTTGCTCCTTGTCCTTGTCATAGATCCTTTGAATTGTAAAGGTTCATCTTCAAGCTCTTCTTGTATGGAATCTAGGGATAATCCTCTATTATTGGTGGATTCATTTAACAAAAATGGTTATGGACATGTTATAACTTCAATAAAGAAAGGAATATAATCAATCACATTAACGCATACTAAGGCACATATACGAGGGAAGCATGAGGCATTTAAAAATTGCAAGCAGACATTAGCCAAGTTTAAAACTTCATTTTCAAATCAATAATTTTTTACTGTCAGCTTCTTTAAGGAATCTCAAATTCTTTGGTGAACACAAATAACATTTTTCTAAGTAGTGTTTAAAAAAATTAAACATGCCTTAGCTTCCATTTAACAGGTTTAAAGAATGAAGTAAAATCAAGATAAATTGAGCTTACAAACACAACCTCATTCATAAGTTTTAATAAAAACCCTCTGCAGGTTCAAGAAACAGGAGATAACTACTCTTTATTAAATATAACTAACAGTTCAATCACGTAGCCAAAAGTTATATTATGTTATATATACTTTCTGCATATGTCCATTGATACAACAAATTTCTATAAAAGTACAACACCTAAGATTCAAAAGAAGACTGTCATCCATCAATTTAAACTTTATTTCAGAAAATATGAATTAAAAGTACAACAACACAATCCAATTATTTATATCTATAATTATAATATTCAAATTAGTTTCATTTAGGATTTTTATTTATTTTGAAATTATTTTTTTGGATTTAGACCGAGTTTGAATTAAATTCAATTCAAATTATTTAGACTTTAGATACAAATTTTCAAAATCAAACTCATGCATATCTTAATTAAATATTATATAATAAAACTATAAAAGATATTGTTAATCTATATATTAAGAGGAATTGATAATTTATTTATATAAAAAATGACTCAATATTTAATATCTTTATGATTCAAACTATAACGTCCCATTTAATCAATAATCATAATTAAAGGAAATGTCACACAGGATAACGTAGTAGCGCAGTCCGGAAGCATAAACACTACTCCTTACAATTAACCAACGAAAACATAATTGAACTAGGGCACACCACGATGCCAATAGACAGGTAAAGAAAAGAGTCAATAGTAATTCAAAATATAACCCAAAAGTAAGACACTACATGGGTGATAGCCCTAGAGAAAAGCCCAAATAAACGGAAATTCAGTCCAAGCAGACTATGCAACAGAACCTCCATCACCCTGATGATCACGGGGAGTTCTCACATCTGCTCACATCAACAAGTTGATGATCATCGCAAAAAGAGAAAACCACGCCATAGAACATACAACAGACAAAAGGGTAAGCTATAGCGAAAAAGGATTTATCATACAATCATATACACTTTCACAGTCAAATATACATGCATCATCCAATCATGTTATGACTTGCACACAAAACACTAGGACTTAGACACGACTCATCCGGATACATATAATTTAGTCGGATTCAACGGATACTTGCACTTGTGGTGGATTTCTCTGCTCTACCGAGCTGCTCACCCCCGAGCTAAGTGTTACAATGTCTCAACCCCCACACACAAGGTTAGTCCTTAGTGAGCTTCAAGCCTCCTGCTACTCTCACCACAAGAGTCAGTCCGCTCTATGTGAGACTAACTGACTCTTTAGAGTGTCAGGATGCAACCTTACCTTGAATCCTTACCAAATTATATAGACGGGGCACCACCATGAACTCCCACTAACAGAGGTCATGAAATTACGTCCCGACCAACTGAGGCACCACCCAAAAATCTCACCTAGAGATTCAAGGAATTACGTCCTAACCACATACAAATCATGTTTCACCGACCAAGTAGGTATTCATCATGCATCCCAATTTCATGCCATACTTTATAACCAACCTTCGTTCATATCCCATGTCAAATCCCATGTCACTTTTTCGCAAACCATGCCATACTCAGTTCATGCCAAACTCATGTTACTCAACATTTCAGTCCATACAATCATGTCTCATATGCATATTCATACATCTCACAGTTAAGATAGAGTATTCCAAGTCAAGCATACAATTAACAACTCAAAAGCATGAAAGGAACAATCATGGAGTGAAATCTCGTGTCAGTCTCGCTCAAGCTGAGGACCCTCGCTCAGGCGAAAGTGATCTTTTGCTCAAGCTACAGGTTCTCGCTTAGGCAAAACTGCCAACAAAGAACCTTGTGAGACTCACGAGTTCTCGCTTAAGCGAGCCACTCCTCGCTTAAGCGAAGCCACCCCTCGCCCAAAGGTGAGGTTCCTCACCTGGGCTACAACTGCAGCAACGTGCCTCCAGCTCCCACGTGTCCTCGCTTAGGCGAGCCTCTCTTGCCTGAGCGAGATGATACCTCGCTCAAAACAAGAGCTATCCGCCTGAGCAAGAGCTCGAGTGCGAGCTTGGACCTGTTTCTACAAGTCTTGCCTAGGCGAGACTGGGTCACTTGGGCGAGAACGTCAGGTCTCGCCACTGTTCTTCCTACAACAACCATACAATTATACCTAAACAACAATACACATCCATTCAACCTTTACAGTAGCACAACAACCATACAATCATGAAAACAGTGACAAATAAGCAAGAATCGAATTTAAACTAGAAATCCCTAGCTTCCCTTACCTGGAATGAGCTAGTACAGAACCTCGACACCAACCACGGAGCATAACAGCTCTAGGAATAGGCTTAGAAGATGGAGCAGAAAAACGAAACTGGACTCGAGTAACCTTGACCACGATCGGAGTTAAATCCTAGTAGAGAGTTTGTGGCCGCTCTAGAAAGGATTAAGAGAACTACTTTTCTGAAAGTGAAAGCAAAAGAGGGTCGGTTAGCTGGTTTAGGGTCCTTGTTCCTATATGGGCCAGCCCTAAGCCCAACTGATTTGGGGCAGCCCCTTTTAAATTAGGACAGAAAAGAATAATGGGCCTTACATTCTCCCTAACAACAAAATTTTCGACCTCAAAAATGAAAACTTACTAGGTAAAAAGATGCGGGTGTGATTTTCTCATATCCTCCTCTAACTCTCAAGTAGAGTCACTTGTCCTCCGATTGACTGGTTTTCCTCGGCATTCCTATACTTTGCTATCCTCTAAAGCAACTGGCGGTACCTCCATAGTTAGATCTTCCCTAATCTGAACATCCTTGGCTTCCAACACATAAGATGGGTCAAAGACGTACTTCCTCAGCTACGATACGTGGAACACCGGATGAAGATTTGCCAATTGAGGACGCAAAGCTATCTCGTAAGCCACCGGCCCAATCCTCCTCGAGATATGGTAAGGGCCAAGGAACTTAGGAGAGAGCTTCCTTGAGCGGAGAGCCCTTCCCACACCAATGGTTCAGGTCACCCTCAAGAACACGTGATCTCCAACCGTGAACTCCAATGGGGTCCTCCTTCATCTCATCTGACCCAAGTTGTTCTATCACTCGGTTCAAGCTGACATCTAATAACTACCTCTCCCTGACTGAGTCCAAGAAATCACTAGATATAGTTAGAGTACTACACCTAATGAACTCGGATCCTAACTCCACCTACAGCTTCATATCCCTGAATTTCTCTAGCAGTTCCACCTCCTTAATCATGAGGTGTGCAATATGTACAGTCTTCCTACTCAAAGCATATTCTACCACGTTTGCCTTCGCCGGATGATATAGTAGTTCAAAGTCATAATCCTTTAAGAACTTCATCCACCTTCTTTGCCTCATGTCAGCTCCTTCTGATCAAACAAGTACTTGAGGCTTTTGTGATCGTTGAACACACGAAACTGGGCACCATAAAGATAATGTCTCCAAATCTTCAAGGCGAACACAATGGCCGATAACTCTAGGTCATGAGTGGGCTAGTTTCTCTCATGCACCTTGAGTTGCCTCGAAGCATACATCATTGCATTCTTCTCCTGCATCAACATACAGCCCAACCTTAGATGACAGGCATCACAATAAACCTCAAAAGGTTTACCCACATCAGGGATCACCAATATGGGAGCACTCGTCAATCGTCATTTCAGATCTTGGAAACTTTCCTCACATTTATCCATCCAAGTGAAGGGTTGGTCCTTTCGGGTAAGTTGTGTCAAAGGCGCCACTATCTTGGAGAATCCTTCTATGAATCTCCTGTAATAGCCAGCTAAACCCATGAAGCTTTTGATCTCTGTTGTTGACATGGGATTCTCCCACTTAACCATTGCCTCGACCTTTGCCGGATCCACTACCATGCCCTGTGCAGATATCACATGGTCCAAGAACTGCATTTCATCCATCCAGAATTCACACTTGGATAACTTGGCATATAGTTGCTTCTCCCTTAGAATACCAAGCACCAACCTCAGGTGTTCTGCATGTTCCTCCTGAGTTTTGGAATAGATAAGGATGTCGTATATGAAGACTACGACGAATTTATCCAAGAATGGCCGGAAAATCCTGTTCATGAAGTCCATAAACACCGCCGGAGCATTGGTCACCCCAAAAGGCATAACCACATACTCATAGTGGCCATATTGGGACCTGAAGGCCGTCTTCTGCACATCATCTGCCTTCACTAGAATCTGATGGTATCCCGACCGTAAATCAATCTTCGAGAACACCAACGATCCATGCAACTGATCCTAGTAGAGAGTTTGTGGCCGCTCTAGAAAGGATTGAGAGGACTGCTTTTCTGAAAGCAAAAGCAAAAGAGGGTAAGTTAGCTGGTTTAGGGTCCTTGTTCTCTTATGGGCCAGCCCTAGGCCCAAGTGATTTGGGACAACCCTTTTAAATTAGGGCATAAAAGAATAGTGGGCTTACACAAACAAGTATTAAATTTATCAATTTGAAACAAAGATGTAAAATATGAAAAATTGTAACTTAATCAATTAATTATTTTTCATGACTAACTTAATCCTTTTAAATATTTAGATTTATTTATTTAAAATAACACTAAAATCAAATTTGTAAACTATGATACATATTTTAATACATTAATTTGTTATTAATTATACATAAAAAGTAAATGAAAAAAATACTCTAATGAATAGGGATAACAAATCACATTAAAAATTTTATCAAATTTTAATTGAAATGTCAATATAGTTTCAAAACAATTACAAAAATTAAAATCACAAAAATATACAACATTATAATTTTAAAAAATTAATACACTTCTATAACACATAATAAGTAAGAGCAACATAACTATCTTTCATTAGATGATGTGATTCCTACATTGTGTCCAAAATTATTAGGACAAATATCGATGTATTTTGAAATTGATTTAATGGTTATAAGGTTTATCATTATAAGATTAATTTTATCAAATTGTTTGAGAGAACAATATTTTTTTATTCTTTTAATTGTACAAAATTGGAATCTATAGTTGAATAGTTTTTTTAACTATAAACATTTATCAAAGTCACACTTGAGAAAGTAAACTCTAGTTCTATTCTTGAAAGAAAACAACACTACACTATTAACGGCTTGGACCAGAATCTGAAACTTTATTTATTAACATAAACTTTCACTACAGTACTTCGAATGCAGTTTTTCATTGACTTGTTCCTACTGGAAACTGCAAATCCCATATCTAGAGCGACTACAGGTCCACTCTGTCAAAAGAATGTGAATGTGAGATGGAAACACTAAATTACAAAAATGATTTCAAATTAATGGTCAGAAGCATTTTCATTCATGATTTCTATATCTCTTATCATTTTAGTGAATGAGTCATCTTCTTCAGAGCATGAAAAATCAATGTCGTCCAATCCTAGTTGTGCCCAAATGTCTCTGTCCTTGTCAGACTCAGACTCAGAAGGAGGAATTCCAAGTGGCTTGTCCAATGTCTCTGTACTTGGCTTGTATGCATTCCCGTTATTTGTTTGATCACTATGTGGCTCAATGGGAGAAATGTCATTGTCTTTTTTGTAAACCATTTGCTTTTCAGGTTGAACCATAACTCCATTGGCTGAAATCACATTGTAACAAGGAGTAATGACTTCCCCATTACAGGCTGCAGTAGGAGAAATCTCAGTGGTCTGGGCTACATCAGAAGATACAGGTAGGGACACGTGTGTATCAGATTGAATTGAATGGATTATAGGAAGTGTTCTGGAAACTGGATTAGTTGAAATCAGTGATCCTCGGAGAGCAGAATTCCCTACCAGTGACTGAGTTGATGCAGAAGAGGACCCAAAATCTACTTTGGTACTAGGAGATGGTAGCAATGTGTTTACACCTATAAATGAGCATAAAGTATGTAAAAAAATAATTGATTGCATATGAAAACTTTGTGTATAACTTTTACAAAAGGATAAAGAATTATATACCTTTGACTTGATTTTTACTACCAGGTGGTCTACCACGTGGTTTCTTTGCAACTGTACACCCGTCTAATGATGGAGTATCTTTCCTCTTTCTGTCAAGCATTCTGATCATAGGTGATGACAAGCTTATATTGTCCATGGATGTAGGCGTCACTGACATTGTGTTTTGCATAGGAAAAACGATGCCAGTAGACACAACTAACAAAAAATAGGAAAAAAAAAATCCATACGTTAAAGATGGAAAGAACTCAAATGAAAAAAAAAAATCAACAATAACCATATCTTAATTCATTAACAACTAGAAAAAGTGACTACCTGGAATATTTCTTTTAGAATTTTGCATTGGAATTCCTGGATGATATCTATTAGAATTTTGCATTGGAGGCAGAACTGCAGAATTTTGAATCATGGCTGCGGCATTGGAGAAGGGTGATGATCTTGCATTGAAACTGTCCAAAACATTCTGCAAATCTTGCAACAACATTTGGATTCTGTGTTTCTCTTGCATCAACATGACATTTTCTTTATCGAGCAGATTGTTCTGTTTCTTCATAAATATATACTGATCCACAATCCCCTCCAAAGTCAACAAATTCTTCGACAGCAAGAAAAATCGACGAGAAAAGTGAGAAATCAAGAACGCCAACTCATCTTGTGAAAGATTGAAAGAAACATGATAAAAACAAAAAGATTGAAAGATTAGCGTGAGTACCTCGTTTGCTGGTGAATCGGCGAGGAGTATCGAAGCTTCGTTGCGAAAGGTGGCCTGCGTTTGGGAGAATTGGTTG
>Ga0214545_1006550_pt1 | contig 20189 bp, 8 predicted proteins | sample CNSS4metaG_FD_160064 | JGI IMG/M metagenome (GOLD analysis project Ga0214545, IMG submission 160064) | Root nodule microbial communities from cowpea collected in UCLA plant growth center, Los Angeles, California, USA - CNSS4 | ecosystem: Host-associated > Plants > Roots > Nodule | place: USA...
CTCTTTTCTATTTTTCTTTTTTTTTTTTTTTTTAAAGGGTTTCATTTAGGTTGTGTTGTCTTCCCTCTGGTCGCCTTGATGAATAACATTTATGACATGAATTTTTTGTTATACCCGGTATTCCCCCCTAACTCGATCTAAACCTAAAGTCTAGTAAGGACAGATTCACTCCGAAACTACTATCTACGTGAAAACAGACAATCTTTGTCTTATGCGATCTATGAATATCATAATAGATAAGTAAGAAGATTGTGTAACGATGAAATAGAATTCTCTCTTGGAAGTATGCTTTGCTGAATATCTACTCGGTCTTCTTTCTTTCCCAATCTCAACCCACTCATTGGTATTGAGGCTATTGCTCTCACCCTTTTTATTTACAGAATGCTTTCTGAAGAAATTATTAGAGGTACGACAGAGGAAGGGTTATTCTAACCACATTGATGCGGATTGGATTCTCCAATTTTTGCAGAATGCTTTCTGAAGAACTGATCAGAGATACGACAAAGGAAGGGTTATTCTAACCACATTGATGCGGATTGGATTCTCATATTTTTGCAAGAATACGATGTTTGGAAAAGACAGTCTTTGATAGGAATAGACTTCACTACATTTCCTCTTTCTTTGTTGCATATGAGATTACCGCCCCGTGGGTCTTATTCAAAGCGTCGAGCTCGGTAGCGAGCCTTTTGTCCTTATTCTGGTCTACTTCAAATGGCTTAGAGAAAGGTCCATTTTTCTTTTCGCATATCGGATGCTTGGGAGTCTCCTTCTCGACTTCAGAAGGACCGAAACTACTCTTTGTTCTCAACTGCTAAAGGAAGAAGGATCTCTATCTCTGGTCTAATGGATGCTTGAAAGTGAGGTAAGTCGTGCTTTTCGTTAAGTGCTAATTCGAAGATCTTAGTGAATAGGGCAGAGGACAGGGATTTCCTTGATCGAACTTTGAGCCATCCTGGACTTTGGCCAACCCCGGTTCTGAGGGTTAGAGTATTCCCTATTATAATACAAGCTTACTCATATCATAACTACTAGTTGATTCGCTTTCGCATATCAATTGACTTTAAGCAACTTTCGCATTTCTTGTTGAGATCCCAAGTCTCCGAGTGGGCCCTCTTGGCCACCCGCAACCTTGGTTTTTTAGAGAATCTCACTCCTGTGTCATGGGACTTGTAGCTCGATAGTCCACCGGGTGGATTTGTTTATCCTTCCAGTTTTGAGTGTCTTCTTGGATGGTTATAGCGGCCCATAGGCACAAGATGTACATTATGGGGGGCGGCGGTCCACGAGACATAGTCCTTTCAGGAGTGGTCGTTTAGTCCATGGTCCATTAGATGGTCGGTGCAAAGCTAGAAATTGGAACACATTGATTCTATTTTTTCTTGTCTTTCGCTTCAAGGCTTGTCCCTCGATGTTGTTGGTACTCCATATTGTCAGGCAGCGAAGCATACACTTGTTAAATAATTATGACGGTTCGTCAGGGCCTCTTTCCTCCTCCCTTTTTTACTCACTTGTAACGGGTCTAGAGCCCCATAAAAGTTCAGGAGTCGACTGAACATCTCAGCCATTGGCAGGAAATTCGCCCACATCTGATCCCCAATCCTTGTTCACCTCGAGTTATCGTGTTGGGTGAATTGTGACCTCGTACGATCTTATCAGGTGAGCAACAACCGCTTCGTCACAGTACTTACTTGTGGGCTAATGGGTCACACTTTGGCCAAGTATCCTACAAATAGACTCCCAAGAGCCAAAAGTACTAAAGGAATGGCCATAGGAATGGGCGCATCATGACATCGTAAGATGTCGCCCGAATGAATTAATTGGTACTAGAAATGTTAGAAAAAGTGAATGAAAAGAGTAATAAGAAGTGAAAAGGACAGAGACACTTCCCAACCAAAAAGCAAAATTCCCACTTATGGTATACTTAGTGAAAGCGAGCTCTAATATCACATCTTTGGAATAAAATCCAATTAGAAAAGGAAATCCAACTAGAGATAAGTTACACATGAGCATCATGGCATAGGTAAAAGGGAAAGAGGAGGCAGGATCCCCCATCTTCCGCATATCTTGCTCATCCGACATAGCATGAATCACCAAACTTACACTCAGGAATAGTAATGCTTTGGAAAAGGCATGAATCATTAAGTGAAAGACGCTAACCAAATAGATAGACATGCCGCAAGCAAAGATCATATATGTTATGACCCTCTTTAAAACGTTCTGTAATATTCCAGTGGTTGTTGCAAGGAATGATGTCGTAGCTCGTGCAGAAGTAATAACAATCAATGTCGTACGTGGGTATTCAAATAAAGGGGAGCACCTTGCTATCATGAAAAAGCCAATTGTGACCATAGTAGCTGCATGAATCAAAGCGTATAATGGAGTGGGACCCTCCATAGCATCGGGTGACCAAGTATGTGATCTTATTTGTGCAGATTTCCCAACAGCATCAATAAGAAGTAAAATACAAATAAGAGTTATGGCATTCAATCTCATATTGCAAGAAATCCAAGAATTTTTTGAGGCACTAGCACGAGCAAAAATGGTTGAAGAGTCTATTGTTTGAAAGGGAGTAAAACAACCCAAAATTCCAAGAGCTAATCCAAAATCACTTAATTGATTGACAGACATAGCTTTTATAGCTGCTTTATCTGCCTGAAGTCGTGTAAACCAAAAATGAATTAACAAATATGGAGCAAGACCTACTCCCTCCCATCCTAAAAATAATTGAAAAGTTATTTCTAGTCACCAACATTGGCATAACAAAAATAAGAATGGATAAATAACACATAAATTGAGGGTTATGCAGATCCTCATACGTATATGAAATGGAATAAAGATGGACCAAGCTACTTATGAATGTAACCACAATTAACATCACTACTGTCGAGCTATCGAACATGGAGTCAAAAGTGAATTACGAGTCAGACCAATTTGCGAATCAATCGAGCGAGCTCCCCTTGCATGCAATGATGTGGTGGTGAACCTCTCATTCTAATTCAGTACTCTCTAAACCATGTGGGAAGGTTTCCCATCACACGACTCACCAACTTGATCTTCCGCGTGAACCATATGTCTGAACAGGCCTAAAAAAACACGTATGATCTCCCTTTCCTTTGCCACTCAAGTGTACGACATCTGTCGTGCTTAGGCCCCTTCTTCCCTTCCCATAATGAAAGAGTCTCCTTAATCAACTCAAATAAGCTGCCTTAGTAGTCTCAAATAGGGCGTGCAAGCCTACCTCTTTTGTAGGTAATTCACTACTGAGCGAAGAAAAGACTGGATCAATAAAAGGGCGTACTACGAGCCCTCTGCCCACACGTCTAACCAACATGCATGGTTCACCGGTTCCACCGACTAGACTCTTTGAGTGATTTAGTCGATATAGAGTTACACTTGATTCGGTTGATACAGAAGTGTGGGGTACGTCTAGTATATCCACCCAGCGCTTTAAATCACAACCTTCATTCAACATTAAAGGTTTTGTACATGTGTAAGACATCATCAAAGAAGATTGAAACGAAGACCGTGAACGCCTGAAATTGTATTGATTGCAATCATTCTTTTATTCTTTGTTTTTCTCTCGCTAATATTAATTTCATATATCTATGCAGTTGAGAAATTATTATATAACTACTATTGTTCATTTAAAAATCTTCAATACAATTTGAAGTTTTTGTTCAGTTGAATGAACCCATGAGGTGTTCAAGCCTAAAGAAACTTGGTTTGTAAAGTGTACAAAAGCTTTTAACCCAAATAGGCCTTGGACGGAATAGTCTAGAACGGTAGAATATTGGAAGAGACAAGACATTTAGGCCGGATGACTTTGACAATCTGAAGCCCCCTGATATGAAACTCGTTGTACTTCACAAAAGTCGTACAAGGTTGTTTGGAAAGAACAAAACATGATGTAAAATTATCACTTCAGAAAAAGGGAGCTCAGAAACCATGAAAAACAACATGCAAACTACGACTCCTACTATACACCAATTAAGTCTAATATAAAATGACGAAATTTTTAAGAATCTCCAACTTCTCAATATTCTTCCCCTATAAGACCTACACAAATATGCTTATTCTCTCTTTTCTGACATGGAAATTTTAAAAATACAATCAAATGATGAAGGTAGGTTACACTTCCAATACTATGCCAACCAGACTATAAGGAGGGGGTGCCTTGGTCTCTAAGCAGCTACAATTAATCATTCTGTACTTCATCGTCCATTCAGCAACATTCTCTCCTCAATCAAAGTCAGTTCTTCCTGAAACAGAGGAAGCTGAGTTACCCAAAATTCGATGTGACAATCAAAGCTTGTACTGCCCAAAAATCCAGTGACGAAAAAGAAGCATCCCAATTTATTCAACCAGAATGTTTTTCTTTAGGGTGACAGGGGGATAACCCAGGAAATGAAGTGGGTGAAAATACATAAACAAGAATGTTTTTCTCAAGCATATATGTATGTAAAGGAGTAGGTTCGAATATGAGTGTTATCTGTCCATACCTAAATGCATAATTACAAAAAGAAAACAAATATATGTAACATTATACAATAGATCAATAATCACATTCAGAACAGAGCATAATGTTACTTAAAAAACCTAGTGGACAGAGGGAAATAACAGTCTCCCAGTGCATGTTCATATTCACAAAGCATAACATAAAGTCAAACTCCGAAGGATTACTTGAAGAGTTTCTCAGTGATATTGGTCAATCGTGCAACATCAGCACCTATAAGAACATCGGCCTTTTTCCCATTCTGAAAGAAATGAAGTGTAGGCTGCAGAAGGTAAAAACATTGTTCTAAGTTATAACCTTTAGGAAGTGAAGCGTTTAAGATAAGTTTGCAAGGACAGAGATAAAGCATATTCTACTGTCTCCACTGAATATTAAAAAATTGAGAAATGGCGTTTGTTTTATGTACATGTAAAAATCTGAAGAATCACCTTAGTCATAGAAGAAACAAATCATAATCACCATTAATGTACCACAAAAAGTTCTTACGTAAGGGAAGAGCTAAAATCTTAAAGTACAAGTCAAGGATTTCATGTCAACAAAAGCCACGCAGAGTTACAGTCTGAAATTGCCAAAATCTTCAGTGACTTCATATTACATATTGATATTAAAAACAACGCTAATGTAGTACACTTGTTCAATGACAGATAAATCAGTGGAAATTTAAATTGATAAGGCATATTTAAGTCAATTGACAATGATAACATAGCTTACCCAACTGAGCATGTATACAAATTACAGCTAGGTCTTAGAATAGAGATATGTAAGTGGCCTAAGTTCGCATTGAATTTTGATCTAATTTTCAACCTAACTCAATCCATCCCAACCATAATTGGTTTGGGTATAGATGGGTTATCATATTAAGTAATTAGAAAACCTTATCACCCCTTAACAAAGAAAAATACCTCAATAAGTAATTTTAATATTTCTTAATTCTTAAAAGCTAAGGATGATACTTATAAGATATACATAACCAGTAATTCTAAAAATACTGGAAAGTCAAAATAGTAATCATAAAATAATATTCATAAATATGATTTGCAACTCAGTGAATGGGGTCCCAAGACAAGAAATTATAGATAATATTCAACTACGACATTGATATTTATTTGTTATAGCATATTCGAGAAGAAATATTTATCCCTAGTATTCATACAACAATATTCGTATAATAAAACATAAAACTGGTTTTACACAGTAGATTTATCAGACAATTAGTATTTTTATTATAAAGTTGGGTTAGGTCGGGTTCATCCAGTTTAAAACTCCCTAACCCAATGTTAATTGGAAGCACTAACAAAAATCTAACCCAACCAAATCCATAAAAATGTAATTTGGTTGACCGGGTTTGACAGGGCACATCTTTTTGATATAAAAGCTTGAATTTTAAAGATTTGGTGATTACAAGCTTGAAAATTTGATGCTTCTAACCACAATATGCTAGGTTGATGATGACACTAGTGTTGAAGATGTTGATCTTATGTTCGATCTTGAGGTTTAGGTTTTATTTTGTGGATTTCATCGTGTCATATGTGCTTCCTTTAACTTGATCATTTGTTAAGTTGGAAAAGCCTTTGAAAGTGTTTTGAAGCCCTTTCGTGGTTTTTAGTTTTGTTTTAATATCTTAAAATGTGTTTTAATCCAATAAAACGTTCTTAGATTTGTGGGAAAAGCAAGAAATAACATTTGAATCGCTTCAAATAACGACTTAATCAATTATAATCACTTAAAACGAGCTTTACATAGATTAAAATCACTTATATCTCAAGTCTTGCTTTTACTGTTCTGCTTTGATCTATTCAACCCACTTAAAAGTGATTTTAACATATTAAAAATATCGTTTTAACCAATTAAAACCTCAAGAGCTTATTTCAAAGCTCTGTTTTAATCGATTAAAACTATCAATTACCATAATCTTTATATCTCTCTAATTTCAAAACCATATATGATATGAAATTAAAACCATTATTTTATAAAATTAAACACTTTGCCAACTAAGAGCGACTCTAACCTGAGATTAAAAACACTTTTTGGATCCTTCTTGCTTTAATCTTTGGTTCAAATCCTTGGTTTAAGAAGTTCACATTGTAATAACCCTTATATCTTTTCTTCTCTATTTTGTTGTATCTTTGTCCAAGTGATCTTGTTCCTTTTCTGTAATTTTTACGGTATATTCATCTTAACTAGGGTTGTCAAGAGTGTTGTTTGTGAAAGGGTTTCATAAGTGTCGGTAGAGATCTTGTATAGTTCAAGATCTACTTCTGTGTGTATTGTATTTTCTAGTTTTCTTAAGAGGATCTTGTGAAACTTGAAAATATATTAGATTGGTCAAATCAGGGTGATTAGGTAACTAGATGTAGCTCTTGTGATAGAGTAAACCACCACAAATCTTGAGTCTCTCTTTTTTTTCTTATTATACAGCATATTATACTACTCGTATATCTTGTATCGTTAATCTTGCTTTAAATTGATATGTTGTGATCTTGATCAATCAATTCAATAATAATTAGTTATCCTATTTTTGAAAATTGGTGATAGTTCAATTCACCCCTCCCATTAGGATTTCACCACTTCATTAATGAAATAATAATCCACTGACAAAGATGCTTACCAAATACATTAAAATTTATCTAAGCAATAATAGAAAGAGAGAAACGAACAAAAAGAGGCACGCATTAATAAAAACAGATAAATAAACAGAGGGAGAAGTTTCAAATTGTCGATGATTGCCTAATTTGATTCACAATCTACAACCAGATTTTATTGTATACATGTGCAGGAAAAAGGTTTTATCACCACAAGCAGTATTTGAACACAAATTTCTAAAACAATGTCAAATAAATTACCACAGATGTAATCTGCAATTTGCTCAATGTTCCTTGAATTGCTTCCTGGGAAAAGTGAAAGTGAATGTCTAAGCACCTTGATACATGGAAACTTCTTGATGCCATAAATCATTAAAATTATGCAAAACATACTTTTAAGTTTAACATGCAAAAAAGTAATGAAAAAGGGAGAAACCACCAAATATCCAAACCCAAGTCTCATACTGACTATGGATAGTGTCGAAATACAATATATAAACGAAAGCAATCCTCAACTTGCAAGTTAATTTTATAGGATTAAATTAAATCTAAACCACATTATAAGATGGTATCATAGTCTACACTAGATCCATTAAAAGGGTCCCTTACCATCTTATCCACGTAACAAGCCCGTTAATGTTGGATATGAGGTGTATTGGGAAAAAATCAAGTTTATAAATGAAGGCAATCTTCACTTTACAAGTTGATTTTGTAAAGTTGAGTTAGACCTAAATTACTTCGTAAGAGTAGCAACAAAATGAAAATTACAAGGCATGTAAATTTGATCATGTGAGGCCTTGGAAGCGTTTACGTCTGTATGTTATCATATCACTTTTCATGTATCTTAGTAAGCATGTCTTGAACTTGTGATTTTTATTTTTTTTATATATTAACAACAAATGGATAGCAAGTCAGTGACTACAACATAAATAGACATGCATACTTATGTGTCCTACTACATTCATATTTTATAAAAAAATATAATTAGACTCACGCAGAATATGAATCTTAAGCTATTTTCAACTGTGCGGTACATCTTACTGAAAAATCAATCTAAGATTAAAAAAAGGAAAAAAAAAATTGCAGTTTGGCTCATAATTCGAAAACAGAGATCACACCAATTAATATACTCCATACCTGATCAATGTCAATCTTATATGTTGTCACATGAGGATACTTCTTACTGAGCTCCCCAACTATAGGAGAAATAAACCTGCCTAAACAGAAGTATACACCACGAAAACAGTGATAATTTTTCTATAGAATACAGACATTAAGAAAAAAAAAAAAAAATATATATATATATATATATATATATATATATATATATACAAACAATAAAATCATAAACACCACGACTTTGCCGAAAATTAATAATTTATGGCATGCACCATCCACATAATTTTTTCTATCCGCCAAAAGATGAATTGCTCAACTCAAACAAGGGCACAAAACTGATTTGTAAGTTTAGGTACATCACAAAACATATACTCTTTAGAGTTTCAGAAAGAGTTGGCGTCTCACATACACGTGGAGCATAATTTATTAATTAGTATCATACATACACCAAATACTCCTTCAAATTCAAATTATGTGATCGCATCCTCATTGTTCTTTTGTAATGGTCACACACATGCATCACCAAGAATAAACAGCACAGTAAAATAATTACAATTCATTGGAAATATCTAAGTCTACATAAGAAAGGAACACCGCAACTTACAAGGTCCGCACCAAACCGCAGTGAAATAGAAGATGGCGTGCAACGAGTTATCTATTGAACAGAATTTCACCAGAAAGAAAAATTCAGTTCTCTATTGATTCATCCACTTACGAAAAAAAAAAAAAACAGAAGAAGAATAAAGTATATTTGCAGACCTGTACAAGAACCTATTTGCAAAATGATGGAATAACAAACTTCTATTAGAAAATAGCATCAAAACATACACATACCTTGGACTTTGGTGAGGATGTTGTTGAACTCTTCCTCTGAATTAACAAGTACAACATCAGAAGAACCTGAAAATAATTCACCAATAGAGTTCGTTATGATGCAATAAAATAAAGTTAAAACAATTAAATATACAAACTCGTTTTCATCAAGTGGAAATTGTATCAGTAGGAAGCGAATTCAGGAATAGAGGTTAATGCAAAGGTAAACAAAGCACACAGCGCAGCAAGTAAAATAATGCGATTACTTTCGTTCGCATATAAAAATCAAGCAATGCAGAACGTGCGCGTGTGTGTGAGAGATAGACCTGCTACGGAGGAGAGGGAGCGGGAGTGGCGGAAGGATGGGAGGAGAGAGAGCTGGGAGGAGGCAATTGCGGTGGCAAAGAGAGCGGGTTTGGATGGGAGTGAGAGAAAGCGGTGGTGAGCGCTGGAGAAGATCGGCCGAACACTATTCTTTATCGCATGTCGAAGAGCCAAAGATCGAAACAACCAGTTTCTCGCCATCGTTGATTCTGTTTCCCTTCCTTCACGCTTCGTGTGCTTTTCTTTCTCACTTCACAATTTCCCCCACAATAAACGCTACTCTCTGGGTTTAGGTTTAACATAATTTTTAATATATTCTGTAGGTTTAATTATGTTTTGGTCTCCATTTTCTCCAAAATTTTAATTTTGTCACTCGTTTTTTTAAAGTTTCAATTAAGTTTTTAATTCTGTTTAAATGTATCACAAGTGCCTTTTTTTTAAGTTATGGTAAACGCCGTTTAATCAACAGTGACTTAATATAGTTTGACAGTATTGAAACAATGATAAAGACCATTAACTTGAAGGTTATTAATGACGTGACAAAGAATCAAAAATATTATTAAATATTAAAAAAATGAAATTAGGATTTATGTTCATAAATCATATTGGGGGTATTGTTGATTCCTCTTATTCAAAATTTGATTGGAATTACAGAGAGGTTAATGGTAATTGCAATGTTAAATCTAAAGTTTCGTCTTTGGTCATGATCAGTGGATTTGCGGATGTAAAATTGTACATCATCAAGGATGGAGGAACAATTAGCAATACAAGGAGCTGCTTCCGCTGGTTTGAAAAGCATGGAGCATCTCATTCACCTCCTTTCTACCACTGCCTGCAATTCTTCTTCTTTTTCTTCTAACAACAACAACAACTTTGACTGCTCCGAAATCACTGACTTCACAGTTTTCATGTTCAAACAAGTCATTAACATTCTCAACCGCACTGAACACGCCCGTTTCCACAGTGCACCGCCCCAACCCAAACCCCAAGCCCCACCGCAACCACACCCAACATCACAACCTCAACCTCAAACCAAAGGCTTTACTTTGGATTTCATTAAACCCACCATTGTCAACTCCAAGCCCTGCAACAAAGACAAAAATGTCACTCTCTCCACAACCACCACCACCTCCTCTTCCTTTTTATCCTCTGTCACCAACGGCGTCAACGTCTCCGATGGCAAGATCGGTCATTTCCTCCCTTCCTCCATCCCCAAACCCCCTCACTCCTCCTCCCACAGGAAGAAGTGTCATGAAGTCGCGCTCTCCGCCAAACCCTCCTGCCACTGCTCCAAGAAAAGGTCTTCACCTGTATTCTTTAAAAAAAATAATAATTAAACCACAAGCATATTACATGTATTCCTGCCAAAAATTAAAGATTTTTACAATACATTTCGTATCAAATTGACACGTATCCATAATACAAATCTATCTCAGCAATCACCACGTTTACCACAAAAAATCATTTTTGATACATTTAAATAAAATTGAAAACAAACTTTAAAAAAAGAACTAAATTGAGATTTTAAAACAAAATTAGAAAAAAAACATAATTAAACTTATTTTTTATTATTTAGTTAAATTTTATTAGAAGTAACAAATATTAAAAAAAATGTATTGCAGTAACAACATAAATTGCTTTAGCAAATCACTTTGACAATTTTAATAAGCATACTCAGTTTTACGTAAAGAATTGAAAAAACAAAAACTCATGAAATTCGTACTTTTACTTAAAAAATCAATTTTAAGATACATGTTTTATATATTTTACTTTTATTTATTTATTCTCTAAATAAATTTTATTTAGCTTTATTTGAGAATTCATATTTTTACTTTATTTAGTGTTTTTCGGGGATGATCATGAACTGGATTTTTAATGATTCAATCCATATTATTTTGATTCAAATAATTAGAATACATTTTTTATTCAAATTCATTTTTTCAGCATAACAAGTTTGGATCTTTTTTAAATCTAAATCCAAATATTTGGATCAAGATTTAAATCTAGATCCAAATATTTAGGTTCAAAATTCAGAATTGATTTTCATAAAAGAAATTTAAATTGAATTTTATAAAACTTGTGTCCTTAGGACCGAAATCATCGACTTTGACAGATTTTTTGTCGGGCCAACTAGGCTCAATTTCAGCATGGGACAAACTCAGTTGACTTTCGATCGTGGTTGTGATCGTGGACGACTCAACCAAATTTTGGTCAAGGCCAACTTTGTCGAATTCGGTCGACTTTTGGCTGGGGTCGAGTATGTATAAATTTCGATCAAGACCGACTCGATATAATTTGGCCGCATACGACCGAATTTCAGTTAGGGATGACTTGATCGAATGCAACCAATTTTGGGTCAGGACCAATTTCGAAAAATTTCGGTCGAAATCAACTTGATTGGATTCAGCTGAATTTCGGTCAAGGCTGATTTCGCCTTATACGACCAAATTTTGGCCACAGCTGACTCGGCAAAAAATAGTCACATTTCGGCCAAGGCCTACTTAGTCAAAATTTGATCGGGGTTGACTCAATTAAATTCATCGATAGGGGTCGATCCGGTTGAATATGAACAAATTTCGTCCGACCGCCTTGACTGAATACGACAAAATTTCAGTCTCAATCGACTCAACTGAATACGGCACAATTTTGTCTGGGTTTGACGCGGTCGAATACGGCTAAATTTGGGCTCAGGTCGACTCGACCAAATTTTGGTCAAGGACAACTCGACTGAATTCGATCGAGTTTTGGTCAGAGTCGATTCAGTTGAATACAACCAAATTTCGGTCACGATCAACTTAGCCGAAAGGGCAAAATTTTGTCCGGGACTAACTTGGCTGAAAATGACCAAATTTGGGATATAGTCGATTTGGCCAAATTTCGGTCAAAGCCGACTCGGCTAAATACTGCCAAATTTGGCCTAACCCAACTAAAAATTCTAATTGAAAATTTGGATTGGATTTTTGGGATTGTCCATATTTGAAAATCTAAATTTAGAAAATGGATATCCAATCCAAAATATATAAAATGTAGATCAAATTGAAATTCATATCTACCAAAATAAATTTTAAATGGATTAAATTTTTTAATACAATAAATCTTAATGAATTAGATCACAGCAAAAGTGGGTAGGATCAATAAAATTGAATTTTTTTGTCCACTCCTTGTGTTTTTCTGAAGTTGAAGATGGATTTCTCTAATAATAAATCTCTTTCAAATTTTATTATTTTCAAATCAAGGAACATGTTCAGAAAATAATTATAAATTTTAGGTTAAATTACTCTTTTGGTCCCTCTATTTGTCATGAAATTTCAGTTTGGTCCTCAAGTTTTTCGTTGTCTCAATTTGGTCCTCATTTTCTTAAAAATGACTCAATTTGGTCTCACCGTTAGTTTGACTAGACGATGTTAGAGTCAATGCCACGTGTCAATTTCTGGTTTTTTTTTTTAATTTTTTGATTTTGTTTTATTTTTTTAACTTTTTACACGTGTCACTATAATGTCAAAATTGTTAATTTTTGACACGTGGCACAATTGTGAAGTGATACATGTAAAAAATTAAAAAAATTAAAAATAAAATTAAAAAAAATATTAAAAAATTTCAAAAAAACTAGAAATTGACACGTGGTATTGACTTTAACACCGTCTTGTTAAAGTTAACCGTGAGGACCAAATTGAGTCCTTTTTAAGAAAATGAGGACCAAATTAAAACAACGAAAAATTTGAGGACGAAACTGAAATTTCATGACAAATAGAGGGATCAAAAGAGTAATTTAATCTAAGTTTTAAGTAGGGCTGAGGAAATAACGTGGACTCATCTTAACTCGCCTAACAAAAAAATGGTTGTTCACTCAGTTTTAAATGATTTGAATCATACTATATCATGAAATTCGGATAAAAACGAGTTTTAACGGTTGGATATAAATATTAAAATTTAAATTTGCGGATATTTGACTTGATCCGAATGACCATATATAAAATCAAAAAAATTTGCTTAACCTAATTTTCTGTTGTCGCAACCCTTTTCTTCTCTTCCCCCAACTTTCTCACATGTTACTTGGTGATCCTTGAGCCTTGCTTTCGATTAGAGGCGATGTTGCTTTCCTTGAGTTCTCGTTGGTAATGGGAAATGTTGTTGTTGTTGCTTGTTTTGAGATTGTTTCCTCCATTTTGAAAAGAAATCTACGAATTGTAATTGTAACCTCTGATTCATCTTCTTCGAACTCACTTCTTTTTTCCTTTAACATTTGGATAACCCGCATCCATTTACTTCAAACCATAAACTAAATAATTCAAACGCGACTAATCCGAGAAGTTAAAAGATCGACTGTGAATTCAAAAATATTAGATCTGGATTGAACTAAATCGGAATTATTAGACCAAAATCCAACCCAACCCTAATTGATGCTCATGCCTAATTTTAAGTATATTTTAAAAAAGAGTTTAATCACATGTAAAAGATGTTGAAGCGTGAAAAAAAATTAAAATTATAATTCAAACAATTTACTTGTATTTTTCACCTAATCAAATTAATACAAGACAAGCGAAGAGTACTTTAAAATAGTATTTCTACTTTTATATATTTTTTAAATTATTATAATTATTTTTTATCCATTTGTTTTGTTGTTCATCTTTTATAAACACTTTTTTTTTCTATTCTCGTATTTCTGTCATCACATAACAAAATCATTGTTAAAGAAGTGAGAATAAATTTATTTATTTCAAAATATTGATTTAAATAAAAAATGTGTTATTAAAATTTCCCCTTTAACTTATTAAAACATTGATTTAAATCATAAGTTTGGTTTTTAATTCAAAATATCTTCTTTTTCTTGATAGTACTTTTAAAACTGGAACAGTATCTAGTAAAAGTACTTTTCAACATAAGGTTTAAAAGTTAAATAGAAGTAAAATCAATATTATTAAAATTATTATATAATTAACATATGAAATAACATTGAAAATGTAATATCATAATTTTGTAATTATAAAAAATTAAAATACGATATGTATCTGAATAATGAACATTTTGACGAGTACCATCATAACATTTTCTTTCTATGTCTTGAGTTCGTTGTTATTAATTTTTATTTAAATATTTTCTAAAATTATGTATTTAAAATATAATTATTATAAATAATATTAATTAAAAATATTAAAAATATAATTAAATACATCTTTTTTCATTTTAAATTTATAAAATTTAATTTATTTTAAAATATTAATTATTTTAAACTTATAATTTATGATCTGATTTATTTAAATTTAATCTTTTGAAAAATCAAATTCATTTAGACTAATATTTTATTATAAAATTTTATTCAATACACTAAGTTAATATACATACAAAATAAATTTATATTTATTAAAAATAAAGTAAAAATAAATGGAGAAAAAAATACAATAATTATTAATAAATAAAAAAAATTATTAAAATATTTTTAATAAAAATATGTAAAAATAATTATTAGCCTTTAAAAAGTAAATAAATAATTATATTATAAAGTATAAAGAATAAATAAGTAAATTTGGAAAAAAATGAAATCTTTATATATATATATAATTATAAATAAAAAATTCATAAATATAAATATATTTTCTAGAAAATACATATTATATATAATATAAATATAAATACAATATTTTTAGTTGTGTCCTTAAATACAAAACCAATTAATATGGGCTAAAAAGGAGTAAGGCCCACAAAATTATAATTAGGTCTAGGCTATTGGTTACTGCACTCTCATAATTACTATCTGCACTTCTACAATATGAAAAAAGTAATCTAATATAACTATACCAAACCACGGGCATTGCGGTCTCCACCATCATTACAGCTGTTGTAGAAGAAGAAGAAAGGTGAGATAACGATGCAAAGGAAGAAGAGAGAAAAAAAAGTATTTTGAAAAAAATATTTCCAGAACATATTTTATATTTTAGAAAGCTCTTTTAACAATACAATTCATATAGTTTTTTTTAGAAAATTCATTCCAAAACGTATTATATTCAAAAACGTATTATGAGTTTGGAAAAGTTTTTTTTTTTTAAAATCTTATTCTGAAAATTTTATTCTAAAATACATTTCATAAATTTCGAAATTATATTTTAGAAATTATATTTTAAAAATTTTATTTCATAAATTTTGTTTCAGAAATACTATTTAAAAGTATTTAGAAAGTTTGTTCTAGTGATTCGAGAATGTAAGAATTCTTTTAATGAAAGACCAACTGTAAAATCATATAATGGCTATCTGAAATTTGGCTAAATCATGTAAAATCTGATCCTTAGAACAGGTTGTTTAGACGACGGTTTGTCGTGATTCAATAGGAAGTAATTATCGTGTCCTTCATAAAATTAAATATCATATTTGGCATATAACAAATAGTTGTAACAAGTAACTACAAAAAACCATTATAAAAAAGTAACGGAAGACAAGATGGTTAACTCTATTTAAGAAAATTAGTGCAATGGTTTTGCCAAAATAACTTCATAGTAAGGTTGTTGTTACGTATAGAGTGGCAGAACTTAGGACCAATATTTTAGAGGACCAAATTATATTTTTTATACATAAATTATTTTTTTATATTAAAAAAACATTATTTCCTCACATTATTTTTTCTATTAAAAACAAACACATATGATAATAGAATCCAAAAAAATATAATAATATAATAATATAATAATATATATATATATATATATATATATATATATATATATATATATATATATAAATAAAAGTGTATCATAAAGTTTATTATCAACAATCATATATTAAAAACAACAAAAGTTATTATAGATAACTTTTAAAAACTTGAATAATTGAATCATAAATGAAGTTTGTTGTAATATCTCTTGCAATATAGATTATCATAGTCTTTGCTATAAAAACTTTTAAAACCTATAAAAAAATACTCAAAAAAAGATAAAACATGTTGATGACAATCAACTCAATGTCAATTAGACTTCAATGTAACAATAAAAACATTTGAGTCAGGTCGTCCTCTTGGCTTTTTACTAAAAAGATAGTATGATAAACAATATGCAACATCTTTTAATAGCAAATACCGAATACTCTAACCATGAAGGAAATAAGCTAAACCATGTGTGTTGATATCTTCTTGGATAATCATCTTTACTAGACAACGGATAATTTTCTAGATGCATTTGATATGGACCCCATTTTAGATAAGTCCTTCGTACCTCATCAATTTGATTTGGTAGATATTGCCAAGTTTGAGAACGTTTACCCGGATCACGTTCTAAAGCATTTTTAAATTCATTATATGTAACTCTAGGAACTTTAGAGAGTTGTTTTTCATTTTCTTCAAACTACACTCATGGATTTGTAAACAAACTCAAAGCTAAATTGGTGGCTAAAGGATACACCTTCAACAACATGGAGTAGATTACAGTCGTATGATAGCTCTAGTGGCTAGACATAATAATATAAGGTTGTGAATAACCTTAACTGCAAAAATGGATTGGAAGATTTTTCATTTTAGTGTGAAGTAAGGCTTTCTAAATTACTTGAGGAACAATTTTTTGTTAACCGACCAAATGGATTTTAGACTATTGACAAAAAGATATACAAGCTTGGTAAAGTGAGAATGAATTATGTTACAAACTATTATCTAGTGAGAATGAATTATGTTACAAACTATTATCTGTAACATACGCCAAGAACATGAAGAGAGAATGAAGTCACCTTGTATTTCAAATGTGAAAATCACAAGATAAAATTCATTCAGGTTGTTGGTATTATGGCTGACAACTCCACTTGCCTAACAAAGCACAGCTAAATTTAACTACAAAATGTATTGACAAATCAAACACCCTGCCCATACCTGTTGCCAAGTATATGTGCTTCTCAAGAGAATTAAGGAAATGTTACCTCCAAGATGAGGGAATAGGAAAGGATGAAATGAGAACTGAAAATGGTCACCAATCTAAATATGTAAACTTTCCAAGGTCAGCAAGAAAATCTCATCTCTATGACTATGAATACATCAAAAATCATCTCCATGATTTCCAGGCTTTGCTAACTTTTTTAGTAAGGTACCTGCTTGCATTTATCGCACCAACAGCTAGAAGACCAGATACAGCCTGCCTTGCACTTGAAACCATTACTCTACGCCTCAGAATTCTCTGTAAGGAATTAGCAGCTTCTTCTCTTAAGCTACTTTGAGTATCATTTATGGCTCTTCCTGAAATCATAATACCCTTTTTTCACAATTTGACACACATCACTATTAAGTGGTTATCTTGTAAAATCCCCCCTTCCCCCTTTCTGTGATTTGGACCTAAACAATATTAGCAGTTAGGAACTAAAGCAATAATTCAGAAATAAGTCTAATAATATCAAAAGCATACCAGTTTCCCATAATTTTTCTTTCACTCCTTTCATTCTGATTTGGTTTCTGATTGATGGAGGAAGTGCAGAAACCAGAGAAGAATCAACTGATAAGTCAAAATCCTGTTTTAGGAGAGTAAGGAAATTTCTTTACTTAGTATGTAAACTCCAATATTCATTTTACATAACTTGCCTGCTTTTGCAAGGTATTTTGAATAACATTGGGAAGAAGCTTTTCCATTTAGTAAACGACGACCAAGATTGTCATACCTTACCAATAAATGTGATGAAATATATATAAAGTGATAATTTTCTAGAACAGCAAAGAAAGCTATACTGTTTCTACAAGATATAAACCTCAAGAATGTCTTCAACAATCAAATAGAACCCATAGGTTAAAATTAGAATATGTAGAAGAAGATGAAAGGTACAAAATAACAGTAAAACATCGTTTATATTTCTCCTCCACAGAAACTAAAGAAAAAAGATGCATGCAAGAAAGAAAAATGCGTCTCATGACATCAAGTAGCACCAAATAACAAGATAGACACAGACCGAAACAATCACATGTTCATGCATTACAGAATACATGCCTTACATATTTTGTAATAAAAATTTCAAGGGAAATGAACCAATTCCCGGTTCAAGGCAGTAAAATGGTCAATTATCAATACAGCTTTGCATGTAAGATATAATTTTCAAGAGGTAACAATTTAGCATAGAGTTTTTGGCACAACAAAGCTAAATTCCTTCAAATTCATGGGAAGAAAATGGGAGAACTATCATTCAGGATACATAATAATTATATAATTAACACTTCCAAAAATCAATACGACATAATAAAGACCTGAGAGATATGTATTTGATTATTGGCAGTTGATGAAAGTCTCAATAACTTTTTAGCCTCATATTCTTCAAGAAATGGCTTATACATTGAGTGGAATAGATCAAACTGCCCAGAAACTATCTTCTTCACCTAGGCAGATTGTGAACAAAAGGAACCTCAGTAAAACATACGGCAACATGATCCATATTTTCTCAAAATTCAGCTTCCTTCACAAAAAAAGATGCCACAATCGCAAACAGTTTTCAAACCAGGATCTGCCAGTCCCTAAGAGAACTAAAGAAATAAGAGGAAGGAAAGATTATGTGCTGATTCAGCAAAAATATATTCATAATTTAAGTAGATAGTGCTAATCATATTGATGAAAATCCATCTTGACTGTCAAGGATGGGCAGAGATATAAGTGAAAGGACAACTATCCAATGTTTCACATTTGCACTATAAGAAACAAAAAACAGACAACTTATAATTCAGAAAAGCAGCAATTTCTAAACCACGAGCGTGACCAAACTGAGATATAACCCCTGTTGACACAAGTTCCTACATGGGATAGTATCAAAAGTAATAATGGGAATTTAAATATCTTTAAAGACATTAACATTTCCATACCACGTCCTACTCTAGTAACAACCAAGGAATACCTTGTTTTTATCCTCAGCGAATAACATGCGTACATCCCCCGTGGATGAGAGGCTACATACTTTGGCATACAGATCTGCCTGCAGGGGGATGGTTAAATCAATTCCGTTGTCCAACTCTCAAAGTAAATAATTTAATAAGAAAAAAGTATACCTCTGTGAATTCTGATGGAAGCAGGAGAAGAGCAGCAGATACTGCAGCTCTCAAGTTAACAGAATTGGTGCTGTTAACATCTAAATTATCAACAACAACGTGAACCTGAATGAAACACATTCATAAACATAGGTAACCAATCATGGATTGAATTTATCAAGTAAATTGAGGATAGGCAAATTATGAGATAGATATGTGAAGCTAGAGCTAGAGCATTGTTACATGAATTTTTGTATATTTCGTTATTTCATATTGTATGTGTTAGAAGTCTTACATTGACTAGCGATAAGACCAGTTTAGAGGATATAAGTGGGTACAAACCTCGCTTTACAAACCGATTTTGTGGAGTTGAGTTAGATGTAAAGACCACTTCTTAACATGGTATTAGAAAGATGTTATTTGTTGGACATACTGTTCCACCCGCTATCGAACCGTTATTGGATCATCCATTATTGTTTAATTCCATGCACGAGATATGTATGTCTCAGCATGAGAGGGGTATGTTGAAAGTTCCACATAATTTACTAGTAATAAGGTTAGTTTAGAATATATAAATAGGTACAAACCTCATGTTACAAATTGGTTTTGTGAGGTTGAGTTAGCTTTAAAAGTCCACTTCTTAATATATGCATACAAGTATACAATAAAGGAGTTCTCTTGGTATAGGATACAGGGCATAGACTTAGTCGTTTTAGTATTTAAAATCTATATTCACCTACAATTTTATCACCACGTATAAACATCCAATAATGGCATAGTCTCTTTTTGCTAATTTATAAAGCTAGTCCGGGCACATAATTTCTTTAATTTATTATTTTTCCTATCTGAATGATACTGAGATTCTGAGAACTAA
>Ga0214545_1006554_pt1 | contig 20175 bp, 9 predicted proteins | sample CNSS4metaG_FD_160064 | JGI IMG/M metagenome (GOLD analysis project Ga0214545, IMG submission 160064) | Root nodule microbial communities from cowpea collected in UCLA plant growth center, Los Angeles, California, USA - CNSS4 | ecosystem: Host-associated > Plants > Roots > Nodule | place: USA...
TCCTTCAATGAATAAACCAATTTATACAATTTGATTTGAATTAATTTTACACTAATTCTATTTTTTTATTAAAAAAATATGTTTTCTTTTCATCTTTTAAATTAAAATATAATAATAAAAAATATGTTATTCAAAATCTGATACATATATTGAATAATAAGTTTATGAGTAATTATATGCCTTCTATTGTTTTTTTTTCTTCTACTTTGGATTTGCTCCAATGAATTTATGGTTAATTTCACAACAAATTAAATTACATTGATGTTGGATATCACTCAAATTAAATATTTCATATTAGGACTATTAAAGACAGTCTTGTAGGTCAACAAGGTTTTTTAGATGTACTAGATGGTGAAGCCAAACTTGATGTTTCAAATTTCAATGTCATTTTAAGTGATTATTATCATTTTTCATAACTTCCATATCAACTAAAAAGAAAGAAAACATTAGAGTAGCTACTATAAATTTTTTAAAGGATAAACATCTTATGTAAAGCATAATGAAAAAAATAGAAATTATTCATTTTTTTTTATATAACTAGGGAGAGAAGTTTGTCAATAGGGAATTGTGTATAAATGTATTTTGAAAGTTAGTTAACAGTTTTTATTTATCTATGTGGTATTCTAAGCATTTTTTTTTCTTTTCAAATTCGTTATAGTGAGATTGTATTAATTTCATAAAAAATATTATTATTAAAAATGGGCCATTTTTAATTATATAATAATTTACGATTCGATCATTATTAATTTTGTTAAATTATAATTAATCTTAAAATTGAAATACTAATGACAGAAAGTAATGTATTAATATATAAAAAAAAGAATGGAAAATAAAACTATGTTTGTATAAGTCCACTTCAATTCAACTTTAACAGATAAGACTTGTTTGAATGGAATATGATTTTTCTGAACATATAGAGTGAAGTTTGGGTTAAAGGTCTTTGGCAAATTTCTTCTCCTAACTCAAATATTTCTTTGACTAGCTTCTACTTGTATTGAAATACAATTTTTAATATCGCGGAAATTCCATTTCAGAATAAATGAGAGAAAATCAAAGAATTATGTTAGGTAAATACATTTACTTTGTTACAGCATGCATGTAGATTAATATTTTTTAATGTCGGTTTTATCTTTTTACTTATCACCAGTTAAATATAAAGACTAATTTTCTTTGGGGGATTTAAGGGGTAAATAGGTGAGATCTTTCTAAGTTTGAGTTTTATTCTCTATAAAACCTTAGTAAGTTTTTATTTCTTCATTTACTAATAGACTAAAATTTACTAAATGTTTGAGAATTTTTTTTTAAAGAAACTAAAACTTTGAAGGATCAAAACTCACTTTACGCAGTATAAGCTAAGGCTTTATTCTTATTTTTTTATAATTATTAGAATTATGAATGAATTATTTTAATAGTTAAATAATAACAATTAAATAAAAAAACCTTGAAGTATTATATTTAACTAAAAATAATGAGCCACGTCATACTTTTTTTTACAGCGCTCACCAAATAACGTGAAAATTAATAATTAACTTATTTGTTATACTTAGCATAAGTATCTTTTAAGACAGACAAATTTTGCTTGAGAACAATATAAATTTGACATGTACTTAAAATCCTACAATTTCAATTCAAATCATAGCTAATAGAATATTAAATGCCTTTTACTATGAAAAAAACATCAAATTAAACACGAGTTAGAGATAATAGAATGACATCAAATGTTCACTAATCTCATCAAATTAAATATGAACTGTGAAAAAGAAGTACTTCTAATTAAAAAGAATAAAATAATTATTTTCTCAAAATAATATTACATTTTTTAATATTAACTAGTAAAATCACGTATATATGTTCACTTTTTTATAATAACAATAATTAATAAAATTATTATTATTAATCTATATATAAAAATTATAATTACAGATAATTTGAAATAGACAAGTATCAAATTATAACAATTTTTTTATATATAAAATTTTAAAATTTAAAAGTTTGTTTTAATAAGTAGTTGAAATAGCATTAATGATGCCGCGTGGAAATAAAGACAGAGACTGAGTTGTCGGCAAATTTTGTTTTGAAACCGTTTCGTTTGGTTTGGTTTTAAAGTTATGATGTGAGGCTTAAAATTTGTCCAACTTTATCTGAAAACATGAATAATAAAAGAACAAGACCATACCTTCCAGGGGAAGTCAAATTTTAGTTCTTGAAAAATTCTTTTTTTTTTTTTTCAAATTTTCTGAGATTTTAGATCATCACTTCACATTTCAATGAACTAATTCCTTTGAAATTAATGTTAACAAAAGCCTCATCATTGATGTTTGCTGTGTTCATATTAGGAATTGATTGCAGCATCAACCTTCTTCATGGATTTTTTTTTTTCTTTGCCAATAAATGGTGTGTGTGGGTCTTTCAAGATATTCAATATGTTCCACTTCAATTGGTTATAAATTAATTCATACAAGATAGAAAAAAAATTATAATATTATTTTTAATTTAAAATTTCAATATAATAAGGTTATTAGTTGTTTTCTTTCAAACTCGTACTTTTCTCTCTCTCCATGTGTATATACATAGATAGTACTAATAGATAATACTAGCATAAACACAGGCGCGATAATGTCTGTGTATACATTTTTTAAATATGTGTGATATTATATTAATAGGTGATAATATTGTAATATTATTAAGGTAATATATAAACTAAATTATATTTATTAAAAATAAAATGAAATATATCAAAATAGATGAAAGAATAACTATTGATAAATAAAGAAGAAGAAAAGAATGAGAGATAGTCGATTTTATAAAAAAACTGGTAAAAGTAACTGTCAATTTTAAAAAATTTAAAAAATTATTATATTTAAAAGGTAAAATTGGTATTTTAAATTGTGAACATAAAAAGGAGAATCTCCTTTATATATTGTTATAGATTATATATACAAAATAATGATATACTTATTCCAAAAATAATATTTATTGCATGTTAATTTTTACTTTGTAACAATAAAAATATAAAATTAATTCTTCTAATTATTATCAAAATAAAAATATTAAATTTATAATTTTTTTTTAAATTACAAAATTAAACATGAAATAATTAATAAACTAAGTTATGTTAATTAGTAAAATAGTGTGTATACTAAAAGGTGATTATCAAGTAGTTATCAGTTATCAGAGACAATCATCACATTAATAACCAATATATATATATATATATATATATATATATATATATATATATGAAAATATTCTTTAACGAGAGACATTCCAAAAAAAAATTATGAAAAAATTACATTATTTTATAATACATTAATGATCTTTTAAAATTTAACTACAATAATATTATGATTAATTATATTCTGATGACCTATTTATAAACTTAAAATTATAAAGGAGAATGATATTTTAACTATTAAACTTTGACAACTTTTTTTACAACATGAGGTGTCATATTCTAAATGGTTTTTGAATATTGAAAATGATAAAAAAGAGAAATAAAAAATCACTTAAAAAATGACACCTAAGATTGTAAGAAAAAATTGTCAAAATTTAGTAGTCAAAAAATTATTTTCCAATTATAGATGATACTAGTTATAATAATTAAATATAAAAATCTAATATTATATTGTAAGTTTATGAAAATTATTAACTTTTGCAATATTTATTTATGTTTCAAAAAATGTTTTAATAATCTAAAATTAAAGTTTTAATAATAAATTTCAATTCTTTAAAATATTCATTAATTTTATAGATAATTATATACTAAATAATAAAATATAAATTGATATATATATATATATATATATATATATATATATATATATATATTACTTAAGTATTTTACAAGTATAATAATATTTTACAAAAAAAATCTGTGAATAAAATATTATATTATATTAATTATTAAAAAATATAAAAATAAAAGTACCTTATAATTTTGAATTAAAATAATTAAAAAATTAAATATATTCGTACTCAATTAGAAAAAATAAAAAATAAAAATATTCCTTTTCTATAAAATATATTAAACAAATCTTTATTTTGATTTGAATTATATTTTAAGTAAACATTTAAATGTATTTATATTACTTATAATACATGTTTAATATAAATAAAAATTATGAATTTAAAATTAATGATATAAATATATGCTTTAACATTTAGTATATAATTATCTATAAATTTATATTATAAAAGAACAAATTTATATTATTAAAAATTAACTAAAATATAAATAAATATTATGAAAGTTAATAGTTTTAATAAATTTATAACATTATATAAATTTTTTATATTTAATTATTATAAATAGTATAAATTATAATGTTAATGTTGCAAGTAGTCACATCCAAATATATTTAATTGCAATTATAATTATAATTTGATTATATCCAATTAAATATTAAATATATACTACATAAAAGTTTTTATATAAATAATTTGGGTTAAATATATTTCTAATCTTTAAAGTTAGATATAAAATTAGAATTCGTTCATGTTTTAAATTTTGGATACATTTTAGTCTTCAAAATTAAAAAATGAATTGATTCAATCTTTTTAACTAAACAAATTAATTTTTTTTATTTGTTAAATATTGTTCAAGATTGACATTTAAGTCGATGAATCAAACAGTATACACAACTTAAATATTAATTCAACCATAAATTTTGTTTAGCACAAAAAAAATATAAGTAATTTAGGTTAAGTCCACCGAATGTATTTATTTTGAAAGTTTAAAGATAAACTAAATTAAAGTTTGAGAGAAACAAATTCTAATTTCCTCTCACATTTTAAGAATTACAAATTTACTTAACCCAAATAATTTTATACTGAAATAATTGTCAAAATGGATGTTAATAGAGAGGAAAGAGGAAAAATTTAAATAAGAGATATTATTGATTTTCTAAAAAAGAATCAAACACAACTATTATTTCATTTATCTAACTAATGAATTCAAAATGAGATAAAAGGACTAAATGCATATACACACACTGTGTCTATGAAAATTTAGAATGTGTTGACTTTGAAGAGAAAATTAGGCTGAGCAGAAGTTAGTGACTTCAATATTCCTGAGAGACAAAGACAATTTAAATGTGTGGTTCTGCCATCACCAAACACCAATTTATTACAGATCAAAGACACGATATGAACTAGATTGGGTTCACATTCAATATCTGAGACTACACTTCGGTTCAATTTCTGTGACTCAACATTAAAAAAACTTCTCCTTTTCACACTCATCAACTTTCTGATTTTTCCATCTTTAAATCTCTGTCTGTTTCCACACACCAATTCTCAGAAGGATCATTCCAACATGGGAAACAGAACTGTGATCACAAATTCTCTTCTCTTTCTCTGTTTCTTCATCTTCTTCAGCTTCGAACTCTTGGAGGCTCAAAAGGCTCCAGCAGTTTATGTGTTTGGAGACTCACTTGTTGATGTTGGCAACAACAATTACTTGCCTTTATCCATTGAAAAGGCCATTCTTCCTCACTATGGCATTGATTTTCCTACTAAGAAACCCACCGGCAGATTCACCAATGGCAAAAATGCTGCAGATTTAATTGGTGAGTGATTCAAGATTTATTCTGTGTTTTGGGTCATCAAAATCAAAACTTTCTGTGTTTTTTCATAGTATTTGAAGATGAACAATCTTTAACTTTCATCATTCAAATATTTCTATTCTCCTGTTTATTTCTTTTAGTATTGGTATTGAGTTGTATAGTTTCTGCATGTTTCTCTTCTGCTGCATGTGTAGTAAGTTTGAAGTCTTATGTTACTTTGTTAACAACCAAATTTTTACCCTCACTTTACATCCATTATTTTACCTTCTTTCTTTATAAATATAAAAGTTTACTTTTTAATAATTATTTTACCTTAAAAATGGGTTGTCAAATAACTATTTATGTGTCAAAAAATCGTTTACTAGAATTAAAAAGTTTCAATTGGATAATTTTTTTCTATACAAATAAATATCGATAATGATAGTATTATTTTTTTATTTTCGTCCTTTATTTTCTAACATGACTTAGTGTGGGTCATTGATTAATGTATCATTATCTCTTTCTTTGGAAGAATCAATGATTCACACTAAACCATATCAAACATAAAAAAGTAAAGGATGAAAGTTAAAAAATAAGAGTCAAAATATAATTTTTCAATAAATATCCAGCATGGACAAGGATCAGAGGGCAACACTTTAACCTATTACTCATTGTTTTCTTCATATATTTTCTTTTGTAAGAAAATCATAGATGATGGGATAACTTCCAAAAGTCCTAAAAGGTCATCAACATGAGAATAAAAAAAGTATATATATATATATATATATATATATATATATATATATATATTTGTATTGACTTCAGAAAGAAAATTATAGTTTAAATATAGAATGTAGGGAAACCAAAAGCACTTTCTTTATAGCAATGTGGGAAATAAAAGAAAGACATTTTCTTTTTGATTAGGGGCAAGGTAAACTTGTATTGGAGATAAAAAATAGAAAAAAGTTAATGTGATTGTTTTATTTGTTGTTGTTGTTTTTGCATGCATATTGATAATAGTAGCACAAAGTTACAAATTGTGTTTTGCTAATATTGGCATGAAATGAATTGTTGGGTGACAGCTGAAAAATTGGGTCTACCCACTTCACCACCTTACCTCTCCCTTCTCTCAAAAGTTCACAATTCCAACAAAAACATATCTTTTCTGAATGGTGTTAACTTTGCCTCTGGAGGTGCTGGAATATTTAATGCCTCAGATAAAGGTTTTGTAAGTACAATTTTCTCATTTTCTCTGCTATTACTTTTATTCATCATATTTAGGAGATTATAATATAACAGGAATTACTGTACCAAGAAAGAAAAAAACAAAAGTAAAAAAGCAAAATGACCCTTAAGCAGCACCTCAAAATAATAAGAAAATCTTCCCCAAATGAGTTATCTCTTGTGAGACATTTCTTGCAGATGCAATCAATTCCTTTGCAGAAACAAGTGGACTACTACTCACAAGTGCATGAAACACTTAGACAGCAAATAGAAGCATCTTCTCTTGAGAAACACCTTTCAAAGTCTATTTTCATTGTGGTGATTGGTGGGAACGATGTCTTTGGTTATTTTGACTCAAAGGATCTTCAAAATAAAAACACTCCTCAACAGTATGCAGATTCCATGGCTTCCACATTGAAACTTCAACTACAGGTAAATGACATGGTTGTAAAAAGTAAGCAACAACTTAGTGTGTGATTGAACAGTTTGGGAATTCAAGTATGAGTTTAACTCTTATACCGAATAACAACCAGGAAGTTGAACACTTTATAAAGATAAAAACTCATAGATCCATTGTCTTAAAGGTTTTGGGTTGAAAATAGTGTCAATTATGTGGTTGGACTCAGATATCATTGGTATTATATCTCTTCCCAGTGAATCTTCCTCCTGTAAAGACCTAAGATCAACTTGTGCTTGCAAAGTTCATGAACATTTGTCTAAAATGAATCTAAACATATACTTTAATTTGGTTTGGCAGAGATTATACAACAATGGTGCAAAGAAATTTGAGATTGCTGGTGTTGGTCCAATTGGGTGCTGCCCTGCATACAGGCTTAAGAACAAAACAGAATGTGCTTCTGCAGCAAATGACTTGTCAGCCAAATACAATGAAGCTCTTCAATACATGTTAAAGGAATGGAAGTTGGAGAAAAAAGACATAAATTATTCCTATTTTGATACTTATGCTGCCCTCCAAGACCTCATTCACAATCCAACTTCTTATGGTATTAACATATTACCCTTTCTGCCTTTACTTTATTATTGGTGTAGATATTGGATATTAGGTCACCACCATGCCTCAGACAAATTTTTCATATACACCTTTTCAAAATGATTCATAACAAGTTCATAATCATTGTAAGCGTTTAAAATGAATTGAAACATCGGATAAAAATAAAAAGATAACTAGTATATAAATAAAAAGATATAGTATCAAATTTTCCATCACAAACTTTACAAAACATGTAATAGAAACTTACATGTTGAAAAGTATGTGATTTGTAGAAAATTACTTAGATTGAGATGAGAAGATGTTCACCAAAGTGTGTATTCCATTTTCAGGATTTGTTAATGTAAAAGGTGCTTGTTGTGGACTTGGTGAGTTGAATGCACAAATTCCATGTCTACCAGTGTCAAGCATTTGTTCCAACAGACAAGACCATGTTTTCTGGGATGCATTCCACCCGACAGAGGCAGCTTCTCGCATATTTGTGGATGAAATATTCAAAGGACCTTCAAAATTCATATCTCCTATTAATATGGAACAGCTATTGGCTATCTGAATTGGAAAATCAGTGATTACCCTTTGTAATCTACCACTTTTTTTCTGGGGTTACTTGTTATGAAACAACAACAGAATAGAGAAAGGAAAAATAGATTATTGTTTAAAGGATTCACACCAATAGCACTAAACCTTTGCTTCTTAATGTTATCAGTTCCAGTAATATCAGAATTCAGTCTTCTTAAATAAAGTCTCAAGTATAATGAGAAAATATTACAAAGGTTTTGTACTAAAGATGACCACACCATTGTCATTTAATTATGTGTATTATTGGTTCAGATTCCGAGAAACTTTAACCTGTTTGTTGACATATTACATTCAATAATACTTGTTTTGTTGAGTACAGTGGGGAGTTTATACTCTGTTCTTTCTGTGGTTATTGTGAACTTTCGATATGAAACATGGCAATGCAACACAAAACTAAGTAGTTAGTTTGATTGAATTGATCTTGTGATCCAAGAACATGGATAGAAATTATCGTAAGGGATCACAGAATTGCTGGATGAGAAAGCACGATAGCTAAGAAACAAGGAGGAGTAAAATCTGTAAGTGTAAAAACAGTTTTATGCCAATAAACAAGTTTGTAGGTGAAACCAAACACACTATGAAAATCAGTTTTATAACATATTTTAAATTAATATTATTTCAAGAAAATCGGTTTTGAAAAGTTAATTAAATTAGTTTTGATTCATAAAAACACGTTTACAATAAACTTTTAATAGTATTAGACAAATTAACAACCACCATTTTCCATACATATCTACATATCTGAACTCATAGAATAGAAGTCTTCAATACAGTTATATAAGGGCCGCGCAAAACGCAGGCCCACACCCACAAATTACGATGTAGGTACTACAATATTGTAGACCTTAGAGCAGGGGCGTTCCAAGTGCAATGAAAGCCGCTGATCTAGGCCATGGACCTTCTTGATCGTCCATTGACCCCATCCAGGTATGTAAGTTTTCATTCACTTACTTTCAATCTTATACTTCATCCTCCAATTTGTTTTCGCTATCATTTTTGATGTGGGACTCTTCTGCATACCATACTTCAAACATCGGAGGTTTTTGTTTGGCATTTGTTTCTTTATAAAAGGTCTGTAAAATTAATTAAAATTAATTTTCTAACATAGAATTAATATAGAATTAATATAGAATTAATATGTGTTTAGTTTCCAAAATCAATCGAAAGATAATAAATTTATGTATTTATTTAGTTTCCAAATTTAATTAAAAGATAAAGATTTATATGTTGAATGAGAACAATTTTTTTCCGACACTGAACCAACCACATAAATTTAATATATGTGCATTTTCTCAAATTGTGCTTCAGGTAAGTTTGGAAAGCTAACTAGTGCAAAATCTATTTTGCATTGAGCTTTCAAAAGTAACTCTCAATTTACCACATTTCAACAGTTTCAAGACAAAGTCTGAAAACACCCTTTGTTTTAAATAAGGGAGGGCAGATTATTTATATTTCATTTGATGGTCAGGGACTAATTGAAAATTAAGTTGTGATAATTCTAAGATTCTCCGAGAAAAAAAAGAGATATCTCCGACGTTAACCGTATCATGTAAAAGTAGTGACGTAACTTTATATAGTCATTCAATTTGAATGTTACACGAAGAATATAAATCAGATGAAAAAACAAGAAGACCTAGAATGTAGATCATAACATCAACGACAGATTTGGATTTCTATATATCCACTCTTGGTATATTTCATTGTGATATATATATATATATATATATATATATATATATATATATATATATATATCCATTCTTAAGCAAAGCTACCCTATGATTTTTCCAGTTCTGGAAACCATTTCTATAATCAATTTATCATTCATTAAATTAAATACAAAACCGAATCTAAAACTATTGGAACTTTATCATTACCAAACTAAATGATTAAATTCTACATTCAATTAAACTTTGCACAGATTTAGTATAGGGAGATTGTTAAACTTACAAACAGAAACTAAAACCAAGTAGTAAAAAGAAAACAGGAAGGTTGTTGAACTTGTAAACAAAAACTGGAACCTAGTAGAAAACAGAAAACATTGATTAGTGAACTTATAAACAAAAGATTTTGTTAAACTTATAAACAAAAACTAAAACCAAGTAGAAAACAGAACACTAATTAGTGAACAAAGAAAAATATTGAACTAAGAATAGGAGAGGGCTGCGCGGACGCAAGCCCCACTACCACAAATTATGATGTAGGTTCTATCCATAGGACAGACCTTAGAGTAATGCCCCTCCCATGTGCAATGGAGGTCAGTACCCTAGGCCATAGACCTTATTGATCGTCTATTGACCCCACCCAGGTAAGTGAGTATTAACGCTGCCAAAGCTTAACTTTATAGCTCGTCCTATCCCTTACATTACCTGAATTTTTCAGTGTGGGACTAATCTACTTCTAATGATCATGCACAGGTGTGTGATGTTCTAAGAGCATTTATCTCCCACAAAGCATGGCATGTACTCTTACGTTTCATCTTCAATCATTCAGTAGACATGTTTCTGTGTCTTCTTGGTTAAACAATTTACACACCCATTGATGTTGTTCTTTCGATTCTGCATATCCTCTTGTGACCATTGATGAAAGCCACACACAGATAAAGAAACATTCTGTAAGACTTCAGTATTTAATCATCTAGACCAAACTACAATGAGAAAATCTTAGAACAGTTTGACATTCATCGAGAATGATTCAATTTCCACATTACTCTTATCTTAAATTAAGTATTTTTTGTAAGATTTTATTTTATTATTTAATTATAAACTGTTATATTTATACATATGAAAAATTTGTTGGTTTTTATAATAATTGTTTAAGTTATATAGTATATATAATATTTATGAAAATATATAAATATTAAACTCTTACTATATTCCACAGTGCAGATGAAGTAAGAATGAAACTACTGAAGTGAACAAAACCTGTGTTTGGAGAACTACCTTGGAACCATGCTGGCGGCGATTCGGAGAATGACGACAGTGGCCGGAGAAACTGCGCGCATCACCAGATTCTCTCTTCATGCCCCAAAACACGTTAGTTACTTTTTCTCTCTATTGTCTTCATACCCACCCTTCTATTGGTATTTTTCCTTAACTATATTTAATCGTTTAGGTTGCAATAGATTGGGTTAATATCTTTTGAGCATGCGTCAATTGATGAAAATTTTCAGATTTATTGCAAGGTTGAAATTTGTAAATAGAATTGATGGAACTGTTATGTCTTCCATAAGTAATAATGATCACGGTTTCTTGTTTTAAAATTTTTGTTTTTGTTTCAGGTAGAGGTGGAATTTGGCGATGGTAGAATGTTCAAGTTATCAGCTGAATTTCTCAGAATAAATAGTCCCGCAGTTGATGGGAAGATTAGGTCAATTGGAGGTGAAAAGGTACTACTCGTACAGAGGTTTTGGGAGCTTCTCAGCATTTAATGGTTGAATTAGGATGTGTTTGGAAAAGTTTCTTTGCATATATATTTGGGCTTATAATGAGAAGCACTTGTTTTAAGTGGTTGAGGCAGCAGATTGTGAAAGTAGCTCATGATTTGTCTCTACGCTGTTTTCAGATTATTTCAGTTAACTCCACAGGATAGCTTATGAAAACAGCTACAATTTATAGGAAATCAGTTTAATCCTATTTCCTTCTTTATTATTGAAACCACTTATGCATGTGAGTTAGTTCTACAATCGTTAGATGAAAGAACTTCTACAAAGTTGAAGCCGTGAGTTAGTTCATTTTCCTTCTTATCCAAACAGGGTCTTATTCTATAAGAGCACTTAATCAAGCTATTTACCCAAATGCGCCCAATAACAATGTCCTTTCTAATATAATCGATTTTGAGATTTTGAATTGAATTCTATTGGTTCCTTTCTAGTTATTCTTCCTTTGATGAACTTGAACCAGGTGATATCTGGGAGACGCCATGTAGGAATCATGTCTGCAGAACCAGTGGGAAACTATGGGGTGAGGTAACACAACAAGCTTTGGCATTGGTTCTAAATTTCAGAGTCCTTGTTTTATTGTCCGTCTGAACTAGACTGCAATGCATGATTGTTGAATTTGGCTGGTTCAGGTTCAATTTTGATGACTTGCATAAGACTGGTATTTATTCCTGGGACTATTTTTATCATCTGGGGAGCAACAAGTTTACCCTTATGAGAAATTACATTAAAACTTTGAAGAAGCATGGACTTAGTAGGGATCCAAGAGGAAGGAAATGATGCAGACTTTAGTTTAACCACCCAAATATAGCTTGAGATTTGGTGGCAGTTGTCAAATATCAGCATGGCACTCTGATAGCTTCATTTGTTGAAGGGTTTGAGTTCAATGAATGGTGAATTATGGATATCAATACTATTGGAGAAGAGAGGGGAATAAAGGAAGGTTTTCCATCCTTTCCGGTTCTTGTTTTCTTGTGAGGAAAGGATAATCTGCGAAGGCAGTTCTGTATTTTCTAGAGAGCTCTTGATTCCATTTTAGATCTTGTTGTATTTTAATTACTGTACCTTGCTTCTTTATTCTTCTTCTTTACTCATATTCATCTATTAAAATCTGTAATCTTTAAAATTCTTTTGACTTACCTGCAAAGTGATCTGAAAAATATTATGGACTTTAATGGAAAAACCCATTTTTTCCTGGTGTTTGGTGATTATGCCAAAACCCTTATAATGCTCATCTTTCCGCTGTGAAAACTTATATTATAAAAACTTTACAAGGCACAATGAACATGATTGGGAGTAGAAAAGGTATCAGTTTTTTTTATTCTCTATCAAGAAGCCAACAGAAAAAGGTAAATATTTCTTCAAAATAAGCTATTTTAACGGTACTGAATATAATTAGCTTTAAAATAAGTCTTCTGTTATATATTTGAATAATTTGATCCCTTAAGATGATAATTAGTTTACTTTATAAGACCAAATTGGTGCAACCAATCTTTGAAAATCCGGGAATGACACCTTGTATATCTTTCGAGGATTAAATTAGAACTTTACTTGTATCTTTATACTTCACTTTTGCTTTATCTCTCTCTTTATAAGTGTTTCAAATATTTATAAGATTAGAAAAATAAAAATAGCTTTCCCATAATAAATTAGAATGGACAATTTGAACACTAATTATTCACATCTTATACCTACAAAACTCTCGAGGTGTAAATATAGCTTATTTTACACCTAAACAGAGAGAGTGAGAAATATTAATCTTTTTGGGTTGGAAGAAGGAAGGATTTGTCTTTGGCTAAAGCTTCCTGTACTCCATAAAACTTTACTTTATACTCTATCAAAAGCTTCTGAAAAATGTTTTTCCTAAAACAAGAGGGGATTAATTTCTAGAAAAAAAAAAAAAAGGAATTGTTTACTGTATTCCGAAAAATAAATTCTGAAATGATAAGAGAAGTGAAAGAGTAGTGTTAGAAGAAAATGAGGATGCAGAGGTAATTTCTTTACCTTTGTTCCCCTTCTTTTCTTGTGGTCCAGATGACAAAAGTGGGCCACAATAGGAATTCGCGATAATTTGCTACAAGCTGAATTAGATTTAAGCTAGATAAGGACAAAGAAATTGGAATATGGAATATGGAATATGTTTTCAAATCCCCATCCAAATATGTAAATAGGATAGCAGCTGCAGAATTGTGTAGAGAACTCCAGATCTCACCAGAACCAAAGTCACAATCACAAAAGATCAGATTTTTTATCATCTGGGTCCAGAAATGTCCAATGCATCCTATAAATTTAAATGCAAACTTCAGCTTCTCAATGTCCTTTGTCTTACCATTAGCATTGACATCCCCTTAGCATCTTTGCCTAAAAGAAAAATGGCCTCAACTGTAGTACCAAATATGAGTTTCTATGCCCACACTTCACCTACTAGAATAAACAAATTCTCCAGTGTCAAATTGCTACCATTGTCAAGCACAGGGAATAGAACTTTCTGCAACAATGTAAAGGCTAAGGCAGCAGGTGAAGCAAGTTTGCAGAAGTTAAAGCAGCAGCAGCAGCAGCAATTGCAGCCAAAGATGAGGGTGCCACAAGCTTCACCTAAAGGTAATTAAACAGTAATAATTCATAATTTCTTTTTATTCCTTCACTAGACATTGAAGATAGTGATTTTGACAAATGACAAATGATTACTCTTTATGCAGTGCTGTTGAACCAATTTCCAGTAGCAAGGACTGTGCAGCAAATGATGGACACAATGGAGAGGATGGTGGAGAATCCCTTAGTTTATGATAGCACTTCACCTTGGATAGTTGCAGGAGATGATGAATACAGTAAGGGAAAGATTCCTTGGGCAATAAAGGAAGGCCAGAAAGATTACAGAATGAGATTCAACATGCCAGGAATGAACAAGGATGACGTCAAGATATGGGTAGAGGAGAACATGCTGGTGGTGAAGGCCGAGAAGACACTTAGAGAGCACCATGAAGCTCAAGCAAACAGTAATGAAGAAATAAGTACAAAATATGAAGAAGATTGGCCTGCCAATAGCTATGGTAGATATAACCATAGAATAGCCCTCCCAGAAAACATTGAGTTTGATAAGATTAAGGCACAGGTCAAAGATGGAATTCTTCATGTAACAATTCCCAAAGCCAACACCTCCGCAAAAGTAATTAACATAGATGTACAATAACTCTAAGCTAAAAATTAAGTTTGTGTTCACCACTACATAGTTTATGTCATCTAATTTCTGACATGAAGGATAAAATGAAACCTTATTTTTATTTCCTCAGCACGATACTGACAGAATTTCAGAAGGAATTTCTCCGAAAAAAAAAAAAGCCATATAAAGTAAATCACTGTAGATGATAAATAAAGGTTTACACATTAAATTCCAATCAAGTCAGAAAACAAAATAAGAATACATTCTGGGTTCATGTTATTCCTTTCGTTAGTGTTGTCACGCACAATCAAATGCAAGAAGCCATGCAAGGCAGACTGAGCCATGCAGGCCCATTTTGTGTTCAGAAAGTTTACAAGAATCTGGCTTACAGATTAGCAAAACACATAGAGGTCATTCGAAGTTAGTAATCTCTTTCTGCCGGAAATAGCAGATTGGTGTAAACTGGATTTCAAGAGCAGTTCATACTTTATCCATCAGTTACACTTTTGCTCTCTGAAAATGTAGGTGGGAATCAAGTGCACTTCACACTGCATCCATTAGTGACTCCTTCACTTTCTGAAAATGTTGATTGATAACTTCTTTGTGGAAAGAACAATCAATTAGGATGGCTTTTTCTTTCTGCCGGTTTGTGAGATGCGCTTCAGCACTTGGGTTTCCTTTTTCATTCCTCTGTAATACAAAGGACCAACATTAATTGGAGCCCTTAAAATTTTCTAAAATTAAGGTTGAGTGAGAAGCTTTGAAGTAAATACCTCTGATATAAGTAAATGTAGAGATAGTATAGTAGCAGCAGTATCACAAGCAAAATAGACAGAAAGATGTAGAACACATTTGTCTTCTTCTGCACATGTCAAGAAATTAGTTAACGAAAATTGAGTATCAGTATATCACTCATACAAGAAATTGTATATAGTTGGACAGGTATCATAGGCATACAAAAAGTAAGAAATGATTTGAAGAAAATAAGACCAATTATAGATTTCAGAATTACCCTGCGCCCTCTTGAGAAAGGTTGACTACTTCCAATGCAGCTGTGTGCCTCACAGAATTGGTGCAAGAACAATTCTGTCAAAGTGTTCACATGAGAAAGCAGTTTCACAAACCACCATAAATGCACAATATTTTGCAAGAATGAAGAAATATTGTAATACCATGAAGTCGGCTTGCCACAGGACCCTCATTAATTGGAAAACAACTGTTGGCTAAGCTCTATGAAAAAAGGTACATTAGAAACACAAAAAAAATAGTTACATTTTATTATTGTAAAACAAGGGATAGACCAAAGCACACCTCACATAGATGTTTATTCCTAGAAGCAGCGGCAGGATTGCACTTTGATTTTTTTGAACCAGAATTCAATTCATGGTCACAGTGCAGTGCACCACATACATCTGCTAAGCAGTGGCTTTCATTCTGGATTCAACACAGCTATCTCATTTCAGTAATTAATGCAACTGCATCACAGATTGAGCAGAGAAGGCTACCAAAATTCTCATCTTTTGGGTTACTATTACAAAATTTTCAAAGCTAAACATAGTAACATATTACTGAAATATGAAAGTTCTCTGAAATATCATTTACTTTTGACGAGGAATGATCATACAAATCAATCCAACAAGTATTTACTTCCTAAATGATAAAACTGGATCAGATTTGTGAATAAAAATATGAATCTTTATCGATGAAACCTACTTTGCAATCCCTTCCCAGATGTGGGTAGATTACCGATAATTGAAACTATACAGAGAAAATAGTAAATTCCCTGGATATTTGAGAGAGATCCAAGACTCTCCATACATCAACTAATTCCTTCTCTCAATCCCTCTTCATATTTATAGGCAAACATGCTTTATGACTATAATTATCCCAGTCACAAATATAATTGACAAATGACCAACTAATTACTAATGGGGGTACCTAACACTACATATTTTGTTGTGTTTCTAGGTCAAGAGGGGATAACTCTCAAAACATAGAGAGAGCTTAAAGAAACTCAGTATTTTACTTTGTCCTGGACATGAATTGAGTCCATTCTTATATGTTAGGCTCGGCTTAAAATTTAGACAAGGCCGAAACAAGCATGATGTACAGCTTGATCAACACAGGGCAACGGTAAGCAGTACTGGAGTTCAGTTTGGCCCTATTACAACTCCACGTTCCTCATGAGATGACCATAATAATGTCACAAAATACAATATTCATTAACTAAATAATGACTGAAGGCATTTTGATTATTCATTCCAACCCAATTTGTACCTTATCAGAGATATTTTAGACAGTTTTCCATTAACAGAAGAATAAAAGATAGTATTGAAGAAGAATTATCTACCAAATTAAGCAAATTGGAGTGCCTGTTGTCAAAATGATGATCAAGATGTTTCTCTTCATAAAAACTTTTCTTACAGTACCCACATTGCCATTCATTTATATCTATATGAAACTTGTGCTGCTCCTGATCTCTGTATATGTCATTGTCAGGGTGAAACCTACACCGTTTTGGGATATGATATTTTTCTTTCTCCACAAAGGGCATCAAATACTGCAGAAAAAATCATATATCAGGAGAATGTACCCTAATATCAACGGGAGTTATTTGTTTGGCTATATTCTAATACCTCTTGAATGATCTTCCAAGCTGTTCTACTTCTTTCTCTAGAGCAATGTATTTGATGATCACCATCCACCTGATTCAAAATTCTGAACAGCTACATCATATATTAGCCACACCAATTCCTGAATCTTGGATCAAGATGCAAGAAAGGCACAGAGATAGACCAAAAGAAAGTAAAAGAAGGAAACAAATAAAACAAATTATACTAATTCTTGACGTCGAACAAACGACAAAAGTTTATCAACTGCGAATCATACACCATTTTAGTTATTTAATTCCTTGCCCTTATCAATAACCGGATAACCACGAAGTGAGGCAGTTAATTCCAAAATGAAAGCTAAAAATTGTGTTCTTCTGGTTCAAAATACTCAAAGTTTAAAGCTCACTCACCTTTCAGCACTTGAATCTGCATAACCCTGTACAAAGAAACAATTGAATATTTATTTTTATACCGTTATGAAATTAGAAAAAATAACTGCACGAGTTTTGGAAATTGGAACTAAAATAAACAAAACAAAACCAGGACCTAACTTAGCTGCTGAAGATGATTGCAAAAAACGGCTCACAATACTAATTTAAAAAGTTCCTACTTCTACGGTGATTCACACGAAAAATATGCCGATCAATTTTAACAGCCAAAAGAAAGGTAGCTAGAAAATAAGAACAAAAACACAGCATGAACAGAAACTGGACTAATTCCTTACACATCACAACACAACTCCCTTCTATAGCAATCCAAATTCAAGCGATCCCAAATAGTCCACGGCAACAAAATGAAACTTTCAGCAAAAAGAGGAGGTAACCACGTTATGAAAGTAAGAAACACAGCATGCAATGCTCAATTCCCATTCCTCAAGTAGAAAAAGTAGAAAAATCATACAAGAACCTAATGATTTGTGCAGAGAAAGAACCAAGGATCCTCAATCGCTTGGATCTCCATTCTGAGTCAAGAATAATCGAAATTCACGCAAACCAAACAGCCAATGATTAAATTCAGCAAAATCCCTCTCAGAAGGAAAATGGGTATTTGCAAAAATTCGAAAAAACTAACAAAAGCACATAAAAGGATCATTTTTGTTTTATAACTACATGATTAGTGTATGAAGTAGGTGAGATTGAAGATATATACCCTTGTGAACTGCAGGGAAAAACAGAGGCCACAAAGAATGTAGAGAAGAAACAATGGATGATGCGAAACCCACATCTTTTTGGTTCTTCCCTTGGTTTCTTGCTTTGTTCCGAACAGAAAAAAAGGTTGAGACTTGCACCAAAAATGTTTTGGTGCAATCTCCGTTGGGTACCAGAAATCCCTTTGCCAGCCACGACGCTTTATCCTATCAGATTCTGCCGCGTGGCCAACCACGGGAATTGGCACGCCGTTTCTTTGACTTCTGCCGTCTAACCTTGGTGGACCTGTAATGTTTTTCTTTGCAAGGTGATTTTAGGTGGATAAAACACCATTATCTTGGCTAATAATAACCCATTTACGGTTACAATATATTTTTGGTTAACTCCAAAAATAACTATGACAATTAAAAACAAATCATATGTTTATAAATATATATATATATATATATATATATATATATATAATCTCAAATAAATTTAATTTATATCAAATACTAGTTTATATTATTTATTTCAAAATTATTAGTCTAAAAATCTCAATTCTATAAATACAAAATATGGTATAAGTATCTTTTAAAAAAATTAATATGAAGTATGTCTCACAGTTAATTTCACTTTCAAAATTTTATTCTCACATAGATCAACTTCATATATACAGAAACATTTCCAACAATATATAAATTAATATAATCTATCATCATAAAATAGAGCAAGTTTGTTAGTTAAAGCATAGCTTTTAAATTGTAGATTAGTCACTTGCTATTCGATTGAGATTTCTTAGGTGAATTCTCATTCAGTAGAAAATTATGCACAACCGACGACGAAAACAACCTATTTTTCACAACCTCAAATAGTCTAAAGGTTAAAAATTTAACATTTTCAAAAGTTTCGTAACATTGTCAAAAATATGTGAATCAATACGAGTTATAGGAGTTTGGCGTAATTCTATGAATCTTGTAGAAAAATTCAATGATGACGTTTTTTAGTGTATGCATTAATATAAGTGTTGGGCCTTAATAGAAGCCCAAACGCAAATGCTCACTATTGGGAAAAGCTTTTTCCCTCACTCTGGACCACACACGTGCACGTCACTCTACCTAACTCACCTTTCTTCTTCTTGAACCTTTCTCCGCTTCTTCTCTGCTCCACCACCGTCAAGCTAATGACTTGGCTTCTCTTTGTCTCCCTTTGACAGCCACGTTCCTTTGTTTCTCACTCACTCACTAAATCCTTTTCTTGTTTTTAGGACACGCACCAGCTTTCATGGAGGAAGAAAGAAAAGAAATAGCAAGGGAAATATATGTTTTTTTTGCAGAGAGAAGGTAATCTACTTTTTATTGAACATGCGTATGTATATCTCAAATACATGAAACTGAAGCAAGTATTTATATGCTGTTACCTTGCTTTGTTTGTAACAAAAAAACCGAAACTGAAACTAATTTTTGGTTACAACTGTCAACA
>Ga0214545_1006561_pt1 | contig 20165 bp, 8 predicted proteins | sample CNSS4metaG_FD_160064 | JGI IMG/M metagenome (GOLD analysis project Ga0214545, IMG submission 160064) | Root nodule microbial communities from cowpea collected in UCLA plant growth center, Los Angeles, California, USA - CNSS4 | ecosystem: Host-associated > Plants > Roots > Nodule | place: USA...
ATATCTAACAATCACAATGTGAATCCTTCATTTTTTTTTTCCATTATAGTACTACACTTCACACTCTATAATGCATCTGAATTCCAAAAATATAATCTCAATCCACATTCTTCAATATTAATCACAGAAAAACAATTAACTACAGTGTTACATATTATATTACATATATCATATAATTATATAACAATCACAATGTGAACATTCATTATTTTTTATCCATTATAGCACTGCACTTCACACTAAGAATCATCTTGCATCCACATTGGCGACATTATTACTACAACATCAATCAAAATTTAATCACGAAACACAACACATGCAAAATGTAAAATGTGAATGGCAAGCCTAAACTCACCTTCGGGCAGTGGATAACGAATTGTTTGACGGCGCGATTCCACCGCCATCGCCACCAGCTTTGCCGTAGGAACCTCTTTGCTGGTTAAAGGTGGAGGATCGTCCGTTTCTTCTGTAAACGACGTCGTTCTTTTCCACCTTTGATTGATTGAAGGACATATATCCCAACCCCTTCGAACACCTCACAGCAATGCAGTTTCTTCCACAACGAAAGAAAAAGAAAACGCAGAGAAAACTGAATCTCGTTCTTCAATTCTCGTCGAAAACGAATGAGAAAAACAGAGTGAGAAAGAGTGTAGTGTGCCTATGATTTTGTTTCGTTAGAGAAAAAAGAGAAAAAAAATAAAATAAAAATAAAAATGAAAAAAAAAGAAGAAAGAGAAAAGAAAAACCCAAACAAATACCTTACAGTGTGGAGTGAGGGAAGGGTCAAAAGAAGAAATAGCCTTTTTAGGAGATCATCACACACACAATTCCAATGAGTTGCGGATTTTGTGACACCTTTTATTCACACTCCCTTATTTTTCTCTTTTTTTTCTTCACTTTATCATTAATTCACATTTATTCTTGTTTTTATATAAAATGTGGATCTATTTTCTTTTTCAGAGTGAAATTTCTGTAATTAATTTTGTGTAATTATATTTATACAAGAGTTTTATACTAGTATAACATCTATGTTTCATCACCTCTACATGAATAAATATTACATTTGTTCAAATGTATATTAAATATATATTTTTATGCTGTAATATTGTCGTGTCCAAAAGTGTTGGTTTTCTGAAAAGTTTTGTTACTAAGGTTTTAATTTGTAAACAGTTTCATCTAATCTGTATCCACCAAATGCACTGGTTCAAGAATAATGTCACTTTCATCAAAAAGAATTGGGATTGATTTGGATGAAGATATGTCTTTCACACAACAAAAGTGTTTGATAATACTTTGTTCATTCACTATGTATAGCCTTGAATCAGACAAAACCAGAATCTTTTCCTTCACTCTGTTGAAATTGTTAAAATTATATACAATATGTTCTTGAAACTGAAAAACTACAGAATAAGTCATTTTCAGATAAACTGTTGAAAATCTCGTATCGTTGAAAATAAAGTCAATTTATATTGAATACGTGTTTGGTTCTGCATCAAATTGATGTAGAATTGATTTTCTAACACAGAATCGGTATGTGTTTGATTTCCAAAATCAATTAAAGAGTAAAAGATTCACGTTGAATAAGAAACAACTAATTCTTGTTTCTGCGTTGAAGAATTGATTTAGCTAGAATCAATTCTCCGACACTGAACCAAACACACCTTGAATTAGGCTTAAAATCTTAGAATCATGCATCAAAGTCTATTCTAACAAAATTTGGTGGTTAAACTTAAAGTTCACTTTCTATCAAAAATATATCATATATCTAGATGCATCTTTCATTCTCCGTGTTGTATACAATCAAGAGATAACAGCCCTATATATGGTATGAATGCTTTGACTTGAATTCTAGAAACCACCTCAGAAATTTTAGCAAGAAAACTTACAAGAGATTTTTTTTTGTAGTTCAGTTTAAGATGATTGTGTCATCAAATCTATCTAGACCAATGACCACCTGTATGAAAAATATGCAGAACATAAAGATACAGTGTTAAACACAACTCTATGTTACAAACAAGCTTTCTATGTTACAAACCATCCTATCCATTTTGTTCTTCATTGTATTCCTAGAGCTTGGATCCTCTTGACCAGAGACAAAGAGCAAGAGTTTCTTTCTCTCCATTCTTCACTGCTCTCCAAGTTCTCCCCCATGATTAATTTCTCATTTCCATCAAGAATGCTCACTATCTGTCTTGTGCTTGGTCTCAGCTTTGGATCAGAACGAGTGCATGCAACTCCTAACCTCACCAATCTCATTAGCTCCTTGTGATTGTACTCTCCATTTAGTCTTATATCAGCTAGTGCCTCAAGTGATCTTTTTCTCATCTCAAATTCATGGACCTTCTTCACCAAAAGCACCTCAGGTTGCCTGAAATCCACAGCCTTAAGTCCACTCACAATCTCAAGCACCACCACACCAAAGCTATAAACATCAGCAGCCACCGTTGCTTCTCCTGATTCCACATATTCTGGTGACATGTAGCCGTAAATCCCACAAACAGACTTGTTCCTGGTGCTGATCACATGATGGCCATGCTCATTCCTTGACAGAAACTCAGCCAGAGCAAAACTACCAAGTCTTGGTGTCATGTCAGGTTCAAGAGTCACTGCTGAAGAGGTTATGTTCCTGTGAATTACCTGTTCATCCCATTCTTCATGCAGATAGAGAAGTGCAGATGCAAGTGATTTCACTATGTTGTATCTATGGTGCCATTTGAGAACAGAATAACCCTTTTTAGAAGGATTTCTGTGATGGTGGTGAAGTTGGTGGCTGAGAAATCTTCTAGCTGAGTAATCATACACCACAAGCATCTCTCCTTGCTCAGTGCACCACCCTCTGAGCTGCACCAAGTTCCTGTGGCGAAGTTTTGCAAGGTTTCTCAGCTCATTGGAGAATCTCTGGCGCAGTGCAGGGCATGTCTTCAAGCCAAGGCGTTTCACCATGACATGGCAGTGGCCATCAAGGACTCCATGGTAAGCAGTTCCAAAGTCTAACTCGGCCACCCTTTTGGATTCTGAGAAGTTCTCTGTGGCTGAAACAATCTCCTTGAATGGTATCTCCCTAGGTGTTTGAACCACAGAAAATGATGGCTGCTTATGCATCGTTCTCTTGCTACTCTTGGAGGAATTAGTTCCACCTCCACCGTTTCTATGTTCAGCTTCAGCTGTTACATATATGGTATTTCCTGTGGCAGTGACATACCTTGAAATGAAACTAGCACGATTGCTTGAACTTTCTGTTCCTGTGCCTGAACCAGTCCCTTTTGAGCTGCTTGGACTAGTCTCAGATGAAGAGGACAAAGAGATGTACATAGGATGGGAGTGAAACGAAGGAAGTGTTGGCAATGGCAATGACATAGCATTTGACATGTCAGAAAGTGCTTCTACAATCCACTTCATGCTTGGTCTCAACACAGGGTCATGGAGTGTGCACAAGAGACCTATGTGAAGCAAGTTCTCCATCTCAAAAACCTTGTAGGAACCTTGCATCAGCCTTGCATCCCCAGCATCAACGAGCCTCCCTTCATCACTGAGCCTTCTGATCCAATCAAGCAAGATGATTTTCTCATCTGGGTATGTGAGATCAATGGCTCTCCTTCCAGACACCACCTCCAACACAACGATTCCAAAGCTGAAAACATCAGATTTTGAGGTTGCAACACTCCTTCTCTGGAAGCTCTCTGGTGGCAAGTACCCAATTGTGCCACCAATCCTTGTGGTCTCACTCAACCTGAAATGCTCAAACTTGCTTGATGCTGCTGCTGATGATGCTTTCCCAGTCTCATATTCATACTCAACAAGGTCATGCTCAAGCCACCTTGCCAAGCCAAAATCCCCCAACCTAGCATTGTAGTGGGAATCAAGCATCACATTGCTGGTCTTCACATCCCTGTGAATGATCTGAGTCTCCAACTGCTCATGCAGATAGTGCAACGCACAAGCCAAACCCTTCACAATTTTCCCACGCCTCACCCACCCAAGTGCCTCCTCTTTCAAGTTCTTCCGAAACAGCACCCTGTCAAGGCTGAGATTAGGCATGTAATCATACACAAGATAAAGTTGATCCTCAAAAACACACCAACCCCTCAAGGGAACAAGGTTCTTGTGGCGAAGATGCGCCACTGCTGCTAGTTCTGCTGCAAAAGTCTTCTCAAACTGGCCACCTTTCCCTGCCAAGCAGCACTTCACAGCCACCACTGTTCCATCACTCGGCATAACAGCTTTGTACACTTTGCCAAAACCTCCACTTCCCAGAACCTCCTCCTCAGAGAAACCCCTTGAACCTATGTAAAGTTCGGCATAGCTGAAAATCCTTGGATTGTTGCTGTCCCTTCCAATCTTTGAAGAGAGTTGCACACCCTCCATGTCATGAAACACACAAGATGATGATGAGGGCTTGCTTTGTCTTGCACCATGTTGGCATAGATTCCACCACTTTGACTCACACAACCTTGTTAAGGAACCTTGAAGGGTAGCAGCAACATGGCCTCCACATGTCCCTTTGGCCTTAACCTTTTTCTGTGTCCCTTTATGCTTTGGTGGGGTTGCATGAAGTGGCTCTAGTTTATCATAGTCTGAGGGCATGACAAGGCACAGGTGTGTGAGCTGCATAGTGTTTGTTGTGAGAATGGATGTTGAAAGCATAAGCATAAGCATGAGCAATTAGCTAGGACATGGAGATTGCAATGAATGGCATTAGTGCTAATGCTGCGTAGGAAAAAGATGTTGAAGTTTGGGTATTTGATGATGATGGCAATGCCATTGTTGATGGATTTATTCAACGCGTTAAGTTTGCACGGTTGAATTGAGTGCAACCATTTGCCAAATTGGAACCTACCACCACCTCTGATATGACGTCTCCAAAATCATTATTCTTTTGTATTATCACTGTCCACTTCATATTTCTATACACTAAAATGTTTCGGCTCTCATATCACTTGTTAGGATTTACAGAGAAAGTTTCACCGGAGAAATACAACACCAATGAGACCTGAGTTCAACCACATAAAATATTGACACCACTTTCAACTCAAAACCTTAAAACAATAGGTTTATGGGTCTTTTATTCTTATATAGTACTATATTTTCTCATTTCTATCCAATATGAGACTTAGACTCACACTTAGATTCTTAACATGTATCACCATGAATCCGAAATATTGTATACTTTAAAACTGTCAGGATTTTATTCTTAAAAAGAACTCCATGAGTACAAAAAGGAGAAAGGAATATTTAAACTACTTTTAATCTAGATTCAATGATAGGTTCTTAAAGAATCATGCATGGTTAAAGCTTATTTATTTAACAAGAAGATCAAACTGAGTTTAACTGGTTTTGGAACAATTGATTAACGATGAAGCAATGTGATCTGTGACAAAGGTAGAAGGATTTTAACATGCAAAATTTGAAAAGTAAAAGTTGATAAAAAGGAGAAAGAAAACTTCTAATAAAAATGATGAAGCAACAGAAAAAACTAACATAGTTTTGGCTTTATGTCAACGGAAGTCCTTGTCAGTTCTTCACAAAAAAACAACTACAGAAGCTTTTTTTTTTTCCATATTAATAAAAAAAAAAATACACCGATAAATAAACAATCAAAAATGAAAAATAATATCGTACTTTGAGTCTTTTTTTTTAGTTAAAAACTCGAGGTTGTTGAGATATCTGTTTTCACATATAGTTTTTCATTGAAACTGTTGAACTTTGTTTGCGTAATTGTTGGAAAAACTAAGCCGTCGTACGTATGTGTCTGTTTTAAATTAAGGAAAATAGTTGGATTTTTTTTTTTGGAGTGTTTTGAAAAAAATAAATAAATAAAACGAATTAATTTAATTAAGTACTTTTCTTCTCAATGTTGTTTTGGTTTACTGAGAAAAACAAATATGATGTGATCACTTTTATGTGTCGAAAGTAAATAAATGCATAACTTAATGGTTAGCATGGAAAAGATAAATCACTAACTTAATGGTTAATCATCTTTTCTTGGTTTTAATCATTAAAATTTATTTTTCTAGATGATAAGATAACGTGTTATTCTCTTACTAAAGAAGAAAGATATTTCTTGGTAAGGGTAAAAGTAAAAGTTCATAAAAACCATAAAAATGGAAAAATATGAATAAAAATCAACAATGTTTGCCACATGCCAAAGAATGTCTCAATCAAATGAAAAAAAAAAAAAAACTAGGTTCATTATTTTGACATTAAAACAAAAACCCTAAGCATATCAATGTAGGTGATACATAACTATCTCTTATACGTGATTGTGTTGACAATAGTTCAATTCTTAAGTGTACATATGAAAGGAAACTTATTGAAAGAGATCAATTTCATTTTGACTTTTTTTGTATATGCATGATATAGGATAAAGGTTCTAGGTTGTTCATAGTTTAGTTTCAATCGTTATTTTTATTTTTTGTGTAAAAAATTAAAATAAATCATTCAAGCATTCTTTTGCATGAAGTTGAAACAATTAATATCGATCAATTTTACAAACAAAAAATAATTAATTATTATAATAAATAATTTAGATAGTAATTTACATACTAAAATTGATTGAAATGAATAATGTCTCAAAGTCAAGGTTTGTTTAAGTTATTTATGTAAACCAAAAATTTATGTATGATTGTTTTGTATGCATATGAATACGAAATGCATTATCATTTTAAAAAGACTAATTAATGTTAGTGTTACTCATTTTTTATGTTTCTGCTTCATGTCATCTATTATATCAAACGTATTTTTATTTCTTTTGTATTATAAAATACGTCGCTAGTTTTTTTTTTTTTTTTTTTTAATAAAAAAATTTTTTTTTTTTTTTTTTTTTTTTTTTTTGACATAGATAACATTGCTAATATAATAAAAATAAAACAAAAAACACCTTAATTTCATGTTTTTAGTTGTTTTATCAAAATATTTTGGTTAAACCTTTACTAGAAATTTTCATATTATATGAAATTTTTCTTGTAAATTTGTTAAAAGAATTTGCAAGAAAAACTCTTTTTTTGCCATTTTTTTCTAAAAATTTTAACAGATAATTTCTTCGTGGGTAATTATTTTCTACAAAATTATAAAATTTACAAGTATTTCTTACAAAATTTGTTGCAAAAAGTGTTTTATACAAAATATTTTGCAAGAAAATTGATAACAATTTCTTGCAATTTTTTTTCAACAAAATTTGTAAGTATTTTCTACAAAAATATTTTCAAAAGAAAATTAATAGAAAATTTTAGTTTTTTTAGTAGTGAGCGTATAAATTAAGAGATAAATAATAAAAAATATATTAATATTGCTAATATTCTTATTTAATGTTTTTTTTTTTGAGTACGAGTTAGACACAGTATTAGGTAAACCAACCAAAAGTTAAACTAACATAACTCTGGTTTAATGCATTGATTTTTAGAGTTAAACTTATTTAACACAAAACATTAATAAGATTTGAAATTGTAAAGACTAATCATTTTGGGATAAATAAATAAAAAAATTAAAATAATGATGTGAAAAGGAGATATAATATTTGTTTAAACCAAGCTAGTGCTTAAAAAAGTTTTATTTAATTAATTAGAATAAGTTTTGTCTGAAAAAAAGAAAAAAGAAAAGTAGAATTATAGAATGATTTGGTTGAATTTAGGCCAACCTCAGTAGTACACACTCACCTAATATCACAATAGAATCATACCAACCAACCATCCAAAGTCTCCAACCAAACCACCATTACTACCACTTTAGTTTACTTAACCTAATTCCACCAACTGAAATTTCAACTCATGCATTAAGAAAATCAAAGATGAAAGAGTTTACATAGTATATATCACTAAGAAAACATCAAGTAATCATAAAACAAATCATTTTCCCATGTAGTCTTTCATTTACTGTCATGTCTATTTTCATATCTCATAACAATGATGAAACATTTCACAATATTTAAAGGCTTAATTATTTTTTTTTAATTTTTAATAAATTTGGATATTGTATAAATTTAGATATTTTTAATTGAGTTCTTTAAAAAAAATCTGTCTATAAGATACTTAAAAAATTTTATACTTTGAGTGTGATGTTTTGTGATTAATATAAAAATTCACATTTATGAATATGTAAAGACAATTAAGCAAAATGACATCCAAATAACAAAACAAAATAGATGACGGACACATAATTGAAAAACATAAAAGTTCTAAATACTCAACAAAAACTTCAATAAATACTAAATCGAAAGTAACCAAGACTTTAATAAAAACTAAATTAAAAATACTTAAAATTTAATAAAAAAAAAAGCAATTGGGGATAAATGATACATGAAATGAAGTTTTAATTTGAATTATGAGGAAATGTAATTTTTCCTTTTTTTTATATTAAAAGTTCTTGGTGTTATTTCTTTACATATTACTAATCTTAAACCACAAATATTTCCTAATAATGGTACTGAAGATAACTTGATTGGGGATATTTTCATAATTTATTTACTAGAGTGACAATGATAGAAAATTACAACTATATTCAATGGGAAGACAATAATGATTTAATATGATTTTCATAGAAAACTACTATAGAAAGACGATGACAATGAAAGATAACTATTATCCCTGCAAAGTTGGACACAAGAAGTTAATGGTCGAATTCAAAATTCAGACAATGCTTGAATTCAATTCTTGACAATGAAATGTTTTACTTATCTTCCAACTAAACAATATTAATCCCAAATGATATCTTAACTCACTTGTGAAACATCTCTACGGACAAGATAAACTTAAAAACAAATAATTTTTACTTAAGAATTTATTATTATTTTTCCTATAACGATTACCCATGCATGATTTTGAAATTATTTATGCTTGTTTGAACACATATTGTTGCAAATAGAATCAAAACATTCTCAATATCCCTTGTTAACAACCGTCAATGTTGTTGTTCACCATATTCGTCGAGCTTAATGGAAAATAACAAAATATAACATTAATAATATCCAACAAAGCAAGAATTGACTCAAGTTGGTTTTAAGATAATGTGCAGAAAACACAAGCAAAATCCACTATTGCAAAACAGATACGATTCAAAGACTAAAATTTCTGAGTAACAAACAGTCTAGGCGGTAGCACTGGACAAAAAGGCTCTTCCTGGTTGGCGATTAGCCAATGGTCCATGGCACCCAAGAAGCTGCAAAATAAAGAAAACAGAACATGTAACTCAGAAAGGATCATTGCCTGCACTAATAATAACTAATTTAAGACACAAGGAAAATCTCATTCAGAAACACAATTCGAAGCATTCCCTAAGATCCAAGAAAACAAGTAATTAATTCTCAGAATGATAAAATCTACGTGCTATACAGTTTAAATCACAGCACATTCCTTTATCAAGCAACTTCAAATTACCTTGGCATTGACACCATCAGGCATAATCCTGTTCTCTGACTTGAACTTCAAATAGTCAGTGCGGTTAAACTTGGTGAACCCCCTAAACAAGAATTTAAAACCTAGAGTTAAAACCATGCACAAACAGTACAAATCTATATATATTATCAAATTGATACTCAAATTGTAAATTGTTGAAAACAATAAAAAAAACTTCAGATATATCCACATAGGTTATATATAATGTCCAATGTAAACTAGAAATAGACAAAAACAATTTAAGCAGAAATCACAGAGAACCATTAGTAATTTTGAGTTTGTAAAACCCCTATCTTGAAAGAATAAAAGCAATGTGATTAAATATATAAATGGAGAACATGCATTAAATGAGTGAGTAACAAATGAAGTAGTGGAACAATCAAACAGGATACATTCACCACTGTTATTTCAATTCCTTTTCATTTCAAAATTTAAGCTCGCCGGTCTTCATCTTTCTTTCATGGCAATTTAAAGAAATATATGAATCAAGTAAATTGTACACAAATCAGAGATTCATTCAAGTACTGCACAAGACAAACTAATTTAAGATTCATATATGATATAAATTAGCAGGTACACAATTTTCATTCAATTGTGAATCAGAAGATTCTGATAACTATACTTTTCACAATTCAAATTCAACAACTGTGAATAAGTTAGCAGTCATGTCTCCAGATACATACCACTTCCTGCTAACAATAATCTTTTGGCGGCCGGGGAACTTGAATTTAGCACGGCGGAGGGCCTCCTGAGCATGGTGGCTGTTGCTGTCCTTGCAGCGGACAGAGAGCAGGACCTGGCCAATAGCCACTCTAGCACAAGTACCCTGTGGCTTTCCAAAGGCACCTCTCATGCCGGTCTGGAGCCTATCAGCTCCGGCACACGAAAGCATCTTGTTGATCCTAAGAACATGGAAGGGATGAACCCTAACCCTCAAGTGGAATGCATCCTTCCCAGCAAATTTTGCCATGTACTTGTTGCACGCAATCCTAGCAGCCTCAAGAGCCTCACTTGAAACATTCTCCTTCTCCCAACTAACCAGATGCACACAGAAGGGAAATTCATCAACACCTTTCTTCTTCATGCCAACATCATAAATCCTGATCTTAGGATCAGGAACACCACGGCAAAACCGCGATTTCGGGTACGGTTTGTTCTTAATTTGACGATAGCACCTTGCTGGTCCTGAATAAAGCACCACAATAACCATTCATGAATACAACATCTAGTTCCACAATTACAATACAAAAACAAATGCACACATTCAAAACAAAACGGGAGACACATTTTGAGACAGAACAACAAACTAATGTTCCAAAACAATGAATTCACACATTCTAAGGTTAATTCGAAAACGGAAAAAAAAAATGGATTTGCATTCAATTTGTAGAACCCACAAGCTAACACCACATAGAAACATAACCCATTATCTTAGGAAGAAAAATCGAAAATTTCATTCAGCTACGTGAGCGAAAATAAAAAGATGTACGAAAGGAAAAGGTTAGGTTGTGAGCGCTTACTTCTACCCATGGCTACGCTTTCGGTTGAGGCAGAAACTAACCCTAGAAAATGAAGAAGAAAGGGTTTTATTTATTTTATACAAAAGCAAAAATGGGCTTAGAGTACATTTTTAATTTAAAAATGGGCTTTTCTGTCTACGCTCAACTTTTACTTCCTGCGCCTCCATAATTACTGTATTATCCAATTTATATGTGTTAAATTTTTTGAAAATATTTCAAATTAAATATTTCGAAATAGTGTAATATATTTATATATATATATATATATATATATATATATATATTAAAAAGCTTGCTCCAAAATGTTATGGAATAAATATGGCAGAATGAAGAGTTTTAAAATTATAGGGGTGCAAATAGTAAGTATGGATATAATTACACTCTCCTCCATGTATCTTTTATTGAAGGATGGGCTTTTGTTTTAGGCCGATTCTTGAACATGGCCAGCCTCCATTAGCCAGCCTCCATGCTTTAATTATATAACCTAGTAATTAATATAGAGATGTTTGATAAATTATTTAATTAATTGCGTGTTTAAAAAGTTGAGTTTAACTAAAAAGAATAACTTTTATAGGATTTTACACATAGTGGAATTCAAATTTCACGTCAAAATAATTTTTTATATTTAAAATATATTTAACTTTTAAAATAATTGTTACATAACTTTATGGGTTAAATATGTTTTTGGTCCCTTAACTTTCAGGAATTTTGAAATCAGTCCATTCCGAAACTTTGAACCAATTTAGTCATTCATCTCTCAAAATATGTCAATTTAGTCCTTTTAATCTAATTTTTGTTAGGTTTATTTGATATTTTGTACGCATGTCAGGATTGTATTTGAGTTGTTTATACCGTTTGACACATTTTTGCTTTAATGTTAAGTCAAATACTATTATGAAAAGCGCTTGAAATGTCAAATAAACTTAACAAAATTTGATTAAAATGATCAAATTCACGAATTTCGAGAGATGAATATTAAATTAGTTCAAAGTTTCAAAATAGACTAATTCCAAAATTCATAAAAGTTAAGGGATCAAAAACATAGTTAACCTTAACTTTATTTTCTAAGAAGCTTAGTCGTACAATGCAAAATCAACTTTTTCACGATAATTATATGTCATCACAAAGTTTTCACGCTATTTACATGGACATAAATTCATTATCCATATAGATAAAAGAAGTTTTAAAAGTATTATTGAAGAAGCACTACAAACTCCGTAACAACAAATGTTGTTGCATAATTGCTCGGTTATGAATTTAAGTTGAATACACACAAAACAAAGAAAAGATATTAGTAAGTGCTCTTTCCAGATCCAAAAGCTTGGTCTAGGTTTTATGTCTTGGATTGAGTTTTGGTACATTACATCATACCATATTACTAAGAGTGTGTTTTGATAGAGTATTTTAATGAAGTAATTCATTTTTTTGAAGAATTTAGATTGTTTTGTAATGAAATGCTTTGTTTGGATACAAAAATTAAAAAGCATTTCAAATGCAAACATTTTTTTTTTGAGGGATTTCAATTAGTTAAATTAGTATAAATTCAAATACCCTCAAAATAGGTGGAATTTGAAATTCTTCTCACTCAACCTCACATTCTAGACTCTTTGGTAGGCCCGATGACACAAACGGGGCCGACGATTCAGACGGGTCCGATGACCCGAATGGGCTCCTCGATCCAGATGGGTCCGACGACCCAGACGGGCCCGATGACCCGAATGAGCTCGATGATCCAGACGGGTCAGACAGGCCCGAAGATCCATACGGGCCCGACGACCCAAACGAACCCGACGACCCGAACGGGCCTTAATACCAGAACGGGCCTGACGACTTAGAATGGCCCTACGACTCGGATGTGGCAAACTATCCGGACAAGATCAATGATCTAACGGGGCCGACAATCCAGACAGGTATGACGACCCAAACGGGCCCGACGATCTAGATGGGCTTGACGACCCGAATGAGCCTGATGACCTAGACGAGCCCTTCCAAACCTTCAGGCCCGACGACCCGGATGGACCCTAACACCTGCACGGGTCCGACGACCTGGACGGGCCCAACAACCCGAACGTACCCTTCCAAATCGTCAAGCCCAACGATCCAAACGAACTCGACGACATGGACGGTCCTAATGACACAGACGGGTCCGACGACTCAGACAGGTCAAACTATCTGGACGGGCTCGACAGTTTGGAAGGCCCATTCGAGTCGTCGAACCCGTTCAGGTCGTCGGCCCATTTAGGTCGTCGAGCCCGACCGGGTCGTCAGACCCGTCTGTGTCGTCGGGTCCTTCTTGATCGTTGAGTTTCCAAATTTATCATGAACTCAAAACATAATTAAGCTAAAAATAAATATTGTTAAAATTAAATTTTCTCACAATAAATTCAATTTTTTTTCCAAACAAGAAATTGAAATGTATGGTATTTTAATTTCCTTATCCAAACAAATTATTTAAAAAATGAATGAAATTTAATTGTAAACAATTCAAATGCAAAATATTTCAATTTCTAACCATTATTGAAATGTTCTATCTAAACACAAGGTAAAGGTTTGACTCCATTTCAGGTTCTGTGGGGAAGAGAACAAAATATGTCTTGGATTCCAAAAACCCATCATAACTTCGAGAAATCACTAAAACAAAAAAAAGAAGAAGAAGCAATTTATGACTTGAAATTCGTGATTGAAAAAAAAATTGTCGTAAATTATGACTTAAATAGTCTACGAATAGCATTTTCATAAATTACTGATAAAAAAACGATCAAATTACGTATAGTAACATTTATTTGTATAATAATGTATAAAAATTTGATTGTTAAATACAATATTTTAACCACCGAATTAGTGACTAAAATAATATTACATTAGTTACTAAAATTTGTTAGTTGTTAAAATATGTTTAATTTGTAATTAATAACCAAAAATTTTTGGTTACTAAATATAATATTAATTTTAGTCACTAAATTAGAAATCAAATTAAATATTGTACTGACTACAAAAAATTTATTAGTCAATAAAATATGTTTAGTTTGGTCATTAGCGACCAAAAATTATGTATCAATATGATTGATTTATTTATTTTTTTTAACATATTTATATTTTAAATTATATGACTAATAACATTAACTTTTATTGATTTCTAACAAATTTAATAAAATTTTATTTAAAAGATAAAAAATTATATTTAATTAGATTAAATTAACAAAACAACAAACTTTAGATTAATATTAATAAAAATCTATTTTGAATGCAAATCACATTTTTTTCGAATGCGGTCGAGAATGTAAATCAATTTTTTTTTTCGAATGCTTGGAAGTGAACATGTTGAATGGAAGTGAATATGAATAAGAATTTGGATGACAGTGAATGTGAATAGTAAATTTGGAAAGTAGAATCAGGAAATTGAAAATGGGAATATTGATTTTGAAAAGGGAGGGAATTTTTTTTTTTTAAAAAAAAGGGTCTTACGTATTAAAAACCGAGAAAATATTTTAGAGTAAAAAAATATGTTTTGAAAAGTGACATTTTTAAATGACTTTTAATCTAAGGTATTGTCTGAGTCTTACATTCCTTATTTTCTCTATCTCGTATTTGCATAACAAGTACGGCTTTGATGTGGAAAAAAATGTTCATAAGCTGATCACAAATTAATCCTTCTAAATTTTCTTTCTTCACCTTATGTATTTATTATAATGTTTTAATTATTTTCTCTATGCACTTCTACTCGTGTGCTTTAGGTTTTTTGACAACTCTTTTTGTCTCTAATTTCAAACTTTATGCTAACAGAATTTATGAATTTTACTTGTCATTATCTTCAATTTAGTATCAATTATAATTTTTTATTTATAATAGTGACTATTTTAGTAACCAATAATTTTTTATTTTGTAAATTGTTATCTAAATTGGTCACATAGTGACTAATTATTTTTTATTTTTAAAATTGGTTTCTAATTGAAAATTTTCTTGTAATGGTTCTTCAAAAAATTATTGTTGATGGATCAATTTATTCTCAAAGGGGGTGATGCTGATGCTATACTTAATATGTTATTTTCATTGAAGTTCATATTAATTTTACACATGATGAAAGAGATTATGGAAATTACTGATTGTCTTTGCCAAGCTTTCCAAAAACAGTCCCAGGATATACCGAAAGCTATGCAATTGGTTTCTTCTACTAAAATTTTGATTCAAAAGTTAAGAGAGGATGGTTAGCAAAATGTATTGAAAGGTCTGATATTGTTTTTGTGAACAACGTGACATTGATATTCTTGATTTTAATTCTACTTATATTGCACGTCATGATCGTTTTCGACATAAAAAAGATCATGTCACCGTAGAACATCATTTTAGGGTGAATATTTTTTTTGTTACATTGGACAAACAATTGCAAAAATTAAATGATAGGTTTAGTGAGCAAACAATGGAACTTTTAACTCTAAGCAATGCTTTAGTTCCTAAGAATGCTTATAAAGCTTTTAACATTAATGATATATGTACTCTTGTGAACCGATATTATCCTTTAGATTTTAGTGAGCAAGAGAAGATTATTTTAAAATTTCAACTTCAACATTTTATTATTGATGCTCCTAACCATCCATATTTGAGTAATTTATCAACCATGCTTGAATTATGTCAATTTTTGACAAGAACAGGAAAGTCAAGGACATTCTACATCAATCGTTTAATTTGTCTTATTTCAACTCTTCCTGTTTCTACATCTACAACAGAAAGATCATTTTTTTTGCAATAAAGATTATCAATACAAGATTGCAGAAATAAATGGAAGATGAATTTTTTTTCCCGAAAATATGGTTATATACATTGAAAAAGAAACATTTGAAAATTTTAGTTCTGATTCAATTATTAACAAGTTCAGGAATTTAAAGGAACGAAGGACAATCTTTTAGAGATATGTGTATTTTTTTTAGTTATCATGATAATAAATTATGTATTGATTTTTATTATATTAGTGATAATAATTAAATAAATAAATTTTGAGTATATTATTTTGATTTTGTGTAACAATTTGATCGAGATTCACCACCGTTACCCTTTCAAACAATTTATTTTTCTTTCTCATCTTCAAAGTCATTTATTAAGTAAGCTTTAGTGTAATAAAGAGAAAGTGAAAAAGGTAATTAATTTTGGTTGTTTAGTCTAAAAAAAAGAGACGAAGAGAGAAAATTATGAGACCCAATTGTTTTTTGGACATAAAGACAAAAAATGAATAGATTGCGTTAAACACATCAAATTTAAGAAATAATTTTTTTTTCAAGTAGGTTATTAATGTCTTCTTTATGAAAAGTGAATCATTAGTCACCAATTTGATCATGAATAGATCATATTATGTTCTTTGTCCACGAATTAAGGAAGTTCTAACAATGTGAGAAAAAAAATTTATTCAATTTCCACCTAACTCAAAGTTAAATAATTTTTGTCTTATTAATAAGTTAGGCTTTCTAAATTCAGGGACCCGAAATCAGAATTACCACAAATTTCAAAGATTAAAAATATGAAAAAAAAAACATGAAAATATAGAATAAAAACGTTGAAGAGAAAATGATCATTAGGTGTAAGAAATTAATGAAAACAATATTGTAATATTTGATAATAGTAAAAGTTGATTTCTGTGAAGCATTTTTAAATCGCAATATACTGGGGAGAAAACATGCATATACAATACAAGATGCAAACTTTCAATACAAATATTGTAAATAAACAAAAAAAATCTCTTATTTTCCATAATAATGAATATTCGTGAAGATGGCCAAAAACATAAACTATCATGCATAGCAACACTATTTCTTTCTTAAAATGATTGATAAAATGCAAAAAGTGTCGTTTTGAAACTGCTGATAATGCATCTTTTAGTTTGGCTCATTATTTATTAGGACATTGATTATTAAATCTTGACAATTTTTTTTTATAATAGGAGGTGACATCTTTTAAGTGATTTTGAAACATTACAAATGAGAAAATGAAAAAAATAGAAAACCACTCAAAAAATGTCACCTAAAGTTGTAAGAAAAAATTGTCAAAATTTAGTAGTCAAAAAGTTGTTTTCCTATTTATTATTGCAGGTTACAGCACTTGGACAAATCTTCTGTCAACGTTTTCACTAAGTTGTCCACTTTCATGGTGACTTTAGGGTTCATCTGCAACATGAGACAATCATTTATTTACATCATGGTCCATGCATAACACTATATTATTATTTTAATGTTCCATGTGATAAGCATGTAAAGGTGACAAAGATAATAACTAGGTAAATAAATATTCTTATTCTTACAAACAACATACTAATTTATTCTATATATCGTAACATGTAAGTGTTGGCAAGAAGACATCACGTGATTGTAATTATTCTTAGCAAATATCTTAAAATAATTAACGATTAAATATGTTTTTCATCTCTTAATTTTTATCTAAAATTGAAATTAGTCGATCTTCAAAATTTTGGACCAATTTAGTCCCTCATTTTTAAAAGATGGATGAATTTAGTCATTTTAATCAAATTTTGTTAAGCATGTTTGACATTTTAAACGCGTTTCTCAACTAATATTGAAGTGGAGATGAGTTAAACGATGTAAATAATTCAAATAGTACCATGAAACACGTTTGATTAAAAGGACTAAATACACACATTTATAAAGTTTGGTGTAAATTAGTTCAAAGTTTCGAAGTAAACCCTAAATCCTAAAAACCACTTTCCATTTCTAATTGGATAATGATATTTTGACTACTAAATTTTGACAACTTTCTCTTACATCATGATATGTCATTTTTTAAGTGGTTTTGAAATATTGAGAATGAAAAAATAAAAAAAATGGAAAACCACTTAGAATATGTCACATAAGATTGTAAGAGAAAATTGTCAAAATTTAGTAATCAAAAAATCATTTTTCCTTTCTAATTTTCAATGAAAATTAGAGACTAACAACATATTTAACCCGATATTCAGATGAAACTGAAATCACATAAAACTGAAACTTGAAAGCAAAACTAGGCATGCCAAAATAATGAGATGCATGTATATGAAGATAAAACAAAAACACTACTGACACATATATGCTTTCTTTAATGTCGAAACAACGAAACTGGTATATTCATAACATGTGTGTGATCATACGAAGAGAATGCATACCTCAGCAATGCTGGTAATGGTGAGAGCAGAATTCCCAAAAGGCAAAACATTGCTGCAAACAACAGAAAGATTATGAGCTTGAAGCTTGGCCATTACATTCTGCACAATGTTCCTTTTCATCTCACACGTTACTCTGATCAGCACATCTTTTCCTGCTACTCTTGCTTCAACCTTCCAACATTTCTTCGTTGCTTTATCATCATCATCATCACCTTCATATGAAAACTCATAACCAACCATGTTGCTTTTCCTCACTTTCATGCACCCTTCTGATTCTATCTTCCTCTTCTCTTTCTCTTTCTCCAAATCTTTCACACGCTGCTCAAGACACTTCACGTATTCTATAGCCTTGGTAAGAACAGAAACCTTGTCCGTCTACACACATGTTCAGAAAAATTGCAAGTTTCTTACATTCATGCAAAGCAAAATCATCTTTGCACCTATTGAACAATCTATATCATTTGCTGGATTTTTCTGTACTGTTCATCTACTATGTTTTCAAAACGATCTTTTAAAGTATCAGCATCCTGTATTTTTAATGTTCAACAGAAAATAACATAAAAAGACTCGGTAGAGAATCTGAACTATGTGAAAATAGATAAAAAGTGAATGATCTGATAACCTTTTTCAAGCCAGGAATAAGGGCAGAAAGAGCGATGAACATTTTGGTGATATTCTCTCTCCTTTTTCTCTCAGCCATTATGTGATCAAGTGTCTGAGAAGAGTTTCTTTCCCTCTTGAGGGGTTTTCTGCTTTTTCCTTCTGTCTGCTTTGAGTTGTCACCAACATGTTTCCATGTTGTTTTCTTTGAAGTGGAATCCTCAAACGACAGAACACAAGACTTTGGTTTCTGAGGAGAAGCATGTTGTGTGAGACTTGGCATGTCAAAGCCAGTGTTCTCTTCCAACAAAGATGAAAAATTGCTTTTTTTGCATGACTCTTCTGCAGGAACCCTTGAACTGTCTCCGTTAAATTCTTCTCCAACAGAGTTCATGTCAAAATCACTTAGAATATGCCAATCACTTTCCTCCTGCAAAAACAACAAAAGAGAACAATTTTTAGGAACTAAGGTTGTGTATTAGGTTATATACCATATTTCATATGTTACGTACCAAAATTGAAACCCATCTTTGCCATGACTCATCATCCATTTTGTCCATCAAACCTGGAACATGGCTGTAGTGCAGTTTATATATGGTTATGCTGTTGAGGGGAGAAGCCCAAACTGAGCGATGTGGGACTCCTTTCGGTGCCATTATTGGTCATTGATTGATATAGTGTTTGATTAGAGTAAAGTATTGGTAGTTTGAGAAAGACGATATATATGTGGCTGAGGCTAAAGACACGACCCTCACTTTTCTGCTACAAGTGGCATTGCGATTTCATTTTGTAATTATGTTGTAAAGCCGTAATTAAAATAGTAAAAGGTTTATATTATTATAAATGAACATGTTGTGTTGGGACCAAAATAAGTATTTAACTTTACTAAGTTGAACAAGATTGTTGTGAAAAAGATTTCGAAGTTTAAATGATTAGAGCATTTTGTACTAAAAATAGTAAATTAGATTTCAGATTTTTTTTTATGTATTTCAACCAATTAAATTGTCAAGGGCCAAATTATTCATCCACTTTTATCATCTCACTTTGTAATAAAAGAATGTAAAAAATATAAGGTTAAAATATATTTTCGGTCCCAATTTTCGTCAACTTTTGTCAGATAAGTCCTAGTTTTGGTTGTATGTTCAAATATGTCCCAATTTTCGTTAATTTTGTTCAATTGGGTCCTTTTTTGCTAATACCGTTTAAATCATTAACGGTTATAAACAGTGTCTGCCACGTGTCACTTCGTGTTTTTTTTTTTGAATTTATTTTATTTTTTAAAATTTTTTTAAATGTCCACGTGTCAACCCAGTAGCGTGTCACGTGTCAAAGTCAATGTTATATATTCAATTTGGTCCCTATATTTGTTATTTTTGTTCAATTTAGTCCAAATTTTTGTTAACATGAATCAATTTAGTCCCTCTCCAAATTGAAACCAAATTTAATTTTTATATTAAAATTCACATTTTTTATTAAATATTTTTATATAATATATTAAAATTCACATCATTATAACTT
>Ga0214545_1006562_pt1 | contig 20163 bp, 8 predicted proteins | sample CNSS4metaG_FD_160064 | JGI IMG/M metagenome (GOLD analysis project Ga0214545, IMG submission 160064) | Root nodule microbial communities from cowpea collected in UCLA plant growth center, Los Angeles, California, USA - CNSS4 | ecosystem: Host-associated > Plants > Roots > Nodule | place: USA...
TATATATATATATAACACTGGTTATCTAACAAGTGCTTCTCACTTTGACACATTTTGCACAGCATATACCAACATCGGTTAGCTAGCTAGTTCTCTCACATACTCCGTACAACATACACCAACACTGGTTAACTAGACAATGTTCACTTACTCTCACACATTTTGCACAACATACACCAAAACATTCTCGTGTCAAAGTTTTATGTTACGGACAAAATTGTAAAATAGTATTTCATCCACCGAAATATTTTCATGCTTAGTGAGATAGGTTTCTCGGCCTATCTATCAAATTGTGTTTTTCTCTCCCTTAAATTAATTGAAAGGAACGCATGTTAAATCTATCCTACCACATTCCTCTATACAGTACTATCCATGCATACGAACAACGTCTAAAGAATAAAAAATTTAAAATTTTAAGAAAAGTTAAATTGCTTTTATTGTAAGTTGTTTAACTTTTTAAATATTCTCTTAGATGAAAATTATAAATTCTTTAAATTTTAATTTCTTTATTTGAATACAATATTTCAATTACTACCCAATGCAGAAATATAGAAAGAAACATATCAATAAAAAAAATATTTTTATAAACATGTTTGTAATAATGATTAAATAGTTTTTTTCATTTATTTTTATAATTCATAATTTTCCGATTAAATCAACATTAACATGGTTGTTGTTATTTTATTCTTGGAGTTGTTATTTTATTATTGGAATTTAAACAATAAATATATAATAAAGATGGCTATATTGATGGATGTCAAATCAACATGTTCTAAACCATAGTAACACTTGTCTAACAAAAGAAATCAAAACTAATAACTAAATATCTTTAACATTCATAGAAAAATAATACCAATCATTATGATAAAGAAAATTCTAACAAACATTAACATGTAAATAATTTCAATTTTATATATATGTCAAATTGAATGTCAATTTTAAGAATATTTTGAATATCAAAACTACGTTATTTTCAAAAAAATGTATGTGGGAAAAGCTTTTGTCACGGTGAGACAGAGTAATTTGCCGTGAAAACTGGGATTTAAAATGATTATACAAATTGAATTGATATTCCCAAAAGATATAGAATCCCAAAGTCTTAATGGTTGTCGTATCATCTTAATTTGCACTAGATCTCTTCACAAAGGTCAATAGACAAATTCGATATTTTAAATTGGAAACAGGAACGCTGGCGAAGCAAAACTAATAAGGTCCAAGACATGCATATTCTAATAACACAAAATTAAACATATTCATTTTCTTTGGCCAATGTATTAAAAATTTGTATATGAGAAAATCCGACTTTATGGACAATAATCTTTATTAGGGGATATATTTTAAATAATTATTTTATTTTCTAATTTGTTATTATATATATAATTTTATTACGTATAACTTTATTATTATAATCGTACAAATAAAATTTATTTATTATAAAATAATAATTTTAATATAATTATCATGAATCTTTTTATTAGCACTTAATATATATTAAAGTTCAAAAGAAAAAAAATTATCTTAAAATTTAATTATTATTTTTTTTACAATTTTTTTTTATTTTAATTAAGTGATAAATAATAACTTTTAATAATATAAAATAAATAAAAAATTTATTATAATTTAAAAAGTTAAAGTAAACATACAATTAAATATTTTTTAATTTGATTTTTTTTTTACAAAATTTTAAAAATATTTATAAATTTTATCAATTATGTTTCATTAAAATTTATATATTTTATAAATAATTTTATTTTCATAAAATTTTATTTAATATTTTAATTTAAAATTTATATAATTATAATTTTTTAATAAATACTGAATATTAAAAAAATAACTATTCTTTTATTATTAAATATTTAATTATATTATATTTTCTTAAAATATAAATTATTGTAAGTAAACACAATGAATTATTTTCGTTGTTATTTAAGATTTAGTGTTGCAATAACTAAATTTTCAGTCCGTAAAGTAAAATTGTGTCTAAACACGATACTAAGTGATTATGAAATTTTTTGTTTCAATTATTTAAATTGTAATGAAATTGTGTTGCATTCAGTGAGAAGTTCTAAAACTATTATATCACCATTTGTCGACTGTAAATGCAAATAGCTACATTAATATAAGGGATTAAGTTTGATTTTTACTGATATGATATGGTGTTTTTGATTGATCAAATATTAATTTTAGGTATAATAAACTTCATGTGAATTCTTACAAAAATGTTAAGTGTAGAAAATTCTACTGTTTCACTTAAGTTTAATTTAGAATTGTTGTATTTTAGTTGAAAGTGATTAATGTGTTTTTAATAATCTGATGTGATTAATGTAATATATACATATTAATGTGTGTAATGTTAATGTTATTCCGGGCTTGGGCTGTTTTTTTTTTCCTCTATTTTTCAATTAAACCATCTTATGTGTCTTTTTGTGTATTGTTGTGATCCTTAAAATTAAATAATTTTTTATTTTTCTTCAATTTTAGTGTATATTTTATTTTTCAAAATTTTATGTTATATTAGTACAAGAAACTTTCTATTAATTTTAGTGATAATTTATAAATTAATTTTTTGGTAGTTAAAATATTAATAGTTAATTTTAAAAATTAATTTAAAAATTAATTATAAATTTTATTCAAAATAGTAAATATTATAATAACCAATAATTTTAATTCTGTAAAATTTGACTAAAACTTTTCTTTTTTTATTAAAATTGATTATTGTTTATGATTTTTTTATAATATAATATATATATATATATATATATATATATATATATATATATATATTTCATGTTATTTTTCAACTGAATATAATTTAGTACAGAGATTAGATGTTAAATAATCAGAGCACTTTTTCTTCACCAACTATTTTTTTTTTTTATATTTTAAAATATCCTTCAAGGATATATTAATTACTTTATAATGACAATGATTATGTGAACTTTTTATATGAACCAAAATTTCAGATACTTTATTACTATTGTTTAAGAAAATTATTTTTTTCACTTATAATAACCTATTATATGAAATAATTTATTTTTGACAAATGCACCAAGGAATCCAACGAATTTAACTTCTACATTGGACAAAAATAAAAACATTAAACACATTATAAAAGGAAATAATAATAAATATATTGTTTTAATATTTTAGATCGGAAATGGAACCAAACATCTCAAGTGAATTTTCGATTTAAAAATATATATAATATATATATATATATATATATATATATATATATAAATACAATAATATAAAATAAATAATGATATTATAAAATGTATGTTAATATGATTTGAAAAAGAATTAAAATGATCAATAAAATGAATATAAAATGCATAACCATAATAATGCATTATTCATATGAAAAATATATTATTATTATTATTATTATTACTACTACAATTATTAAAATAAGTGTAAAAAAGGTGTATTTGTATTACAAATGAATTTATTTATTTTGTATAATTTTTTGTTATACATACTTATTTTAGTATTTAAAAAATAATTATCTTTAAAAAACACTCAAATCGAAAAAGAAAAATATTTAAATTTTAAAAGTTGTGTTAAAGGATAAAAATAGTGAAACGGTTAATTTAATTAAAAAAACTATTATATATAGGTTATAAAACAGAAAAATGAAATATAGATATAAATTTTCTTTATACTAGCGTAAACAGAGGCGCTATCGCGCCTGTGTGTATGCATTTTTTAAATATGTGTGATATTATATTAGTAGGTGATAATATTGTAATGTTATTAATTGAATATATAAATTAAAATTATATTTATTAAAAATAAGGTGAAATATATCAGAACAGATAAAAGAATAACCATTGATAAATAAAGAAGAAAAGTAGAAACAGAGATATCTGATTTTATAAAAAGTTTGTAAAAGTAACGATCAACTTTTAAAAATTTAATAAATTGTTATATTTAAAGGGTAAAATCGGTATTTTGAAAAGTGGACACAAAAAGGAGAATCTTCTTCGTATATTGTTATAGATTATAAACATTGCACTTTAAAATTTTAAGATCTCGCCTATCATATCTTATACACATTTTTTATTAGAATATAATTATTAAATATTAACAGTTAAATTGATTACTTTTAAAGAGATCAAAGAAAAAAAATTACAAACAAACAAAACAACTCAAGCTGAGACATACTTTTGCAACTGAAACTCAAGTTTCTAATTATATTTATCTAAAGAAATGAAGCATAACCTATCGTTTTTCTTAAGTGAAACTCACATTTTCATAATTCCAATGTGTTGTTTACATTTTTGAGAGACATCACAAAAGACACATAACAAATAAAAGACACCCAACCAAACCCATTTTTTGAAAAGAGCAACTAACTTTCTCATATTCAATTATTTTATAGAAAAATCGTTTCTTTATTATTAAATTTTGATAATTTTTTTATAATTTTAAGTGATATTTTTTAATATTTTTTTATTTTTTTCATTTTTCTATTTTAAATATTTTAAAATCACTTTAAAAATGTCATTTTAAATTATAAAAAAAAGTTGTTAAAATTTAATAATTAAAATATCATTATTTTATTTTCTAAAATCAAAGTACGAACATTAAATAAGAAAATTAAAACGAGTGGGGTTACATAACTCAATCCCTTTACTATGTAATTGGCAAGGTGAGTGGTGGATAAACAAGTGCTTCAACGAAATTAGGTAAAGTTAGTTTAACATCTGATTAGTTTATTACTAATTACGATTTGTATGAGTGTGAATGAAGAGCATCTATCCCAACCTTGTTCCCAACCGTCACTTCTGAAGCGATAAGCACATGAAAGAGTTGAGTTTCAGCAAATAAATACACCACAAAAACAGATGACAGCTCATTTTGCAAACATACTTTAATTAATGTCAAAAAAGAATACAAGGTTTATATATTTGTATGTATACGTATACGTATATGTATGTATTGTGAAATGAAAGGATATCAGATATGAGATAGGGAGAGAGATGTTTGAACATGTTCTTTTCACGTGTAGGCCACTGTGTTTCTTTTAATTCCCGCGGGCGCCACTTCTTTCATTTCTCTCTTTTTTACCACGTTACAATAAAATCGCATATTATTATTTCAATATTATATTCAACTCCTTTAATATGTCATATATAATTTTAATTAATCAGATGTTACCTAATTTTAATATTCACTTTTAGAAATATATCAATCAAGTTCTAAATTTTAAAAAAATGTCCTAATTATGTCATGATTTTTATTACTAAAAAAAATGTCCTGATTTAGAGAAATTTTTTTAACGTTGTTGACTTTATTCATGACTTTTACTACTAAACTTTAATATAAAAATCAATACTTAATTTAGTAAATCATTTTAGATATCAATACCGTTAACTATATTAATAATCTTTATTCTGAAAGAGACTTAATTGATGTATATTTTTAAAAGTTGAGACTTAATTGACACCTTTTAAAAATCGAGTAGTAAACTAACACATTCGAACGAAATTGTTACCATCAAACTAATTAAACTTTTTATATACAGGCGTTATATAAATAAATGTGTTTTTAATTTTCAAGCATTATGGTGAGAATGAATGATTCAGTTTACAAAAGTTATACGATAAATAGTTCATAAAATTTCAATTTCAATTCATCGGTAAGGAATTTGATTAAATAAGTTTAAGTCTTATTTTTTTTACATAAAAATTATATATTGAGAGTTTTGGGTACAAGTGATAAGAATGTTTCTTGATATAATATTTTTTAATTTTGATATTAATACTTCTTTTGTTTAATGTTCAGTATATTTAATTGACATAAATTTTGAGTTTATACAGGGTTGATTCCTTCTAATTAAATAAAGTTTCTTGTTATTTATATTAACTAATTTATCTATGGTCATTAATAAATACATTTTAAATGGGCTTTACAAGATTTTTGTGTAATTTATTTTAAGACTCCACATATTGTTAATACATCTGTTAGAGACATGAATTATATTTTAAGAACCAAAAATAATTAATACAATAAGAATTTGTACTACTTGTTTAAGTTGATGCAATTTACCTGAATATTTTGAATACCTTGTGTTTATCCTTTAAGCATTCTTTGTTTTTAGGTATGGACCATGGAAAGATCAATGTGAGAGTGAATTTGTCAATAATTTTAAGGGTTTGCTTCAGAACTTTTGTACTGTTTTGAAGGTGATGATATTAACGATGGATAACTAGTATATATGGATAATTATAAATATTGAAGGCTATTAAATATTTTAATATCCGTTTACTAATCAGATACAGATACTATATTATTTGTATTCATAAGTATTTATTATTTATAAAAAATATAAAATAAAATAAAATCTATATTTTATTAAAAAATTTTAATTTAATTTATATTTTATTATATTTAATTTAATTAAAATTTAATTAAAATTTTATTTTTTTTATAATTTTATCTAAAAAAATTATAAAACATGTATCTCTTAAATATTTACGAGTATATGAGTATTTACAGATAACTACAAATTTAAAAATAGTATGTAAATATTTTTTAAATGGGTATATAATTCACATCACATATATACATAAAATTTGTAAAAAGATATTATCCATCTTTGACACAAATGAAAATAAACTCTCTTGAATGGAAAAACAAATGTCCTTGGGTTGAGAAAACAAAACCTGAACCTAGATAAAAAAAACTACTTTTTGAAGAAAATCTATAATAATGAACTATTTATATTTAAATTTATATTACTTTTATCTTCTAAAATGAAATGATAATTAACTAATTTTATTTATCAAAATATTTTTTTAATTTATCATACTCATCGCATATGAAATATAAACTTTAATCTAAAATTCATTCAAAATACAATCATTTTTATCTAAAAATCTAAATAACTTCACGATCTCTTCTTCGTTACCTCAAATACATTCAATCGTTCGGTCTAAAATCATTTTCCAAATCCAATATCATAACTTTAGTTTTGCTCTGTAATGTATTTGGTTTTTCGTTGTTCCTCTTCTGATAACTTTCAATTTACTTTTTTCTCTAATATTAAATTAACACTTAATGAATTATTATAATAAAATTAAATGTAAATTTTTGTATCAGCAACATAAATGTAAAATATAATTTATCAACGTCAGTCGTTGTCTTCTTGTGACAAAGTACTTTAAAGTTTGAAATCATTAGTGATATAAATTTTTTATAATAACTATTTCATACCAATGTTATTATAAAAAATATAAAATGTTAAGTAATTTAAAAGTATAGTTACATGAAAGTAAACGCTAAATATAATGAGATATTAGCAGGTTAATTAAAAAATTTCAATGCAAGCAAACCAAAACTTGAGTTATTTTAAAAATTAAACAATTAAAAATGTTTTTATATTTTAATGTAAAACATGTTCCATTAATTAAGCAATATGTTTTTGCATTTTCAATTGATCATATATTAAAAAACAATTATCTCTCATCTTATTAAAAAGGATTAAAATAACGTTCAAACGCCAATTGAATCACTTGCCTAGAGATGAAAAACACGGAAAGGAAAAATTTCTCTGATGCAAGTTGCATCTGCGGCATAGAGGATGGAAGAGAAAATGATATATAAATTACTTAAATTTTTTTTATGAAGTAATAGACGAATTGATAATTTTTTATTTAACTGATTTGTTTCTGATATGCGAAACAGAAAACTGTGTTGTAAATTAGGGTTTTTATTTTTTATTTTTACTATGGTTATTTTGTTTTTATATGAGACTAAGATGGATGTTTAGAAGAGGGGGTGTCAGCTATGGATGGGCATTAGAAGTAAAAAAGTACTGTTAGTTCTGATTGAATTGTACAGTGTACCTCTACTACGGTTTAAACATTCTATAAATAAATTGGTAACCAGTAATAGTAACACACAACATAACATAACACAACACGATGTTTAGGACGAAGGGATGAAAGAGGGAGAAGAGGGATCCATTAATTTGTAGGGTACATTTGTCACGTGTCGAGTAATTGTGGTGCATGGCCCATCTTTCATCCGCCTCTGGAGCTACCGCCAGCTCCCAACAAAAAAAAAAAATAATACTGCTTCCGTTTGGGGAATAAATAACAATAACACGCTCTTCTTTATTGTCACTGCTCACTGCCAGTGCTCACGCACACACACTTCTCTTCTCTTCTCTTTCTTTCTTTCTCAAACACAATGGAGGAAATCCTCCTTTCTCTTCCACTTCTCTGCATCTTATAGAACTTCCCTCATCCAACATGGCTAATCACCACCACCATCATCATGCGCACGACACCAACCTCAAATCCCTTCTCGACACCCTATACTGCTCCGAAGAGCATTGGGAGGAAGATGTTGGGGAAGATGAATTAGACGAAGCAGAGAATAATAATACTACTAATAATAACGCTACCAGTAGCAGAAGCACCCTAATAAACTCCCTTCACTACCCTCATGTGTTGTTCGAAAGCGACATGTTTTGTGACGAACAGGAGTTGACATCGCTGCTGGGGAAAGAACAACACAACCCTCTAACCACTTGCCTCCAAACCAACCCTGCGCTCCAGTGTGCTCACAGAGAAGCCGTGGAGTGGATGCTCAGAGTGAACGCTCACTACTCCTTCTCTGCTCTCACATCCCTTCTTGCCGTCAACTACTTTGACCGCTTCCTCTCCACCATCCACTTTCAGGATGCCAAGCCATGGATGACACATCTCGCCGCCGTCGCTTGTCTCTCCCTCGCTGCCAAAGTGGAGGAGACACAAGTCCCCCTTCTCCTAGACCTTCAGGTATCTTTCTTTCTCCACTCTCTCACATTACCAACACAATACAAACTCTTTTGTTCTTCTCTAACATTTTCTTGCCTCCATTTACTTGTTATATTTTCTAGCTATTCGTACATGTCTTGATTGTGATTGTTCTCTGAATTGTGCAGGTGGAAGAGGGTAGATACTTGTTCGAAGCCAAAACGATTAAAAGGATGGAGATTTTGGTCCTTTCCACCCTTGGATGGAAGATGAACCCGCCAACCCCTCTCTCCTTTCTTGATTACATCACAAGAAGACTTGGATTGAAGGATCATCACTGCTGGGACTTCCTCAGGAAGTGCGAAGGCGTTCTTGTTTCTGTCCTCGGAGGTAATTTCGTGGTTTAGAAGAAACATTGAATCAGCAAGCAAGCTGAAAGACAATTTTCATGTCTAAAAGTTCATAATTAAGAGACTTGTAACGTGAGTTGTCTGTCTCGATTATGTTTATAATTAAGTTTTATTTTCCAACATTGCAGATTGGAGGTTAATGGGTTATCTACCGTCTGAATTGGCAAGTGCTACGATGATACACGTTGTGAAAAGCGTGGAGCCTTGTCTAGAAGGCGAATACCAGAGACAACTCTTGGGTATTCTGGGATTCGACAAGGTTTGTTATTGATTTTGTTGTTGTGTTTGATTTATACGTTGGTAGTAATGAGAAATAAAAATGTGGAATGTATGCGTACAGGAGAAGGTGAACGAGTGTGGGAAGGTGTTGGAATTGTGGTCAGGGTACGAGAAGCAGGGGAAGCAATGCATGAAACGAAAGCTTGGAAGCGTTCCGGGAAGTCCAAACGGCGTGATGGAAATGTCGTTTAGCTGTGATAGCTCGAACGAGGCGTGGGGAGTAGCTGCTGCTGCTGCTGCTGCTTCTGCTTCTGGTTCAGTGTGTTGTTCGGCGGAAGGTTTGTGGAAGAAGAGTAGAAGTGAAGTAAAGCGATAAAGGAAAATGTTGTGGGCAGGCATTAATTTCAACCACCCTCTCTCTCACTCCTAATGGAAACATATATAGTCTTTCCCTGCTTTAATAACTGCGTATCTTTCTCTTTCTCTTTTTGACCACCAAGTTAAATTGCCAACCATCTCTGCCTCGCACTACTTCCATTCATCCCTCATTTATTAATGGAATTAGATTTAGACCTTCCTCTTCCTCTAGGACTCTGCAACCAGATATTGTTGGCATTTTATGAAGAACAATTTTATATAATTAATAATATACTAATAGTATATATATGTCAACAAATACAACACAAGTGTATGTATTCTATTATCTTTTCCTTTCAATGCGATGAGATATTACAATTATTAATTTCATGTTCAATCCAGGAATTGGAATCGGCAATAAAAAAGCAGTTGTTGAAAGATTTAGGTGAATGAAATTTTGTTTTTGCTTGTGAAGGGAGAAACACAGTGTCGGCCAGAGGCATATATGAGGGAGTGAGTGATTATTATTTATTTGTTGTTGGGGTGTTGTGTTGACCTCTTTGGGTTGAGTTCAGTTTCCGTTTGTATAGCAATTATGGTAAAAAGTAATCATACAATGAGCCATCCAGCTGTAACACCATCCTTTTATGTTTCTGTCACTTTCTTTTTTAGTTTTTTCATGCTTCTTCATTTCTTCTCAATTTTCAAAATTTTCTCCTTTTCTTCTGTCTTTTTGTCATCGCAAAAAGCCAAAGCGGACCCTTGTCTTCCCCGTTCTAGTATTTCAGTATCTTCGTGCTTCTTCTGCTCCCCAATTCAAACCAAAATCTCATTATTAAATAAAAAAAACATTTCTTGTATATATAGACGTGGATCTTCTTTAATTGTGTTCTTGAAAACTAAAATCAAATCATCTTCACATTTTAAATAGGATTTCAGTTAGGTTAGGTTAAACATCACGACATCAATTTCAAAGATACTATAGAGACGTTTGTGACATCCGCGGGAAGTGTTGCACTTGCATGAATTATTGTTTGTCTATTTTTTTCTTGAACTGAAAAAAGGTCAATTACCATTGTGCATTTATTTTTTTGACAAGCAAAAGAAACCAGAGGGAAAAAAAAAAGGCGTGCCAATAATCTTTTACTTTCCCTACGTAAAAAAGAAAGCGTTTGTTGGTAGGTATGGCAGTGGATTTTCGATTTTTGAAGCTCTGAAGTGCAAAATTCGTCTTCGATATCGATCCTTTCTCGGAAGCACCGCGCAGATCGAATAAAATAAAACAAGACCAAGTCAAAATGAGGGCAAAACAAACAGTTGTTTTCTCAGATCTCAGCCCTCATGCCTGTGACATATTTTCAAGAACAAAAGTGTGATATTTTTACTGCATTAACTCCTCGTAATAACTTCTACAGAGCTTTTGCAGCATTCCTTTACAATTCAGTGGTAAAAGATAACGTATGCTAGTTGCAGCAGAGCAGCATCTTGAATTAAAAAAATAATAATAATACAGTAGCATGATATTTAAGTAGATAATGAAATGTGATTAATTAAGAAATGATTTGAGTTTAACAATTTTCTTTTGAAGTGGATCTTGTTTCTGTCTTGTTCATAGCACGCCAAAGACAGCCATGAAAGCCCCTGCATGTGCTTTCCCTACCTTATTAAAGGGGACCATTGCTTGACTTTATTCCCTTTCTCTATATACGTGCTGCTTTCAGTTTTTTTAAGGGAGATTGAGTGTTGTTGTTCATGAAATGACATTGAGAAGAAACAAAAACTTTTCAATTCCACCAAGACAAACACGCCAATGCTTCCACATTTCATATATTATGTTACCACTAACAAGACAACATCTTTTTTTTTTTTTTTTAATAATGAAGTCATATAATGTGTAGATACTGCATCATGATATGTGTTTCTAATGGTTATAAACGAAAATGTATTTTTTTTCCCCTTTCAAGCACTTTCTTCCACCCTTCACTCAAATCTGGATGAGGACAGTTTGTAATATGTGATTGTTATCTAAGACTGCATCAATTCAATTAAAATTGATGTAAAATAAAAGAATTTATATATCGTCCATATCTAGATCAAATAGAAAAATTGTATAAATTATTTTGTAATGATGTAAAGTGTATATCAATTAAAAAGAAAAAGGAAGAAAAAGACAACTATAAAATAGTATACACTATTGGTGAAAAGAGGAACATGTTGCTTCTTTCTTGGTATAATTTATTTAAGTACACCTTTTTTTACTCAATTATTTTTGTATATTTCAATGTTTGAAATAGGCAAAGAGATGGTAGGGAGCAGTGACACCATTTGACCTGTGCAGTTCTTTACTCCTACTGTGAATGGAGTGCTATTACAAGCCTTTTCTTTTTATTAATATAGTGTCAATAATTCATCAGTTTATGTTGAAGATTAATTCTCTGTAGATAACTAATTATCCTAAGGTTTTTTTTTCATAAATAATTCAATTTGTCTAAATCTGCTACTTCATGTAAGAGTTGAGTTCAAGCAGATTTTTTTTAACATTTAAGATAAAATTATGACATTAAACATTTTTGTTTCTTTAAACTTTGAGAACTGAACCTGGTTTCTAATAGCAGGTACACCCGCCTATCTAATCTACAGAGGGAGCTGAGAAAATTTTTAACATTGGAAGTCTAGAAATTAAAAATTTGCTAGTAAAAGTCAGAAAAGTTATAAAAATGAATTAATAAAACAAAAAAAATCCAAAATAATAATAATAATAGAATAAAATATTTATGAACTAGGTTTAATCGGTCCAATGATATTCATTTTTGTTTGAATGTGTTAGTTTGATATCTATTTTCTAAAAATGTGTCAATTGAGTCCCAATTATTAAAAATATATCTTAGATTTATTCTAAAAAAATATTAACACCATTAACTGATATTAATATTTAAAATAACTTACAAAATTTAAAATTAAGTATTAATATTTATATTAAAATTTAATAATAAAAGTTATCAATATCATGAACGCAAAAACTTTTGTTTAAAAATCACTTAAGACATTTTTTAAAAATTAACAAACCATAACATATGTAAACAAAATTAGGTATGATTGGATTAATTAAACGATAGAAAGATAGATCTAAAAGATACTATTAACTGATCACTCAAAGACTAGACAGTAGAAGTGAAGTGACAGAATGAGAGACAATTTTTTTACCTATCTAAAATATGTCATCTTAAGTAGATCAACAAATTTTAGTATTACCAAAAAATTACGTTTGACTTTGGGTCAGACAGTATCTCACGTTTTCTAATGGTAATGGGACAAGGCAAGAGCTGAGAGGTATTGAAAAAGTAGTAGATAGCTTTCAAAACAATTAAAAGGTAAAACAATTTTTATAAAAATATAAAGATAAGTATTGATTAAATAACAACACACAATATTTTAAAATTTAATTATTCCGTGTAACACATTAAATAAACTGGACCAAATGAATTTGAATCTAAACATTAGTAAAACAGGGTGTGCATACACCTAAACGCAAATAGCCGGTTCTATTCTACTCTGCTACTTATTCAACTGTTTTCCACACACAATTTTTTTTGTTCTGTGTTTGAATTTGTTGTCTGAAAGATAAAGAGGGGTCCACAGAATTTGGACCCACACTTTAAATAGGATGGTGCAGTCAAAAGTGCGGGATTTGGGATTTGGGATTTCACCGCGTGAATGCATTAAAACACAGAATGTAAATTGTATATGATTGAAGTGGGGAGAAATAATTGATCTTATCCGAGGAATCGTAGAAGATGGTTTTAATTGAGAAGTGTGTGAAATATGATTATTATAAATGAGAGAGGAGGGGGCCCTGTATAGTTATAGTAGGAGTTGTAGAATGTGGTTTTGGAGGAGAATTGAAAGGGCGAGACAATTGGGATTGAGAAGGTAGCAGAAGCTACACATTCCGTGCGTGAGTGTTATAATGGTGAAGGAAGGACCCCTTCACATGGGGCACGGGATAGGAATGGAATGGGCTTCTGGGCTTGGGCTGCATCCTCCTGTCACTGTCTCAACCAGGCTACTCAGTACACTTCTGCATTAACTACATCTCCCATCTTTTCCTATTGTCTTTATCTCTTCTACCATTATTTACTCCTTTTACCATTCTTACCAATACCTTATCTAGTTACCAATAAATTTATATACGAGAGTTATAAAATATAGTTACAATGAATAACTGCTTCACTCTGCTTATCCATTCATTTTCCATTTTACACAAACTAATTTAAATAGACATGGTCCCCTTTTAAATCTATTCCTTAAAACATAATTAATAGGGTGATGAGAAAATTTTGTATTTTTTCTTCAAATTGCATACAACAAACGGACAAATCCCTCCTTTTGTTTAAGTCTTTGCAATTTTCTTTTTTTAAATACAAAACTAGAAAATGAGCGGTAGATACATCTATGAACAATGAACAGAAGAATATAAAAAGAAAATTTGACACCAAAACAGAAAAAAATTGGTCATTACACATTAAGGATATATTTGTTTTATTAATTCATTTGTTGCTTATATTACGTGATTTGATAGATTAATTGTAAGTATACTTAAGGTACATTTGTTAAGTCAGGATTTTATATTTGTTCAATGTGGTTCATATGATTGAAAATTATTTGTAAATATGTTTAAAAGTTTTTTTTTTGTGTGAATATTTTTTAAACTTTAAATTAATTAAATAAAAAAAAAATGAAAGTTATAAAGAAGGTTCTGAAGTAACATCCTTCATTCATTCTTATGCAAGTATAACTTATCCACCCCATAGCATAACAATAAATTAATATGTAACTCTTTTTTGGAATAAAACATACATAAAAATATATTTCCATAACCTTCTAAGAAAGAAGTAGTACACACTCCCACTTTCATATGTCAGAAATGCAAAAAAAATCCGTGACAGTTGCATAATATATATCAGGAAATTGTGGTTCAATTAAATTTTTTTGAAGGACTTGAGCAATCAAACCCTAATTTATAGGCTGTATTGAGAAATTTCTCAGAATGATTTGGAATTCATTATACAGTACTTAAATAATTTGAAATCATTTATGGACATCTTGAAACGTTATTAGATGAAGTGTTTTGAGAATGAAATATTTGAAAAAATTGAGTTGAATTTAAGAAAGATCCATGCAGGAGTGAAGAGAGAGTGCTAGTTAAAGAGTTAACATCAAGGACAAGGTTGGGTCAGTGACATTGTCTATTTCCTAAACAAAGTTTTGTCTTGTTGAAAACGAAAACGTCACAGGCGTAGCCATGAATTTGGCCACCGTCACCATAATCATGAAAAATTGGCCTTTGCCAGCAACTAACTATACTCTCTATACATCTTTCTGCAGAGAAAGATGAAGAAATGTGAATCAATATTCATTGCTCTTTGGCTCTATCTCAAACCACACTCATCACTCCTCGTCACCCCATTCTCAACCTTCACACACTTTTCCCAATACATTTATCACACAATATTCCAACCCCACCTCCTTTTCAAAATCTGCACTTACAGACAATGCCAAATCAGCAATCCCATACATCTTTAAACACATGTTATTTATAAATTAATATGAAATACTAAAATGTTAAAAACATATACTTCCTATATTTTATTTTATTTTTTCTTAAATTTTCATTTTCACCTTTGATTTCTTTAAAGAATTTATTTATTAGTCTTTGTTTAATTGGATCGATGTTGTCTCTTGAAACAGTGACTGCTTTTATTTGTGGGATACAATTTTGAACTCTCTTTTAACCTATTCAACACATCAAATTATGAGATTCAATAAACATTTGAAAATAAAAGGACTATATACATCTTGGAGATAGTATGACAGGTAGGATTTACTATTACAGCTTTATTTGTAACTTTTTTTGGTTTAAATTGATAAAATGATTTCATGCTTTGAATAAGTAAAAAGAAGATTTAAAATCATGTTTTAAAATGAAAAAGAAAATATTAATTTTAAGGAAAAACACTCAAATTTGAAGTGTAAGAGACTAAAATAAATCTTTTATAGATTATAAGAACAAAACATTATTAAGTATATAAATAAAGTTAATGAAATGAGTAACAGAGATGAAACTGAGCCTTTTGTTGTTAATGCTACTAATTACCTGGGCCCGAGGTATTTTGTCCTTGTTTGCATGAATCCTTACTGAGTTGGTTCTGGACATTGCATTGTGCAATTGAGTTGGACTGAGGCCCACCGTAGCCCAATAAACATGGTCTGCTTCGGATTGGAGTTGGGAAAATAATTTCAAGGTGGTGGTTATGTATGCTTTTAATAATTAACAGTATTTTAGTCCACATTATTATAAATGTTTTTACATAATTCAAATCGTAAGACCTAAATAAGTTTAAATATTTAAATTATACAATAATTACATTTATAATACATTATTTTAAATTAAAAAAGAGTAATTTAAATTATAATATAAGCTTTGGCCAGGTACATGAGATAATAATAGTTTTAATTAGTTGCGGCTAAATAAAAGAGATGTAATATAAGTTTGTGTGTGTAATAGATGTACACTACCTGTAATGAGTGAAAAATCCTCCTTTAATTACTATTCTTATATTTATATTTGATCTTATTGACTGTATGTTTATCTCAATCTATTCACATTTAAATTATATTGCAATAGCTTTTAAAATATTTGTTAACAATCTTATATTATAATTTAAAATAAATATCCTCATAAAAATTTGAATTCTTCATTGTAAATACAAATCGAAATATTTAAATAAATTATCATGATTGTTGTGAATTAATTATATAAACAAATTATTCCATACAATACACAAGCTAACTTTTAAAATAAATATGTTTCTATTTTATTAATTTATCAAAGCACGGGTACTTGAAGTTAGTATAAAATGGATGTAAAATTGGTTTTATCTAAATTAATGTTTATATTTTAATTAATTGAATTGAAAAGGCAATTTACCATCTTTAATTCACATAATTTATTAATGAAGAATACAGTCTAAAAAGCAAGATTCTCACTCTCTCAATTAAATACTGGCTGTCTTTCTCTCGTTATCTTCACAGCTTCCTAAATGGATTGTTAAAATTAGCATATCATAATTTAAATTATTTATTGTAAATCCAAATTTCAATTTATATAAAATAAAATATTTATTTGTTATGAATTTAAGTTCTAATATATATATATATATATATATATATATATATATATATATATATATATATATATATAAACTATTAATTAGGTTAAGCTCTAACAAATCAAGTAAATTTGAGTTAAATTTGTTTACAAAATACTATTTGTTTGTTTGATTTATTTACCTTAAAAACTACTAAATCACTTTGAAAATTGACATATTTATTCCCGAGACTTAGATTTATTGACATAATATTCACCATCCCTATATAAGGGACAGTTCAGAAACTTTTATTATTCCTTAAAAGAAGTTCCTTTTATAAAATCAATAAGCATTAAACACATTTTAAACTCATTTTTAATATCCTTTTGACTTATCTTACTGATCCTGTAAAATTGGTGGGTTGGAGACGGAGCGGAATAAATGGTTCATTAATTTATTTTTATTAAAAAGAAATAAAATTTAAAAATAATATAAAATGTGTTTAATAATGTTTTTAAAAATGGGGGCGGGTCTCTTTTGCCATCCTAATTGAATTGTGTTAATAATGTAACTTTTTTTTCACAAGTTTGTAAATCATTTTCATGTAATAATGTATATAAATAAATATTATTACAAAATTTTTTTTAAATAATAATCAATTTTAGAAAAAAAAATATAGAGATCTAAGACTAATTTTTTAATTAGAGATTAATTTTCTAATTTGAGACAAATTTAAAAATCAATTTATTTGATAGTTAAAATTTTAGTAATTAATGTTATTGACCAATTTAAAGACTAATTATATATATTTTAAAACTATTTTAATTATCAATAATTCTTGATTTATAAATTGGTCAGTTAGTATTTGTCACCAAAATTGATAATTGTTTAAAGTTATTATTATTATAGTGTGCTATTATTATATCACATATAATGATGTATTTGAAATATAGTTGAGATTGAGATAAATGTTGATAAAAATAAACAATAGGTGTTCTTTGAACAAGGAACATGTAAAACATTTTGAATGTTAGTCTTATTTATCTAAAATAATGATCTAAAGGGAAATTCAAAGGAATACCAAACAAAGCAACAACACTTGGTTCTTATCAAATTAAAGTGATGCGACATTGAAACATGAAAAGAGATTTCAGCATACGCGGAAGTTCCCCTCAGAATCAGTTTTATTGGGCATTAAACGGCAAGAAAAGTCTGAGAGGTGCAAAGCAAATAAAAAATGATTTCTTGACAAAATTATTAAATAGAATCAATTTTTATATTTTGATGGAACTTAAAAAACAAAGTAATAAAGTTTCAGAAAAAATATGTGATCGTATAGAAATTGCATTACCGTTCACGTTCTTTTCCTTTCGTACCTTGTCAACTTCAACGTAAAACATCTTCGTTTTCAATGGTTGCTTTCGTTGAAATGCATAACTCAATGTCAATGTTCCATCAATTGACACTGCCTAACTCTGTTAAGGTGCGAGTTTCACGTTACTAATTTATTCCTATTCTTCTTAGCTTACTACACACTATTCCTATTCAACTACTTTTCCTTCAAATTTAAAATTAACAGAACAAAAATATTTTCGTTTAGCATGAATTTACAACAACCACACATGTCATACGTTTCTGAGACAAAAATTAAACTCTCCATTGTACTACTGCAAACATATCTATTGGGGTTATCGCTAGAATTTTTAGGTTTAAGAACTTGATCTTATATAAAATATCTTCGGAGTTATGTAATATACACCATCAGTTTTAAATAAAAAATATTTTTTAATTTAAATATAATGTAATAAATTGATTTTTTTAAAGTTATAAAAAAAAAATTGAATTTTAAATCAAAAATGAAGAAAGTCAAGATTTCTTTCATTTGCCTAAAAACTTAAAAACATATAACATGATAATATTCACTTAAAATAGAATAAAACTTTATGCTAAAAGTTAGAAATTATTTCATAATATAAAAGAATTTAAGTGTGAGTTCAAGTTATATATTAAATAAAAGTGAAAAAGTTTAATGAGAGGAAATAAACTCACAAAATCATTGTCTAAAGATTTTTAATTAAAAATATTGTCAATTTTTTATGAGTTTCACTTATATCTATAATTTTTTTTTCAGAACATCTAACAATAAATATTAAATTCGAAAAAAAAATTTGAAGGTGAAGTTGTAAGTATTCTATTATTTAGTATATTTGTATCTCTATCAAAAGACTTGAAAGATGGAGGCACCAAGATTCTAAGTAATTTGCTCAAAATTTAAGTTGAATATGAGGCTCATGTAAGCAATGTGGAGGATTCGTACTCTAGCTAGCTAGGGCTGATACAATAATAAAACCATTTTTGAAGACAATTATGTACAATTTATGAGCTCCCAAAGTTACAAATTGGTTGGTTGGTTAACACCAAGAATTACCAAATAAATGATGCTATATATACTTACAATCATGTAGCCAATTAAGATTTGAATTTCTAGAAGGAAAGATTTCTACGTATAATACTTATTGGTATCTTCAATAAAATTTTCAACTTACGATACGTGTTGGGAAAAAGAAAAGAAGAAGGTGAAAACCATACCATAAACAGCAAGTGAAAACCTTCAACTCATTTATTCATAATGATAATAGTAAGTGGAAAATAATACTCGGGGTGTTTCACATGGGCTTCACATAACGTGGAAAATGTGCAGTGAGAACTATATTCTAAGGTCACATTCTTACGAAAGAAGCATCAAATTGACACCACATAAAATAGGTAGATGAAATATAGAGTGGGGTTAGATTATATTAGATCATATTTTCTTTTTTATTTAGTTTATTAATTAGGGATGATTTGTATTTTCATTTGATCGATTAGTTTTACAAATAAGTGTAGCTTAGCTCTGTAACTTTCCTAGTTTGTTTTCATGAGCTATTTGGACCAAGCATGACACACACACACCAACCAACTTTGGAAAGTGACTATGTTCCATTTACTGCGCTACTCAAATATGAATTTTGTTATTTCTTATATTACACAAACCAACTTCACCTTCCTTTCTAAGTATGCCCAAAGCAAAACAAACTTTCATCCAAGAAGAATCATTGTGTACATTTTTATGTTTTTGTTTTATCTTTCTGTTTATTTTCTCTGTACTCACCTTTTTTTTTTCTCTTCTTTCATATGGTATCAGAGCGAGAAATCCTTGGATACCTTTTGAATATTTATGTGATTGAAGTGGCTTGTATTCGCTAGGATACCCTTTGTAGATCGGGCAGATTACAGTCA
>Ga0214545_1006565_pt1 | contig 20158 bp, 6 predicted proteins | sample CNSS4metaG_FD_160064 | JGI IMG/M metagenome (GOLD analysis project Ga0214545, IMG submission 160064) | Root nodule microbial communities from cowpea collected in UCLA plant growth center, Los Angeles, California, USA - CNSS4 | ecosystem: Host-associated > Plants > Roots > Nodule | place: USA...
AATATCTTCAAATATAAAAAAAAAAAAAAAATCAAGTCAAAAAGATATCAAGAGCAAGCTACTGTTATGATTAATTATTCGATATATTGAAATAATCATACTGAATTTATTCCTTTTATTATAATTGACGAAAAAATAAGTTCAATTTTTATTAATAGGAAAGTTGAACTCACGATATCTTTCACTATTTCTTTTAAATTTACAAAATCAATTTTATTTTTTTAAATTGTTAGGAGAGGAAATCAAACTTACAGTTTTATCCCACTTAATTCCCTTAATTCCATGTGACAACTAAACTACCTTGTCACTCTTACTTTTTTTAGTAAGGGTAAGAATGTTTCTAGCAAACCATTAAAAATAAAAAATAAAAAACTTGTTTGGTTTATATATAAAAAGAATAGTGATATAGTAATTTTTAAAATGATTTCAAAACAAATATCTTCCATTTTAAGTTTACAAAACTAAAACATTAATATATCTTTATGTTGTATTTAGATGGAAAAATTTAAGAAAGTAATTCATTTATTTGGAGAATTTAAAATTCTTCGAAGTAAAATGACTTGCTTGAATGAGGAAATTAAAAGAAAATTGAAATTAATAATTTTAAGATGGTATATCAAATAAATAAAATAATAGAATTTAAAATTCATTTAAAAAAGAATAAATTCCACAAGTTGTTTTATTCCTCAAGATGAAAAAATTCCAAAAGTTTGACTCATTTCGACCTTGAGCTCAAGTCAAATGATCTCGACGTCTAGCCCACGCCAACTTGGCTACACTATGGGTCTGAACTGACTTGGCTCGACCTTCAGTCAGACAAAATTTGAGTCGATTAGTCCTTGGCCAATGGTCGAGTTGAATGGAGTGAAGTCGAAAGTCAACCCGAGTTACCCAAGGTGACGGTTGAGCCATGTTGGTCTACATCGAACCGAAAGTCAAGCCAAATCAAAATTAACTAAAGGTCAAGATGATTCTGTCCAGGACAAAGGTCAAATTGAGTCAGTTCGGACTGAAGGTCAAACCGAGTCTGTCTAGGACGAAAGTTTAGCCGAGTTGGCCTGGGACGAACATTGAATTGAGTCATCTTAGTCATAGTCGAGCTGAGTCAACTAAGGGCAAAGCTCGAGCCGAGCTAGCCACTGTGGAGGTTTGAGTTGAGTTGACCTAGGCCATAGGTCGAGTAAAGTCATCTAGTGTCAAAAGTCGAGAAGAGTCGGTCTAGGTTGAAGGTCGAGTCGAGTCTGTCCAGGGTGAACGTCAAGCTTTATTGGCTTGGGCAGAGTCGAATCGAGTCGACCCAGACTGAAGGTCAAGTCGAGTTAACCCAAGTCCATTGTCGAGCCGAGTCAACTTAGGATTATCGAGCCAAATCGTCCCGAGCTAAAATGTAGATGAGTCGTGTCGGATGGAAGGTCGAGCTAACTCGGGTAAAGTTGAATTTGGCTTAGAATAGAAATGAAATTGCTTTATCCAAACAAGAAAATTAAAATCTAAGACATTTTAATTACTTCATCTAAACAAACTATTTAAGAAATGAAAAGAATTTAATTGCAAATACTTCAGATACTATATATTTAAATTTTTTAGAATTATTAAAATCCCTCGTCCAAGGTTAAGTTATTTCTTTCATCTTTCCATTAAGTATGTTCCTTTTTTATACTTTAACATCTAGCTTCTTTACTCTTTCAATTTGAAAAATTGTTTAGGAAATTGTTTTCAAAACAATGTTAAAAATATAAATAAAAAACAAAGGCAACTGACACACTCAGATCCTTTTAAATTTATAAAAATGGAAAATGATTTTTTAATTACTAAATTTTGACAACTTTCTCTTACAACCTTAAATGACATCTTCTAAGTAGTTTTCCACTTTTTTATTTTCTCATTCTCAATATTTCAAAACCATTTAGAAGATGACATCTCATGTTGTAAGAGAAAGTTGTCAAAATTTAGTAGTCAAAATATAATTTTTCTGTAAAAATTACTAGAGTTGCATTCGTTTAAAAGGAATCAAACACACTTCTAAACAATAAACTCTATTGTCTATGCATAAAGAAATAAAAGGGAGGAAACAATAAGGAAAAAGATATCACGAATTATCGTGTAATCCTAAAGGGGATTTTGCCTATATACGTGTGTCATCAAAACAAAACTTATTAAAAAGTGAATACACATTATTATAGAATAAAAATAATACATATCTTATTGTGTTTTTTATTTGACATCACTTTTAATATAAAAATGTAAAAGATATAACATTTTTAATATAAAAATTGAGATATCTCGATAATATTGTTCATATAAAAATTATATCATTTTTAACATAAAATCTTAAAAATTTAAAATTTATAGATTTTATTTTTCTTATATATTACTTCTACTTAGTACCAAACTTTTGATTCATATCTAGATTCCTAACGCTTCCAAACATAAACATGTATATGAAATAGATTTTTTTGTTGTTTTTTTTTATTATAGCCTGAGTTATATAACCGAAGTATGAACATGAAAAAGATATTGAAAACAACCTGAAAGCGAAGGTATTATGTTAAGTTCGGTTCACGAGGATTTGAAGGCTGGTTTTTCTCTTATTTAGATAATAAAGTTTTTTCAAGATAACATGAAATTAAATTCACACCACATGCTCTTCTCCAAAATAATATTTATTAAACTGGATTATACATCATGAATTCATACGTGCTGATAATAATTTATGTTGCAGAACATAAGTATTTTATTTTTCGGCTTAAATACTTTATCGGTCCCAATTTTGTAAGTTTTGTTTCGATTGATCATATTTTTTTAAATGTTTAAAATGGTCCTAATTTTTGTAAATTATAGTTAATTTGGTCCTTTTTACATACGTCATTCAAATTATTAACAGGAGGTGAACAATAACTGTCACGTCAGCATTGTGACACATGACAGTGTCAGTGCCATGTGTCATGCTAGTGTCACTACCATGTGTAAGTTAGTGTTATTCTCACGTGTCAGTGTCTCGTGACTTATATTCAATTCGGTCATAATTTTTGTTAATTTTGTTCAATTTAGTCTCAATTTTTGTTATGTTTGTTCAAATCAGACCCAATTTTGCCTCTCTCCAAATTGACCAAATTTAATCTCTATATAGATGTTATACTAAAATTTTTATTTTTATTAAAATTTAAATTTATACTAAGAATTTTCCTTATCATTCAAAAAATAATAAAGAATTTTCCTTCTAATTTTAAAAATAATAAAGAACTTTCCTTCTAATTTATAAAAAAAAAATTAAGACATTTTCTTAATATTTAAAAAATAATGAAGAAATTTCTTTTTAATTTTAAAAACAATGAAAAATTTATCCTCTAATTTTAAACTAACTTTAACCATATTTTTTTATGTAGCAAAAATCAAACATATATATAATAATTTCCTTCCAAAAGTATAGTTAGGTTTGGTATAAAAATAATAAAATAAATATTTAAAATAAATGTGAATTTTAATAAAAAAAAAAATTCAGTATAACATTTATATAAAAATTAAATTTGGTCAATTTGGAGGAAGACAAAATTGGGACTGAATTGAACAAAAATAACAAAAATTGGGACTCAATTGAACAAAATTAACAAAAATTGGGACCGAATTGAATATAAGTCACGAAACACTAACATGTAGCAATGACACTAAGTTGACACATGGCAATGACACAGGCTTGACACGTGGCAGTAACATTGCCAAGTGTTACAATGGTGACTTGACATGTAGACAACATTTTTAAAATTAAAAAATTTTAATATTTTAATATTTTAAAAAATTAAAAAAAAAACATAAAATGACACGTGACAATTACTGTTTATCTCTCTCTAATGATTTAAACAACGTTTATAAAAACGACCAAATTACTTACAATTTAAAAAGTAAAATCATTTTAAACATTTCAAAAAATAGGACCAACCAAAATAAAATTTCCGAAAATTTAACTAATAAAGTATTTAAGTCTTATGTTTATTACATCTACGAAAAGTGGTCAAGTTAATAAACATGACTATACTTGATCTTTAATTAAAATATTTTAATATAAAATGAATGAATATTTTTTAATTTATTTTATATATTTATTACGATAAAGTCAAAATGGATAGATCAACTCATTATTTTATAACATTATAAATAAAGTGTTCATTATTTTACTAAAGATCATTATAAAGATAGTAGGTGAAAATTAAAATTAAAGTATCAATCAATTGCAGTCCTTTGTTATGACTAAGAGGGTCATGGTCTCCCAAATTTTTTTGCATTTATATAATTTAATATATAATTTTAAAAATATTTTTTTAAAATTAATATTTGTAATATATTTTATGTATTTGATATTCTATAATTTTTTTTATACATCTATATCTATATATAAGGTAAAGTCTTTTTTTCTCTATATCTATTTTTCAATTTTACCTTTTAAATATTTTTTAAATAAAATTAATTATTTTATTGATATTATCTTTTAAGTGATCATTTGTTTAATTTAATCCTTTTTTTATTTGATTATTTTCTTAAACTTAATCATTATAAATGAAAACTAATTATAGGAAAATTATTAAAATTATTTATATTTAATTTTATAATTATAATAATAACAATAATTATAATTTTTTATTTTTTATTTTTTATTATCATAAAAAAGTAAAGACAATAGTTTTACTAGTTTGTATAAAAATTATGGGATTACGCTTTTGGTTTTTATTTTTGTTCAAAAATATCAATTTGTCCTCCAATTTTTTTTATTCTCAATTTGGTCTCAACTTTTGAAAAAATGATGCAATTTGGCCTTTTTTTCTGTTAAATTTCTTGAATCGGATCAACGTTTTTTCATCAAGATTGAAGTTTTGAATAAGGTTGATTTCCTTTGTTGGTGTAATTGACATAATCCTAGTGTCAATTTTGATGAAAAATCTTTGTTCCACTTTAAGAAATTTACCACAAAAAGGATTAAATTGCATTAATTTTTTTAAAATCGAGATCAAATTGAGACTGAAAAAAATTAGGGGATCAACTTGACATTTTTACATTTTTGGACGAAAAAATATACCAAAAAGGTAATTCAACCCAAATTTTGGCACCCTAAAATATTGGCCGAATCCTTTATTTTTTCTGATCTTTTCCAGTTTTGTTGAATTGTAAACACTTTGGTGGAAGTTTCTAAGTAGAGTGTTGGGTCTTAGGCGTGTGATACAGCTAGTAACTCACTTTCTAGGATAGGTAGTTCATTCCACTACAAAACGATTCCTTCCAAACTATCATATTTTGTGCATCCAGCTTTAAAGTTTTGCTTCATACACAACAAAGAATATCACAACACACCTAATCCATAAATTTTATGTATGAAAAAAGATTTCCCTTTTCTCACAATTATGTCTATAATAGTATTGCATCTTTTATGGCACAATTTTATTCAAGAATATGTTGGATTGTGTGCAATTCGAATAAATCCTATATTTTTTTTATAAATTCTTACATTTTTGTATAGTAAAAATAAGAAACAGAGAGAACTACTCTTCATTGATATTAAATGAATAATATCAAATACTATACACTCAATGAAAAACTTTACGAAACTAATAACATTGATAATTGAGATATTTAATAACATTAATCAATTATTAAAGCTATGAAATGATTTTAATTACAAGATTTAAATATACTTTTAGTTCTTCAATTTAACACAATTATTTTTCTTAGTCCTTAAAAGAATATGTAGAAATTATTAGTACTAAAAGAGCTGTCTTTTCATTTTTTTTTTCACTCCATTAGTTGTTATTTACCTGTTAAATGAAGACTATCACAAACTAGAATATGTGATTAATGAATCCATTGTAAAATAAAACAATTATTGAACATATGTGAGTTTTTATTTTTTATAAATTATTAGTAAAAGTTGACTACACAAGGAACTACATAGGTTTGTTTTCTTTGAGCAACAAATTGGTCGACAAGTTTTTTTTTTTTTATCAGAGGATTGTGATCAAGCAAGAAGTCATGAGTTTATTTTCTCAAAGAAAAAAAGAAGAAAAAATTTGTTACATAAATGATGAAGTGTGTAATTATTAATCAATTATAGGTTGTAGTTAGTAACTTGTCTCCTGTTTGTTAAAAAAAATACTAACGGGATAACTTAGTATTTTTATATAATTTTATATATAAAAAAACAAAAAATAATTATATATTTTTAGAGGGATAATTTATTCTATACATGGCTAAAACTTATTGTGTCAAATTGTGACCTGATTAAAATATAAATTAGGGTAAGAAAAGTCATATCATTCATATGCATTTAAATAATAAAAGACAACATTCTTACCATTTATAATAATTTTTGTGATTAAATGTGAACGGTAAAAATTTCGTATCCATAGTATATTAAAAATAGTTTTAACCATACAAAAAACAATACCCTACAGTGAAATTATACGTTTATACTTAATATATATATAAAGATAGAAAGGAAGATAAAAAACACACAATTTTAGATCAGATAAACATGCAATATAAGAAAAAAAAAGAAAAAAAAATGCAAGCATCTATAACTAATGTCTCACTTGCTAAGGTGAATTAAACGACGAAGAAAGAAAAATGTTGACGGTGCCATAATTGGAATAAAATTGACATGTACATTATCATGTGTTGGAGATGTATTAGACAAATTGATGAAAATAAATATTGTGGCAAAGACAAAGAAGGAAACATTCCCAACAATAGAACATAAAAAAATCACATAAAAAGAGGTTGTGCATATAAAAGGGTTTCTTTTAAGAAATGATGTGAAGCCTCATTTTCGATTATTTCTTCACTTATTCTATACCTTTCATGGGATAAGATGCCTTCTGCTTAACCTCTTTTATTCTTCACATCGTACCTTCAAACAATCTCGTGGTCTAGGCTCCACGTTAACAGTGAACTCGTCAGTTTCGTGAAACCAATAACGTTCGTTATTAACACCATATAGAACATGCATACATGCATGCATATTTTCTGAATATATTCTTTGTATATGTTAAGACATCAAGCATTTTGCATTTCATTATTTTTTTTCTTTTAAGTCATCGTTCCCTCAACTTTTCTTTTAAAATATATATATTTTTTCATTCTAAGTCGATAAAATTATTATCAATCACCATACATCAGAGATATTGTCTGTTTTGAAGTGTGTATTTTATCACAGTTCTATCTTTCAAAGATGTCTCGTAGGATGAAAGTGTAGAAAACAAACATGGGTCTATGCAATAAGGAACTTTAAACCTCGACTCTTAAACGATGTGAAACTATTGAGTGTAGTAAAAACAGTATAAACCGAAGAAGAAGTAGTTGAAGAATCGTATCCATCCCTGTGAGTTTCTGTGCTGAAATCAAATTGTGGCCATTAACAAAGATTCGAGCACATTAATTAGATCATTGTTCTTTTTGTTTTTGCACTTCCTCTCTAGCTATGAACTTCTAAAGGTGCATATATATGTAGGGAAAATTCGATATGTTGGATGACATGTGTGTGTGGGGTGGTCATTAGAGAGTGAACATGTGAATCAAACAAGCATCACTTGCTCAGATTTTGTTTTGCCATTTTTCATGCTAAACTTGTTCGATCTTTTCGCATTATTATTCAGTGAGTTTCTTGGAAGGTTATTATTACATGCCTCGTCAATGGTTCCACCGTTCAAAAAGTTGCAATGCAAAAAATAATAATGCACACACTCGATCGTGTTAGACGGGGAAATTTGCATTTGCCCATGGAATAAAAAATTATTCACTTTATAACATGCATTGTATATAAACTACTAACGCAATGTGAATTCATATTATAATATCTATTATATGAAACAAAGTTGGCACACTACATGATGACCTGATAGCAATGACTTTTTTAGTATTAGTTAGCTTAAAATAACATCATCTCTAAGTTAAAACCCTAAAGTAATAATGGATTGTTTCTTTAATATATTTTTAATATATTGTTTAACTTTTTTATTTTTATTTAATAGACTCATACTCACATATGAATTATCTTACGCTACTTGTCCAGAGTAAGAGATGAATTTTGACGAATAATTTTAAAAATTAAAAATAATATATTCAACTTAAAGAATAATTTAAAGTTTTGATTATAAATTTGCAAAATTTTAATTGAGTTTCTAATATTTTTGTTATATTACATTGAGTATTTAATAAATTAATTTATTTCAATTGAATCATCGTTGTTAAATTCTTTTTATAACTTATGTGATGGTCAGGTGATCTACGCATTGTTATTTTAATGTCATCTGGTTGATTGTCGTCACATGTTATTTTTTTTATATTATTTTAAAATTTAATAATTTTATATTTAATTATTAAATTTTAAAATTATTAAATCATAAATTTTAAAATTATAAAATTTTAAATCTATAAAATAACATGTGGTACAATTAACCTAGTTATGATATGGTAAGATAATAACTATGTGAGACACTTAATTGTCTCATCATCCCTTCAACATAAACGTATAACAGGAACTCAATTGAATAATATAAATTTACTCTGTACTTAATATACCATAAAAATTTATTAGAAACCTAATTGAAAGTTCTCAAATTTATCATATACTTACACCTAGTGTAAATGTCTAGTATCAATCTCAAGTTACTAAAATTCATTACGAGAGGTGATGGCAAAATAACATTGATGAACTTCTTTACCTCTAACATGCGTATGGAATAATTACACCCTTTGTAATTATGAGCAACATTGACTCCTTATTATGCAATTAGAAAAAAAATATTGGGGTTGGACTTCCAACTATGTGTATAAAAATTCAACTTGCTCAAATCCAATATATCTCACTTAACCTAATTGTTGAAGGGTCTTTTAGATCATGAAAGAATAAAAATGTCATAGCCTTAAAAAGAGAGAAAAGAGAAAAAAAAAATTGTTGATATATTCATTGAGCTACCTCAGTAAAATTGTGATTTCGACTTCGTTCACCGTTACATCAAACTAAAATTTTGACATAAAATTTGTAATATATGGATATTTTATTTTAACTATTGGAATAGTAAATTAGATGTTTGTGATTAAAGAAAGTCTAACACTATTGTTCTATTATAATATTTATCTTTCTTTTGACTTTTCATATTTTAAAGCATTATTGTTTTCTATTTAACTCTCTTGTACATATATTTTATCTATTCTTGATTAAGTTTGTTTGATAGGTTTATGCATGTATTAAGAGAGTTTTCCACCGCTAAAAATATTGATATTCTTTTTATAATTAATTATTATTGTCATTTTCTATAATTGTTTTTCTTAGGAGAATTATTTTCACGGTAGTATTTTTTGTTTCGTTGTTCCATTCCCACATAATATTAAATGTTGAATTTGATGTCAGTTAGGAATGGATACTACGATATTAAGTTCCGCTGCTGCATAGAATAGTTATAAACGGTTGAGAAGGAGAATTAAGCATGGCATTGAAACAAAAATGTTGGTGATTCCTTGGTACCTGGATTTATGGTAGAAACATCTACTCAACATTACAGCATATAATCTAATCTTAGATTTCAAGCTAGGGCTTGCTTGCCATACAACTTTGCTCAATCATTTATTTACCTTCAAAAAAGGATTCTTCACAATATATTCCTTGATACCATTTGTAGCCACATTCTTTATTTGGACCAATTTCACGTGCCCTTCCATTAAACAAACGTTGTACCAGATTTATGTAAGAAATTGACGTTAAATTCACTCAATAACAAATATTATGTGTCGCCACTATTTTTGTTGTTTTCAATGAACAAGGTTTGAGCATGATTTAGTGGTTTCAAAAGTAGGGTTAGGCATATGCTTGATCGGCGCATAGGGTTTTGGTATAAACTTGATAACGACAACCACTAAGATTGAAGATCTCACTTTTAACAATAACCTAAAAAAACATTTACTTTAAGCAGACAAATATTTGATTGGGACATCCATTTGCCACCTGCGTCTGCTAACTTATTTTCCCTAATCTCACACTAATTTTAATTAGAATTAAATTAGTGTTGCAGAAGCCATACTTTGCTTTAGATCATATAGTTAAATCTCAATAACAATGTGTGTTGATTCCAATATTGAAAAATTTAGTGATGTAAAAAATATGGTGTGTACAAGAAGAGCACGAGTAAATATAGTTTGGGCACAAATCACCTTCTATAAAGGAATCAAAGAAAAAAAAAAACAATTTCACTACTTTCTCCTCTAATGACTAATTTTTTAAAAGGATGAAGTTTTTGTTGAAATTTCATTACAAAAAGAATTCAATAAATTATTTACATAATAAATGGGACTTTTTGTGTTTAGTGTATTAAAGGTTTTGAATGGAGGTGAAAAAAGATGGGTCCATTTGATAAAAAAAAAAAAAAATTAAACTCATATCTTAAAAAATCTGGAGATTGAATCTTGGTGTCAATGATAGTGGTTATCTATCTGTAAGTAATTCAATAAACACATTTTGAGCTTTCAGGTCTCGAAATCCAACTGATCTAAATTTTTCTAATAAAAAAACATGATTTTATTTGGTTATTTTTCATACTTTTTAGTCAATTTCATATTGGCGACCCATAGAGAAACCTTTAATGGATCAAAACTAAATTTACGAGTGTTTCATTTTATTTTCAATAAAATCTGAATCTAGAATGTTTCATGTTCTTCATGCTTGTATTTTCCAATCATATAATTTTCTTTCGAAAATTTTATCACAGTTTTATTTTTCTAAGACTGGAAGATTTTGAAAACTTGTTCAGTTCAATTAATCAAATTTCCTTTTGTGTTATTTTCTTCCTTTCTTTATCTGTCATGTTAATTTATTTTGCAAAACAATTCGACATGTGTTAGACAATTAGAAAACAAATGAACCCAATTCCTTCCAGAATTCAGGCCGAAGATAACTTAGGTTAATTTGACGTCATAGATATTTAAATTAAAAAATATACATATACATCGGAACCCTCTACAAAATTCTCATTCCTAAATAAATTGAATTTTCAATTAATTGAATTAAATTGTGAATCTTTAAATTATTTTTCTCTGTTATATCAAAAAGTCTGAACACTGCACACTTGCAGTTTTAGCCAAACACAAGCGAATATTTTATCTGTCACAATTTGATAACTGTTAAGAACGAACTCACTTCAGAAACCCTAAACTATGTTGTTTGTAAACGTAAAATATTGGATTTAGACATAGTTTGTAAGATAAGATTTCCACCCTAAAATTATCTTATCTATAATTAATATCAAATCTCCAACAAACCTGAGATTTAGACATATATTTCAAGTTTAAAACTAAACATTTATAAATGACCCAATAACAAACTAATCATCAACGTAGACGTATATTTATTATTGCAAAAGTTTTGGATTCTTACCCTACCTCAATTTTAAAACAAGTATTAATAACTTGTTATTCTCACATTAAAAAACTAAGTTCTGTAATCACTTTTTAGAGTTCAAGATTACCTTGATCCTTAGCACAACACAACCATTCATGGATGCATGATTACTGTCATTTAGCTTAGACTGGTATACAAACCACACAAAGCTGATATTAATACAAAGTGTATATTATAACAGAGCCAATATCACCACTCCAAGAAAGAAAAAACATGGTGAAAAATGGTGTCATAAAAGAGCAACACATGCAAGAGCCCTTTGCAGATCCTACAGTTTCTATACAACAATACCAATGGCATTGCTCATCAACAACATCAATAAAAAAGCCTTATCCCAGTTGGTGACCAATGGCATTACTCACACAAGAGAAAGAAAAAATGCAAGTTATCTAAGTTGCCTAAAGCACCAGTAGACACTGCCAACAACACTGGCTTTGGAAGGCACTGGAGGAAACATGCATGTACATAATACAAATACAAATGCATTTCAAATGCCCTTCACTAAGTTATGTTCATATTAAGTTTTTTAGAGTGAATTTGATGCCAAGAAACTACAAGTGGATGATGCTTCATTGCAAACTACTAGGCCTACCAGTTGCTGCTATCTGGGTAGCTTGTGGAAAAGAATGATACATCATCATGTTGTTATCAGTTGCGTTCGATGAAGCTGCACCACCCTTCACTGTTTGATCCAAAAGACGAACCAGTGACATGAATATTTCCATCCTCGTCACATCCCTGTTGGCCTGCAAACAAAAATTTATAATGTCACTACCAAAATAATACTTGTGGTGAGTTATGATCATTTATTTCCCTTGACAGTGTATTACCTCAACTGCAAAGCGTGCCCAGATCTTGTCATTACGAGCTTCCATAACCCCCTTCAAGATGGTTAATCCTAATCCTCTGATTAAGTCAGCTATTTCCAGAAAGAAACCCCTTTCCTCACAAAGCATCTGCAAAAACCAAGCAAATACAACATATTAGAGGCAACAACACTTGAGAATTTAGATTCTCTGCTGAGTTTGTCTGTGTTGTTTATCTGCTGTGTCTTCAAAATACACGGATGAACACTGATTTTGATATTTAAAAATATATTAAAAAGATTTTTAAAGTACCAACATCAGTGTATCATTAATGCTCAGCAAATGACAACACCAAAAAATGCAGTAGAGAATGTGGACTCCAACACTTACACTTAATGGATAAAGGGATGTTACAAAATTATAAAGCTTCAATAATTACCTCTACTAGCATCTGACGAGGTGGATTAAGATCCTCGACAATGATTGGACAAACCATAGATTGCGAGCCAACCTCATATGCCCATGTAGCCCCTCCCTCGAAGTTATCTTTTAATAGCAACCCACCTTCTTTACTAACAATCTGCATATTCAGGAAAGAATGAATTTTCAGTACAATGAATCAGCTATTCATCCTTCTTTTATTCAACATATCAATACAATGCTGGTGAAAACGAAAACAATTGCGATACCATAACTAGATAAGTTGCCTGAATCTAACATACTGACAAAAAAAGCAGTGGATGATGATATTTATACCTTAGATTCCCCTGTCTGTTTCAACTTGTCAGCATGCTTTGTTACACTTTGCAGGAAAAGCATATGCTTGATGGTCTTTTCCAGAAGTGCATCTATGCTACACTGTTGAATTATGATAAGAAATTGAAGAAAATAAAATCAGCACCTAGATCTGATAACTAAACAAAAAGTTCAGGACTGATATGTAAGAGAGCACAAGAAAGACTACATACTTTTGCTCCATTTGGCACAATTTCCCTTAACTCTTTAACACGATCTTGAATCATTTGGCGATCTTTAGGCCGAGGTCTGGGATTCTCTCCAGGTTTAAGCCTTTTCCTATTTGATTTGCAAACTTCTTCCGGTCTCTTAGAGTATCCAGTTGAAACGCTGCTTTCACGTTTCACACTACTACCATTCTCAACCCATGAACTAAGCTTAGAACCATATATGGAAGTCATTTGAGAGCAGTTTCCAGCCTCATCCTTGCTGCAGCCAGACCTAAGAGAACTGGTTTCCCCAGCAGCTCTTTTAGCCCCGTTCTTGGGAAAATCAAACAATCCCTTTAAGACATGATCAGATAGAACCTGGTTGCAGGCAGGAGAGGAAACAGAGGCAGTACTAACCCTTGTCAATGTTGTCCTGCAAGAAATTTCATCAGAACTTTGTTTTGGAGCAGATTGAGCTTTTGAAACAACAGCATCTAAGAGGTGGTCGGTGCCGGTTCCAGAGAAGATGCCACTGTCTGATATTGCTTCTTTAACTGAATAGCTGTTATCAGGACGTACACCTTGCAAATTCATGCATGTTGCCTTTTTATCTAGATTTTCTCTGTTGGCCTCTGAATCAGTGGCAAGTAAATTATCCCAGTTTCCATTGAGTAGTTGCCTTTTCAAATCCACACCTAAAACATCGAAGAGATCATCCCCCGATGGAAGTTGAGTATAGGTGTCTTCATGCTTAACATTCATTTTCACCATACCAGTAACATCTTTATTGAGGCAATCTTGAACAAAACCAGGAATATGATCTCTCATAGGCTCATTCTCCTCAAGATGAAGAGACGGAATATTAAGGGCGGTATGAAGCAAATCATCGGGTATCCTTTGTTCAGTTGAAACGAAAGCATGCTTTAAATCAATGGGAAGGTTCTTCTGAGCAGAGTTTTCAAGATTCACGTGACTGGTAACTGATTGATTACAGAAAGTAGGCACAGAACAGAGTCCAGCATCAGTTGTTGAATTGTTATTTTGAAGCCCAAACTCAAGCTTGTGACTTCCAGAAAATTCAGAAGTGGGTGGTACTTTGGGAGAATTCGAAACAGAGCAGTTAATCATATTTGTCCTCAAAAGATTACTCCCACCACACATTGGGATTCCTCCAAATAGTGAACTGCCACCAGAACTCTGATTCTGTTCAAGAATTTTGCCTGCACCTGTTTTCAGTTGAGGCATATTTGAGGCACTTGATGGATTCATGTTGGGATTAACGTGACTCTGTCTTCCAACACCTGATGTTTGTTGTTCCATATAGTTAAGGTTGCAACTCAGATTTGATTGATTGAAGCCAGCTAATTCATTGAATGCAGATCTGGAATTATAAGCAGAAGGTTGTTGCATACATGAATCAAAATTTGTAGGTATCACTTTAGCTTCAGCATGGACCACTGTCTTCTTCTGCTGGCCATAGGCAATTGTTTTGATCATTGAATGAGATTTTGGTTGGCAAATGCTATCAAATATTTGGTTTTGGTCATAGGTTTGAGGTGTCAATACAGAAGCCTGGTAATTATCTATTTCTTGCCTTGGCGGATGAGGTGATGGAGCAATAGACCTTGAAGCAATAGTAGAATCAGTTAGTTGGTTGGAGCCATTAGCTGCAGAGGGAGTGCATTTAGACGTAACGACAGGTGGATCAATAGTGACAGGTACACCAAGTCTTTCACTAGAAACTTTTGCTGAATAGTCTTCAGAAAGAAGGGCACCAGGTACACATCCCAATTGCAAGATCAAGTTCTTCACATCATTCACAAATCCAATATCTTCCATTATCTGCAGTAACAAGATTGAATGGCTGCATTAGCTAGCATCAGGGCACCAGAAAATGTATGTTCACAATCATGAACTAGGATAGACACATTCTAAGCATAAGAATGCCACTCTTTCAGTTTTCAAGGATGGACACATTCATGCCATGAATGATATATGGCTTTTAAGTTGACCTGAAGCACTTATTTATGATCCAAAGAATGTGACTTCTCATCATAATCCCATTTTCCATCAAAATATATCACTTCAGACATGGTCTTAAGTTTCTAAAAAACTACAGAAAGCTTGAGAAAGACTTACTGGCAATAAAGAACCAAATTGAACAACCCCATGAGGAAGCACAGGAATAACTGCTACTGTCTGCAAACAATAGTAGTCCACAATTAAGAAACAGTAATAAAAATCCAACTCAGGATAATAACTGGTACTGTGAAACATAAAAAAAAAAAAAAAAAAAAAAAAATCACAAACCTGCATTCCAGCAGAAAATTGGTAATGCAACTCAGTATACACCTACAAAAAAGACAGCAATAAAGAGAAATGAAAAAGAAGCTCATATGTTCACCTACTCCAAGCCTTTGATCATTATTGGAATAAATACACTCTATCACATAAAAGAGGCTTATGTTATGCACTTCTTATACTACATTAATATACACTCATTTGACCAAGACAATGGAAAATTATAGAAAATTTATGTGCCTTACCATCAAACTTCAAAAGGAAACCAAGATATTCATCATAAACTACTAGCACATAATCCTGAGGGATTAGAATCAACTCCATACCTGTGGTGGATATGCATCTCTACTGAAATTGTTCATAAGAATCCACTGATAGTTTCCTGTAAATGTTGCCCGTCCAACCATCCTGGTTAACAACAAAAGACAGCACTTGAGTAAGATGGGAATGAGAAGGAAAACACTTGAAACATTGATAATAATAAGCAATGAAAATGAGGACCAACCCTTCTCCAGCAATACTGACTGAATTATTCAGCATCATTTTGTTAATCAATCCACCGACTCTGTCCTCCTCCTGAATCCCCAGTTGAGACTCAGAAGAAAACCAGCACCCTTCCCCGTCACGGTATGGAAAATTAGACATCCCAACATGGCGTGGAGGGAAAGGAGATGGCAAGGGTTCATAGTAATGATCTTCCCAGATTAACAGCCTGACAAGTAAACCATACTCAGTTAACTCAAACAAACAAACCATGGCTGCAATCAGGGCTAAAGTCAAAGCATAATATTTTGGCGTCTATCTTGCAGGTTAGAAAACATTATGGGAAAGCAAACACAAAAGTTAGAAGACAAGCAACAATAGATTCATATGTTTGGTTAAAAAACAAAAGAAAAGGTTTACAGGAGATTAAGGAAAGAAAATAAATAAAGTAGCAGTTTTCTATGTTTGTAGTTAATGTCTACCTACAAAACAATACATAAAACCAAGCACAAACTACTAATTATAGTTCATAATTCTTTTCAAAATTACAAGCTTCAAATTGAAGATCCCGAGCTAAGTAAACCCTTTTTCCCACTTGTAATTGATTCAGGAATCTAACTATTTAAAGCTTAAAAGTTTAACGGATTTTTCAACAGAATACTCAAAGCATCATGGTGATTAGTATTAAATAGAGAGATTATAAGATTAAACCGGCAACGTTTCAAATTAGCTCAAGAAGAAAAGGGTCAGATTTTTATTAACGACACAAGAAGATAAGACCAAACAGAATCAAACAAGTACTGAATCAATGGATAGTTCCTTTACAAATCAAGGCAAATAAACTTCTTTTTAGCTAAAAAAACAAACTTATGTTTTAAAAAAAAAAAAACAAAAGATTCTTGAAAACAAAACAGAAGAGAAGCAACAAAGGCCCAAATAAAGTTCCAAAACAGGAACTAACAAGTGGACTTTATCTCGAAAACGAAGCAACCCCGGAAATAGAATCTAAGCACTTGAGATCCCCTCTTTGAAAGTACGAGCATCAAAATCACATCCAACCGAAAACAAAAAAAACAACAAACCAAAAAAAAAAAAAAAAAAAACCAACAAGCCAACCTGATTCTCTCTGAATTTCTCACAAGCTAAAGAGAGAGAGAGAGAGAGAGAGAGAGAGAGCACGAGACACAAAGAAAAGGCATTTGAAACTCACTTGGAATTGTTGCAACCGATCTTCCAAAACACGGCATAAGACCAGCGATTCCTTGAGCACAGAGTCTTCAAAACCTCTTTGAGCAAAAACCCCATTTGGTTTCTCGCAAAAGGGTTTCCGAAACCGGTAAAAAGTTATCCTTTTTCCAACGCAATGGAGTCACACTAGCATTCATTCACGAAGAAAGAGAGAGAGAGCAAAAAGCACATTCCCGAAAAACTAACTACCACGGCACGATCCTCTCCCCGCCTGTTTAGTCCTCAACCCCCCGCTTCGCTTTCTCTCCGGATCCAAGTTCACGACGGTCAGTTTCCGACACGAGATGGCCATCCTCCGGCAGAGGAAGTTCTAGAGAGCGAAAGTGGAAGGTAAGAGAGAAAAAGAGAGCGCGAAGAGGAAGAAGAAGGACCTCGAGAGTCACAAAGTCGAAAAGAAAAAGTATCGGAGGGACTACACTATCCCACGAGATTCAAGCTTGTAGAGAGCTATGACCTCCATTTGTGCAGAGAATATGGTAGAAGAAAGATAAATTTGAAGAGAAGAAGAAAACGAAGAAGATGACGAAGAAGAAGATGAAAAGGGTAGGGTGTGTGGTTTAGTTGGTGAGATGAAGTGAGAGTGAGATCGTTGGTGTCTGTGTTTACGTTCAGGTTCTGTGGAACTGTGATGTGCTTTCTCTTTCTTCAGCTTCCTCTGTTCTGGTCTGTGTTCTGTGTGTGTGGGGTGTTTTCTTTCTCTCTCTTTGTGATGACCCTTGTGAGAAAATAAATGGAAGTGAGAGGAGAGGAAAAGGGTTGAGAAAAAGGAGGGATTTGGGGGAATATTACAGAGGGAGCCACTCAGTAGAGAAAGTTTTGTCGGATTGTGAAATGAAACATAGGTGGTCTGTTCTCAGCAGCACTGGTGGTGGCCATGGCAAAATTATTGTTTGATTTGAAATTTTCCTCTGTTTAAGATCATTTTTCTTTTTACCAACACATTCATTTTCTTCCAAAGTCAATCTTAGTTTCAATATATAAACTTCAAAATTTATCTTGTTAAAATATGTGTAACTTCATTTATCTGTGTTTAAATTTAAAACCTTTATTCAGATGTCTGTTCAATGAAACATGAGAAAATTAAAATTACATGGTAGAATAGAATTCTCAGATTTTGTGGGTTGATAATAAATTAAAAAAGTTCTTTTTAATTAAATTTCATGTTAAAATTGACTGAAAACCTGAAGTGATAAATATGCATTGATGAAGAAAAGCATTCAATAATTTATCTTTCCCCATGAGTTAGTAGTGCGGGTAGCTATCTTGCTGACGTCACACATTCATTGCCCCTAACTTTTGGTGAAATTACAAGAATGCCATACCACCAACTTTCCTAAGGTCAAGAGGAAGCAGGAAGATAAAGCACTAATAGTGTAACCAAATGGAATAAACAATAATAGCTGCTAACTTTATCTAGGTTTGTGTTTTTTATTAAGAAATTAAACTTAATTGAAAAATTAAACAAAAATATTATACCTTATAAATCAACAGAATTTTCAGATAAATGTCTATCAAACTAGGTTTGAAAGGAAGTGATGGAATATATTGAATAAAGAGTATATGATTTTCAATGTCATCATCCTTTAGTTATATAATTATATTTTTTTAACTGATAAAAATAATACCATTATTTAACACTTAAACTAACTAAATAAACTATTCACTTCAAAAATAATTATTTTATATATTTTTAAATAATTATCACGAAGTTATGTATTTTCTTACAAATTTATTATTCTAACGTTAAAAAAAATGTGAATAAAAAACGTTTTAAATCACATGTGCGTCTACTACTATTAATGTTCAATGAAAATTAAAAGTTAATTTAAATGATGCAGGTACAACAGGAATACACTCTTAATTGTTTCTTTGAATAGCAATACAATAATTTAAATGAAATGGAGATTAACTTTGTTTTTACTTTTTGTATTCTAAATATAAATTTTATGTAAACAAAAGCAACTGTGGTTGTATAAAAATTACTGTGGTATGTAGTGTGTAACATTGGAACTTGGAAGAAATTAGGGATTTGCAACTCATAATAAATATTTTAGAGTGTTAAAATTTTTATATAAATGTAGTCATTATTTTTAAATACATAAATATTTAAAATTTAAAAATATAAATTTTAAATTATATAAATATATATACAGAGAATTAAATATGTTTATAGTAATTAAATTATGTAAAATTAAAATTTATTTTTATTCTAAATATTTATTCTTAAATTATTATAATTCTTTTAACATAAAGATGTTAAATATTTTTATTACTAAAATAACATTTTAGTATGATATTTAAATTAAAATATGTCAAATAATATAAATATGAATAAGATAAAGAATTATTTTATTTATAAAAAAATTTAAATCGATTGAATCAAAAGAATTATATATATTTACGTTTACAATTTAAAATTAAATAACATTAAAATTTCAGATAAAAATAAAATATAATTTTATATCAAAATTTAAAGATTAAAAATATATTTAATTTAAAATTTAAAAAATTCAAAAATTTCTCTATGGTGCTAATTTGTATAGTGTGTAGTTTATTTTGTATTTGTGCAATTATTTTTACCATAATAATATTTTATATTTTATTTTTATTTAATGTGAAAAGTTAAGAATGAATGAGAGAATGCTAACTACGCGTTACTATAGATAAGAATTAAAAATAATATGAAATTATTATCCAACGGTAGAGTAATAATAATATAAAATACAAAATGTTCATATATTTTGAAATAAAAGTTTAACATGATTTTGTGTAAATAATAATATATTAATACAAAATGTTCATATATTTTGAAATGTATGAATGCAAAGGTCCAATTCTAATATGATAAAATTTAAATATTGGATCCACTCACTTTTGAAAAACTTGCATTTATATATATATATATATATATATATATATATATATATATATATATATATATA
>Ga0214545_1006568_pt1 | contig 20157 bp, 6 predicted proteins | sample CNSS4metaG_FD_160064 | JGI IMG/M metagenome (GOLD analysis project Ga0214545, IMG submission 160064) | Root nodule microbial communities from cowpea collected in UCLA plant growth center, Los Angeles, California, USA - CNSS4 | ecosystem: Host-associated > Plants > Roots > Nodule | place: USA...
CATATATTTCTCTTTTAATAATTATGTCTCTCAATTTTTTATTAGATTATAACAAATTATTTTTTAATATATTTAAAAAAAAGTATATTGATGAAGAATAAAATAATAAATGTTTTTTTAAAAGTGACACAAGAAAAACTACATGAAGATGGAAAAACAACATAGATTCTACTTCTTCACATATTTTGAAACATTATACTAATGATTCAATTGTTCAGTTACATAAGTTATTTTTTGAAAACATTATACTAACGATTCAATCAAAATCAAATAACCATATTACTTTGGCCCCTCCAACATTCTTGATCAAGATCCGCCACTGGATACGAGTATTATAGTATCCATACCCGTGAATACCCGTATTCATTATATTTTAATTTAAATTAAAAAAAATGATTAAAACATTAGCACATTGAACTTGAATGAGTTATTTTTTAATCAATTGGTTTTAAAAAATCTCAATTTTTTTTGTAAACTATCATTCAACACTATTTAAATGAGTTATTTGCACTTTGTTTGGAATTTATAAATGTTATACATTGTATTTTTATTTTAATTTATGCTTAAAATATATTATTAAATATTTTTTTTTTGTAAATACCCGCAGGTACTCGTGGATATTAAAAAAATATGTAAGCACTCGCGTAACGGATATCCGCACAGTTATGAGTACGGGTATGAGACGAATATTTATCCAGCGGGATAAGGTACGAGGGAGTTACTACCTGTACTCTAGAACATCCTAGTTGGATATAACATAATTATATTTAAAGGATATTTTTTCTAGTTAAAATTACATATAATCTTCGAAAAGTTGACTTTTCAATTTAAACTTTCTATAAATTATGATAAATTATTAATGTAAATAAATTTAAACTAAATAATATTTTTTTATATAATTACTTTTTACATTATAAAAAATGTATAATTTTAAAAAAGGAAAGTTAATATCTTAAAAATATTTAAAAAATAATTATTTATTTTAATATTATAATAAACAATACAATTTAAATTTATGTTTCCAATCATTATAAATATAAATACATTCAAAATAATATGTTAAATGAAAAATATGATATATATTATTATATAAATTAATATCAGCAAAACTATAAAAATTTGTAATTCATTTATAATTCTTCTTTTTCTTAAATTTATAAATTTATTTATAAATAATATATATATATATATAAATGATTTCTTATTTTAATTACTATTATAATTTAAATTTATAAACATATATTACGTACAGAAAATTTATCTTATTAAATTTATTTAAGTTATTTATTTTAAACAATAATACAAATGTAACAAGATAATATTATATAGTTATGAGACGATATTAACTTCTATTACAAAAAAAAAAAATAGTTATGAGATTTGTAAATACGGTTGTGCGATTCGGACAAAACAAAAAGACTCCTAATTAACGATGTGGTCTGGTCTGAGTTGTGGATTAAGCTGGTGTGGCAGTTGATGAGTCACTTCGGCTAGTTATTGGAAGGTGACTAGTCCATTTTACAAGTTTCTCGTGGTTGCAACTTGCAGGGTAGGGAAACAAAGGAACACGTCATTTTATTTTTCAAAAGAAACCCAAAATTATTGACCCACCATGTTCCATTCAATGACCTTATTTCTTTGTGCATTAATTGTAAAGTTGAAGCCTATTTTTTTGGTAAAATAAACTTTATTCATCTTAGTAAAACCTTTTTCATATCATACACTCTTTACTATCATGTTTTCTCTAGCACTTCCAACTTTATATAGTACTTCAAAAATACACATTATATATAATTTGTGTATAAATATAAATTTTTACATAACACTCACAGACCTAAATCTCTTTTAAATGATGTTTCAACACTTTTATTTATATCTCCGTGTATATAAAACAATAATCGCATATCACAACACCACATGGAATATAGTACATCTGGAATATTTTGCAAGTCCGGGTGCGTCTCCCCAATTATTTATTTATTTTTTAATTCTATGTAGTATATAGTAATATTGGAAATTAAATTAGGTAAAATTTTATTTATTTTATAAAGCATATTATTTAATGTTAATAAATAATAAAATATAAAATTAAATAAATAAAAAATAAAAATAAAAAAATTTATTGAGATATTTTTTATTTTCACTTATGATTTTTTGAATTACTCACTGAATATATTCATCCTTTATTCTTACATATTTTCTTTTGTTTCTGAAGTAAGAAAAAAGAAGGAAAACAAAGTTATACACAAACTCATTATTTGTACTGATAGATAACTATTCCTAGATTTCATACAAAAAGAACTTGAAGATTAAACTTTACAATTCAAATGACCTATGACAAGGACAAAGAGTAAGAGATTGGAAAATCAAATCTATTCAAGGCTCGTGATGCTACAAACAATTGAAAATTCAAAGGATATGAAGATCGTGACTTGGAGCACATTTGAAGGATAGTTTTTAGGAAAATTTGTTTATGTTTTTTGACTTTGAGTTTTTCTTTAGAAATTAGTTATGTTTCTATGTTTTTGTACTTTGGGCTTTCTCTATAAATTAGTTTATGTTTTTATATTTTTGTGCTCATACCTTCTTTTAGGTTTCCAAGTTTTCTTACATTTATGTGTCTATATATAAAGGTACCAAAAAAAAATTATGTAAACACTTTTGAGACAGAGTCATATTATATGCATTTGCATTATTTGAGAGATGATTTGCTTGGTTATTGGATTATAACTCTGATTCTTATCAAAGATTGACATCTTTGTGTCGAATCTTCACTTGATTGTCATTGTTTTTTCATATTCTTGAACTTATCAAATAATTGAATCATAACTAAATTTTTCAGCTATTTTTTGTTCAATGTAAATAATCATATTATATGTACAATATTCATTTTCCATTTTACTAATGTGCACATATCAATTCAAAAGTCATCACAAACTTTCATTTCATCATTGTTATGCTTATGCGATGAGCAACCTTATTGTCTTGTTCTCGTCTTCACTTCTTTTTTATCAATTCGAAAAAATGAATTTACTTTTATTTTTTATCAATATACCTATCTATAAAACAAGTTTAAGACCAAAAAATAATTTATTATAATCTAATCAAAAATTGAGAGACATGATTATTAAAAAAAAAGTATGATAATTGGGTTACAATTAAAAACCCTCTATGAAAAATCACATAATACATTACTTGCTCTTCTATATTCATAAAAAATAAATATATAAAAGGGTAATGAGATAAAAAAGAACAGGACTAAATATTGAACAATTATTGCACTACCAAGTGAGACAAGAGAATTTTTTTCCTTTAAGAATGAGAGAAGATATGAAAAAAAATGATGGCAGAAATAATGAGTTTCTGTTTAACTTTTTTTTTTCAACAACAAAAGAATTTACGTAAAAATGAGAGATGAGTACAACACGTGAAAAAACTCAAAAAACAATGTGAAGAGAAAATAAAAATTATTTTAACAATTTTTTTCTTTATTATATTTAATTTTATATTGTACTATTTATTAACATTAAATGTTGTACTTTATAAAAAAAATTAAAAAATACTTAATTTAATTTTTATTAATTTTTGGTGTATTATTATTTAATTTAAAGTGATACATATAATTTAAAAATTTTCAAAATATATATAATATAAAAATTTTAGAAATATATAATTTTAAAAAAGTTAAAAAAGTTTGTGTGTGTGTGTGGGGGAGGGGGCTCCGCCACTGATTGTGACATCATCCATGTTTTATTCAACATTCTTCTATGATTTATTTATATTGTCTCTCTAGAAGATTCAAATTCTGAAACGTTTGTACTCTTTCCTACGTAGGGATCATTTATCTACTCTCATTCTTATATGTTCTATTCTTAAAGAGAAAAAAAAACTATTATTCTCTCTTGTCTCACTTGATATTTGAAATATTAGTTCCATAGTACTTATTTATTTATTTATTTCATGATGATTTTGTATAGTAATTTTTTATGGACATAAAAGGAAAAATTATTTATTATGTATTTTTTCATAACTAACTTTCAATGATTACTTGATTGTCGTGTATTTTTCTTTTAATAACCACATCTTTTGATTTGTGATTAGGTTTCGACAAATTATTTTTAAGTCTTAAACTTTTTTAAAAAAAAAATGTATATTGATGATGAATAAAATGATATATAATTTTTTAAAACTTATAAAAAGGGAGCTACATGTTCTGAAACATGATACTAATGATTTAATTGTTCAATTAAGAATTATTTTTTAAGATTCAAAGACATACATTTGAAGAGTTTCATTATATATAATTTTTTGTTGTATTAGTGACAATAATTAAATATATAAATTTTGAACGTATTATTTTAAATTTTTCAAGTTATTGGTAAAAATTTGTCACTATCCAATAGTAACCTATATAAATAATTTTTTAACTTTATATATATATATATATATATATATATATATATATATATATATATATATATAAAGATAATACATTTTAATTAACAAGTTACAACAATTCAATTTCTTTTAAAAATAAAAATTATAACAACACTATAAATAACACATGAATCTATACATCAAATATATTAAACAAATGAAATATAACCTCACACCTAGGGATGTCAACGAGTCAAGTCGGGCACATATAGTGTCTATCCGCAACAGAAAAATTCACCCGCTATCCGCCTTGTTACCCGTTTAAAAAATACCCACTAGTATTTTAAAACCCGTGGGTACTCGTAAATACTCACATATATTTGAAAATATATATTTTATAAATATTTAAAATTAAATTTAAATAAAATTACAAAAAAAAATTAAAATAAAATATAAATTAAATTAGAATTAAATTTAAATTAACTTAATCTAATAAAATATAAATTTAATTTTAATTAAATTTAACTTAACAAAACATAAATTTAATTTTAATTTTTTACGGGTAACAAGTATTCGCGAGTACGGATAATATGATACCTACACCCGACCCATTTATAAACGGATATTAAAATACCCGCTACCCACGAGTAACAAATACCTACATATACCATCTACTCGTCACGAATTTTATCTATGGATACCCACAAACACAAGTATTTTTGTCATCCCTACTCACTTTCAGAAAAAAACTTATAGGATATATTCTATTGTGGACTAACATCGTATTGAAAACATAAAACTTGTACTTACAATCAAACTTAAGAGAATGATTAGAATAATTTTACTATAACCCAAGTCGCATAGTTACATATGTCATGGTGTGCAAGAACTCTAACTCAACTTCTGTCAACACCCAATTTTGTCCGGGTAAATAAATTTATTTTCGAAAAAAATAATAAAAAAATAATAAAAAAAGGGTTTTTTAGTTAATGGAAAAAAAATGTGAAACAAAATTTTCTTCAAAAAGATTTTCAAACATCAACTTTAGAAAAAAAAAGAAAAAAGAGAGAAAAAAAAAAGAAAAAAAGGAGGAAGAGCCCAATTTGTTATTAATTTTCATGAGCCCAATAACTCAAATATTTTCTACCTTTGTTCCTGATAGAAAAATTAATTATTATATAATAATAATTAGAAACAATATCTCTTCAAATGGTAAGAATCAATATTATTAATTGGGATTAATTTTGTGCTTTGATTTGTTATTGATGATGATTGATTTTGTGCCCTAATTTGCTGCGATTTGATACTCATAATTTGCTACTATCATGACCAATTCCTTCCTTATATTGTTCATTACAATTAAGGCTGAGATTGCTTTGATCTGTCATATGGTAAGGGGACTGAAATAAAAAAGAGGATTCTTGACACTTCTCTAATTCTTTCCCCTCATCACTCTCACATACACCCCTCCTCTTTCATCTCTCTTAAAAAAACATATTGGAGGAGGTAGGAAAAATAAAAAGATAGTTATAATGTAGGGAACAAAAGATTGATAAAGAAGAGGAGGAACTCGAAAGTTTAAGAGGTATGTCAGTGCCAAATTTTTTCATTTACTCATTCCCAAATTTTCACTATATTTTGTTTTAATATTATACGTTTTTTCACCTACTTTTGGGTTTTGTTTTGTCTTATTCTAAAAATCATAACAAAAAATAGTTTTTCTCATTTCTATAGTGTTTGTCTAACACCAATTTTAAAATAATTCCAAATAGTAAAAATTTAAATAAAAAACTTTTCAAAATTATAAAAAAAAATCAAATCAAAAAAGGTTCTCAAATAATTTTTCAAAAAGAACTATGTAACCCTGATTCTCCATTCACATGGAGATATGTAGGAGCGAGGATTAACCCTCATCGGGCCCAAAAAATCAAAAAAATAGTTTTGTTGTTTTTTGTACATTATTTTATTAATATTTTTGGGGGAAATTAAATATTTTGAAAAAACCACATAACTTTTGCACATTTAATTAAAGGTACCGTCTTAGAACGGACGTTGTGGGATGCTAATACCTTCCCCACGCGTAACCAACTCCCGAACCCAAAATCTGGTTTTTCGCAGATCTTGCTCTTTCTTATGGTTTTCCATAGTGTCCTATAATAATTATGGTGGCGACTCCAAAACTCTTTTACAAATTTTAATTTTTGGTTCGTCGTCCCGTCGCGATTTTGGTTGCGACAGATGGTGACTCCACTGGGGACACTAGAGAGTCAGACCATTTATTTGGATGTGCAAAATTGATGTGGTTTTTCTTCATATTTTTTCTTTCTTATTTTTTTTTTGGTATGTGTTTTTTATTTTTTTTTTATATTTAGAATAATTGTATGTGTATATTCTTCTTTATTTTTGTATTTGAAATAATTGTCAGGTGTGGGTTTAGGTATACATTGTGTTCTCCCTTCACACACACACATTTTATTCATTACATGAGTGTGGTCGTATACCCGGGTCTGAGTTGCTTAGAATTAGAGGGGATTGTGTAGTAGTGTCACAGTGGATGTACTTCCCAAGTGGTCATTGTGAGAACCCCAGCTAGAGTTTGTTTGCTTTATTGGTACTCCCACTTCTTGTTGTTTACCAACTGTCGTGGGAAATGCCATGAAGTGGGCCATAACTCTAGTGACCTTGATACTTAGGTATTAGGGAACTATCCTTGTGAGCACATATACTTTCCCTTAGAACTTTAAGCATAAAACCCATGTTAAATAAAGGCACTAAAGGGAGACTATTTGCGTCATTTACCCTCACCTTTCCTTGTATGTAATATTAAATGCATCACAATCACACCATTATTAGCCATAAACATACATTTCATTAGCCATTAGCATATCATGTGAATAAGTGCCCTGTGAGGCGCAACAAACATGCATTGCATTCCATTTTGTGGTCATTCATGATATGTTATCCAAAGATTCAAACACATAACATGCATCAGCATAAATTTTTTTTAAAAAATTACACTACAATAAGTTCAAATTGTTTCCCAATTCTCTTATCACCAAATTCTTGGAATCTTTCTTATGAAAAATGATGAAAAATAATAAAACATTCTTTGGTCAAATCAGTGGATTGAATAAAAAAAATAAAATTTTGTTTGTTATCATGTCTTTTGAAGCATCATATAGTCTTGCATACATGAAATTGCTCAAATCTATCTTTCTTTCCATCTCTCTTCAACCATAAACCTTGTTTTCTTTTCCATGGAAAATTATCATAAAGGGGACACATATCTTAAAAAGGATTACCATAAATTCTCGGAACTCACAGAAAAACAAAAGGAAGAAAAGTTCGTTAGACTAACAACTTTGAAGGACAGTCTAGGCAAAAAATAAGGCAAAAAAAAGTGATAAAAAAGAACAAAACAAGGGACATCCTGTTACATGAACTAAATTATTTTCCTCTGAATTAATTTTTTTTTTTGAGAAAAACAACCATGATTTGAAATGATGTGTGGCCATGTTTCTTTATCAAAAAAAAGTGATTATCCTTTGTTATCCAATTTGAGCCTTCCAAAAAATTTCTTTCAAATTACCCTAAACAAGGATCACCCTCCCACTGAGGGTTGACATAATATTTGCATTTGTTTCATTTGACTAGCAGTTCACCAATACAAAAATATCAAAAAAATATATATATTATTGGTCATATCAAGAAAGATATAAAAAAAAGTAAACAAGAAGTCAAACAAATTCTAAATGAAACATTATTCAAATATCCTTGTTGAAACAACCCTCACATCACTTGTTTGGGCCTTTACTATCATTCACTTCCATACCCCTAGCCTTGGCCATGATACAAGCCAAATAAAGTCCATACAAATCAAAGATTGGATGTTATCTTTCGAAGGTTTTAATTTAGAAGAAAATTTAGATTTGCTATCAGGTTTGTTCTATAAAAAAGGTAAAAAAAAAAGATTGAAAAAGTGTGTTCAAAGGTTTTCTTTTAAACACTGGGGCAGTTTATGTTTGGTTGACATGTTTTCAAAACTCCAAATTTCCAAAATTAGCATGGGCAATCAGGCAATTAAGCTAAACTTCGGTTGTCCCCTTTCAATTCATTCTTCATGAAATTCCATTTTTGCTCATACAGTATCCTCCGCTCTAAGCCTAAACCTTGACCAACCTTAACATAGTCCATCTTTATCAATTCCAAACCCAAACTGGGGCAGTCACTTTGTTTGTGATTCATATATTCCCATCATTCATTCTGAATTGGGACATTTATTTACATTGAAAACTCTGATCACATTAGGGGCAACTTGTGAAGACCCCGCCATTTTCTTAATCTCCTTATTTGGGAAAAGTCTAACATGCTTTTGCACCCTTAGACCATCCTAGGCTCTCACACTAAGGGCAAATTCTTGAAGTCCCCATCTTTTCCTTCATACCATCAATAACTAGGGAAAGCCCAAACACATTTTGTGTCCTGAGACCAATTCAAATTGGGGCAACTCTCTAGTTAATCTTCATCACCTCATCCAAACCTTTTCAAGCCCTTGGCAATTTCATGCATGTCATTCAAGTAATGTTTCAAAGAAATGATTAAAAAAGTGTTTGTTAGTAAATTAATTAGACCAAGGAAATGATTTGGAAAAGTAAAAAAAAAATCAAAGTAGAATGATTCCATGAATTCAAAATAACAATGAAATGGGAATCAATTCGAATTTGTTTTCAAAAAAACTGTAAAATAAAAATTCATACATCATACCAAGTCATGCATACATGAGTAATTCATCTTTTTGAATAAAGCAAATTTCATCCATGCATCCACGCATCCATGTATGCATCATCGTCTAAGTTTAAAAAGAAAATCATAGCATGTCATACATCATCAATGATTCATAACGTGTGCATATGCATAACTCCTCAAACATTTCTTAGATTTATGAAAAAAATGAAAAAATGAAAAAAAGAGCAAATTCCACTCATGCATTCACGCATCCATGCAAGCATATCATATAGTTCAAAAAGAAAATCATAACATTTCATGCATCATCAAATCATTCATCATACTCCACAAAATCATTGAAAATCATTTCAGAAAAAGAAAAAGAAAAAGTCAGCAACAATATTTTTTGTTTAAGTCTCAAAACCGTTAGGCATTCACTTGGTGTTTGTCGACAGTTCAAAAGCAAAATTCAGGTTCTCCTTTTTTAGATCAAGACCCTCTGCGAAGCAATGGTCATTGATTTCTTATTTCACATTGAGGCCCTTTGCGAGGCAATGGTCATCGATCTCTTTACATCAAGACCCTCTGCGAGGCAATGGTTATTGATTTCTTATGTCACATCAAGGCCCTCTGCGAGGCAATGGTCATCGATCTCTTTACATCAAGACCCTCTGCAAAGCAATGGTCATTGATTTCTTATGTCACATCGAGGCCCTCTGCGAGGCAATGGTCATCGATCTCTTTACATAAAGACCCTCTGCGAGACAATGGTCATTGATTTCTTATGTCACATCAAGGCCATCTGCGAGGCAATGGTCATTTTTTATTTCGGATCGAGACCCTCTACATGGTAATGGTCATTGAATCTTTTAGATATAGACCCTTTCCTCGGGATTGGTCTAATACTTTTTTCAAAAAGTCAAAGTACAAAAAGAATATGGTTTGTCAAATCGTGACCCTCTACATGGTAATGGTCACTGAATCTTTTGGATATAGACCCTCTCCTCGGGATTGGTCTAATCTTTTCTCAAAAAATATAAAAAAAAAGAAGAAAATTTTCAAATTGAGGCCCTCTACATGGTAATGGTCACCAAATCTTTTAAATAAACCCTCTCAATGGGATTGGTCTAATTCGGTTTTTTCAAAAAGTACAAAAAAAAATAAAACAAAAAGAATTAGTGTGTCAGACCGAGACCCTCTACTTGGTAGGGTCAAATTTGTCTTCAAATTTGTCTTCTTTTGAAACCCGAACGAAATTAGTGTTTTTATCTTTACTTATCTTTTATTACGATAACATGAAAAAGTCAAATTTTCAAATTATCTAATAAAATCTAAGTAAAGAGGGGCAGCTGTCAACACCCAATTTTGTCCGGGCGAATAAATTTATTTTTGAAAAAAATAACAAAAATAATAAAAAAGGGTTTTTTAGTTAATGGAAAATAAAAAAAATGTGAAACAAAATTTTCTTCAAAAAGATTTTCAAACATCAACTTTAGAAAAAAAAAAGAAAAAAGAGAGAAAAAAAAAGGAGGAAGAGCCCAATTTGTTATTAATTTTCATGAGCCCAATAACTCAAATATTTTCTACCTTTGTTCTTGATAGAAAAAATAATTATTATATAATAATAATTAGAAGCAATATCTTTTCAAATGGTAAGAATCAATATTATTAATTGGGATTAATTTTGTGCTCTAATTTGTTATTGATGATGATTGATTTTGTACCCTGATTTGTTGCGATTTTATACTCATAATTTGCTACTATCATGACCAAATTCTTTCCTTATATTGTTCATTACAATTAAGGCTGAGATTGTATTGATATTGTAAGGTGTGAGTATAAATACACACTCTGTCATATGGTAAGGGGGACTGAAATAAAAAAGAGGATTCTTGATACTTCTCTAATTCTTTCCCCTCATCAATCTCACATACACCCCTCCTCTTTCATCTCTCTTACAAAAAAAACATATTGGAGGAGGTAGGAAAAATAAGAAGATAGTTATAATGTAGGGAACAAAAGATTGATAAAGAAGAGGAGGAACTCAAAAGTTTAAGAGGTATGTCAGTACCAAATTTTTTCATTTACTCATTCTCAAATTTTCACTATATTTTGTTTTAATATTATACGTTTTTTCACCTACTTTTGGGTTTTGTTTTGTCTTATTCTAAAAATCATAACAAAAAATAGTTTTTCTCATTTCTATAGTGTTTGTCTAACACCAATTTTAAAATAATTCTAATTAGTAAAAATTTAAATAAAAAACTTTTCAAAATTATAAAAAAAAATCAAATCAAAAAAGGTTCTCAAATAATTTTTCAAAAAGAACTACGTAAACCTGATTCTTCATTCACTTGGAGATACGTAGGAGTGAGGATTAATCCTCGTCGGGCTCAAAAAATCAAAAAAATAGTTTTGTTGTTTTTTGTACATTATTTTATTAATATTTTTAGGGGAAATTAAATATTTTGAAAAAACCACATAACTTTTGCACATTTAATTCAAGGTACCGTCTTAGGACGAACGTTGTGGGGTGCTAATACCTTCCCCATGCGTAACCGACTCCCGAACCCAAAATCTGATTTTTCGCAGACCTTGCTCTTTCTTATGGTTTTCCATAGTTTCCTATAATAACTATGGTGGCGACTCCAAAACTCCTTTTTACAAATTTTAATTTTTGGTTCGTCGTTCCGTCGCGATTTTGGTTGCGACAACTTCTTACAACCTACTATGTTAATTTACATGATTTAAATCATCAGTGAAACAAGGTGATTTGTTATGAGACAAGTGTCAATATTTAATACACAAATCAAAGCAATAATCCATGTATAATCCTAGATATGTTATCACAAATTCATATAAGTTTCATCTTTTTCAAAGTTCATTTCCATATAACATGATGTTGATATAATGAAATGAATCAGATTAAATCTTTTTAATAAATATTATAACTACATTGAGCCAAAAAATAGTTTAAAAAAATATTGAATAGTTGCTACAAATACTAGGATAAAAGAATGTACCAAGCCTAATGACACTACAAGAAAATCCTTGACTAATTCTAGTGACAAAAAATAAGTAGTCACTATAGTGATTAATTTAGATACTAATGTATAAACTAAAAATTATTGATAACTAAAATAGTTTGAAAATTTTATACTTTTTCTCCAAATTGGTAACTAAGATAATTTGGATTATGAATTGATCTCTAAATTGATTACTTACATTATAATGTTTTAACTACCAAAGAATTTAGTCTCTAAATTGATCTCTAAACATATTTTTAGCTATTAAAATTTGTCATTATTAATTTTTTTTTTTGTAGTGTGAATTTTGTACCAACTTGGACTTTTGAAAATAGTGTTAATTATCACATGACTTTGAAATTTTTTGAGATATTTACATTACCAAATATACCTTAATATCCCTCGGATATGTGTATTATAATTATATAATAACAAACTTTAAGAACTTGATAAGTAACCCTATCTTCGTATACGGGAAATACTCATTTTTTGTTTACTCACTGTTATATCATTAAATTTCAATATAGTTTTTAAACTCTTACTAATTTTAACAATAGAAAATCCTCCGGAGATCACTACAATTCAACAAAGTAATTGAAATATCAACTCAACTTCCTCAAACACCGTCTTTTCCACTACGATAGAACTAGATTCCTTTTTAAGAAAAAAAAATATTTAAAAAGAAAATCATCAAAGAAAATACCATAGGTTTCTTGAATTTGAAAAATCGAGATCAAACAAACACCCCTTTATACTAGGTTATGCAATTGCGTTGATTTACAATGATTTGCCTATGATGTCGGTTATATTATAGTATTTGTTTTTATGCAGAATTGGAAGCCTACTTTCTGCAGCTGATCTGCTTTTTGGTTTTGATGACGTTGTAAACAATCAACCCTCAGTGCGGATTAAGTGAGATAATATAAAGAGAATTTGTATCTATTTGTACATATTTTTTTCAATAAAACAAACAATTAAAAACAGATAATGTTAAAATGTATCGCAAATTTACATTATACAAATAATATAGTTGATGTTTAAATAAATTTGGTTACTTTTTTCCTATGTCAAAGCATTGGGGTTTAGCTAGTGGACGGTGAATATGGAATCACGTGGCTTTGGTTAGCCACTTAATAGTCTCACAGTAGAATACCGACAAATCTGTCACTGCCATGCCAGGAATTATGCCATGTCATCTTCTTCATATGTTAAATGTAAAAAACAAGTCTTACACGTACCATGAAAATGAACTGCATTTGTCTCCTCCCAGATAAATTAAAAATGCGCGTGCATATTCCTGATAACTAATATACATCACGTCTTTGCAAAGAAAGAGCAAATAAAAAAAAAAAAAACACTCCTATTTTGATATCTATTTTTTTTACTACTATCTCTCACTATTTATTTATTTATTTTCTAAATATAAAAATTAACTCTTTTTAATACTATATTACTCTTATACAAATCGTCGAATGATTGTCAAATAGTATTAAATAATATCTTTTCATAAAAAAGAATAGAAAAAAACTCCTTGCCACATAAAATACTCATATACCTTCTGCCAAAATCCATATGGGCCTTAGTGGGGCTAAGGGTTGTCCCTAGGCTTGGTAAGTGGGCTAAAATGTCTCGTATTTGCGATATGTTGGTTTTAGATAATAATTAAGGGGTGTTGCAACTTCTACTCTATGCTGTGTTTGAGTTAGGTCTCTATCATAGTTCATTCACTAGTGTTGACGTCAATCTCAAATGTCTCTTAAAACATAAAAAATAAATCATTTTTCAATTGCTACAACAACACTGAGCCTCAGATTTACGAAAAAATATGTCGAAAAATCATGAGTGTTAGATAATTGGAATATGAAATGAATCACGAGTGTTAGAAATGCAATTTTATAAAGATGATATTAATCTACACGAGTACAATTTAGGAGATTTGATTTTTGGGATGAAAAATAAAATTTGAATATAAGCATGTGGTTAGTATATTTTTTTTCTCACATTATGCATGCAGTAAAAAATATAATGTAACTATATATAGGGTAATTAACAATTGATTTCGATGCTTTATATATATATTAAAACGTGTGTCAATTAACATAAGTGTTGATAGGACTTTTAAAAACGGATAACATAGTCTTTTAGAAATGTCTCTAGAACCATCATTAATACATGTCTCACTAAAAATATTATCAATAATTTAAAATTGTCACCGTATATTTGTATTTAGAACCATCATTAATACATTATATCATTAATACATGTCTTACTGTAATTACATCATTACTGTAATTACTCTTCCATGGGTTAGGTAGGCCAATATAGTCACAACCATTGTATATATTTGCAATTTATATTTTTCTCATATTCTTTACGTCATCAATTCAAATTATTATTTTGAAAGTCAAAACAATTATATATGATGACAAACAATTCATAGACATTAATGTTGGAACTTTCCCATTTGTCATATATATGGGATAATATAATATTCACAAGGTCAATTATTATAAATGTATCATTTTTCAATCAATATTATAATTGTTGTATAAATTTTGATATTGTAATATTATATAATTGACATCAATTTATTATGGCAACTACTTTTACTCTATGATGTCAAGTGTCTCAATAAAGTTCACATGTGCTATGCTTTGGGTCACAAATTTGCTCTCTCATCAAAGTTTAGAGAGTGAAAGTTAAAAAAAAAAAAACATATTAAAGGATTCTCATGACAATGACAATAGCGAAATGTTAGTCCTTAATCTTTTTTTCGCATTAGTTTTACATTTGGTATCAAAACAAGGTTAAATACCCCTGTCTTGTTTGAATATGTCGTGCTTATCCTTTTGAATTTTTGTTGTTGTCTTTCTCTTGCATTTGATGTCGAACGAATCGTAATATTATCAGAGTGGAACTATTAATGAGGTAACGCTAACCGATGTTAGATTTTGCGATTATGGATATCAAAGATCTCAAAGCATCCGCATTGCAACCTTCGATTCATTGATTAATTAGACTATGTTACTAGATTCATTGATTAATTAGACATGTTTGCATCGTTAAAATATTATTTTATCATTTGGTTATGTGAGTCTAATTGAGAACGACTTTGACCCACAAACAAGTTTTATGCCACTAGATTTATTCATTAAGACATGTGTTTATACCAGTAAAACATAAAGTATAATAGTTTTGTCATTTGGTGATGTGAGTCTAATTGAGTAAGACTTTAGCCCAAAAGTGTTTTATGTCACTAGATTAATTCATTAAGACTTGTTTGTATCGGTAAAACATAATAGTTTTACATTTGGTTATATGAGTATAATGGAGTATGAGTTTGACTCACAAACAAGTTTTATGTCACTACATTCATTCATTAAGACACACATTTGGTAAAATATAATAGTATAATAGTTTTATCATTTGGTTAGATGAGTCTAATTGGGTAAGATTTTAGCTAATAAGCAAGTTTTATGTCCCTAGATTCATTCATTAAGACGTGTTTGCATTGGTAAGACATAATAGTTTTATGATTTGATTATATGAGTCTAATTGAGTATGACTTTGACCCACATACAAGTTTTATGTCACTAGATTCCTTCATTAAGACGCGTGTTTATATAGGTAAAACATAACAGTATAATAGTTTTACCATTTGGTGAAGTGAGTCTGATTGAGTAAGATTTTAGCCTACAAGCAAGTTTTATATCACTAGATTCCTTTATTAAGATGTATTTGCATCGGTAAAACATAACAGTTTTACCATTTGGTTATATGAGTCTAATTGAGTGTGACTTTAACTCACAGACAAGTTTTATGTCACTAGATTCATTCATTAAGACGTGTCTTATATTAGTAAAATGTAATAGTATAATAGTTTTATAATTTGGTGATGTGAGTCTATTTGAGTAAGAATTTAGCCCATAAACAAGTTTTATGCCACTAGATTCATTAATTAAGATGTGTTTGTATCGGTAAAACATAATTGTTTTATCATTTGGTTATGTGAGTCTAATTGAGTATGACTTTGGCTCATAAACAAGTTTTATGTTATTAGATTCATTTATTAAGACATGTTTGCATCGACAAAACATTATTTTGTTATAATACCAAATTATGATAATGAACATGTATTTTTAAAATATTTTTTGCAATTTTTCAATTTGTGAATATTTCTAATATACATTATGGTATTCCCGAACTTAAAAAAAGGAATAATTATAAGTTTTGGAAGGAGACATTTCTTCTCCATTTGGGTTAGATGGACATTAATTATGCTATTAGAAAACTAGAGTCATCCTTATTACTAAGACCAACACCAACACTCCAGATGTTGTTGTCCTATGAAAAATGGGAGAGGTTAAATTGTCTCTTTATGACATTAGAAAATACCAACTTTTCTGCTGGTATTCGGATTACCAACACTATTATCATATATTAATCATCCTTAAAGCTCGTCGGGATCAAGAGAGTGTGTGATCAATCATGCGCATAAGAAATATTGTGGCTCAACTAGAGATCTTGGAGGTTACGATGTTTGATTCCCTTCTAGTACATTATATTGTATATATTTTGCCTCATCAATATGCTCTTTTTAAAATTACTTATAACACACATAAAGATGAGTAGTGTATTAATGAATTATTGATCATGTATGTTCAAAGAGAGAACAAATTACTAATGGAGGAAGTTCAAATGATGAATTTAACTACTTCTCTTTTAAAAATAAGAATAATCAATTTAAGCAAAATGAAAAGATGTATACATAGGCCACATATAAAAAAAAGTAGGGTTACAAACCCACTTCCAATATAATATTTTTGGATAATTAAGACATACTTAAGTCATCTTCCATTAATCATTAAATCAGATGATTTAACGTCTCTTCATTTAATATTTATAGGAATTCTTCAATGTTATTTTTTTCTCAACTTTTTTTTTTTTACTTTTTTTATTTATTTCATGTGCCTTAAAAAGGAGGGAATTGGATCTTTTTGTCAAAAAGAAAACAATTTGACAAATTGATATATTTATATTTTTGTAAAAAGTGTCAATATTATTATGTTACTTCATCATCTCTAATGATTTAAACCTTAATCTAACGAGACCACATTAATTCCTTTTAATAAATATTAGACATTAAACTAAAAAAAATTAAAAAATACGTTGAATAATTGTTACAGGAACAAAAATATTAAGTCAAATAGGATCATCTAAATTATGATTTTAATAATTAAATAGTCAATAAATAAAAAATATGATAATCCTACCTATAAAGAAAAAAAAAAGACAATGACAGTACTTATGTTTATAAATAAAAATAAATGTGCATATTACTCTATAATTATTAAGATTGTTGGAAATATTTATATAAATTTTGTAAAAAAAGAAGAAGTAATATTTTATTTTTAAAATATTAACATGAGTAACAATATAGTTTTTTTAAATATAATTTTCTATAAATGTTATTTTTTAAATGGTAAATCAAATGTTAGAGACACACCTTCTTAACCTTATATTTTCAAAAGACTTAAAAAAATCATTTTATCAACACCCTTTTCTAGACATTTACGCTGTGTTAGCTTTAGAAAATGGATTTGGGGGAGAGTGTGATGATTGATTTGTGTAGATTTGAGTGGATGAATATATGTATTTTTTTTAGAGGATTTAGAAGGTAAAGTGAGTGGATTTAGAGATGAATTTTGTGAAAGTTAGTGAATGATTTGAGTGAGGTGATAAATTAAATAAAAATAAAAATAAATAAAATGTAAAAATTACTAAAATACCCTCTATAATAGAATTATATAAAATAATTCTTAAATTAATTAAAAATATTATATTTTAAAAACTATTATTTAATAAATTTTAATAAAAATAAATTATATTAAATTATTATTTTTTTAATAATTACTATTACTTAAAATTATTATTAATATATATATATATATATATATATATATATATATATGTGTAAGAATTATATAGTTGGCTTTGAATATAATGAGGTTATATGGGTAAATTTTTAATTGATCATCTCAAATCTTCTTTGCAGTAGAGGAATGAATTTTTAATCTTATCTCCCAGATCCATTTGCGTTAATATTTTTTAAGACGAACACAAATTCTTTTTGTATTCACAATTCAATGCATTGGAAGGATTCACTGATGCGAACACGCCCTTAAATATCATTATCCTAGGTCAACTTAAATATATCTATGGAGAAACTCTTGACGCGAATAGTATGGTTTGATATAAGAAAATAAGAAAAAAATATAAAACAATTTTTTAAATGAGTTAAAATTAGTTTAAGTTTAAATTACTAAAAAGATATATTTTAGTTTTTCTAAAATATTACTTTTAACTTATTATAGTTTACCTTTCAGTAAAAAACATTATGTTTTATGTAGAAAAATTTATGCTTTAAGAAATGTTTTATGTACCCTAAATCAATACCAAATCTTAACGTCCACCAATTATTAAAGCCTATTGGGAAAAAATAAGTAAAATAAAAAGTTAATAATATCCATGTGTAGTTTTGTAGGTCGTTTATTGGTATAAATATTATTTTATAATTGAAATAAAAAATTAAAAGGTATTGTTCAGAAAATTATGTGTAACTTTGATAACAAGTAATTTTATTGTTCAATATAATTTTTATTTTACTCAATCATTGTTTACATTAGATAAGGTGAAGTTTGTCTTACTCTATTTTTAGTATATTTCTATCATATTTTTATATTCTATTTATATCTTAATTATTAAACAGAGTTTAATTATATAAAACTATAAGATATAAGAGAAAAAAAAATGATAGAATAAGAGTGGATTAAAGTTACTAATTATAATATTTGATGCATGCTAAAATAATATTATAGTGTTATCTTTATCTTATATTTAATATGTACAAGATAATGAGAAGATAATATTTAAATAAATTTACTTTTTGCTAAAATTACATAAAAAAATTAAAAGGTGTTGTTTATTATTTAAATAATTTAATTATAATATAATTTATAACACATTTGTAAATTACATAATTTAAAATACAATTCAAAATATAGTTTTAGATTATAAATATGAAATGTTCTCAATTTGAAAACATTAGGAGTTTTCCGCATTATGGAGGTAAAAAAGACACTACGAGACTAAATGAAAGGGCCATTTAGACACTCGATAACCTTAAATGTAGGGGGTTTCTTCCTGCACCTCTAATATTTCTTCTGCACCTCCAAATATTCACGATTTTTCATTTATGCTCTTGGAAAATTAAATAAATAAAAAAGTTTAATTAGGTAGACGCAATAATTAAACAATTATGAATGACAGAGTTACTTGGGTGCCTGAATTAATTTCCGGCCAGTGATTTATATACCTTGCACCCCTCTTCAGTTTCACTTACACTTTCACTTACACTTACTTTCACTTTCACTTTCACTTTTAGTGCAAAAAATTTCGTTGGTGGTTGAGGTGTGAAATTTTCAGTCGAGGGTCCACTCCTATTTTACCATTTGCTTTGCTTCATTTCTTCTCGGAAAAAGAGGTACGTGCGTTTATCTCTGAGATAAATGTTGGTGCGTTTTTAATATTTCATTCTTACATTTTACGGAAGTCAATACAGAAGTGTGAAGTCAAGTTATTTTTTCATATACGGAAGTCGACTTCCGGAAATGCATATGTAAAACGGAAGTCGACTTCCGGAAGCCAAATCTAACTTTACGAAAATGAAATTATTTTTTCTCTTCTACGGAAGTCGACTTTCGGAATGTATGTGTGAAACAGAAGTCGACTTCCGGAAGTGTATGATTTAATCGGAAGTGGAAATGACGTGTAAAATTTTTATAGTGTTACGGAAGTGGACTTCCGCTCTTTTAAGTCAATTTTTCGCTCGGAAGTCGAGTATATGTTTGGTAAGTAGTGTGGTGAGTAAATTTTTTCCACTTCCGTAATTAATGATTTATCTTGTTTTTCCTTTTTTCCACTTTCGATGCTTTCTATGTTCTACCATGCTTTTTTTTTTTTTTTCACT
>Ga0214545_1006569_pt1 | contig 20154 bp, 13 predicted proteins | sample CNSS4metaG_FD_160064 | JGI IMG/M metagenome (GOLD analysis project Ga0214545, IMG submission 160064) | Root nodule microbial communities from cowpea collected in UCLA plant growth center, Los Angeles, California, USA - CNSS4 | ecosystem: Host-associated > Plants > Roots > Nodule | place: USA...
AAATATATAGTTGTGCAAATTTTGGACTTGATCCTTTATCGGGCAATAAACTTCCAATGCGATGGTAATTTTGACCACTAAGAATAAACTGAGGAGGACCACATCCATCATTGATTGAGGAATGAATCTTCGCACCAATTGATGTAAATGAGAACATGTTGTTGTAGCTTCTTATGTACTGTAAGAAATGTTGGCTTGTAGTGTCTTCACCTTTCAACAACTTTTGAAGCAATTGAGGAGGTTTCTTCAACAATGGAAGTTGGACTTTTCCCTTTTGACAACAAAGAGAAAAATCAACTTGTTTTAATCTTTTGCATTTATTAGATCTTTCTTCATACCACAATTGAGCTTGACAATAAGGACACTCAACGGAACAGTCCCCTACATCAACTTGTGCTAAGTACCTAAAAAACAATATGTTATTAATTAAAAGATATTTATATTTATATGTACAGTATAATAATATAAATTGGCTAAAAAGTTGTGTTAAACCTTGAACTTCAGCTCTTGAATACAAATCAGAGGAGAAAGGCCCAAAAAGATAATCTGAAATAAACTAAAAAAACAATTAATAATAAAGGTAAATAAAAAAATATTAATTTATTTTTTATAATCAAGCATTATGATTCTCATCTTCATTAGAATTATTGTTAAAATCCAATATCTTTGAAATAGGTGTAATAACATCCTGAAGACAAGGCTGCCCCAATTTTACAGCTTTTAAATAGAGATGATTGACTTGATCTTGCACTGGTATAGGATTGCAGCTTACATATGTCTAAATATTGATTTAAACATTAGCAACATGAATTTGAAACAATAAAAGTAATTAAAGTATTCAAATTAATTTTGTTAATAGTACAAATTACCATGACTTTGGTTCTCTTCAACATAAAAAAGATTAACAACTTCAGAATAAGAAGAAGAATCCACAGAAGCAGGAATGAAGCTATTACCAACAAATTCTTGATCTAACCTGTTAGTAATTTTATCCAACAATGGTTGTGTATTATGATAGTCACTTTGAACCATATCTGCAAGTATAGACATGAAATATAAAATGATGATATATTAGTTTGTAACTTGGAATACAATTTGGATTGTTACCTTTGTTGTTAATGTTGGTCTTGTGCAAAATTGGACCATTGGTGATTTCAATTGAATTACAAACAATTCTAGATCCAATGGAGGTAGAACCATGAATTTCTTTACATGAAATGTTAGTAAATATTAGTAATACAAAAAATATTAAAGGAATTGAAATAAAGATAAAATATTACTTTTTTCTGCAATCTTCTGATTCCTAATAACTTTCCTTCTGGCTCATGCATTATTATAATTAAGTTGGTCAATCTTTGCAAAATTAAAAAAAAAAATGTATCCACTTTAAAATATAAAGATTACATTAAATATAAAGATGAATGACACATTGTGCATTTCAATTTCATTGTTGGGAATTTGAATGAAATTTGAATTTAGTGAACAAACTTACCACGACAATGGCTTTCTATTTGAAGATTGAATTGCTTGAGCATGGAGGTGTCTATCTTCATTGACAGTAAAGGAGTTGTTGATAGTTGAATTTGGGGTAATATTTTCATTCCATACTGCGAAAATGGTTAAACATAGTAATGTAATCCAAACTGTTAAACAATGTAATCCAAACTGTTAAGCTTTAGCACTAAAAGCAATCTAAGTATGCAATCCAAGTAATAAATTAATTACATTTGTTGCATTTTTTTTATGAATCCCTAAAAAAATATTAAGAACACAACTTATCTGTAAGAGATGTATTAAGTAACAATGTCAAAATTATACAGTATCACTGAATAGACAGTGATTAAAACAATTTGTATTGAAGGAAAAAATCATTACCAAAATCTGTATAATGAGAAAAAGGTGTAGTATTTCCAGAACAAAATGCTTCACTGTGAATGGATTTGCCCTTATTGGTATCTGCAGTGAAGAAAACAAAATAAAAAACTGTGTTGGTAAATGTACAACTGAATGTTTATGTTATTCTATTGGAGATAAGTAAATGTATCTATTGGTAAGAAGTTTTAAGAACAAATGAATACCTCAAAAAGTTTATTTTACCTGAGGCGTTCATAATCATATTTGAAATCTTTGTTGACACAATGCTCTTCCTTTTTCTTCTTGCATATTGGAGATAAGTAAATGTATTTATGTTTGTTTATGCATACAATTGTTGTTATGCATACACTTGGTGTTATGTTTCCAGAAGTTTATACATACACTTGCTGTTTTGTTTGTTTACACATTGAAGAAAATTTCAATAAAATAAACATTTTGTTGGAGGATGTGTTGAATATAAAGGGACATAGTCAGTTTTCCATGCTGAATATTCCTAAGGTAGATAATGTAAGTACAATCTTTTTATAAAAAAGAACAACCAAGTCACTAATATGGAAATTGTACCTTTTGATCAATATCTGGAACAATGTACCTTTTAATATGAAATGTCCAAATTCATGATTTGCAGACACTGATATGCTTCTGTTCAGACTTTGCATATGTGCTATAATACCTTTATGGACCAACACAAAAGTACTATGCTTGATAATAGTCAACCATGAAAGTAGAAATTTGTTCTACATTTACTTTACCATGAAACTAATGGAAATACTTTTTGAAAAATGAGGTCAAAGAAAAAGAATGACAGCTGAATGTAATTTTAATTGTCCTTTGATAAAAAATGAATACACGTGCTATTTAACTACAACTTTGAATACACGTGTGTTGGAGAGTAACAAATTAAATTTATTTTATTGCATTGTTTTTATAAAACAAATAATGTTCTTAGATAGTATTACAATACAAAGATAACAAAATTATAATGTTAGCAATATTTACAACTTCAATCCTGTGTTAAAAAATTTTAAAAAAAATTAAATTTGTTAATAATTTTTATTATCACAAATGAATATTCTTTGTATAACATTAATATTAAAATAAATCTTAGTTCTAATGATGTTTTTTTAAGAAATATATATAAAAGTAATATATAACTATAATAAATAATTTGAAACATGAAAATAAGTAAAATCAAAGTAAGTAAAATATTAAAGTTCACCAAAATTAACATACAGATAATACTTTTAGATATAGCTTCTACTTATTAAAAGCGACAAAATGACGATGGATGGAGTCTTACAAACCAAAACAAAGCAAACTTGCTTGAAAGTGAAAACAAAAAACATAAATACCATCTAAAGTGAATAAAAGAAAAGTAAAATATTAAAAGCTAAACTCTTTTTTGACATAGAGTTTTATCTTCTTCTTTCTCATTTGGTTGTGAGCTGGAAACACAATAACATCCTCTTCTTTCAACCGATTGAATATGCAAAAGTCCTTCCATCCCTTTCCAATCTTAGTGGACTTCTTAGGTGAATTACGCACCAAAAGCTTACACTGAACAATGCATGTGTTGGTCGATCCCTGCAATTCCAACCTCTTGAATCTACGTTTGCGAACATAAGCTGCAGATTCAGTTGGTAGGTCCTGCAAAAAATTAACAGTTAAATAAAGAAAAACTTATATGAACAGGATAGCATATAAAAAATAATATAAAAGCGCATTGTTCACCAGATGGCTAGCTTGGCTTTGAGATTTTGTCAATTTCACTCTAAAAAGATGTTTTGTTCGCAATCGATGTATGTTTGTGAGAAATTTGGTGGCAGTTGATATTGCAGTCATGCTGGAGAATACAGTAATTTGGAATGTTGAGTTTCTAACATATTTGAATAAGATTTTATGGATTTTATGGAAGTGACCGTTCTGTTTTGTTGATGGATAATAAACAAAACTTGATGGATACTCAACAGTTTTATACATGGCAAAACACTGTTCCAAATTCTAATTACTTTACTAATAAAATATATTTCTTTAATACTTTCGTATATATTTATTACAAATTAAATATATAAAAAAATTATAAATTAAGAATTAAAAATTAAGAATAAATATAGAACATTAAATGTTTATTAAAAGTTAGAAATTAAAAAAAAAATACAAATTGGATGTTTAAAGAGTAATATCAAAAATTGAGAAAAATAAAATATTAAAAATAATAAATGTAAATTTTTTAAAAAATAAAAAGATTACAAATTAAAAAAAATACAAATTGGAAGTTTAAAGAGTAATATCAAAAATTGAGTAAAATAAAATATTAAAAATAATATAATGTAAATTTCTTAAAAAATAAAAATATTAAAAATATTAGAAATTTATAGAAATAAAAATTCAAATTAATAGTTGAAAGAATAATACAAAAAATTTAAACACATAAAATAATAAAAAAATTATATTTATTAAAAATTATAAATATTACACATTATTAAAAATAATTTTTTTTAAAAACAATTACAAATTCAACGACTAATACAAAATATAAAAAATATTTATACAAATAAAAGGCATAAAAATGTAAATGAATTTCATCTTTTGTCTTGGTTAATTAAAAATTAAAGAATCAAAATTCAAATTCAAATTTCGAAATAAAAGTAAAAAATTAGAATTTCAAAAAGCAATACAAATAGAAAATAATCAATAAATGCGAGTTTTTGTCTTCACTGATTACAAAAAAATTATTACAAAAAAATTCCTTCCAAAAAATGAAATAAATTAATTGATAGTGTAAATTTTCAATGAATGTCGATTTTTGTTTTGGTTAATTAGAATTCAAAAATGAGTTGTGTTCAGTAATTATATTTAAATAATAAAAGATACATTCAAAAAATTATCATTTTATTACAATGTTAATAAAAAAATAAGTTATATATAAGTTACAATATATAGCTATCATATAGTTTTGAAAACATGAAATAAGTTATATATGTTGTGCAACAAAAAATGTAGTCAAAACAGGCACTATAGAGCAAAACTTAATCACCTTGATGTAGCTAGCATGATAGTGTAGTTGACAAAAAAGAATAATTTCAACACATTGAATTTCAGCTAGCAACATATCAACACACACAACAAAACATAATAGTACATGTATGTAACATGAAATATATTTTTACGAATTATTAATTGCTAAGATTGAAATGTAAACAAATGCTGAAAGACAAAAATCTTTTAAAAAAAATTACACATACAATAAACTTGCTTTCATATAGCTAGCACGATTATGGTGTTGACAATATAAAATAATTCTCACTGCAAAAATAATTAGGGATTGAACTTGAGCAATAAGTAAAATACTTCAGAAATAAATAAAAAGAAATTTGAACTGAATGTTTTAAAAATTAAAACAACTAAAGAATAAAACATATTGTAGCTAGCATGATAGTGTAGTTGACAAAATAAATAATATCAACACATTCAGATTCAGCTAGCAACATATAACGATGTTTACAAATCAACAGAAAACAAAAGATAAATACTATATGTATGTAATTTGAAAAATATTTTTACGAATAATTGATTGATAAAATTGAAATGTAAACAAATGCCTCTCGCAATGAATTATCAAGACTAAAATCTTTTAAAACAAAATACAAATACAATACACTTCCTTTGATGTAGCTAGCATGATTATGGTGTTGATAATAGAAAATAATATCAACACAAATTGACTCTGCTAGCAAATTGTGAATGCACAAATAAAAAGTCATTCTTGTTCAGCAATAAGTAATATAGTTCATAAATAAATAAACAGAAACTTCAAGTCAATGTTTTGAAAATGATAACTTAAGAACAACAAAACATATTGGTCATGAGTATTAGCAAATGTTTTCCAAAAAAATAACATAACCAAGATAAAAACACAAATAAAGTCTAGTACAATTTTCATTCACTTTTCAATCTTGACGTTCTTCTTCAACATCTTCACTGGGATCTTCTTGTTTTCTTGAACCACGGATCGATTCTGCCTTTTAATTGACGGGACACGTGCTTTGGTAGCCAAATCAAAGCTAAGATTCTCCATATAAGATGATTCTTTCTGGGTTAACTCATCATTTTCAACATCAATTACTGTTTAGTTAACCAAAGCTTCCTCTGTAGAAACATGGCTTGATCCTATAGTGTTCAAATGATCACTAAGAGCCTTAACATCATTTGATTCTTTAGTGAATTTGATCAGCAAATCCTAAAAATAAACTTGAAAAAGTTAGCATATAAAAACATTTAGAAAAAAGAAGTATAGTTGTAATATTAACATACCTATGCAATGGTATCAGATGCCATCTCATTTGTAATCTGCTTAAGTTTACTTTCTTCTTCATTTCTAGAGTATACATCCTAACAAATATATTAAAGTAAAAAAATAGTAAAATTAAAATTACATATATGAAAAGACCTAAACAGAAATAAATCAGATCTTACCAAAGACTTAACTTCAACATCACTAAAGCTTTCAATGATTTTTTCATCCATGCAGACTTTTTTAACTTTGAATGATTGCTCAAATTTGCTATTATAATCATTCTTGCACTCAACTTTGAACAGATAGGTCTTACCAATGAGGACTTCAAACTCTTTAGGCAAATTACCAATAACAGTGTTCTATAAAAAGAAGTAGAAATGCAAATGATTGAACTTAATCAAAAATAATTTGATCATGATTTATTTCACTATATAAGATACTTAACCTTGTATTGTAAGTCAAGAATATCAGAGCATGATTTCTTCAACATTGCACTTGCATCACGATCAAATACAACAAAAGTTGTAGAATTAGTAGCATCAATTACACGAAGTCTAAGTTTAAACCTAACCAAAGAAAAATAGAACATTAGTGATTTATTCAAATTTGTCTATTAGTAAAATTAGTAAAATTAGAGAAATAAGAATTATGAAGATTAATAATATTACCTAGGTGTAACCTTAATGACATGTTTGTTACATTTCTCACAAAAAAACATTTTGGAGTCAGGATAAACAGCTTTGTTGCAGATACATGCTGTGTACCACCAATCATCATGATCTAGAACATGTTTGATAGTAGCCTTCACTACAAAAGTACTTTCTTGGAACATAAATAATGCAACAATATAAAGCACAATATTCAAACTAAACAATTTAAATGAAAGAGAAAGGAAAAAAATTCAACCTGTTTAAAATCTTTGAGACCTTTAATTAAGCATCTAGGATGCAGCTTAATGAAATCTTCTTCTAAGCTAACTTTTGAAGACTGACCAAGTTGGGTAAGAGGTTGAGAAGGAGATTCAGTACTATCCCACATCCTACAAAAAAAAGGCAAATTAAACAAAAATCAAAAAATGCAAAATGTACTTTCATTTTTTTCAACTTCGTAGCATCTTCACCATCATAGTTAAAAATTATCCTCGTACAGTTCATACAGTTTTGAATAGAAACTTTATCTATAAAATATATAAATATGTCAAACACTTTTTAAAAAATTACTACATTTGTAAAAAATGTCAAAAAGTTAGTTACCTTGGAAGATCTTGACTTTGTAATAATGTAAAGCAATGACAACATATTGATCCTCTCCAGAGGCAAGAAATGCATTTAACATATCAACATATTGACCAAATAAAGTATACTCCAGTTGATAACTATTGCATGATGTAAAATTTCATTAGATAAGAATAATGTTAAACATAAAATAAAAGAAGAACAATATTCTTACCCATCAGATTCAATAAGGATGACATTCATCTTGGTCTTCTTACCAACTTTCTCTAACTCTCTCTCTATTCCAACACCAGTAAACATTCCAATGACATCTAAACAAAAATAAAACAATAAAAAAATAAAACACGAATAAAAATTTAAACGCAAAGAAGAAAAAAAAAAGTAATATACTTACTAACTAAGTAATCTGTGTCAAAACCAGGTGCTTTGATGGTTGAAAAAGGGGTGTATGCAGTACTAATATTGGGAACTAAGGTAGATTCTACCAAATTGACCTTGGTTCCAAATTGGAAGTTGATCTTATAGGCATGATTTGAAGTTCTATAAGAACCACCATTACATGCAACACTAAAAGACTTAATAGAGTAAACCTTATCCTCTTTGATTTCAGATTGAAATTTGTATATCAGTGTGCGTCTAACAGACGCATGGATTAGGACACCCTGCAAAAACAATTTCATATATCACATTATAATATAACATGGAAACTAAAAAAATTAAGAAAACTAAAAAAAAATGACGGACGTTTATAGTATGGTATAGTACCTCTTTGTCTTGAAGAACAATCGCCATGGAAAATGGAGATTTTCCTTTTGTGTAATCTTCTACAAACCATAACCTTACCACTCTTGCAACAATATTCCAGCTTTCCTTCTCCGGGTCCAGTTCTTGTAATGACTAGGTTTGTTTTTTCAAAGCAGACATGGTGTAAAGAAAACGGAAAATTAGACAATAGTGAAGAAAGGAAGTTGTGGATAGATGTATTTGTATAGAACATAAAAACATAAGAATAGTCTAATGTATTTGTAGAGATAATACATCAAAAGTAAAACCGTACGCATGTTGTGGTCTTGGTTACACAAGTTCAGTAAAAATTGGGATAAGCAACTGTCAAACATATGAATAGGACAAAAGAAAGAAAAACAACTTTTATGAAATGCATACTATGGTTCATTCAAACCAAAACCATACGCATACTCTGGTTTTGGTTTCCCAAAAAGAGTAAAATGTGGGAAGAACAACTAGTCAAACATATGAAGAATAGAGAAAAAAACAAAAGCTCTTTTTCACACGGCTTAATGTTGTGGAATAAAAGGAAAATTTGGCAGACAGCAAAAGAAAAATAAAACCTGCAGGACATTTAAAAGGAAATAAAGATATTGTTTGAAGGTTTCAAGAAAAGGAAATATGAAGACAACAAAGAAGAAAAAGGAAAGAAGAAAAACAAAACTATGAAGAGATCACAAAGCTGAAAAAGGAAAGAAATAACATGATGCAGTCATGTAGCTGCATCGAAGATAAAGGAAAGAAAAGACATGATGTTAATTAACTGAGTACTCCAACATAAAATATGGCTAAACCTACATAAAAAAATCCATCATAAGGTTACAAATAAATTATAAGGTTACAAATCAAAACTAAAATGATATCTTTTGCATAAAAAACATTAATTCCTCTGCATTGAATTCAAACACTGACTAAGAAAATAGATCCACCTTGGGTTGCAATGAAGAAAACTAAGCAATTCCTTTTAAAAAAATCAAAAAACAAAAATCAAACATACACTTAAAAACTAATTATGTATTAATATTGTTACATCTAATACAATACAACAACATCAACAACCAAGAAATCAACAACCACTGACAATAAAAGATGAACAAAATAAATTTAGATGAAAATAATATCAATGCATATCAAAATTAAAAATAATAATCACTGTTCCAACTTTAACAGAACTCAATGAGTTCCAATGAGTTCAAACTTCAGACTAAACTCATGACTGTCATTTGGAGACATCTTGTATATCAATCTTCAAAACCTACAAAATAGGTAATCAATAAAAATGTTAAATAATCCTGTAAAAATGAATAGACAATGAAGGCAAAACCAAAACCTAATCGGAGAAAACCTAAAAAATCTGAAATCAACCTGTAAAAACAAAAAAATTAGCATTGAAAAATAAAACAACAAAAACAGAAAAAGATACAAATAAACCCTAAAAAAAATAAGCAAAACATGATCGGAGATGATGGGAGAAACCATAAAAAATGTGAAATCAGCCTAGTGGTCGAAAATGATGGAAAACCAAAAACTGATACGAAAAAACCTAAAAAACAATAAAAAAAAGAAAAACTGATCGGAGAGGATCAGAGATGATAAAAAAAACATAAAGAGTAAATGGTGAAGGCAAAACCAAAAACTCATCAGGAAAAACCTAAAAAAACCATAAAAACAAAACGAAAACATGATCGAAGATGATAGAAAAAATATAAAGAGTAAACGGTGAAGGCAAAAACAAAAACTCATCGGATAAAACCTAAAAAAACCATAAATACAAAACAAAAAAATGATCGGAGATGAGAGAAAAAAACATGAAGAGGAAAAGGTGAAGGCAAAACCACAAAATGATCGGAAAAAAACTAAAAAATGGGAAATCAGAATGTAAAAACATGATCGCGGATGAATATGGTGTGGTTGAGAATAGTTGAGTGTGAAGAAAGTGAAAGAAAGTAGGAAAGTAGCGTGATGGCAAAGAGTGAGAGAAGAGTTGTTAAGGTTACGACAGAGAGAGACATTGAGAGAAGAGTGTTGACGGCAGAGAGTGAGAGAAAAGTTGTTAGGGTTAGGGCAGAGAGAGACAGTGAGAGAAGAGTGTTGACGATAGAGAGTGAGAGAAGAGTGGAGTGTGAAGGAATTAGGGTTTAGAAAAGGAGTGACACGTGTCATCGCGAGGCTGTGCCACTTGTCAATCAAAGAGAGTGTTACAAAATGCTATTTTGAGTTAATTTTGTGTGTTTTGCTTTTCGTGGGTCATTTAAAAAGTTGTCTTTTGTGCTACCTTGAATTGTATTATTAATAGATGAGAACTTTTGTTGGTATAGTGGTCACGTGGTCCAATATTGCAAGACACATGGAATAATTATTTGAGTGATTTAAGTTAATGTTTTATTTATTTTAATTATGTTATTTAATTATGAAATACAAAATATATGTGTTTCAAATTTATGGTGTGCATTATGTAAGACCTAGGAAAATAATAAATAAAAGAATAAATATTTAATTATCAATAGTTTGTTTATTGTATGTGGCATTGATATAAAATGGACATATTATTATTATTGTGAGTCTAGTGTATGAATGTATGATCATGTGATGATGCTAAATTTGAATTGGTATAATTGGAATGTTGCAGGTGTTGTTTGAGGTAAATTCGATGTGGCATGAGTTGGAGGCATGGTTTGGGTTCTGTTTTGAGTTCTCCATGAACATGAGTGCTTCTTTGTTAAATTTAAGTGTTGGTATGGCCTTAGTTGGTGAATGCAAGTGTATCTATATATAATTGATGTATGTGATGTGTGGTTGTACAAATGAGTCATATATAGTTACATGAACATGTACTGAGGTATTTTGGATGTATGCCTTGTATGTTTTGGTGCTTGGACATTGTTTTAGAACCCTTAAAACTATACATTTAACGTTACTGGTGTAGCGCCTAGCGGTGTTGTTGGACCGCCAGAAGATAGGTGAATTAGGGAGGCCTTATGAGGTGTGGCGCCAAGCGGCGTTATGGGGTAACTAGGCAGTCTGCAACACGACAGGTTGTGGGTTTTGTATTTTTTTGCATGCGTAGATGTGATGGCCTTGGGTCTAGGATATGCTTGAATGTATTACGAGCAGGGAGGTGCATAATTGAGTTTGGACATGTGAATAATACGAACGAGGAGGTTCGTATTAGTGGTACTCTTATGTGAATACGAGCGGGAAGGTTCTATGTTCTGTGCTCACACTTGATGGTTTTACGAACATGGAGGTTTGTAATTGGATGTGTTCACGCATGTTGAACTACGAGCGGGGAGGTTCGTAGAGGTTGGACTACTAATGGGCATGTTCGTAGAGGTTGGACTACAAAGGGGCAGGTTCGTAGAAGCATATTATATCCTTAAGGCCATGGTTGAACAGGATCACAATGTGTTTGGATATGCTAGTCTCATATAGGTTATGAGACAATGGTTACATATCTACCTTTTGTTATAAGGTCTCTAAGTGTGTGAGTCTTGCCAAGTGAGGTTATTTGTTTTGGGTGAGGTATTCATGTTATTTACGCATGTTTTATTCTGTTTGAGATCACCCTTTCTGTGTGTGATTAGCGATGATCGTGTAACTTTTCACACAGAAGCATATGTGGTTTCAGGCAATGTTGGCGAGGCATAGAGATGAAGTTGAGGTCTAGCTTGGGGATTTTACTAAAGTATTATGTTTTGATTTATCTTTTATTTTTAGTTGCTTTTCGGATTTCAGACTTGTAATAATGTACTTGTGAATTATGGATTTTGTTTTAATCGAATCGATAAAATATTAAATTTTCTCGTGGTTAGGAATAGTATCAGATGGTTTATTTTAATTATATTTTGTTGTATCAAGTAATATTTGTTTAGGGTATCACACATTATATCATGAGAAAGTTTGTGACTTAGTGGTTATTGTATGTGTTGGTGTAGGAAAGGACACAACCTTGAACCTTGGCTAGCCTAAGGATGGCTTATTTTCCATTTTTTTGTTGTTTATTTTTTATTTTTTTCTCTCCCAAAATTCAAACATAAAACTCTGATATCATCCTATAAAATAGTAAACTTCATAAATATTTTATCTTAAAAATCACTTTCCAAAATCTTATCCAAAACAAGCTTTATTCTCTAAAATAAAAGCTCGTTAAAAAAACCAACCATATTAAGTCATCAAAAGAAAACATATTACAATTTCTTCCTAGCTCCAAATTCAAAAATAGTCAAACTATTATCTCTTATTTCAAAAGAAAACACCCTTTTCTTTCCAAAAAATCCCAAAAACTTCCCCACAACTATGTTTCTCCAACTATATCTGCATCAACATCTACTCCCGTACCACACAAGTTATACGATCATCGCAGGTTGAAACTACAACCACAATCATGCAATCATCAAAATATTTCCACCAATTAATATCAAACAATATGACATTCTCTCATAACCAACTGCTCTATCTTTCATGTGCAACAACGCCGCTTGGAAAAGGGTCTTTCCCCTACTTTCCATAAACTTACAAGCAACAACTCTACTCGCTAAATAAAGCCTTGGGTAAGAGTACTCTTGCTAAACTCATGCTAAAGGCTTATTACTGAAACAAACCCTTTTACCCTGACTCAATAAAGCCCTTTAGGTAAAAGAGCCCTCTTGGCTTTAAGGTTTTCAGAGAATTCATATTATCCCATCACATGCATGCATACATGCTTATAACATTGTCATATGATCAGCCATACCTCATCATCATATCATAACACCAACATTATTTCTTTGCACTTAAGGATTTTAACATATAATTCATTAGAGATTCTGCATAAAATCAAATAGAAACCACAACCATAATTCTTGCACCAAACTTTCAAAGTAAACTTATCATCACCAAACCAAAAACACTACAATAGTGCGTGAACTATTTCTCAAACTACACTGATCTTTTGCTTAAGTTTAGTGTGATTTAGGATGTTGAGAGGGAAAGGTTTTGTAGAGAATTTACTATTTGAACAACATATAAAGAAAGTAAAATGAATATACATGAGCAAAACAAAGATCATAAAGATCATTATTGTCATTTAGAAACATTTTATGAACATTATGCAACTATAGGACTTGAAGCAAATCAAGAAGAACTTGCATACATGAAGCTATTTCCATTCTCTTTGATTGGAGAAGCTAAGAAGTGGATAAAATCTAAGTCAAGCTAAAGTTTAACTAGTTAGACTAACGTAGAAAGCAAGTTCTTGAAAATATTTTTTTCGCCAAGTATGTAAGTACTAAATCTAATATTTCTACTTTCAGGCAAGGGTAAGAGGAACCATTTTATGAAGCATGGGAAAGATTTCTAGTTGTTTCTAAAAAATGTCCTAATAATAGATTTGAGGATGTGGATCAATTAAACATGTTTTACAATGGATTAAATCTAGAAGTAAAGATGTTATTAGATGCAGCAGCTAGAGGAACAATGATGGTTGTAGGTGCATACCAGGTCACAATAATCAAAATTAGTTTATCCTCAACTAATAGGCAAGCTCATCACAACAAAAAAATCACATGGAACAAAGGGGAGTTTCGAATGTAAATATATGCTATACTAGTTCAAAATGAAATTTTAACTCATCAGAAGATGGCCAAACTGCCAATACTACTACATTTTGTGAATGTCAACCAAGTGTAGCCACCTCTAAGATGTGATTTCTGTGGTGAAGATCATCCAAATGACCAATACCAATACCTAGAATTTGGTTCAGTAGAAGAAATCCATTATATTAATAACTAGAGAGGAAAGTTAAATTATGTAACTCTGATAAAATGCTTATGCTAACAATTTTTCACAAGGTTATAGAAATAATCAAAACCAATGCTATGCATGGAACATAATGTTGATCCATCTAAAAGATAACCTCATTTTTAGAAATAACAAGAATAATACACTCCATTGCATGAAAGAACAACTAAATTGGATGAGACTTTAAAGCAATTCATGCAGGCCTCATTGTCCAATCAGAAAAACACAAAAAGCTTTAATTATAAATTTGGAGACATGAATTGGATAATTGGCTAAGCAACTCTTAGACTGGTGTGTTAGCCAATTCTCAGCTAATACACAAACTAATCCCAAAGAACATTGTAAATCAATAACTACGAGAAATGGCATAGGGATGGTGATAACTTGGCCGTGTAGGAGGAAGTTCTACTGAAAGGAGAAAAAGAAAATAAAAATGAGTGTTAGGAAGAGAAGAAAAAGAAGGAACAAAAAATTGTAAATAGTAGGGAAGAAACAAACATACAAAAATAAGAAAAAGGAAAAGGAAAAAAGAAAAAAAAATGAATAAGAAAAAGAAAGAGAAGATTGAAGTACATGATCAACTAAAGAATCAACCATATCCTCCTCATCCTTCAAAGAAAGACAAAAAAATGGAATTTGCAAGATTCATGAATATCTCTAGGCAGTTGCAAATTAACATACCCTTTGTAGAAGTTATGAAGGAAATGCCAACATATGCAAAATTCATGAAATAACTTTTTACATATAAAAGAATATTATAGAAAAGATTATGGAGCTTAAAGTAGGATGCAATGTTATAATTCATAAGACATTTACTTAGAAATCTAAAGATCCTAATAATTTCACCATTCCAGTCACTAGTTGAACTCTACCATTAAGCAAAGCCTTAGTAGACTTAAGGACTAGTATCAATTTAATGTCCTATCTATGTTCAAGCGAATAGGAGATTGGGAAGTTAGACCATCAAGGATGACACTATAATTAGTTGATAGATTAATGAAGTATATGTACAATGTAGTTGAATATGTTTTGGTCATAGATGATAAATTCATATTCCCAGTAGATTTTTTCATCATGGATATTGAAGAAGATTGTGAAGTGCCTTTGATTTGAGAAGACCTTTCATGAAGACAACCAAAGTCATTATTAATGTAGATGATGGCCATTTGAAGGTCAAAGTGCAAAATGGCAAAGTAAACTTTAATATCTTTGAGGCAATGAAGATCCTAAAGAAAAATAGTAATGCTTCAAACTAAATGAAATCGATGAACTTTTTCTAGAAACAAAAAAATAGTGGACCACTTTCAGTTCTCTAGAAAAAGCATTAACAATAAATTATGAAGATGAAAACCTGGATGATGAGACAATTGTCAAATGAAAATGTATATGGATTCAAAAGAATAACTTCCATTTGTTGACGCTGAAAATTGTCAAATTAAAATGCATATGAAGATAAGAAGTTAGAGTTGAAGGTGTTGCCTCGACATCTCAAATATTTTTTTCTTGAAGAAGGATGGCACAAACCAGTGGTCATCAACAATGCTCTCCCTTGTTGCAGAAAAAGAAAAGTTTATTGTAGTTCTTAACGCCAATAAGGATGTAATAGGTTAGGTTTTATCTTATCTCAAAGGTATGAGTCCTTCATACTACATTCATAGAATTCACATCGAACAAAACTATACACATTTGGCTCAATCTCAGAGGAGACAAAATTTTACCATGAAAGAGGTAGTAAACAATTAAGGATGGTCTATCCTTTTTCTTACAGTTCCTAGGTTAGTCTAGTCCAGGTAGAGCCTATAAAAGGAGGCATGATTGTTGTGTGCAATAACAATGAGTTGATTCCTACTAGAATAATCATTGGTTGGAGAATATGTGTTGACTATAAAAAACTGAATCAAGCCACTAAAAAGGATCATTTTACTTTGTCTTTTATGGATCAAATATTTGAGAGAAAACTAGGGCAAGAATTTTATTATTTTCTGGATGGTTACTTAGGATACAGCTGATATGGCAAATTTCAAGGCTACATGTGTTATTCTTGAATATTTTAATTGGCACCAAAAAGAAACTTTTTAGAGATCCTAGGAAATTTGTGTGGGATAATTCTCATTTATTCAAGATAGGATAAGATAATCTATCAAGGATATGTGTCACAATTGAGGAGTCAAACAACATTTTGTGGCATTGACATAATTCTCCTTTTGCTGGTCATTTTAGTGGAGAAACAACAATAACAACAACAAAAGTGTTGCAATATGGTTTATTTTGCTCGACAATGAATGTTAGAGGATATTTAAAGAAGCATTAAACACCTTTAAACAACATTATAAAGGTTGAAATGTTTAACTAATAGGAAATTGATTTGTGGGACATCTACCACCTTCATTTTCAAATGAGTACATCCTTGTAGCAATACATTATGTATCCAAATGGGTTGAAGCAATTGTGGCTCAAAAAGCATATACCAAAATTGTGGTCAAATTTTTGAAGAAAAAATATTATGCAAGTTTAGTACTCCAAGAGTGTTTATCAATGATATGGGATCTCATTTCTGTAATACTCAGTTGTAAAAATGTTTGAAACATTGTGGAGAGAAACCCAAGATTTCATCCCCATATCATCCACAAACCAATGGAAAAATAAAGGTGTTTAACAGAGAAATAAAAAAGGAACCTAGAGAAGACAGTCACATCCTGAAGAAAAGATTGGTTTATCAAATTCTATGGTGCACATGAGCTTACAAAACAACTTATAAATCTCCAATAGGCTTCTTATTAAGCAAACAAATGTTGTGAAGTAGAATATGAGTATTCGTTGGGCTCACAGCCACTCCTTGCTAATCTCTTGGGTATTGTTTGTTCTCATATCCACTTTTGGCTAACCCATTGAGTACAGATAACATTGTCGTTGACGCGATCAAATTAATACTACTTATCTATAACAACTTCAGTATTGTTAAGATAGTAGTCAACAAGAATAGAAAGGGTAAAGTAACCCAAAGTCATCTCCCAATGAAACCCGAAATTGATTTCTAACAAATTAATTCTTATAAAAACTATACAAAAAAGTTAATCAAAGGAAATAAGGAACAAAGAAATAAAATTGGAAAAATATAAAATAGGATAAAAACAATAGTAAAGAAAATAGATTGATTCCACCATTTTTTGCAAAATAGATCCATCATCGGTAATCTAAAGATTATTGCTCAATTAATTATTGTTGTAGATTAGCAAATTAATCAATGTAAATTCTCAATTAATTTGTTCACATTCTCACTATTAACCAAAGTAAATTCTCAATCAAAAGCAAGAACTTTGTAGATTAATCATAGTAAATTTAACCAAAGTACATTCTCAATTAAATATTACTATCCTTAATCATGTCCATTCTTTTAACTCTAAAATCAAGCAAAAAGCTAATTAACTAAAGTACATTCTTGATTAATTTTAGATAAAGTTTTAACCTCCAATCAAAGTGCATTCTCAATGGCAAAAACCCATTTAATCACATGAAACTTTCTAAATTTAATCAAAGTAAATTCTCAATTAAAATTAAAAACCTTGAAATCATATGATGGATATGCATATAGATTAAAAAATCTCACTAATTAGATATGATGTAAAAACCATTATTTTTCACGTGATTCAAAGATAAAAGACATAGATGAATTAAAACCTCAACAATAATGAAAGGAACAAAGAAATTATTTCATTATAACCTCAGAATCCATAATGAAATTACAATGGAATCAACTCAAGAAGTTTAGCACTCCATAGAATGCAAAATAAAATAAAAATAGAAGAAAAGAGTAGAGAGAGAAGGGAAGCGAAATTAAGCCCCCCCTAAGGGTTCCTAAACTCTGAAGTCCCGAGCTTGTCTTTTTTGCTTTCTCTTGGTCTCTTTATATAGGACTTGGACTGGGCTTTTATGTTGCTAAAATCTCTCAAATATCTTTTAAAATAAAGATAAAGATAAAGATTTAAAAATATTTGGAGAGACAGTTAGTTTTAAAAATATTTGACAAATATAGTTGGTTAATAATTTATGGTATAATTAAATAAATAAATTATTTAAAAATATCTGATAAATTATCACCAAATAATATTTTCATTAATTTTCTAAGTAATCCATTTTCAATCTTATAGTCCAAATTTGTTGGGAAATCGAAAAAGATGAATATTTGAACGTAAACCCTTCTCATTTGACCAGTCTTTGACCAGATTTGACCAAGTTTGATCCATTGACAAGCTGACATGTGGCATCTCCTCTCTCTCCAGAATTAGAACTTCTGCCTCCTTCATGGATTGTGGCCACTGTTGTTCACGTTTTGATGAAGCAAGGAATGCAGAAAATGGTGTTGCAATGGTGAGTGAAGCTTTACAACTGTGAACAATGGGTTCCGATGTAGGTGCAGGCAGTGTGCGTTCGTGATTTCATGGTTGGCAGCAACGTGAAGGCACGACAATGGTGCAGCTTGTGCGTTCGCGTAGTGGTTGTCAGCTTCAAGGTTGTTGTTGGTGCTTAGGGTTTGAAGAAAAGAAGATGAGATTATGTGGCAACATGTTATTGGCTCATATGTTTAGTGATGGATAGATGACATGTGGCAACATATGGTTGGACAAATTTGAAAATTGAGGATTGCCACATGGTAACATCTAAGTGCATCTAGTTTATGAGTGGAAAGAGGGGTGCAACTTAGTAAAAATTAGGGGTGTAGAAAAGGTTTTTAGGTGGTTCACTTGAAAGAGGAGAGTATATATGTAATTTAGGGGGTGCACAAGTGATTTTTTCAAAACTTGCAAATTTCAACCTTATTTAAAGGTTTTTCCACTTTAAATGAGCTTAATCTTAACTTCAGTTGCATTAACATATGTTAAAATATCCAAAAATAATTTATGCAGCTAAAAATCACTTTTTAAGACATTTTTATCACACAAGCTCAAATAGCCTAATTATTAGAATTGTCAATTAAATCACTTTTTAAGCACACAAATTCAATTAAATGCCTAAAATTAAACATTAAATGAGGGCAAAAATATGAACTCATCAAGTACTCTTTTACCAAGGTGCTCCTAACATAACTAATATTCTTTCTCAAGCCACTTCAATAGTATTCTTTCGGATCCCAATCATTCTTAACTAACCCCATTCAAGTTTTTTTTTTTTCTCAAAGGGAGTTGACAATGCTTTGTTTAGGGATTTGGTGAAGAAAAACAAGATTTAGCTCTTTGTTTGAGAGATCTTCTAATATATCTTTTGCTTTAGGCAATGAATATCTTTGTCAAGTGAAGGTAATACATATTTCATTCGATCATAGATATTCCATTTTGTGAGGTTATCTTGAACTATACTAGTTATTCATACTCATATATAAGAGAATGGTTAGGTGGTGAGAGTGAGAGAAGATCTTGTCATAAAATGGTTCCATTATTTTTTACTGTAAGAAGGATTGAACTTATGAGTTATAGTTCGATAAAGAAGTTTCTATCACCACAGGTGTTTGGCTTCACAAGTCTAACTCAAGTGCACCTATCCAAATAAGGTTGAGTCTAGAATAATTTGGATTAAAATCTCACATGTTGAGTGATTCTGTTGTATATTTTAAAATAAAAACTTATATGCATATGGAATGTTTTAAAATGCATATGTATCATTTATTCAACTAGCTTACCTTGTTTGTTTCCTTGTTTGTCTTGCTTTATTTTTCTTTTCTTTTGTTATGATGAACAATGTAGTGTGAGTAGATGATGATGCATGCATTAATGCATCAGTGCATGTGCAGGAGCCTTTAACTTGAAGCTTAGGTTAGTTAGATGCGAAATGTGTGCAATTTTGATAGAATCCCTAATGGTTCAAACCTTTAAACTCTTTATATTGTTTGTATAGTTAAATCTTTGTTAGATGACTATATAAATATATTATATTAGTGTGTGGATTTATATGTCTTATGTTATTAATTATGAACTTCTTTATTTAATAGTTTCACTAGTAAATGGGATGTTTATGATTTTGTTTTACTTTAATTTATTTTTCTTAATACAATATATAAAAATTAAATGAAATATGCACATGCACGCGCCTCCACCCACCCGCACCAACACCCCCACCCCACACAATATATATATATATATATATATATATATATATATATATATATATATATAAAATATATTACTTTTT
>Ga0214545_1006573_pt1 | contig 20144 bp, 9 predicted proteins | sample CNSS4metaG_FD_160064 | JGI IMG/M metagenome (GOLD analysis project Ga0214545, IMG submission 160064) | Root nodule microbial communities from cowpea collected in UCLA plant growth center, Los Angeles, California, USA - CNSS4 | ecosystem: Host-associated > Plants > Roots > Nodule | place: USA...
GAGCCTAACCACATAAGACACTGACACCACTCTCAACCCAAAACCTTAAGGCAATGGGTTTATGGGTCTTTATTCTTATATAGTGCTCTACTTTCTCATTTCTGGTCAATGTGGGACTTAGACTCACTTGGATTCCTAACAGAGTGTGCGTCTCATTGTAAATTTGCCTTTCGTTTTGTGTGGTGCGTGTCATGTCTTGTCTCATTATTTTTTTATGCGTGAGGGTTTACTTCATCAAAGTGTTATCAAAGCTCTTATGCTCTGAGTGCGAACTCTGCTTAAAGGAAAGAACATGCCAGAAAAATTTTGGGCGAAGGCTGTGCAATGTGTTGTATATGTCTAAAGTAGGTGCTCGCATTCGAACCTAGATGGTGTGACATTGCAAGAAGCGTGGAGTAGAAGAAATCGAGTATAAGACATTTCAAAGTTTTTGGAACCGTGACTTATGGTCATGTCCTAGCTCAACTCAGAACAAAACTTGATGACAAAAGAAAAATGTATGTTTTTATTGACTAAGATGAAGAGGCAAAAGCCTACAAACTGTATAACCCGGGAATCACAAACGAGTATTCTGAGGAAGACAATGAACCTGTTTGACTCAAAAATCGGAGTTTGTAGGATAACTATAACTCCACTTATGAGGTACCTGTAGTGTGTTTGTTGGCATGTGCAGAAGATATTAAATTTGAAGAGGTTGTGCTCGATAAGAGATGGAAGAAAGCAAGGGATGAGGAGATTAGCTCAATTGAAAAAAATGAGACTTAGAAGTTGACAGATCTACCCACAAGAGCCCGACCAATTGGTGTGAAATGGGTATACAAAAAGAAAATAATGCAAATGAAGAGGTGGAGTGTTACAAAGCCTAGCTTATAGCGAAAGGCTACAAATAGCAGAATGGCACTGACTATGATGAGGTCTTTGAACCCGTAACAAGGATGGAGAAAATCTTACTGCTATTTTCTTTAGCAGCACAACACGAATGGAGAATGCAACAGATGGATGTAAAGTTTGCATTCATGAATGGGGTTCTGGAAGAGGAGGTCTACATGAAGCAACTTCTCGACTATATGAGAAGAGGTGAAGAGAAGAAGGTGTTGAAGCTCAAGAAGGTATTGTACGACTTGAAGTAGGCTATCCGAGCTTGGAATGAAAGGATAAACACTTATTTCAAGAAGAATGGTTATAAACAACATTTATATGAACGTGCTCTATATTTAAAAAGGTACAAAGGAGATGTGTTGTTCATTGACCTATACGTAGATGACCTGATATTTATGGAAAGTAAAGTCAAGTTAGTCGAGGAGTTTAAAGAAGTGATAAAGGAGTTTGAGATTATCGATCTGGGCGTCATGAAATAATTTATGGGTTTAGAGGTGGACCAAAGCATAGCAGTATCTTTCTGTCCTAGAAGAGGTATGTTGAGGAGTTACTGACGAAGGTAAAGATGTTAAAATACAATCGAGTTTCTACTCCAATGGAACTCGACACGAAGTTATCCAAAAATGGAGAGGGGGACAGAGTTGATGCAAGCAAGTATCAAAGCTTAATTGGAAGTCTGAGGTACTTGACGAACACAAGACCAGACCTAATGCTGAGCGTTGGAATCACAAGCCGCTTTATAGAGGAACCAAGATACTCTCACTAGAAAGCACTCAAGTGGATACTAATTAGGTATGCAAGGGGAACTATGTCATTCAGACTATTCTTCGCTAAGTCGGACAATTCCCAGCTTACTAGGTACTCGGATAATGATTGGTGTGGAGACTAGGATGACCGGAAAAGCACGATAGGGTACATATTTTTTTATGGAAAACACGACTTTTACTTGGCTCCCAAAGAAACAACCCATTGTGGCACTATCAACATGTGAAGCTAAGTATGTGGCAACCTCCTGGAGTGTCCGACATGCAGTTTGGCTTAGAAATCTGCTGAGCAAACTAGAGATCTTGCAAGGAGAAAATGTGTTGATTCGAGTAGATAACAGATCAACAATTAAGCTAACTAAGAACCTGATTAATCATGAAAGGAGTAAGCACATTGAAGTTCGTTTTCACTTCATTAGGGAAAAAGAGAAAGAAGGAAGTGTAGAGCTTGAGCACGTAGGAAGCAAAGAGCAGATAGCTGATATATTCACAAAACCACTACCTACAACATCGTTTCAGGAGTTCAGGAAATTGTTCGGGATGAGAGAAGGAAAAATTTAAAGCTTATAAGTGAGTTTTGTTAGATAATGTTTAATTAGTAGATTGTCTTTATTTGCAATATAATGAGATAGTTATTTTTTATTTTAGTTAGTTACAACTTTTAATAGGTTTAATCATATTTGAAATTAGATTTGTTTTATTTTAAGACAGCCAAACATTGCAAGTGATATTCATGCATAAAGTAGTTATTTTGGTGCACTATGAGTGACTATTTAAAGACCTTACGAGTTGAATAAAAATCACGCAGCAAAGTTAAAGTTCTAATTTAGAGTGTGCATCTCATTCATTCAGCAGAGTAAATTTGCCTTTGGTTTTGTGTGGTGTGCGTCACGTCTCGTTTCATTTTTTTTTTTTTTTCTGTGAGGGTTTACTTCAACATGAACATGTTGATTCTCTTCTTCGACGCTGTATATTTGCAATGTCATACATTTCCTTCCTGTCGAAGATATCAATAATTTCATTGAACATATACAATTGATGTCCTTGACGAATATAGTTGTGCTAAGGAGAAGGGGAATCCCATTTTTTTCTTCATACCCATCAACAAGGGAAGGTCCCTTTCGAGCTACCTCTCTCAATTGCTCCACCCACACTTTTTGTCTCTAATCAAACCTTCCACCCTGCCATAAATATCATCCAAAAACATTTTCATCACAACTAAATAGGTTCTAATTGTGTTAAAGTTCTGGCCTAAGGACACCATGAAGACACATGGAAACAGGTAAATGAAGAGGCTTTGATCTTGATCCTATAATGTCTCTCATCACTACTTTCCCTCCATCTATCCCATTAGATTCATCTCCATAACATGTTGCTCAAAATAATAGAGCATCGTCATGACATTTCTCAACATTTCTCTTCTTTCATCGTATTTTTTTGGCAACATTTAACGTTTAATCACAAATGTTTGTAACCATGACCTTTCTTTCTGTTGACTCCATTCCCATATTGAATTTAAACTAACAAATAATTTGTTGTTATGTCATGCAGCAAGTCAATGCAGTGGGCTTAATCATAGTAAGCAGCTTAATCGATGGGGTGAGTTGCTCATCCATGTCTGGCTTTTAATGGGACATTTTGGTATCACTAAACAATTTGAGATCAATTTCACAAAGTCGTAAGCAACAAGCAAGCTTATAGTCACCTAAATTTGTTTTGGTAAATGTGCTTCAAATTCTTAATCACTCTTTTTCATTGTTAAGATTACTGGAGATCTTAAATTTTGTATATGCAGTGCATCTCAGATTTAAAAGGGTCTTTTTCCACAAACATAACATCTTCTTTTGCTGTAACACTCACCAATGACTAAAGCTAGAATAGTTAAAACAATTATAATACAATAGTGTTATATTTATAAATTTATAAATAATAAACATATGTGATTCATGTCTTAAAAATTAAGTTATGAAATAATTATTTTTAATAACATTTGTAAGTGTACTTATATTGGCCGATTATGTCCCTACAGCTAGAAGGTCGAGGACATCTCGGCCTAGGACAAAAGGATAAATATGTGTGTCATTGCTATAGTACAAAGACACCAAGGCAAAAGAACAAATCATAACGTGATTAAGCATATTAAGAAAACCCTAAGACGACCTATTCCTACATAACCTTTGCCAATAACCATGGCCCACCCAAATAGTATAAATAGCATTATTCACGAGGTAAGTGATGAATCTCATTGATTGCAACCTCCATACTTACTGCAGTAACTAACTTTGGCGTTACAATGTCTTTGTAGGCTCCCCCACCGATGTGGTCTCTACAACTCTCATCGGGGAAGAACGTCTTGACAAGAGCAGTGAAAAAGACTAGTAACTTGGAGGACAGAGTGAAGAGTGGACCCAAGGGTTGATCTGAGACATCTCGGCCTTGATAGAAGATTTATGTCCCTCTTGGTACATCAAGGCCTAGTAGGAACATTGGCACCCACCGTGGGACCGAGTTAGATTGATACACATGGTGTCCACTAAGAACATGGCGAGTAACATACGAGAGGCGCAAACAACAAAGACCAACCAGATGGCTATGATGTTGGTATTGCAACAAGAGTTAGATGAACTTGAACTTGAAGAACTTGAAAGTCCTTGCTAAGAGCCTACTTAGCCAAGGAGGACTCACATTGAAGATCCTTGTAGGGACCTTCTTTATAAGATTGTCCTTGTCAATCTAGCAAGTCCTTGCTAAGAGCCTACTTAGCCAAGGCGGACTCACATCAAAGATCATTGTAAAGACTTCCTCTACAAAATTGACTACGTCAATCTAGCAAGTCCCTGCATATAGCCTACTTAGCCAAGACGGACTCATATTGAAGATACCTATAAAGACCTCCTATACAAGATTGAATACGTCAATCTAGCATGTCCCTGCTAAGAGCCTATTTATCTAAGGTTGACTCATATTGAAGATATTTGTAGATACCTCCTCTACTATGTCTATCTAGCAAGTCCCTACTAAGAGCTTACTTAGTTAAAGTTGACTCATATCGAAGAACTCATTGAAGACCCGCATAGATACTTCCTCTACCATATTAACCCTATTAATCCAGCAAGTCATTTTTTAGAGAAGGTAGACATATTGAAGATCCATGTATAAACTTCCTCTACCAGATTGACCTTCTCAATCTAGCAAGTCCTTGCTAAGAGCCTACTCAGCAAAAGTCGACTCATGTTAAAGATCTTTGTAGAGGCCTCCACTACAAGATTGACTACATCAATCTCACAAGTCCTTGCTAAAGAACTTACTTAACCAAGGTTGACTCATGTTTTAGGTCTCTCTAGAAACATCCTCTATAAGATTTGACTACATCAATCTTGAAAATCCATGCTGACAGCATACTCAGCCAAGGTAGACTACTAATTAAAAGCCTCTGTAGAGACCTCCTCGACCAATATTGATTGCATCAACCTAGCAAGTCCTTGTTGAGAGCATACTCGGCTAAGGAAGACCTTTGGAGATTTTATCTGAACATTTTTGTAGAGACTTCCTCTACACGCAACATCTCTGTATAGATTTCCTCTACATGTCCCTATAAAGATAAACAAATCTATGCAAAAATTTCCTCTACATATCTTTGTAGAGATATAAACATTTTTGTAGAAATCTCCTCTACGTGCTCCCATAGACATAAATACATCTCTATAGAAATTTCCTCTACACATCTTTGTGGAGATATAAGCGTTTTTTTGTAGAAATCTCCTCTACACGATCCTATAGAGATATTTAGTCAATTGAAAGGTTATTGTTATACACTTTTTGACTTTGAGTATATAATTTAGGTGTAGTGAAATGAGAAACCTTGACATCATTGTTAAATTTAACTTTTTTTTTTTTTTTAATTTACTAGCATTTGAATACTGGCTCAGCAAAACTCCACTTTAGATGAATATGTTCCTGAAGAGAATTACTATAGTGAATTTCGTTGAAAAGGAGGAGATTTTCGCTCACTAAAATGTTCAGGCTTAACGAAATTCCACCAAAGGTGAATTGACTAATTTCTTCAGGAATTTCTCTAAGTGAGAGATTTTTTCTTACCGTCCTTTATTAAACCGGGAGGTTATTTTCTCCTACTTAACTTATTCTTATGTTAAAATTGTTGTAATGTATAACTAAATCTATAATTTAAGATTGGTTGAAAATGTGCTTATGTGAATTATGAATTATATGTAATGAAATCATTAAAGAACTTAGAGGTGGCTTATTATTAAAATTTACATAATTAGTGAACGCTTACTATTAAACACTTATTATTAAAATTTACATAATTTATGAACTCTTATTATTAACCAATATTTGTTCTGTTCAATCCGTATAAGTTTATGTGAAAATAAAGATTGTTTAAATTACGACTAAATAAAGGGTGTATTTAGATAAGTAATTAATTCAAATTTTTATTTAATGAATTTTGACTTGATCTCATTAAAAAAATCATTAAGTGTTTAAAATATTTTTATTTAATTCATCACTTCCAAACTCTCAAGACACCAAGCTGATAAGAGCTTTCAGACGTGCAAACAATGGTTCGTCCCAGGTAGGATTCCGCAAGTAAAGACAACTAGCGAGGATTCGGAGCATCTTTCAAAATTTGCATGGGATCAACTACTAGTTTCGAATGTGATAGGGTAAGGACAACAAGCGTTGGTGGAAGGAAGAGCTGATTCAATGGAGTACTCAAACATCCCAGCAAATACAAATCGGTGAGATTAGTGTGATGTTTCAAGAACTCTAAGTGTATTTTCGAGGGTCGACCTTGTTTATCTCATGATTTTAGTCTCAGTGATTGGAGGTATTGTAGTTTCACAATCCAGTCAGCCACTGCACTCACCTGTGATTGGCATGTTATTCCCAATTTAGTGATATTGACCAATTTGTCTAAACCACCCTTGACAGGAGTCTCTTCGTCTACAAAAACTCCCCACAATGTTTGGAGGTCATGTAGAGAACGACCTATGTCGATACCTATTGGTTTGGGTGGACATCTGGTGAGATTACTCTTACTTCAGATCTAGAGTCTGGAGTTGCAGCAAGGTACTTATAGACGATGAAAGTGACTCTAGATAAGTCCATCTTAGGCCAAGATACCTCAACCCAGAAAGTTTTGCAATGTCTTTGGTCAACTTGGGCTTGTACACGCCTTCTAAATCAAGCACCCGCAACTGTAGAAGACAATTGTTCCCAAATACACAGGTTCAGAAAGTTTCCTATGTCTTGCCCAGGCTTACTTCCTTGTTGAGTATCAAAGGACAAAAGGAGGAAACGTTCTGGTAGTAGGTTCTCAGGGAAGTGCAGTCTCTGGCATAGGTGTTACTGTTACCATGAATATGTGTGTGCCAGATATCTTTTACTTCAAGGTGATCTGCTACCGACGTATTCTGGAATTTTTTGGAACTGCCTCCAAATGTGTGCTAGTGCCAACTTCAGGAATTCTAGATTCAGTGGATTTGAAGATTTGACGCAAACCATTAGGGAAACGACATGTTTTGATCTTGCCATTGGGCTTGCTCTTGACAATTTGAACCATGTCGAGATCTATCAACTCAGTCAAGTACATTTCTACTACCAGCTCTGGTGGCCATTCTTGGTCATCCCCAAGAGGCACGAGGCCCTCAGCCACCCACAGAGCGACCAATCTTCTTACAGGAATCTCAAAATCAGCCGGAAACCGTTCAAAATAAAATAAACATCTCCTTAGATAGGAAGGTAAGTTGGTGTTTACTGTGTCAAGTGTTTCAGACCATGGCTTTTGCTTTAGCACCTTTGCTGAGTCTTCTGCAGCCACATTTTTACGCAAAAGCAGTTTGTTCATTTTTAGTATTTCCAGTGGTAGCCCTCCGCATGTGGCCACAAGTTTTTTCCCAATTTCTTTTAGCTTTGGATCCGAGTTCATTTCCACACTCAATTTTCTCGTAAACAGAGTCCAACTATTTTTATCATCTAAGAAACGTAAAGGGTGAAGAGGAAGTAGTACCTGCTCTCTGCAGTATGATTGCATTGCGAGTGGTAAGAAGAAATCGACTTGCTGTTAACCTGTCAGGTATGGCCTCCTCAAGATATCCAAGACATGGAGAGTTCGGATGCCATCAACAACAATGAGATACCTTTTCGTCGCCAAGGTTGTGAGTACGTCTTGTGTTGTCCACGTGTCGTGTTCACCTCCCATAATTATTTCGGCAGCCTTCTTGGCTATTTTCTTTTTGAGCCTTTCAGTTGAAGAACTTGGAGTCACCCATATGACACAATCAAAATGAGATAGAACAACTTTGTTTCTAGATATGAACCTCGCAAGTTCGGTGTTGCCCGTGCCTTTAACTCCAACTATTGAACAAATGCCCCGGTGTTTCTAATCCGAGAGTAACTGGGCCATCAAAATCTCCACATCTTCATCAAACCCGACCATTCTGGATTCTTTAGCAATGGGAGTTGGTTGTGTCTTTGTGCACAGTGATTGAGTTCGGGATTGAGGTTGAAATAAACTATATGCCTTTCTACTTCTGCAGGCATTTTTTATTCTCTTTCTTATCCTTTTTATCTTGTCCATGATATGAAACTGTCCCTTGGATGTTAGGTTATGAATCCAAAATAAATCATAAGAAGCATCAAATTATCGATATAATATATTATTGCAATATTAAGAGCAGTTCCTAATAACAAGAGTAGTATGCGATAGCGTACCTGATGATCAGTAATTAAGAACAATATAAATAAAAGTGATACCTGATCTTCCAAATATAATCAATAAATGATTAGAAATTCTTTTTTTCTTTTCCATTTTTTATAATTATTTTTTTAATTTTCTTCAAAAAGAAATTTCTATTTTTTAATTTAAATTAATTAGAAGAAGAATTTTTTTTTTCGTTTTTGTGTATATAAGACATGTTATGAACATATATACTCCTTATATGGACAATTCATTATTTTAAACTCTCTCGGGTTTCTTAGTTTTCGAGTATGTTGTGTATGAAATATTTTTAGTTTTTTCCGTTGTATGCACGTTGACCATTATTTACATGTGTTTTTCAGTTGTCAGTATTTTGATTGTTATACATTCAGGAAAAAAAATAAGTGGTATTAGTTCGGGTATGATAAAAGTATTATGAGAAATATTGGAAATAAGAGTTCTAGTTTTTGGTTAATTTGTTGCTGCAAGTGATCCTAATACTTCTTGGCAACACAAGAAAGTACACTGCTAATAGATGACTGCAATTAGTTGTGTGGTTGACTTATCTGTCAGCTTGTTGGATTGTTGTCTATGCTTGGGCATTCGTTCTCAAGACAACAAAACTGCTATTAAAGGAGAAAGAAAGTGTGTGGTATGTGGTGTTTGATGCTAGTAGACTAACTAATTTTGGAGTCTTTAGGAGCGGAAAAGAATAAAAAGAGAGAAAATCAAAAATTATACCAAAGGTTTGGGGGAGATGTTGTGCGTAAGCCAAGGTAGTGATCTTAATTATGATAAGTGTTGAAAACCACACACTAAAAAAATAATCTCTCGAAGCGGAAATAGATACACAACTAAGAACATAAAATATAAATTAAAGCACATAAGAAATCTACGGTGGTTCGACAACTCATATCCAACCACTCATGCGCATCACCGAAAGGTGCAACATGCAATGTTGATTTTGGTCAGCATCTCAAAAGTGTTCATCTCTTGATTATAAATCTTTGGTGAGAACCTCAACTCTCATACATTGCACTAAGAAAATCATCTCTTCAAGCGAAAGCACACCTACCGATAAAATTGCAAACTGCAAACCCTTTCATGACACAACTACCCAAGTCTCTCCATCCATCATCGACCTAAGAGACCTATTGGAAACAACTCCAAAAGCAACTCTTTAATTCTAATTATTTCTCTAATGTTATGAAATGAAGCTAATAAGAGAGAATAAGGAGAGGAAGAATAGAGAATGAGAGAATAAAAAACAACTTTTATGTGTGTCTTATTATGGGTAGGAAGAGAGAGTCCTACTTATGAGATAATTCTCAAGTGAAAAAAAACGTGAGAGAGGAGAAAGGACCAATTATAACGACGGAGAAAGAAATGACAGAAACAAAGGATATTTTTTATTTGTACGAAGCCCACGAAAATTTACGAGAAGCAATGGGGGTGCAGGAAGAATATCGAACACGGACCCTCTTTAAGTTTTTTGGAAAGTAAAGGCCAGCACAATTATTCTATGTGTTTCAGGCGAGGGGGCTAAGCCTGCGTTCGGTGTTGTGTCCCGTTGGGTGCGAATCGTTCTTGTGCTCGCTGTGTCTAATCGGAGCCGTCTCTGTGTCTTATCAGAGGTAATTTTCTTGGTCTCTCTGTTTAATTTCAACTGAACCAATGTCTTGATAAAACCTAGGATCAGTTTTTCCTCTATATTGTTAACATGTTAGAAAATGAATATTTTTTGAAGAAATTATAGATGCATTTCATTTAAGAAGCTTTCTCTAATGCAAGCAAAACTCTTTCCTGACAAAGAATCAAACCATTTATCCAAAAAGTATCAGGATTAAGGAGACCAAGATAGCAAGATTGGTGGACTTCTAAACTTCCAATTTTTTTTTCAAAGACTCTTCCTTAGTTCATATCACCAAACCTAGATATTTCATATGTAAACATTAGACCACTTTATCATTCATGCATTTGGTTATACAATTTTTTCAATGATACATCAGCTCCACTCTGTATAGTCATTTACACCCGCGCCTACGGAATGCATGCTATGATTTCGATAATTGCTACTTGTCCTTCATCTTTTTGTTTGCAATGGCGTAATAGGAAATGAGTATGATATGTATGCATCCCCTATTTTTTATTTCCTGTTTTATTCAATTGTAAAAACCTTTAGTTTTTTATAGTGGACTTTTGTTAGTGGGTTCCAGAAATGGAAATGTTGAGGTGGGTAGTTTAAGCATTGCTCCCTCGAATTCATTTTGGGTATAATTTATGTCCAGGGAATGATTGAAGTTTTATAAGAATATCTAGTGATTTTGTGGGAGGTAAATAGTTATTTAATATTTTGCTGGGTATAGTTTTTGTCTTATAATTACCTATTCCCAGAAATAAGTTTTAAATTATACAAAATACCAGACATGGACAGAATATGTTTCCAAAAATATCATTCTGAAATATCTTGTTCCTGAGTACGTAACATTCTTCTTCAAAACAAATGCAACAATTTTCGTTCCCTGACAATTTTAGGCAACTTATTTGCTTTGGAATTGATGGAGACCAAATATTTTCGTCTTCCATATGCAATTCACCGATTAACTTGCACTTCTCCTTCCTAATCTCCTACAATTAGTCGATCAACTTGCTCTTTTCTTCTTTATAGAGAGTTGATTAAAGAGTTGGAAGGAATTGAGGAGAGAATAAATATATTTGTGTTGTAGATATGAAATAGAAGTACCGACTACATAATCTCGGAAAACAAAATCAAATAAAAAGGTACTTAGACAAAAATAAAAATACTTTTGCTCATTTAATAGAATGAAAATTTTTAATAAGGACGGAATTGAAAAAATATATACAGATACATAAACACACTTGCCTAATTTTTATTATGAAAATTTATTCCATAAATTTAATCATGAAATTTTGTAAAATAAGTTAAAAAAATACAAAAATTCAGATTAGTCAAGTATTTTTCAACCAAACACTCAATTTATCACTAACAGAAATAAAAATAAAAGAAAAATAACGAAAGAAAACAGCACAGAACTAGTGAAATGAAAGAAAACTTTAAAGATACCATCCATTAAACGTTCTCTATAAAATCCATTGTATTAATAATACAACTCCCTCAGTCATAGTTCGGATTACACAAGATCAAGGTAAAAAATATTTACATGCATGATGCATTTACAAGTACACATTCTTTCAAGAAATAGCCTTCAACGATTACCTTCAATCCATCGCGCCCGTGAAACTTTTTTCCTGAGAAGGCAGTGTACACAAACCGCTCCTCACTGCCAAACAGTAAATTTTTGCATTAGGAAACCAGTTAGTTTGAGCTGAAAGAGAAAGAAAACGAAGAAAGAATAAAGGGAGGTAACTCACTATTGGACGGAATCATCTATGTGGACTTCACAGTTCCGCGGAATGTTGTGCTTTTCAGTATTAATTTCCATTGACATGTTTGTCAACTTCAACTCAAGAAGACTGTTAACATGATTTAATCCATCAGGAAGTACTTTCATGCGCGGACATAATCGGATCTCCAGTTGTCTCAGGAGGAAAGTGCTTTCTGCTCTATTTTCCATTCCTCTAATTACTCCAACTTTCAAACTCTCAAGACACGAAGCTGAGAAAAGCTTTCAGACGTGCAAACAATGGTTCGTCCTAGGTAGAATTCCGCAACTAAAGACAACGAGCGAAGATTTCGAGCATCTTTCAAAATTTGCAAGCGATCATCCACTAGTTTCGAATGTGATAGGGTAAGCACAACAAGCGTTGGTGGAAGGAAGAGCTGATTCAATGGAGTATTCAAACATCCCAGCAAATACAAGTCGATGAGATTAGTGTGATGTTTCAAGAACTCCAAGTGTATTTTCGAAGGTTGACCTTGTTTATCTCTTGATTTTAGCCTCAGTGATTGGAATTTGGTAGAGTTTGTATGTAAGTGTGTTTCAGATCTAGAGTTTGGAGTTGCTGCAAGGTACTTATTGACGATGAAAGGACTCTAGATAAGTCCATCTTAGGCCAAGATACCTCAACCCAGAAAGTTTTGCAATGTCTTTGGTCAACTTGGGCTTGTACACGCCTTCTAAATCAAGCACCTGCAACTGTAGAAGACAATTGTTCCAAATACACAGGTTCAGAAAGTTTCCTATGTCTTGCCCAGGCTTACTTCCTTGTCGGGTATGGAAGGACAAGAAGGAGAGAACGGTAGTAGGTTCTCAGGGAAGTGCAGTATCTGGCATAGGTGTTACTGTTACCATGAATATGTGTGCCAGATATCTTTTACTTAGGTGATCTGCTAACGACGTATTCTGGAATTTTTTGGAACTGCCTCCAAATGTGTGCTAGTGCCAACTTCAGGAATTCTAGTTTGAAGATTTGACGCAAACCATCAGGGAAACGACATGTTTTGATCTTGCCATTGGGCTTTCTCTTGGCAATTTGAACCATGTCGAGATCTATGAACTCAATCTAGGCAGGAGGCTCTCTGCCACCCACAAAGCGACCAATCTTCGTACAGGAATCTCAAAATCAGCCGGAAACAGTTCAAAATAAAATAAACATCTCCTTAGATAGGAAGTTAAGTTGGTGTTGACTGCGTCAAGTGTTTCAAACCAAGGGTTTTTATCTTCATTAAACTGCTCTAGTACCTTCCTCCACTCCTCTCTGTAGTCACATCTTTACCCGAAAGTAGTTGCCCATGTTTAGTATTTTCAGTGGTAGTCCCGCATTTGGCTGCAATTTTTCTCCCCATCCATCTCTTGTTTGGTTCTGAGTTCATTGTCACACTCAAATTTCTGTTACACGAATCCAACTATTTTCATCATCTAATAAACGTAAAGGGTGAACAAAGAACGACCTAGTACTGCTCTTTGCTCTTCAATGCGTTGCTAGTGGTAATAAGAAATCGACGTGCTGTTAACCTGTCAGGTATGACCTCCCTCAAGGTATCCTGGACATGGGGAGTTGAGTTTGGACGTCAACAACAACAATGAGATGCAGCCAAGGTTTTGAGTACGACTTGTGTTGTCCTCCCATAATTATTTTGGCAGCCTTGGCAATTTCGTTTTTAAGCAGTTCGGCTGTAGAACTTTTCACCCATATTTTGGCAGCCTTGATTTCAAAATGTTGTTTAGTATTGTCACATGCTTCGATTCATTTTCTTTGAAATATAAGTTATAATGGTTTTACTTTCTTCCGGTTGGGGGAATGTTGCCCTAAGAATCATAGTAATTTGGGAATTTTTGTTTAAAAAATAACAAATCATTCAAATGCCTCAAAACGAATAAACTTTGTTGAGTGTCACAATTCAATCTAATCGAATTTTTTTATTTATTGTTTAAGTAGGTGAGGATGTGATATTGAAATTTTATATTAATTTTTAATTAAAAATTAAATTATAATAATAATTATATTAATTTTTAATTATATAAAATGTGGTGATAATACATGATAATGAAAATTTCTACCGGGACCTAAAACTATGGCTAGAAATGGGTCGAACACAAAAACAAATCCCAGACTTGTTTTTTTTTCTTTTCTTTTTTTTCATTTTTTTTATAATTAATTTTTTAATTATCTTTAAAAAGAAACTTCTATTTCTTTATTTTAAATTAATTAGAAAAAGAAAATTAATTAAATTTTTTTTTTATTGCGTATATAAGACATGTTATAAACATATATACTCTTTATGTGGATAATTCATTCATTTCCAACTCTTAGCTTTTTTTAGTTTTCTGAGTCTTGTTTCAAATTCTCTTGTGCGCAAGAGATTAGACTCCATTTGGTTGTGATGTTGTCAATCAATACAAGTTAGATTTGTCTAATAATTCTTATTTCTTCTTTCTTGCTCTTGCTTTTGCTTTGTTTCTTGAATTCCTTTAATCATTTCTAATTTTTTTAACATATTCTGCTTAATTCTTTACTATTTAGTCTTTTGAGTCTTTCGGTTGTTTCAAATTCTATCTTGGGCAAAAAATTAAAATTCATTTGCTTTACGATGTTGAACCAGTGATTAATAAGTATAAGTTAGATTTTTATTTTCAAGTTTTCTTTAACTTAGTATATTGAGCTTCATTCTCCAATATTTAGTTTTCATTAATAATATTCTACACATCCTCATAACATAACTAAAACCACGAGAATAATATTTGAATTATTGTTCTTCTGTCTAAAAAAGATAAATATAAATATAAAAACAAATTTTAATTTCGACATTTGTAAATTATATATTTCTTCATATCACCATTAAACACTTTTGACTATCTTTTCTCTTTAGTCCAATCCATTATCTCTCCTTGGAACTCATGACTGGCTTATCAACATAATCTACCATTTTAAACTCATATATTATAGAAAATGAACTTTTCAAATATTAAAGAAAATATTATATAATATTTTGTACGCAAAATTATCAGATTATCTAAATACTTCTTTAGTTGGGTGGTGGTGTAATATTGCAGTTTTATATTAATTTTTAATTAAAAAATACATTTTGTTAATAATTGTATAAATTTTTAATTAGATGAAATGCGGTTACAATACATAACAATGAAAATTTCTAATTACTCTAACTTTTAGTTAGGTTTTGATTGAATTTACGTTGAATGCATTGAAAGAAACATAGATTTTATGATTTTGTACACTATTTTACTGCACTTATGTCATATTACGATTATACATTTAATATAACTCGTACATACCATGCAAAATCATAAAATCTGACGATTTTACTATTTAAATCTCAATTTTGACTAGATTCTAAAAGACATCTTGACAAACACTTTGTACATTTTTTGATTTTCTTTTAGGACTTTTATCAAACAATGTCTTTTGCATAGTTCTGTATCTTTTAATTTTTTCAGCTTTTTAGGGTTATTTTTTCATTTTTAGATTCTAGCATTAGTCCTGCTTATTAATCGTTGGTTTCTGCATGCTTTGTTTCACGTTCTCCTTCGGAGGCAGAGTACAGGACTCTTGCCGCTCTTACTTGTGCAATTCAATGGCAAAGATATTGATGGAAGATTTAAGCATCACTCTTCAAGACTCGACAATAATATATTGTGATAACAACTTTGTCAAATTGCTGTGAATCTCATATTTCATGTACCATGTACGTAAAAAGCACATCGAGATAGATCGTCACGTGCGAAAGAAACTCTAAATTGTATGCAAGTACTACACAGCTTGGATAATTAATTAAGAAAATCAATAAGAAAAAGAATTCGTCAATGAAATGTTAATCGGGATTTATTGAGAACTTGAGTAAAGAGTAAACCTTTTTTATTTTAAATTAGAATTTTTTTATCGAATTTGATAGAATTTGGAAATGAAAACCTTCATGTCCAATTTTAAAAGGGGGAGATCTTATTAGATTGGATCTATCTAAATTTTTCGTTTGCTAGATCCGTAATTAAAAAACTCGTGTTTTGCGTTATGCCCAATTTTTTACTCATGCAAGTCGGGAATTTCAGTATACAATTATTCTTTTGTGAAATTCTCTGTTTTAGACTTCAATTAACGTTATTTTAAACATGTTTGCATAATCATTTCATATTTCAATCCATATGTCCATAGAAAATTACATGATACACAATTGCTGCCAAAGCTGTGAAGGTCGGTCGATAAGTAGTATATAAGTAGTTTATGCTGCATAACACTAGTTTTATGTGTGAATTTAGTGGTTTGGTGTAGTTTAGTGGTTCTGCATATGTTCGACGCATTCTTATACTCATTCAAACATTTGCCCACCATCTGCATTGCATAATGCTTAGTTTTAGTTGTCAGAGGCATTTTGACAAACATTTTGTACATTTTTTGACTTTCTCTTAGAACTTTCATGGAACATTTTTTTTTCATATTTCTGCATCCTTTTACTAAATTCTAGCACTGGGTCATGTCCCATTAATTATTCCATGATTTTATACACCTTCACCATTCATTTCGCATCATTCTAAAATCATTTGCATATAGATTTGAACATTCCATTCACATTTTACACTTAGATTCTAAATAATTTTCTACATAATTTCTAATATCATTTCCAGATTTCTGCATGATTTTCTTTTGTTATTCTAGACTAGTTGTTGTTTACATATCCCCTCACTTGATATGGTTATTTTTTCATTTTCACATTCTAGCATTAGTTTTGCTGATTTTTAGTTTCGCATTTTTGTTTAGTTTTGATCATTATTCAATCTTAATTGGTATATTTGAATCATGGTCGTGGCATCAATTCAGTTTTGAATTCAGTTTTTCAGCTTAGTCCAGATTTAGAAGTTAGGTCTTCTAGTTTTTACAATTGTAGGGATTTTCGTTCTACAATTATTCTTTTGTAAAATTTTCTGTTTTAAACCTCAATTGACATTGTTTTAAACCTATTTGCATAATCATTCCATCATTCAATCCATATATGCATAGAACATCTCATGATATAAATTTTCTGCATAAGCGGTGAAAGATGTGAGGTAGTTTCTGCTACATAATACTGATTTAGTTCTCAACAAGCATTTTGACAAACACTTTCAACATTTTCTGATTTTATCTTAGGACTTTCCTCAAATAGTTTATGTGTGGATTTGATAGTTTAAAGTAGTTTAGTGATTCTGCATATATTTCATGCATTCTTATACTCATTCAAACATTTTCTCACCATCTTCATTGCATAATTCTTAGTTTTAGTTCTCAAAGGTATTTTGACAAACAACTTGTACATTTTCTGATTTTCTTTTAGGATTTTCATCAAACAGTTTTGTTTTACATAGTTCTACATTTTTTCACTAGTTTCTAGAGGCTTGATCATGTTTAATTCATAATTGCATGATATTATACCCCTTCATCATTCATTTCACATCATCCTAAAACCATTTGCACATAGATTTGAATATTCCATGCACATTTTACACTTAGATCCCGTCATAATTTTCTGCATATTCTCTAAACAAAATTAGACGTTGATACCAATGTATGATAAATTGTATACAAAGTTATTGGCAACATATACACGCCTTGGCATTTTCTTCACATGTGAGTTTTTTTTACCTTAACTACATTTGCTTCATTTTACCATCTAATGATTAATAAAAGTCACATTGATTATCAAAAGACAATTACCTCTTTGTTGGAGCTATTGCCTTTGAGATATACATTGCCATTGTTTAACTCTCATCGAGTTGCAGAATGCTTTGGTTAAGCAATCATATGAATTGAGGAGTGGATCTTATCTACCGGTTCATTTCACATCTTCAAACATCTTTAAGCCTAACACACTAAAGGTCTCTAAAGATCTTGTGTCAAAAAATTACAATTTTGTACGTAAAATTATAATTTAAATTATAATTTTGTACGTAAAATTGTAATTTTGTACACAAAATTATAATATTATATGCGCATCTCTTTAGTTAGGTGGTAGTGTGGTATTGCACCTTTGCTTTAATTTTTAATTGGAAAATAAATTTTAATAATAATTGTATTAGTTTTTAATTAGACGAGGTGACAACACATAACATGTTCAGGAATGCAAGTAGTTAAGCAATCATATGAATTAGGATTGGATCTTATCTACGGTTCATGTAAGGTCTTCAAACACCTTCTAGCCTGACACACAATAACATGTGGTCTAACCTTGTGTCACAATTTAATTTAGTTAAGTTTGAAAGATGATCAAGCATTCAAATGTCTCAATTATACGTTGTATCTTCTTGTTAAATATCCTTTATTGTTGTCCACCGAAATAAAAGACACATGTGCTGAGATGGATGTGCTTATGATATTCTGAACTTTGCAAAATGATAATTGAACTTGGTGAATGTGTTGAACTATCAGCAATTAAAGGAGAAAGAAGCAAGTTTGTGGTGTTTGATGTTAATAGGCTAGCTAACTCTCTGGTGTCTTTAGAAGCGGAAAATAAATGTCAAAAGAATGAAAATAAAAAATTATACTAAACGTTTGGGTGGAGATGTTGTGCCATGCAGCAAGCCAATGTAGTTGGCTTAATCATGGTAAGCAACTTAGTTTAGGGGTGAGTTGCTAACCCGTGTCTGGCTTTTAATGACATAATTAGGTATCACTAAACAGTTTGAGATTTCACAGGTTCGTCAAGACTTATAGTCAGCTAAATTTGTTTTGGTCAATGTGCTTCAACTTCTTAATTACTCATTTCAATTGTTGAGATCACTCAAGATTTTAACTTGGTCATTGTTGTTGGTTAGCATCAAAAAGTTTGAAGAATCCATTCGGCCTCCCCTAAACCTCAGACCAAATTATTCCTATTTCTCATACGACTTAGCTGAATAGCTGGACGAAGGGTATAAAGTTAGGTTGATGGTTCAATCTACTCCTATGTCATCCTGTCATTCTCAAATAGTAATAGCAAATGAAAGGATACAAGATGCTTTCTTTGTACAACATGGATTCTATCTGTTTTCAATTTTTGTTATATGTTGTATATTATCGTTAAATGATCTTCTATGCTTGCCTAACGAAATATGACTAATCAGATTTTAAGAGACGTGTGTTGAGATCAATGAGCTTTCGCAATCTCAAAGGGATGAACTTTGCAAAATGATAACTAAACTAGGTGAATGTGTTGAACCATCAGTTATTCAAGGAGAAAGAAGTATGTGGTGTTTTATGCTAATAGGCTTGCTAACTCTATGGTGTCTTTAGAAATGGAAAAGAAATGGTCAAAAGAACACGAAAATCGGAAATTATACTAAATGTTTGGGTGGAGATGTTGTGTTATTGAAGGATGAATTATCGTGCAATTTTTGATGGACAAAACTGCAAACGTTTCATGTGCATTTTTTTGTGGACAAAACTGCAAACCTTCATATCTAATATTTTGTGGAGAAAATTGCAAACCCTTCCTACAATTTTTGTCTGCAAAAAATTGAAAAAATCTCTTATTACACACCATTATCAAAGTCCCCCATAAACCAAGGGACATATTAAACTATAATTGTCTATTTCATTGTCTTCTTCGTCTTCTACTTCAATGATGATTTGCCTTTAATGGTCGGGCTTGAGCATGTTGATTCTTTTTTTTTCGACACTATGTTGCAATGTCATACATTTCCTTCCTATATGATATATCAATAATTTCATTGAACTTGCAATTGATGTCTTTGGCAATATGATTGTACTAAAGAGAAAGAAGAATCTATTTATTTTTTTGGATACGCATCAAAAAGTAGTGCCCCGAGATCATGAAGTGCAAAAGACAACAAAGTCTATAAAAAGTTGTGCACTTACAAAGGAGATGGAGTTCTTCATAGAAGGAATTGTCATTATTTATTGGAGCACTGAAGTAGAATTTGACCAAAGCCTTTTGATTTGGCATATTGCTACTTTATATATGCATATGTGAACTGCTGATCTAAATATTAAAGAAAATACTATATAATATTTTATACGCAAAATTATAATTTTGTACGCAAAATTATATATTTATCTTGGTACTTTTTTAAATGGATGAGGTCGTGATATTGAAGTTTTATATTAATTTTTAATTAAAAATTAAATTTTAATAATAATTAAAATAATTTTTAATTATATGAAATGTCGTGACAATATATAATAATGAAAATTTCTACTCGCACTTAAAATTACTAGTAAAAATGGTCCAATCACAAAAACAAAATCTAACCTCTTGCCTTTTTTTTTCTTTTTTCTTTTTTTCTTTTCATTTTTTATAATTAATTTTTTAATTTTCTTCAGAAAGAAATTTCTATTTTTTAATTTAAATTAGAAGAAGAATTTTTTTTTTC
>Ga0214545_1006582_pt1 | contig 20114 bp, 9 predicted proteins | sample CNSS4metaG_FD_160064 | JGI IMG/M metagenome (GOLD analysis project Ga0214545, IMG submission 160064) | Root nodule microbial communities from cowpea collected in UCLA plant growth center, Los Angeles, California, USA - CNSS4 | ecosystem: Host-associated > Plants > Roots > Nodule | place: USA...
AATTAAAAAAAAAAAACATAGAAAAGTAGAAGGATTTGAAAGGTAAACAAAAACATCACTCAAGGAGAAACTAATTAATATATAAAATACAACATTATAGCTTTTTTTTTTTTTCATATTGAGAGAGATTATAACCGTTGACAAACGAAATCTCATGTGTGTTTGTTTTTGGGATAATTAATGGGAAAGGGAGGAATATAGTTACAAATACACATGTCAAAGTGAGTGAGTCCAACCCGATAAACCAAAAATTTTACAACTTGACTTAACCCATCATGGGTTGGTAGGTTAAGTGGGTTGACTCATCAACTCACATAAAAAAAATATTTATTTATTTTTAAGTATTTAAATATTTGAATATTTTTTTAAGCAATCCATAAGATGACAATCATAGTAAATTAAAAAACTAATGGTTTCATCATACTCACCGTTAATATATGATGAATTGTTTCTAAGAAAGTGTCAATATAGTCCAAGAAAACATGACTTACACAATTTTTGCCATGTTATTTAACAAAATATAAATGAAAAAAATTACACATTAGGTCATGCTAATTTAGAAAAAAATGTTTATAAGACGGTTGTTTGAGTAATTTATTATAAAGATAATAATTAAATATTAAAGGATCAATGTATATAACTTGACAATCAAATTAATTAAAGAATCAAACTATTCAAATATTATTGAGCAATATTCTAGCATTTAAATACATGAAATTGTGAACCTATATAATTAGGAATAGTATATAATTATAAAAAAAATGTTGGTGGGTTAAGTAGATTAACTCACCTTCAACTCGGCTCAAACCCATTTAACCTGTGGGTTAAGTGAGCCGGGTTGAGTTCAACCCACTTTTGAAAAAACTTAATTTTTTTCAACCTAATCCGACCCGAATCCGTGAAAAACCGAGTTGGCTTACGTGTTGAAATTCTTGTTGACATCTCTAATCATAAATTTTCATCATGTTTGCACCTTTTGTTTTTAATTCATTATACTTTTCTTTTGGTTAAAGATAACCATATACTTTTATATTTTCTTTTCTTACATTACTACACAGAGGAAAAAAGTTTTAGATCTTTATTCTTTTCTTTTCTTTCGTAATTTTTACTAAAACATTTAAAAATAATATATTTTACAATTTTTTTTCTTTTTTCCATTATTATGCAATGCTTTCTAGTAAAGTTTTGTAGCATCCCATTTTAATAGCTTAATACTAATAAAATAAAACACTTCATCATAATATTCAAAACAGGTAATTTAGTGTATAAAGTATATACAGTCTTACAAAAGGTAACACTATAAAAAAATAGCATTTATACACTCAAACTAAATCAACAAGCTTTATACAAAAATTAACCACTACTAAAGCTCATTGAGACCTTCCACTCTAAGTGATGGTTCCTCATCTTCTAAGGGGTGCCTCTCAACCTGCAATTTCATTTGCTCCCACCAAATAGGTGATAATCACAAAAGAAAGAGATGAACAACGCAATAAAACACAAAGCACACAAAAGGATAAGCTAGTGTACAGAAAAAGTTATTCTAAAATACTAAATCTTATCAATTTCACACCAACATAGATAAAATAGATATGTATATGCACACAAATTAGTTGACATTAAACTCAATCATCTAGATACATGTCATTGACATATAATTCACTAGAGGTGTACACATATGATGATTCCTAGACTCTATAGAGTGTAGCCTCAAGAGTTTAGCACCCAACTACACATAAGGTTAATCCCTTTAACATGTAGAACCCAAATAAATCCAAAGGTTAGGATCTCCTACCACTACAAAGAAAAAAAAAATATTTTGTAGGGGTTATTTTGCGGAGGTTATAAAAACCCTCACAAATAAACATGATTTAGGATGATTCAAAGGAGTTCTTTAAAAGCTAATAATAGTGGGAATTTTGTGTTTTTTTAAAAGGTTTATGACCTCCATAAATTAGAATACATTTTTCCTTATTTCATTCACTCATTTCCTCCCAAAATTTTACGATTTCTAAAACATTTTCCCCCTAGAAAACCTAAAACATTTTTTCCCTAGAAAACCTAAGTGCGAGTTCTCTCATACCTAATTGTGATTCTAGCTCTTATTTCACTTGTCACTCTATCAAATTAGAAAATCTAAGCGGAGTTCCCTCATTCATTTTGTCATTTTGTCTGTCCACCCGTCACACCCTTCATCACACTCACTACATCATGCCTGATCAATAACTTTCTTTGTAGTGAGTCACTTGATTTTTCTTATATTAAATATCTCATTCTTTATTTTTATATTTTTACTTTTTTTCTCAAATAATAATTCTCAAATCTAGTCAATCTAAATTTGAGTTTGAATTTTGAAATTGTTGTAGAGCTCGTTATAATTCATACAATTATAATATTTTCGTTCGACTTCAAAAGTTTTATCCATTTTAATTTAAAGACTCTTATTGTACTTTAAAATTCATAATTTGTAAAATTATTTAACAATAATAGTAGTTTAATATAAGTTTTTATTTATATTTATAAATTTTGCTAAATACAAGCATACTTATAATAGATCCTAAACTCGCTAATTCATGATCACACTTTATGGACGGAAACCGTCCACTCCTTAATATCTATGGAATATATATATATATATATATATATATATATATATATATATATATATATATATATATATATATTATTTCTCTTAATTTTATTTTTTTGATTTCTCCAATTAAAAGAGTACGCTAAAAAAATAATTGTAAACAAAAAAATAGAAAATTAAGTTTGGGAATAATATGAGAGAAAATTACTTTTTTGGAGTGCAGAAAAGATACTTTTGTGATTCAGGTTCATCTTTGTATTGAAGTAACGTAGATGAGAAAAAAACAAAAACAGATTAGATATTTCAAATCCAAGACATGACAATTAACTTCTTACCGAACTAGTATAGTACCCATCTCGTTTCTGAAAACGTATTCAACAATTAGTTTTGTTAAGATTGCCGAGACCCTTTCCTCTTGTTCTTATTAAACAGATTGCAAACGATCGATGCATCAAGAAAGGGAAAATAGAGAGAAACAATTCATGAGTGCATTTTGGTCTGTGCAAGTCCTTCTTCTTTTCTTGTGAGCTAGAAAATGAATTGTACTTTTTTCTTTTTTCTGTGTAAGAGTGAAGTGTGTAGTAGAAAGTGCAAGGCCACCTTCTGTGTTCTGTCCCTGTCAATGTGGCAAACCATTTTTGTTTCTATCCATGTTCTGGTGGACACTGTTTTCGTCCTATGCTTTTGCTTTTTCTTTTTTCTTTTTTTATAATTTGCAAAATGTTTCTTCTTATCTTTGTTAGGCAAAGAAAATAGCATTAATTATTCTAAACCTTCTCCATCTAACTTCGGATTAACCTATAATGGTGATTAGTGTTGCCCCACAGATAGTTAACTCACATAAAGACACCGGAAAGAATCATTTAATGATAATATTATCTAACGTAATGGAAACACAATCACTGTTACTATTATATGTTGCTGCAGATAATGCTGTCATCTCTTCATCGGTCTCTATTCAAAACAGTGTGGAGCATATGGTGCATGGTGGATAATATTTTTCTCCATTCTCATTATCAAACTCGAGTCTTTATTAGTGTCTCGTGGGTCTAAATTCGTGTTCCCATTCAGAAAAAAAATAAAAACAGTGTTTTTCAAAACCGTGTTTTTGATGACTTTTCACTCGCAAGACCAACCTATACAGTAGTTTATTACGGCACAGTTTGTGTAGTTGCAAACTACGTTGACTACATCTATAGTCAAATGATTAAGAACAATGGTAAAATGTTACCATATGATTTATTTTTATTATCACGTTGGTGTTGGGTTTAGATCTTATTTAGATGGGTGTTGTTGAATAATTTGAAATATTATTTGTTTAATTAAACTTGCATAATTTAACTTAAAAGTAAGAATAAGAATGTCTTGTTAAGATTTCCACATTCAAATCCCAATTATCAATGCATTAATTAATGTGATTAGTAAGGATAATTAATTCCATTGTCAACGATCCACTTTGGTCTCTTCAAACCTTCAATTAATGAAACTTAATTTTAGTTATATGTTGCTCCTATATATGGTCTTACTATGCCTCCTATTTAGAAAGCATAAATTAGACTTGACTATGCAATTTACCACTTCAATTCTAAGTATATCAGATTATATATATTGACCACGGAATTAATTAAACATTATTTGGATGTTGTTGGGAAGTGGATGGATCCTCTTAATTAATTTATTACTGAAGTTAAATATTTCTATTTGTAACTCTTAATTACTAAAACTATATATGTCAGAACCCAAAACATAATTCATTTATTGAATTAAATTTTTTACACGTAACTTCTATAACAAAAATCATGTTTAAATACGTTTTCGTATCTTATTTATGATAAAATTAGTTGTTGATTAAGAAATACTTAAGTTTGTTAATACAAGTATTAAAAAACTGATTTGATCAATTTTTCTTATCTTATTACTGTTTTTTTTTTTTTTTTTTTTGCACTAAATATAATTTTGTTAGCCAAAAACTGTCTCATATTTTTAAAAATTCAAAAACAAAATCGATTAAAAGACGAATGAGATTCAAAAGTCGTATTTTTCGTTAATAACCGATCAATAATATATAAGAGTCAAATTTAAACTATCTATTGAATAGTTAGTTTAGTTTAAGGGAACTCGTAGAAATCATGACAATACACAATTCTTTAGTCTTAAGCCGATTCAGTGTAAAAACTGTGTCAGATGTTTTAAAAATGTATAGAAATTATGAAGGCACAAAAATATAGATTAATTTTGATATTACAAAGGTATTACATAAATTAATTTTAAATTTTATTATACGTGTATTTAGTTTTAATTAATAAATATAATTGTGTACAAAGGTAAATGTAAATGAAAACTTTTGATATTACATAACACAGAAAAGTCTAATCACTGAAAATCGTTTTACATGAATTTCGTATACAACATGACCTGACTTTTATTTTGACTTTATCGTGTTATTATCTCTGTTCAACAAACGCTTTCAATTTATGTTATTTTATTCATTATTATTGTAAAAAAAATATTTCGCTATGTAATAAACATAATTTTAGATATAACTTTTTAACATGATTGTAATAAAAGTTGAAACTTTGTTATGGTGTAATTTATAATTGATTGACAGAAAAAAAATAATATAAATATTTTTCAACAATGGTTTTATATATTAGGTGAGTGATGTTAGATGATTAATAATTAATAATTAATAATTTAATGTAAAGAAATAAACACACCAACCACAGCTAGTCGGTGCCGCAACTGGAGTTGGTCTGTGTCAAGAAATTTGGTAAAGTGTCACTAAAAAGAAAGAAGTCAAGTGTAAAAAATGTGTATGTGGTTCAATTTAAAAAACTGAAAAGAAAAATCATGTGCAATTTAAAACTTCATTGATTATGATTTCAAATTTTGAAAATTAGTATTTAATTACGAATTTATATGTGTTGCATTTTATTTATAATATTAAACTTAACTGTAAACTTTAAATAGAATTATTTGAAATTTTATCATATTATTGTTATAAATACCACCCTAATTTTCTATTCACACCTTATAGTACAGTTATCTAATAATGAAAATTTATCGTATTCCTTCTATATATTTAACATAGTTTTTTCTCCAACGAATATAATTGGTATAAAAATATTTTGAAATATATTTTTAAGGAGTTATTTTTACAAAAGCAACTAATTACATCCCTAACGAACACATCTCTAAATTCTGAAATTGTTATCTCCAGTACCTAAAGTTCATTCCAATAATTGAATATTTCTTGTAAATTATAGGAAAAGCTTTTAAGAATGACACGTCGTTTTTTTTAATATTACGTGATAACATTATACTATACTCTAACAAATAGTATCTAAAATATTTCCTTGAAGTGTGACTAAAAATATAAATAATTGTCCAGTCTAATTCAGTTAGTTGTGTGGATAGTTTATTAATTACATGTTTAATCTCTACAAATAAAAATAATAATAATTAATTATTACTATTAGATGCGAAATGCATCAATAAAAAATAAATAAATCGGAATCCCAATTTATTAAAATCGATCAACTTCGTATTAATGAAAATTTATTCATTTCCGTTAGAAACCCAAACTTGTTGGCGTCTTTATTCCTATTAACATTTATAAAATTCAAGTGAAGAAGACTTAAAGAAATAAATCCAATTTAATAATGAAGTTATTAGGTAGTAATACAAATAAAAAAATTATGTTAGTTAACATGATAAAATATATTTATATAATATCTAAAGAGTAACCTATTATAAAGAAAAGTAAATCAAAATTATCCCGCCCTCATTCAAATATGTTATCTCTCTCATTCAATATATTGTCTGGGTAGTGAAATTTCCAAATAACAGAGAATTATCTCTCTTATTCAACCACAAATTGTATTTTGAGTAAGGAATTTTAACATATGAATAATCATAATGATTGCGTATTTAATGAGCGATAAACAAAAAAAAGCGTATTTATATAAATTAGAAGGATATAATATATGAGTAGATATTAAAGCATTTTTTTCTACATAATTTTTTTTTTCAAAAACTAAAAATAAATAAAAATTAGTAATATAAATAAGAGTAGATTGGATTTGGTATACATGGAGAGTAAGAGAGGCATTAAATTTTCTGAACAGATGACTGTTACCAAATAAAAAAAGGAAAATGATATGTTAACAAAGTTTTTCTTACAAATTTTTTAACAAACTACTAATTTGGGTAAAAAAGTATTATTTTATTACTTTATTTTAGTTAAAAAAATAATAATATATTTTAATTCTATTTAAGGAAAGTTTGTCAAAATATTTTTGTCAAAAGATATTTTTCATAAAAAAAACGATGACAGTTGGATACTACTATAATCAACGCATAAATATCATAAAATTAGTTATATTACCTACACACAAAGCTATGAGCATTTCAATGGTAAAATAAATAAAACTTTCTTTATTTATAGAGTAAAATGATTTGTAATAGACGTTATAAGGGGATAGAAGGCCATTTTGTCAAAGAAAATTGTCATATATAAAAATGTTTATACTTATTTTTAGCAAAGTAAAGATTCGCAAGGGATGTGTTGAATGCTACCTAAAGTATGTGCAGTCGAATGAAGTAAATGTTGTACATTTTATATTGATAAACATTTTGTATTTCAATGGAAAAAAAGAATATACTAATTAAGGAAGAAGGAGAAGTATTATGATGTTCACCCAGAGGTAAACCAAACCTAAAAAAGATTACATATGTGCCCAAAAGAACAGACCCATGTGAGGTAATAAGAAATGCAAGAAAAACGAGGTGCGCAACGTGAAAAACAAGGCCTATGAAAAACTCGGTAGTCTGGTCTTAAAAAACCACACCCTTGCTCGGTCCTTTCAAATAAATTCTTATATAGTATTTATTTATTTATCAGCCTCCAAATCAACCAACGAAGCAACAAACACCGTGAGTCAAATAGAGAAACAACGTTAGACTTCAAACCCCACGGTTTCTTTCGTTTCTACGTCACAGTGTCGAATAATTCACACGCATCACTCCTTCGCCACCATTCTTTTTTATGTGGTTATTTTGATTCCTTCCCCTTCACGTCCATTGGCTCCTCCAAACAAACACTTATCCCTTTTCGTCTTACACCGCCATTGCCCACATCACGCCACGGCGTCGTTTTGCACCAAACCCTCCTCCTCCTCCACCATTCCCGTCTCTATCCACACACCCTTATCGCCTCAAATCTTTTTTGTCCTTCTCCCCCTCTGATTTTTCGCCAAATTTCTCATCTTTTTGTTTCCTCTGCTTGATTTTTCTTCGCCACAAATATTCTTCTGCAGCTCCTTCTCCCAAACCCCCCTTTAACTCTTGCGAGGAGCTGAACAGAATTTGGGGGTTCTTTCAACTTGTTATTATTATATCATTCCCTCCTTTTTTTTTATTTTTTTTTTCTCTTTCTTTCTCCTTGGTATGCCTCTGCCACAATCTTTGTGCGATATGTCGGAGAACCCTGCAACATTGGGGTTCTGTACACTTGTGGGAATGTTTTTTAGTCCTCTGTGGGTAGCATTTTTCGTTGGGGTCATTGTTGGATGGCTTTGGAAACCCAAATGGGCGAGGTTGGGTAAGGAAAAATTAACAACTTCTCTTGCCAAATCCTTAGATTTTGCCTCACCCTCCTCGGATTCTACTCCTTCCAAGTCTGTAGCTTCTCCCATTAGGAGTTCTTCTTCGTCTCCCTGCCTTAATTCCATTAAGATGCAACGACCAAACCAAGAATCTTTGGCCCTGAGGAAAGGAACGGATAAAAGAACTTCTTCTTCATCCTCTCCCGTGAAATTTTCAAGTTTCGTTAGGTATTTTTGGATTTATACATTATTCTTATGTTATTCTGATAACATAAACAGTTGTTGCACAAATACAGGGTCTTAATTAATTCATCCACTTTTTGTTGTTCTTATAATGAAATTGGGGAAAAAGATGGACACAAGAAATTTGGACATGTTGCTATGAATTTGTAACATGTTCTTGCAGACTGTTTTGTTGTGATTGACAAATTAAAATGTGGTGTTAGCATGCCGTTTTATTTATCACTTTGCTTTACCGTGCAGTTCACCCGAAACTACTGAAGAAACTCCTGATGCCGTGACAATAAAGGATTTACATCATCTGTGGTTGCTTGTGGAGGAGAAAGATGGAGGTCTCGCTTGGAATCAGATGATGGATCGTTCTACCCCTACTATGAGTTATAAAGCATGGCGAAGAGAACCAAAGGTATGCTATTTCCTTGGTAAAATCTTTTGGTCGTATTTGAATTACCTACTCTACTTGGTAGTTTTTAATATTGTTTTGTTTGCTTGTTAGGATGGTCCTCCTCAATACAGAAGCAGCACTATTTTTGAAGATGCTACCCCTGAGATGGTAAGGGACTTGTTTTGGGATGATGAATTCAGACCTAGATGGGACGACATGCTTGCAAGCTCCTCAACTATTGAAGAGTGTCCCACTACTGGTACCATGAAAGTACAGTGGATACGGAAGGTGCATAACAAGTTTCTCCTGATTTAAGTGTATTTAATTGTTCTCTTAGCTCAGTGTGCTAATGTGTGCTAATTATCTGTGAAACAGTTTCCCTTTTTCTGTAAGGACAGAGAATACATAATTGGTCGGCGAATATGGGAATCTGGAAGACATTACTATTGTGTGACTAAGGTATGAGAATAAAGCTCACCCTTTGTTCTGGAATATTTGAATATGTTGATCGATGGTGGATATTTTCCACTGTTTTTACAGTATTATGCTTAACTTCGTTTTGTTTTGTTTTTTGTTCTTTCAGGGTATAGATTGCCCTTCAATCCCTAGAAGAGACAAACCTAGACGTGTTGATGTGTACTACTCTAGTTGGTGCATTAGAGCAGGTGAAATTTGATACCCTTGTAATTGAATTACCCATGTAACTTGTACTTGTTCTTGTCTAACCCACCATTTAAAGTAGCTGTTTCGTCACTGCTAGAATTGTTGGGACTGATATGGTATTCTTTTAACAGTGGAATCAAAGAGAGGTACCGGTCAGTTAACTGCCTGTGAAGTCTTACTCTTCCATCATGAAGAAATGGGTATTCCATGGGAAATTGCAAAGCTTGGAGTAAGGAAAGGCATGTGGGGAACTGTTCAGAAGATTGAACCTGGTTTGAGAGCCTATCAAGAAACAAGAGCTTCTGGTGCTGCACTTTCTCATTCAGCCTTTATGGCTCAAGTCAACACAAAAATAAGTCCTGAAGACTTGCAAACAATTGGAGCCAATGATAATTCAGAAGAGGATCCAAGTGTTGCTTCTCCTGAGAAACCACAGGGCGTGAACATTCCCAAGATGCTAGTTATTGGTGGTGCTGTAGCTCTTGCTTGTAGTCTGGATAGGGGTCTAGTGACCAAGTATCTTTTATTTGGTGTTGCTAGAAGATTTGCTAATATAGGTAAAAGATAGTTAAAAATGGAGAAGGAAAGAATGCCTTAAATGGCATTCTTTTGGACGATGACTCTTGTATTATTGCTCAAAAAAATTAGAATTTAGAGGGCTCTTTTGTGGAGCAATTAAGTCATAGTTCCAAAATAATATCAAAGGAACAAGACAATCCCGAGGTGATGGAGGGAGTGGGTGGCGATTTTTTTTTTTCTTGGACTATGAGTAGTTCTCGTTGATCAAGATTCAGGACTGTGTAAGTTTGTGTAAACCCAGTACCAGTTAAAAAGGAAATAAAAAGAAAATAAAATAAGCTAGGGATGCTTTGGTCACGTATTAATTTATGCTCCATGTTTTCCTTTTCATTATATTTTAACTAGTGACATGTCAACGCTTCCTCTGTTTCAAACTTGCCAAAACCCAGTGAAGATGGAATTGATATGAAACAATAATGAAGTTGTTAGAAGGAAATCACATTATAACAAATATATCTACCATTCATTCTGCACAAGGTACAAACAGTTCCATCCCAAGCAAATTCAATTCATCACCAAGGTTTCGAAACAATCTAAACCATCAAACTGTGGTGCCAATTTCGGTGTTTGAAGGCTCTTTGCTCGTTCTTTCACTTCTGCTAGCATCTTTTGACTGGATAATGACCCTTGTTTGATTTCCTACAGACAAGAAATCTTGAACTTTAGCTATACAAAACATTGCATAGCCTTTCTTACCTTGACATACCCTTATGTTCTTCCTAAATAAAACAATAGATGCAACTTTTCTTACCTTGACGTCGTTTCTGCCTATGAAATAAAATCCAGCAGCAGCAGCAATAGCTGGCACAGTTGCAAAAATACTTCCCATGGCCATTATTCCCCTTGAAAGATTAATTTTTGAAATTGGAATGAACAACTAGTCTTTCAGCAAAATATAAGGCAGGGGTGGACCTAAAGAGAAAGAGAAGATCCCTTGGTGATGAAGAGAAGCAAACACTGATCTATAAAGATTGGAAAAGGATAAAGAGACAGTTAAGTAAGGTTTGCACTATCTTTAACTTTGTGAAAAGTAAACTTCAAATGGCGGGATCATGGGAATATTTAACACATGAAGATTTCCCTTATTCTATGTTTCTGCTGTAAAACACCTTTATTTTTTCCCCAGTCGTTAAGAAATTACATTATCCCTTGTTGTTTCATCAGAGTTTGTCACCTATTCCTCAAAGTAAATCCATGGCCTTGTATCCTAAAATTGACCACATCTGTAAAAAAGGGTTTTAAAGTTTTGAAATTTAATTGAAATTGTGAACTTTCTAGAAATAATTTTGTGGTACCTAATAGGAAAATACATGTATTTTTAATTAAGACTTACTTTAAAGGAACAGAATGAGTGTGTGGATAGGATCTAATAGTCCTGTTTAAGTCTGTCAAACTTGTAAGTTAAGAGTTTTGTCTTTTAAAAGAAATATCAGTAAGAGATAAGAGTACATATAAATTGTTATTAACCTTAATTTCTATTCATGGTGAAGCTTTTCTTAAGATGAAACACCTGCATATTGTTGATTCATTGTTTACTTTAGGCGACTCACTACGTGAAGTCCGAATTTCAAGTCCTATTTCAACAAGCATATATACGTGCAAGATAATTTGTAAGCTAAAAATAGATTGTATGATTACACAATAATACAAGAAAGTTCTATTTAACCCATTACATAAAACAGTGTAAAGAAGTTAGGTGATTCAAACACGCTATTCTGATAAGGGAAAAAGTAATTTCAATTTTATCAATCTCTGCAGAAATTGTGTAAGGTCCGTAGCAAACACAAGTTACTCATCATTGCACCAACCATGCCAAAAATAAAAACATGTACATTTGATTAAAGGATTACTGGGGTCATTTCATGAAACTCTTGTTGAAAGAATGGCACGTCATTGTTGTATGAGAACCGCACATGTCATTTAGCTCATACTTCTTTCTATCGTACACCGCCCCTTCAGTTCTTCCCGTTCCATTTTTTTTTTCTGTTTTCTTGCAGAAAACATGTTTTTCCTTCCTTTGTTGACTCTGATGAAGGACAGTAAAAGATATATCAACCTTTGATATCGTGGTCGGTTTTCAGTTTCTTGAAGGAGAGCGGAGTAGAGACCATCAAATCCAAACAGCTATGGTCGGCAATGGGAAAACTAGAAGGACACTATTTTGGTAGCAATGAGCACTACCTACTGAAAGAAAATCTGCACCTGCTTCACATTTTTGCTATCCCTTTACCTAAATAAGTAATCACCGACCAAAATACCTTTTTGCTATCCCTTTACCTAAATGAATTGTGTGGTGGAGGAAATTGGCAGAAAAAAAATATATATACATGATACTGTCTCATTGCCTTTAATGGAAGCAGTTTGCTGTGGGAGTACGATTCAATCACTGTAATTTAAAATATATAAAATATATATATTTTTTTTTATTCTTAGCAGTTTTTTTATATATCCAGTTTTTTTACGCGATGATTGACGAAGATTGCTGGTAAAAAAGTAGAACTGCAATTATGGCCATGAGCAATTTTTAAGTTACGGATAAACATAGTTCCATTTCTGGTATACAAACAAGTTTTCTCAACCGTTGATTAAACTATACGGTAAAAAATTAATTGAATTGAATTGAATTGTCTCGTTTTTTTTTTATACAACGTCATTATTACAAAACAAATTGAGATGGTTGGAGACGAAGGAATCCGTCTAACAGGGGACTATGGATTCAAAGCAGTGTAACCCGTCGAACTCTGGAGCAAACCTGGGCTTCAAACGGGTCGGGTTTTGCTTGGATCCACCGGTTGATGATTGATTCGGATCTTTTTTTGCGGTTTTAGACTCTGCGGAGGAAGAAGTGCCGTCGGAGTTGGGTTTGGAATCGGCTCCTTTCACCGGGCCCAGGCCCAACGAGAACCTCCAGTTCTGGCCCTGTGTGATCTCGAAGTGGCTGAACATAGACATAAACATGTTGTTGTTGTTGTTGTTGTGTTCTGGGGATTTTGAAAACAGTGGTGTCGGTTATTTTGCTTAGGTTGTTGTGTCTGTGACGATGGAAGGATGATATATGAGTATTTATATGGAATTAGACGAATAGGTGCAAAGGAAGAGTCGTAGGAAATTTGATTTGGATTTTTCAGGAAGTTTCTGTATGTATGCGGTGTCTTGGTGGACGCTGCTAGAAGTTTCGCTGCATTGACACGTAGTTGAATGATTTACGCGATCAATCTTCGCCTTGGTTGACTCGTATTATGGACAACCAACTTTGATTCAACTTAATTTTCTTGTTCATTCTTCACCATACACGCTTGACCAAAATTGAAAAGTTAGTATAATAATAGAACAATCGTTGCATTTTGATTAGTGATAATGTGAAAAATAATTATATAATGGTAAGGTTTGGTATTTTCACCTGCAATTTACTTCAATTGTTTTGGTTATTTGATTGATTAGAAGATAACATTCAATCTAACTAACCCAACTCAAATACCTTAGGTTGAGTTTCTTTTGTTTAATTGTCTTCAAACCAACTTAATCGAGTTTAATTTGAGTGAGTTATTTTTAATTGTCTTTGAACAGCTGAGCCCAAGTCAATCTAGTCAATCTTCCTTTAGATGATTAGGTAATAGATGACATATGTGTAACTCACGCAACCAAAATTATTAAACAATGATAACAATATAGTTGTTACACAATTTATTTCACTATTTTATTAATTAGATGTATATATGATCCATATTATCTATGACTTTTCGATGATGATATTGATGATTCATTTGTCAGAAACATCACTATTAATATATATTTATATGTGTATCACAATGTGCGTAAAGTTCCATTTAATAAATATACTTAATTCAATTAACATCACATAGAATAATATAAAAGGATTTTTTTTTTGTTCTTTTGACCGATATTTATTTCTTTTTTCTAAAATTGGGTCATATCGTCAGTGGAGGACGACATTAAAGGTAAAGTCGTTCTCACCAAAACTGGTTTCCCCCTCCCCTTTTTTTTTTTTTTGAAAAATGAAGTCGTTAGGCAGGAGGCCGATTTCTGCACATATGACAATGACACTGAAGTCGTCCGACAGGAGATCGGTTTCAGTTTTTGATTTTTTTTTTCGTTGCAGTTTTATTTTATCTTTTAAAAATTTTCAGTTTTCAGTTTTTTTAACCATTTAGATTTGATAAATTTTTTGTACACAATTTTGTTAAGAGTAGTTAATATATTTAATTTGTTGAGAATTAATTCTTTTATTGGTATAATAAATTAATTTTAAAAAATACATTACATAATAGAAATAACATAATAAAAATTCGCAGTCTAAAAATACATAATAAAAATTACATAATAAAAATAATATAATAAAAGTTACATAATAAAAATAACTAGAAAATTGGATAAAGTAATAAATTATTGATGATAGGGACAATTTCCCCTATGATGTCCTTCATTTCTACAATATGAATATTTGTTTCGTCTGTTTGGATTTGGTTCATCCATCTCATTATGGATTCCATTAGTTGGTGGTCTTCCCCTTACCCTACGACGCATGTTTGGGTCTGGAATGAAATTTGGTCTGGTGTATATGGACCAATATTCTTTATTCCTAACCGGATGAAACTGTATTTCATATGCTTTGCTGATGTTGTAGAGGCTATAAACTGGATGGATGTATGAGGTTAGGTCTATATGCGAGAAAGAGCAAACAATTATTATGTGATGACAAGGCAGTCGAAGAGCTTGAAAATGGCCACAATCACACCACCAATCATTTAATTTAACTGTAAAAGACATTGGTAGGCGATGATCATGTGGAGAAAACATCTCTTGAACTTGAAATTCATTATTTTCTCTTGAGTATCGACGCACTTGACACATTCCCGCTTGTTGATTTTTTCTAATAATAGTATTAATTTCCTCGGGATACTGGTGGCTTGCTCGTAACATGGAGTTTGCCTTAACCCCTCTCTCAACAAACCATGTTGCGGTCCTTTCAAATGTTGTCTTAATTAGAGCACAAATTGGTAATGAACGAACTCTTTTTAAAACAGAATTCATACATTTTGCCATGTTTGTTGTCATGTGTCCGAATCTACTACCCCCATTGTAGGCCTAAGTCCATTTTTGTAGTGGTATCCTATTGATCCAAGATGCCACTTCAGGTGAATGTGATCTCAAAGCCGCCAATTTAGCATCCAATATGGGTTGTTTCACCTCGTAAGTTGTAAAAATGCAATTATATTAGTTAGTTTAATTATTGAATATGGTGAATGAAAGAAAAATTTTATTACCCATATTCTTTAACCGGTTTTTCAATTCGTGATTCTTGAATTTTTTGTTGAAATTTGAAGCAATTTGACGTATGCAGTATAATGATTGCAATCCATCTGCTTTCCATTGTACTTCTTCAGATTGTAGGGCTGCCAATATGCCTTTCCCCCTGTCTGTTATCAAGCAGAGATTTGATTGTGGTGTAACGTGCTCCCTTAAGAGTTGAAAAACCCATATTAAGGCCTCCTTTGTTTCTCTTTCCACTATCACGAAGGCCAAAGGGAATATATTACGTGACCCATCTTGAGCTAGTGTTGTTAGCAATGTCCATTGATATCTTCCTGTGAGAAATGTGCCATCTACTTGGACAATTGGCTTGCAATAATTAAACCCTTGGATGCATGGTCCAAAAGACCAAAATACGCGTTCCATAATATAGCAAGAAGGGTCAGGTTGGCCACTAACAAGTACAGAAGGTCCAGTGCATTGAATTATTATGTTGGGATTACTTTCTTGTACAGCTTGATACCACCAGGGAAGTTCATTGTAAGACTCTTCCCAATCTCCAAACTCCTTAGCAAGCGCTTTTTGCTTACCATTCCAAGCTTTGTCATATGAAACTGAATATCCGAAACGATTTTTAATTTCAGCTACCAAACTTTTGATAGGTATGGAAGGATTTTCCTTTACAAAGTTCATCACAATAGAACCAATTTGGTTGGAATCAAGATTGACATGATTTGCAGGTTGCATGATTGACAAACAAGTGTGTGATCTGTCAATCTTTCTAATCTCCCAATTCAGACTCCACTTGCTATAAGCATCCCGTAAACGCCACGAGCAGCCCTTTTTGTAGTCGACACATCGACATATGAATTTTTTCAGATTTGCTCTCAACAACCACAAATCTATAACCATTGTCGATGTGGTATTGCTTGATATATGACACTGTGGACTCTTTTGTGTCAAAAGACATCCCAATACATAGTGAATTTTCACTCACTAGATTTGAAGCTTCAACTGAGGTATGACTTTATGAGCCACTATGATCTGTTGTATGGATTGTATATTAGTTGGTAACCAACTCATCTTCACTGAAATCAGACAAAATATCTAGATATTGACTCAATTGATCGGCCATTTCTGTGCAAATTTGGGGAAGAGTGAAAATTTCGTGAAGAGAAGGATAATAATAAGGTAAGAAAAAATATATGAGTTGAGAGCAGTATAAATAAATCGAGAATCTTAAATCGTGTCCAGACCATTGCAACACATTTATTATCCATTTTTAATTTTAATGCACAGAAGTCACTATTAATGGCAATGATTTTTTAATAAATAACCTCATTTTAATGCACAGAAGCCACCATTAATGACAACGACTTCATTAAAGGACCACGCGACTTCAATAAAATACCCACGACTTCAATTAATAAGCCAACGACTTCAATAAATAAGCCAACGACTTCATTAAATTTAATTAAACTGAAACCGTCAAGCGGCCTAGCGACATTAATTGAATCTCGTCCGCAGTAATGACGACTTCACTTTGGTTGTCGTCCGTAGTTATGACGACTTCGCTTTCCCGAGTCGCTGACACCATCATGCGTGCATCTGCGCGCATTTATTTTATCTTTGACTGTGATGTCTTGCGCTACACCACTAGCCATGAATTCAGGGGAAATAGTGGAATTTAGAAATTCCTCATGCTCCCTATGTCATGCACAGTTCAAATTTTGCATGCAATGGTGTAAATTAATGGCAGATTTTAAAGCTTTTTCTGAATGCACGAAAAAAGACAATAACAGTGCCAACCCATCAAACACCTCATTCCAACACGTCCCTTCCTCATATGGTTTCTTCCCGCATCAGTCAAGTTATGGTGTTGGTCCATCACATATGTTTGACACCACAACCATGACACCACCATCTGCCTATTATCCAAGATCTTCATCATCAATGTCATTCTATCCTCCGCCAAAACCTTCCCAATCACCACAAATTCTGCAAAATGTCCAAAGTTATCAAGATGAAGATGATGATGATGATGAACCACAACAACAACAACCACCAAGACGTCCCAACAAACCCAGAAGAAGACCAACATGTGGAACTGAAGGACATAAATGACTGTTTTATTATTTTCAAGTAACTAAATTATTGTATTTTATTTTTTAATCAATTTAAAAATATATTAATGTTTATTTTTATTTTTATTTCAATTTATTATCATTTATTGTTAAAAAAAAACTTAAAATGAAGTCGTCATCTTTAAAGACGACTTCACCAGCGCAACACCAAAAATCGGCCTCCTGCCTGACGACTTTGATTTTAAAAAAAAATGAAACCGTCATGATGGAGGACGACTTCGCCATCAATGTCGTCCTCCATCCTAGCGACTTAACCCAGTTTCGCAAAAAAAAAAAATAGAGGGACCCTTTTTTACAAATTCGAGTAAAAAGGGACCCCAAAATACAAAAAAGCCTATAAAAGGAATTGTCATGGAGTAGAAATGTCACTCCTTACAATTATTCAAAATACTTGGAGAGAAAACTATGGTACACCACGATGTCATTAACAAAACAAAATACAAGTTTAACATCATCCAAATTACATGCTCATGGAGCAAGATAGTACATAGGCCATAGTGCCTTAAAAGAAAACTCAGAGTAAGGGGATCCAACCCAAGATAAGCTTACGCAGCGGAGTTTCCATCACGCTGATGACCACGAGGGGTTCCCACATCTGTTCACATCAATAAATTGATGATCATCACAAAAGAAGAAAACCACACACAAAACATAGAAATAGAAAGAAAGGGTAAGCTAGAGTGAAAAGGTTTTATCATACAATTTAGCATGCAAATTAAAAGTCAAGAATACGTATCAGTCATCCAAACATGTGATAGTAGACAATGCAAGACTCTAAGACTCAATTATCCGGATACATATAATCAGTCAGATTCACTAGATGCTTGCACTTGTGGTGGCCTCTACTGCTCTGCAGAGCCATTGCCAATGGGTTTCACCCTACCATGCACAAGGTTAACCTTGAAACTTCTAAGCTCATTATCCTGCCAAAGACTAGGGCCTCTTGCTACTCTCACCACTTGTGTTAGTACGCTCTACATGAGACTAACTGACTCTTTAGAGTTTCAGGATGCTATCCTTACTTAATTATATACTAAGGCACCACCACGACATCTTACTAAGAGGTTCGTGGAATTACGTCCATTACCTAAGGCACCACCATGAACTTTCACCAAAAGGGTCATGGAATTACGTCCATTACATGAGGCACCACCATGAGATCTCACCAAGAGATTCGTGGAATTACATCCTTTACATGAGGCACCACCATGAGATCTCACCAAGAGATTCGTGGAATTACGTCCTAATTCATATCATATTCATGTCTCACCAACCATACATAGAATTATCATGCATACCAATCTCATGCCAATATACGACCAACCACCCACTCATATTTCATATGCATATTCATACCAAGCTCATCAAGTCTAGCCTATACAATCAGATATCTCATGCATATTCACATACTTCATACTTTCAATAGGGTACTCCAACCAATTGTACAACCAACAACCAAAAACATGGAAAGAACAACCATAGAGCAAATTCCTGCACCAATCTTGCTCAAACCGTGGACCCTCGCTCAGGCGAAAGAGGTCTTTCGCTCAAGCTACAGGATTTCGTGAGTTCTCGCCTGGACGAGCCCTCCTTGCCTGAGCGAGACCACTCCTTGCCCAAAGGTGAGGTTCCTCGCCTGAGCTTCAACTGCAGCGAAACCCATCAGACTCCCACGAGTTCTTGCTTAGACGAGCTCCTCTCACCTGAGCGAGATGATATCTCGCTCAAAACCAAAACTCTCCGCCTGAGTGAGAGCTCGAGCAGCAACCAGGGTAAGGTTTTGCTATTCTCGCCTAGGCGAGACAAGCTCGCTTGGGCGAAAACATCAGATCTTGCCATTGTTCTAGCATGCATCATCATACATTTCATACCAAACCGCATTTTTTAGGTATTCCATACAACCACAACAACACATAACTAATATGAACATGAAAACAAGCTCAAACAGACAGGATATATAAAAACATGTGAACCCTAGCTTTTCTTACCTAGACAGATGATAGATAACCAACATAAGCACCCTACAGAGGAGCACCACGGTTCCAGGAACAATTTGGTGAGCTAAGAATGTTAATACCATAACAAAACGAAGTTATTATGAGGAACCCTAACTGGAACCATGAAAAACAAGCTAGACAGTAGAAAGCATGGATCGAGAATCAACTTACGTGGGACAAAAAATGGGGTTGAGCTAACTTGACCAAGAATAGGGCCAAACCCTAACAGAGTTCTGTTGGAAGAGAAAGGAGAGTGAGAAGAGAGTTGTTTTTGCAAAGTGAGCAGAATGAAAAACAAATGGGCTAAGAAAGGGGTCTTGGATACCCTATGGGTCAGTCTTAGGCCCAACAGATTAGGACAAACCCTTAAACATTGGGACAGAAAAATAAGTATGCCTTACATTATGAATAAAATAAGATAAGATTAAGAAATGCTAAAATAGTCACCACATCCATTTTGGTTACTCTTATTTTTTGTTGCCAAAGGAAACGAACACAATCCATAAAAATGAGTCTGAATTTCTAAGTCGTTAACTTTTTTAAATAAATATATATATATATATATATATATATATATATATATATATATATATATATATATATATATATATATATATATATATATATATATATATATAT
>Ga0214545_1006586_pt1 | contig 20102 bp, 5 predicted proteins | sample CNSS4metaG_FD_160064 | JGI IMG/M metagenome (GOLD analysis project Ga0214545, IMG submission 160064) | Root nodule microbial communities from cowpea collected in UCLA plant growth center, Los Angeles, California, USA - CNSS4 | ecosystem: Host-associated > Plants > Roots > Nodule | place: USA...
TTGGGAGTTAAGAGAATCCTGAAAGAAGACAAGAACCTAGACCACACCAAATCTTCTTCTGCAATGTAACTATCAGCTATACCTCGGTATTCTATTTCAGTCCATTGTAGGTCGAAAATCCTCAGACAAAAATATCGATCACCACAAAATACTGTACAGACATAATGCAAGTCTCTCAGATCATAAAATTCTTCGAAATAAGGTGGTATTCGAAAAATTCCCTTTCTTATCAGATCTTCCTCAAACTCTAAGTTCATAACATTACTCATTGGGTCAGTAAAATAATTGGTCCCAAGAGTAAGTTTGTTTCCCCATTCCAGCATAAAACCATCTTCAAAATCCCCAAACCCCTGCAACGTAATATATGCCAAGAAACGACAATATAAGACATGCATGTAAGACAAATTAACAAATAATACATCAATAATATTCCAAACATCAATACAAACAAAATACAAGTACCGATTACAAAATAAAAGCTGGCGAAAAAGCTATATAATATAATATCGCAAAATCAACTGCAAAAGTAAAATACTACTTACATCACCTGGATACAGCAAGCAGATGGAGTTTTGGAACAGATTTTTGAAGCTGTATTTACCCGAAAAAGACATCTTCTCCCACACCCACGTAGCGAACCAGAGAAGCCAAGAACTGTCATTGAACTCAGAATGAAAGCAAACGTAAAGTCTAATGTTCTTCCTTCAAAAAAATGAATAAAATATACGATTCCGGAAACATCTGATATATTAATCACCTCCTTAAAATACCATTATATTATTTAAAACGAAAACAAAAAACTTTTATTTATTTTTAATACTTATTAATGCAAAATTATTATATGAAGATGAAATTTATTATCCATAATTATATTAGGTTCCTTAATATATTTAAAAAAAATAGGCAAAATGCAAAATATATGATAAGTTGAAATATACGCATTACTAATATTTACTTTCACTATACTTTAGTAATTACTATTATTTATTTTTATTACTTAAAAATTACTACTTATTCGATTTATAACAGAATTATTATTTTCTATCTCTAAATATTACTGATCTAAAATAACACTTTTAAAAAAATTACAATTTTACATACTATTTATCATTTAATGTTGTCTGTTATCTTGGAATCCAAATATATATAGGAATCAAAATATCTAAATCCCAATATAACCAAATTTAAATTACATATTTTAAAACATAAATACGAAACTTAAATTCACTTTTGACGTATATAGTTCATATATATTACTTTTCTGAACTATAATATTCTGTAACAATATTTATTGGAAAAAAAAATACCAATCTACTTAAGAATTAATATTTTATTCTACTAAAAATACAACATTAAAAGAAAAAAAACCAGAAAACACCACCCGTGCACGGGTATAGCACTAGTTGAAGTTGAAAAAAAGGTATATTGTGACTTTGAATTCATCTGATGTTTGGTGTGAAATTTATTTTTAACTGAAAAAATGTCAAATATAGTAAAAAAACTAACTTCAAATGATATTACTCTTAGTTGATTTTTTTTTATTTGTTTAGACTTAAAATATATTCATTATAACATTTAAATATTTTTTTATGCATTTTAACTATTTATTTAGCAGTGATTCCCCCCTACATGCAATTCATGTAGTGTGTACATTATTTTCTTTGCAGGTTTTGTTGGCACCTGTTTAACAAATAAAACAAATATAAGGAATAAAATTCAACATTTTTATGGATGTTATTTTTTATTTAACATATTTCTCTACTAGATTCTCAGTTTTGCAGTCTTTTAATAGATTTGAATCAAGAATAAAGTGTGTTAGAAAGTATATTATTTTGCAGGGCTCAAACACATAATCATAATTAACTTGTTAAACTCTGGTAAAAAGTATATATCAATGAATGATGAATAAAATTTGTGAAGACGATTCATCAAACACTTGGTAAAACCTGGTAGTTGAATCACATAGATCACAGTTCAGTCTTCCAAGAACGTGAATTTGTAGCTCCTAATGATGTGGGTGGATCTGAAAATGAGCCATTGAGTATCTGCAGAAAGATCCAATTATTAGCAGCTTCAGTGTAATGGATTCCATCCCAAATGATCCTTACACTTGGATCTTCGCAAGATTTGGCTATCACAACCTCTCTCCCATTCACTCTTTTGCTTGCTCCACATCTCTCTCTATTGTTGAAGTTGTATTTCCCACCATGTCCACAGCATGCAATCACCCCCTTCTCAAAACCTTTTCATTCCAAAAATTCTGCACTATCATTTCATTGCATTTTCCAAGTTCAAATAGGCAACAACAATGAAAGAGAAATAAAAAGCTATACCATATTTTTCAGCATTGCTGATGAGGGTGTACTTCACCCTATACACATCAACATAGGTGATTTTAGCCTCTGGCAATTCTTCCCTCAGTTTCTCAACAGTTTCTTTTAGTCTTTTATTAAAATATTCGGCCACCTCATTGAATGGTTTGGCACACCCAAACTCGTCCATTTGGGCTGGGCTCATGGGATAGCGATCCAGCATGTATGGCAAGCATCCCAATGGGCCTGTGTTGTGTATCCAGAACGACCTCCCACCTTCCCCATACACACCCTACTTCATTTGATTATCCAAAACACAGTGCTTCAGAAAATTTCATCTACCACATCAAATTATCAAAAGTAAATTATAACACTAGAAGTTTGAACAGAAATCTCTGGATTTCTATTAAAGAAAAATAAATCACAACATTTCTTAAATTTTACAAATACTCTTGGATACTTACTTTCTTACACTTATATTCCTTAATTGTTTAATAAAAAAAGGTTAAATATATTTTTAGTCCTGAACTTTGATGTCAAATTATAATGTGTCTTTAACCGATGTTTTGATACATTTTGGTCCTAAGCTTTGAAAATGAATTGATATACCTCTTTTAACTTGATTACTTTAAATTTGTTTGACATATAAATCGCATTTTCCAGCAGATGTTAAAGCGAAAACATGTTAAATGTTATAAATAACTCAAATAATAGCATGAAACGTGTTTCATTTATCAAAAAAATTTAACGTAATTAGATTAAAAAAATTATTTTCATTCATTTTTACGGATATGGACAAATTCCTTTCATGTAAGAATTCAGGACTAAAAAATTCTTAACCCTAAAACATTAAACTCACTCTTTTTGCATTACACTAATCCTCTCTTTGAAAAGTTAGAAAATTCCAAGAACAAAGGTTAAATATATAACTGACCTTTATAACTGTGGAGAACTGGTCCAATACATCAGGAATATAGGCCTTGACTTGTTCTGTGGTCAAGTTGAGTTTATAGCCAGCTGTGATATCATTTTGGCCAATATCAAAGGTATATAGAGCCTCAGAAAAATACTCCTCCTTGGGCAATAACTCCTTAAACACCCCTCCTGTACCACATTAAAATAGTTTATCATTTAGCATCCCTTTTCAGTTTGTTCCATTTTAATCACTAATTTTCTCCCTTCAGTTGAACAAAGCCAAGGAAAAGTTATCAGGAGTACATTATAGTTATTAGAAAATGTTCCTACCTCACTATATATTCGCCACAATTTATCTACTCGTCAGAAGAAACTCACGTGAATTTTGCGTGAATTTTGCCAAATATGTGGATTTAATTTACAAATTATCGGGAATCTTAAAAAAAAAAAATTATGTACAACGACAATTATAAAACAAAATATTAAACCTTTTGCAAACTCTTGACCATTAGACCAGCCTAAGCTAAAATTCGACGAGTTTTATTACCAACCAAAACATGTTTAAAAAGTACCAAGAAGAGTCTCAGATATACTCGGTCTCTATTGGAATCAGAACATCTAAATAATTCTTTTAGTTTTTATATCAATATTTAAAAAATATATTACTTTAGTTTTAAAACTTATTCATTAAGCTGATTTTAAATTTGTAACATGTTAAATTTTACACTATCACGTATTTATAGATATATGTTACGATAATTATTAAATGTTGGTATATAAGAAGTCAGAAAAAAAAAAAGGGATTTGAATTTACAATTGCATATGCAAGATGTTGAAGTGATGTGTAATGTACCTTGTTGGCGAACCAATTTGGATCTGGTTTTGAAATCGGAGAATTGCACGAACTGCACATCTAGGGAAATGGGACTGTATCCGCTCTGAGACTTAGTTGTGTTCTGAGGTCTGACGGTGGATCCCGCGGTGGCGAAATTCGCTCCGTGGCTGAAATTGGACCCAACCGAGTCCATGTAAGCACTGAGATATGGCAATCCCAAGCTCTTCGCTGTTCAAATTCACTTTTATCAAAAGTTCATGCGGTGATGCTTCAGTAAAGAACTGATCTAATAGCTATTTTTTCTTACCTATAAAATCGATTATGAGGCGGCCATCGGAGAATCGTCCTTTTGGAGAGTGGAAAAAAGTGATTCCGTTGGGAGGAGGAGCTTGTCCGAACGCCGCCGAGAGACCGCCGGTGTCAGAATTGGAGTCACCGAAGTTGAAAATGGCTCTGAAATGGCTTTCGCTTCCACAAATCACATTACTCTGCATCAGTGTTGTTGAAATCACAAGCCATCTCACAACTTGTATCAAATTCTCTGACATGTTTTTGGGGTTTTTGAAGAATCTAACTTAAGAGACCCTCTCACATATTTATATTTAACCAAGTTTTTTAAAGTAAAGTAGTTTAGTATCATGTTATTGAAAATTATAAGAAGACTAACTATTAATAAAAAAAATTAGAGAGCTTTATGTTTATTTAATTATTATAAGAAAATATTATCATTCTTAAATTATGTACATGCTAATTTGATTATTAGATTCCATGTAGATTAAGAAAATAGTAAAAAATAATAGTGATTTTTAAAATATGAAACTTAGATTATTTTATTTTTTAAATGTTATATTATAAATAAAATTTCTATTAATTAAGGCTCATTTTATAAAATTTATCATCTCTAAAAAATTTCAAATAAATTCTTTAACTTTTCTTTAGATTTTTTACTTCATTCTTCATCTCTTTAAATTTTGGTTTGAAATAATAGATGAGACTATAGAGAACTAATTGTCATCAATATGAGTCATGTAAAGCCACAACAATTATTTTTACTTGAATGTACTACAGAGAATCTTATGATAGGTTCATGACTAAAGTATATTTTGCTCAATTTATTTTATTACGGAAATTGTGTTTAGAAAATGTTATGGTGTTAACAAAGTGTTTGTTCCTAATTGATGACTATAAATATTGTAAATTATGATTGGATTGTTAAAGCTTGATTTAATTACGACCTTTATAACAAAAGTATATGATAAAATTTTACAAAAATAGATAAATTTACCTTCGTGTTTGTTTGTTGTTTGTTGTTTGTGGTTGTTCACTTGCTATGATCATATATACGAATGAAAATGATAATGCAAGTGTGAGCGATGAGTAGTATGAGACTACTTAGAGAATTCATGAGGTGAAAGAACCTAATAACTTTATAAGTACAAATAATTGAATTCTTATATGCTTCCTAATTCTCAAAAAAGTTTTAATTTTTCAAGTTTTTCTTTAATTTTTTCATGTAAGATTGTAAATAAAATATATATGTTATGGAATTGTTTATGCTTAATATCTAACTTGAAATGCTTTAAATTAGTAGTGAAATGCTAATTTGGAATGATACATATTCAAAAGAGTTTCAAATTAGTAGTGTAATGTTAATTTGGGATGATACATATTCAAAAGAGTTTTAAATTGGTAGTGTAATGCTAATTTGGGATGATACAAATTTAAAAGAGTATCAGAGGATTTGTTTTTTTTTTTCTAAATTAAATGCAATTTAATTTTTTTATATCAAAAAACAAATATTCTTAATTTTCAATGAAATACATATTTTATCAAATACACATGAAGTACATAATAATTATTCCCTCTATGTAGTATTTCAAATACTACATATTTTATCATAGAGGGAATTTAATGAACACGTGAAGGAAGGAAAGAGAGGCTTCTTTATTTAGTTTAATTTAAAGGAACTAAAAGAAGAATAATAGCAAAATAAAATGAATTATATATTATTATTATCTATATGTCTTTATTATAAGACTAGTTTTTTAATATAATTGTGCAGAATAACAAAAATAGTTAATATAATTTATTTTCTTTTGAATATTACAAAAGTTGATCTTAATTTTTAATGACTTTTAATTTTTTTCCCATTATCGATTAATACAAAAACAAAGTTACTCATAATATGTAACAAGGTAATCAAAGAAAACAAAATATTAAATTGTGCAAAAATAATAAAATACTTAATAAAAAGGACCAATAATTTAGTTTAAAATGTGTCTTATATTAAGAAACAAACAAATTGTATTATTAGGAGATGATAAGTAAAAATAATTTTGAAATTTTAATTATAGATAATCCAAATAATTTATATGATAAAAGGGTTATTTATTATTATATCAAAGATATTTAGGAGATGGAAAGTAAAACAATTTTTTTAGCAATTTAATTTATATAATCTCAAAAATCTCATCAATATTTAAGAGACGAAAAAAAAAAAAGAATCTTTAACTCCTTCATTTTTCTTTCCTCTTCCTTCTAAATTTCTAAACCAAATAATGTGATTAAAAAGAAAGGACAAAATAAGTTTCGAAAAAACTTTCGGGTTGAATTCAAAGAATTGAAGGTGATAAAAGTGAATCAAAATTTATCTATTCCCATTTTTTTTTCTCAAGATATAAAGATATTTGAAGGAAAGCATAATATAAATTTTTATTGGTTGAAAAGAAAAATATTAAGAAATTATTTTTTGTATTTTTCCCAAAACGTGAACGTTAACACATTTAAAAGAAAGTATTTTACGAAACCAGATCACTGAAGCCGAGACTACATTTATTATGAATTTATGAGCCATATAACTCTTTGGAACTTTTTTTTTTTTTCTAAAGACGGTGAATCAGATTCAGGAGATCTAAACAAGAACAATTTACTTAAGCTAAAATGACATAAAAAATTTCAAAAAATTTGAAGAGGCTGAAATCTAAATTATTCGATCTAAATTTCCTTCATCTTTTAAAAGATTGGTTAACTAAGTTTAAAATTCATAAATATTGATTTTTTGGATTAAGTAGAGTAATTTCATTTCTGATATACGGAAAAAATGTATATATTTATATTTTTTAATTTTAATATTGGACATTGTGAAAATAAACACGAATTTATTTTAAATATTCAATAATTAAAAAATAAAGTAAATAATGTTTAGTGATTAAAAAATATGAACTGTAACACTATATATAGAAAGAGGAGGGAAGATAAAGAAATAATGAGAAAGGGAATAGAGAAGAGAATGAAGAACATATGAAAAAAAAAATTAAAGAGGTACTAGAAATACCAGTTAAAAGAAAAGAAAAAAAAGTGAAGAAAGAAGAGAGAAAAACGATAAATTTCATATATTTTCTTATATAACTCGAAAGAAGAGAATTTAAATAATCAAAATTTTCAAGATTTGCTGTTATTATTTCTTTACATTATCTCACCAAAATTTAAAATGTTTTTAAAAAATAAATAGCCTATAGACGTTTCTAAATTAACGATGCTAAATTCTGAGCACCCTTCACAGCTTGAAAACTGTTGATGTTAAAGCACAAAAGTTGGCAATGGTGCAGATGCAAAATTGAAGGAATATAATTTAATATCTGAACAATATCACATTAACATTAACTAGGAAGTTCCATAATCCTCGATAAAAATTTAGTCCTAATAAAATTACAGGCTTTCTGCCTTCATCCAGACACCCAAAAAATTACCAGAAAGAGGAAAAACAAATTTACAATGTTTCGAGATGCAATAACAGATTAGGCAAAAGTTTGTGCCAGTACTCAATGATTGTTGCTCCAAATGCCTGGAGTAAAATGAACAAAACGATTAGAAAAGACAAGTAATAAAATAGTATTAGGTTCTGGTCATCAAAAGTTGAAGATAACTCTTAATCCACTCAAAACTGCTGTTCACCATCGCTCTCTTGAATTTGACCTGTGAGACAACAAATATAACCATTCTCAAATACAAGGAAGAAACAAAATGGAATTCAAAGGTAAGAATTGTGAGATAACAATGCAAATACAAAATTGTACATTTCTTACCTATTCAAATCTCTGCTGCCAGAAAACCACCCCCTTTCCCGACTACCTTGAAACTGTCTTCTGTCATCATTAGGACGGGTCCACACATCTCCCGTACCTGTACCACGAGATCGAGGTCTATCTGTATAATCTACACTTCTAGAATCCTCAAATGAACCAGATCTAGAAGGTGGCCTATCAGAAAAACCAGAAGACCTTCCTGCTGATGAACCTGGCCTCTCAACGGCTTTCTGTCCAAACCGTACTTTATCATCCAAATCACGGACGAGAACTTCCAGCTCCTTTTCTTTCTGTTGTAATATTTCATATCTACTGGTTTGGTCTATACCAGCTTCACCCTCAGATTCCTTGTTTGAATTTATTGGAGTCTCTTTCTCAAGTTCCTTCTTCAAATTATCAATTTCTTCTTTTAATAATTTTTCCTCCATTGTCTCAGGCCTGAAATGTTAATAGATGAGTCAACAAGGTAAATTCAATATTTCAAAGACAACTCACACAAAGGATGACCTAATTAGTTACAATTTATGTAGGAACGCTGCACATAACTAGCAAAGTGAACAATGAATATGGAGAAGAATGAGATTTAAGACAGCAAATCCTGAAAGATGCCAAACTAGTAAATGATATAGAACGACTAAACTACCTACTAGCAATCCACCTCTCGGAATTACAAGGTTTAGGTAAGGGAAAAGAAAAAGTTGATAGAAAGATAACTAATACTGAATTGATAGATAGCTGCAAGACAATACCACAATTGTACTAAAAAAATGTGTCTAGTACTTGGTACAACTACAAGCCCAAGGAAAATAACACTGAAACTAATTAATCCTAATACTCTAACACTCTCCTCCCAGCTTATCCACTTAAGCTTGTTACAAATAGCAAAATCATGGGAAAACGAAAATTAACACAAGTCAATTCAGTTGAAAAATTTAGGCTACTAGACTTGACATGATGAATATCAAACTATTGACCATGTCCTACGTAGACAGCTACTAGAAGCCTTTGATTTTCTCCTTTTAAGGGTCCGTCCCCCTTGACATGCAAACCGATATCTAACGAAAGTACTCTCCTCTCATACCACCAAGTAATCAAAATACTTTATGGCAGAAAAAAAGAACAACAAATTCCAGGTAAGAGAATAAATACCCCAAAGCCGCAAACAGCATGTAAGGGCCTGTTTGGGCAAATTTCTTCACAAGCCCTTCTAAGAAATAACTCGTCTTCCTCCATGAGCAAAAATTAACTAATGCACAAGTTAGCTTACGGGGAAACTAATTTAAATTTTTCTTCTTTTTTCTCTCCCAGTTAACTTGTCACCCAAACAGTTTCTAAGTCTAAAATCAGACAAGTCCAACCAAGCATAACAAAGACCAGACCACCAAAAAGAGGTGACAACAGCAACCAAGCATGCCAAACACAGGATAAAAACAATCAAACACAAAGAAATCAAGGGCAATTCTAACCCCAAAAAGGAAAAAACAGATAGAAATAAAGAGAAATGCCACCCATAAGCAGAACAGATATGAAAGAAGCAGAATTAAAAACATAAAAAAGGAACAAATAACAGTTTTGAAACAAGTTCAGAAGAAAACAAGCTGGAGCAGGCATACTGATGACTTTAACCATCAATATGAACCACCTCAAGGGACTCCAGTACCAGTGGCACCCTAACATTTTTTTGCCCCTGGCTACTTGCAACCTTAAATAAAACTGAAATAGAATTATAGAACTCAGAGGTCAGAGTTCAATAACAGTGCATGGTAACTAGTGTGCACTCAGAAAAACAGCTAGTTAACCATAGCCAGCACATCACATCAGGCTGGCCAACAGTGACTTGCAAACTCTTGCTACGACACCCACTGCATGGTCACTTGAACAATTGGTCACCAGCCAAGAGAGATTCAGCTGTGTTTAGGCAACGCCTTACTCACAACCATAATCAGAAACATCAAAGAAACACGAATAAGTATGATGAATTAAAAAATATAATTTTTACAAGCTCAACAGAGGACAGATCATTATCAGTAAGTATGACAAATCACGTCAGTATTATGAAGTATAAGTTAGAAGAGACTGGAAGAAAACTTTAGCAGTAACCAAATGAAAGTATGATACAAAATTTATACTAATAACTTGAATAAGTACTAGTACTGCAAGTACAATCCCAACTCTCCATAACTAGAGCTTAATACTACACTAATCAAGCCTTTTTTCCCCACTAGGTGCAACAGTTACATTGCTAAAATAATAATGTTCTATGGTAAATCATGTCTTCATAAACAAACCATTGACCTCTAAATCACTCTTAATGGTTTCTCATATAGTTTATCTCAGTTTCCTTTACTTTATGGTGATTAAACTCCCCTAATCAAAAGAACTTTCCTAATCAGGCCTTCTATTAGACTTTTCCACATACCCAAACAAGCTAACACAAGATTCTACCAATTTTTCTAAAGTGGGTGCTACCACAACTGTCTCTTTGATGTGATCAACTTATCATTCTTGACCTCAGATTGCCTAGTGTGCCTATTTATGCAAGCAACATCCTCACCTCCGTTATATTGATTTCATTCCCTAGTAACTATAGCACCCAACATTCAATGTCATCATAAAATATTCAATGCCAATGTATGGCACAAATGACATAAAGTTATAGATTTATTCCTCTGTACACTACAGGCAATTCCTTCTTTTTTTATCCAACAAAAAATTTTCCCAAACCAAATGCTAACAATCGTCTGATGTTGGGGAGCAATGCACTCAACCAAAAGTTAGCTATTTAAATAACTGCATGGGTTTGAACAATAAATCAAAGTAATACATTTCAACAGCTAAAAGCACACACTTCCATTACAGCCACCCTTAAGTTGCAAGCGATGCTTGTTTAGGTTGTATACTTGAGTTGATTAATTTGGCGACAAATGAGGCCGTTAGTATTCCTTCAATATTTATATTTATGTTCAATATTTAGATAAAACAATCATTTATGTCTGGTTATGTGAAATTTAAATGAAAAAATAACAGTAAGTATTTTGTACTCCGGTCTGAAAAATTGGTTTAATAAAAACATTATCAACTTTTGTTCTATAGTCTAAAGATCCAACCCACCCAAACGCACATGGCATTGTAGTCAAACTCAAGGATCGCAAGTGGACCGATAGGGAGGATAAAATATTGTAGAAATCAAGGATCATAATAACTCAACCCACAAAAGCTAAGCATGTATAAATAAGTATAGTACACTAAAAATAATATAGACAAGAAAAAAGGAACAGAATACATCACATTCTAAGCACTTCCAACACCGAACAGAAAATGAAGAAGAAAGAACACAACAAATCCAGAAACACCAAACAACAGGCGCAACACTTAACGTCAGTGTCCAGAATGACTGACGACTGTGATGGACCACCAGAGACAGCAGCTTCAAATGGAGTCAAGCAACAAAGCTCGTCAGTATCACATGGCGGAGATATTTCTGATTCAGGTTTTGGGATCCCTAGAGGAAACGTTTGAATTTCTAACATTTGAATAGTCACTATGAACCCAGTCCAAAACGCCCAAATACACGTTTTCAACAGGGTAACAAAATTAGAGCAAACAAACCGTTAGGGATTAATGTGATGCACAATCTGCCAATTTCGCAAGCAAAATTGCAATCCCACATCTCTTGCAGATTCTCAGCTCTGCATTGCAAGTTTTTGATGGAGCCACCAAGCTTGCAAGATCGTGCAAGTTATCAAGTATACTCGCAATCTTGACAACATTGCCACATGGTACTGTGGTAAGAATTAATATTAGTATTTTCACAATATATAATCTATCTGAAAAGCATATTGGGCATTGACAACCTCTCCAATGAGCCAGTTAGCAGACAAACTACGTCAAATATTTTGATAAAAAAGTATCAGTCATCATTCTTAAAGAATGAGATGTGGACATAATAGTTAAAAACAATAGTCACCTACATTTAGTGCCATAAACGAAAGTTATCCAATTAAAAATTACCATCTCAACGTAAAAAATTTAGGGGAATATTAAATAATCGTTGAGAAAGATAGCCCATCCTGCACAACTAATACTAACTTTAAAAACTATAATGGCTGGCCGCTTTTACACGAAAAACTGAACGAAGACATGATAAAATACAGTTAAACAATATACCTAAATATCAGCCCATACGATTTGCCTAATCTGTAAATGTTGCCAAAAGCAAATCAACTCACCCCACAACAAGCACAATAAAAACACATTGGTGGTCCTTATGGCACCATGGGGACAAAAGCTCTTTTTGATAGTTACTTGCAACTGTTGAATAATGCATGAAAATCATGGATGACCACCAGACAAACCAAACAAAAAACATAGAGACCGATCTAAGACCATTATCAATCACAAGTAAAAACACGGCAACATTTACAAGTTGAGACAATGGATCAAAGAACAAATGGATGCAAAAAAGCATAAATTAACCAAGAAACAAAACAAAACCTGTCAACAGAGCGATGCTCCAAATCAAGATCAATTTTCCTCCAATCCATGCCTCGCTCACCCAACAGAACCTCCCTAGGTTTGGCATCCCCAAATGGATTCAACTTGGGCCTCGATTTCGGCACAGCATCGACCCCCTGCAACCCGGGACCCTCAGAGCGATTGGACTGAGCACTGGAAGGCCTGCTAGAGTGAGAACTCGTGGGCCGGCTCGTCTTCTTCGACTCAATCTCTGAATCCAGCTTCTTCCAATCCAATCCCTTCTCAGCCAACACCTCCTCCCTGGGCCTCGCCGCGCCGAACGGATTGCCCTTGTTTGTCGCCTTCGCGGGAGAATCATTCACCGAACCATCGCCCCTCGGCGGATCCAATACCAGCCTCGGCCGCTCCATCCGCTCCGTCTCACGCGGCGGACCACCTCTCGACCAACGATCAGGCTCCACTCCCGAATCACGAAAACCTGAACCAAAATTGGAAGATCTAACAGGAACAGCCTTCTTACCAACCGCCCAATTATCCACACCATCAGCCCTAGACGCACCACCAAACCCACCACCGCCGCCACCGCCACCACCAAAACCACCGCCCCCGCCACCACCAAAACCACCGCCACCGCCGCTACCAAACCCGCCGCCGCCGCCACCAAACCCGCCACCGCCTCCACCATAGCGATTCTGCCGGCCAGAATCAAACGCGGGGACAGATTTCTTCACGGACGCCCAATTGTCGACCTCATCAGCCCTGGAAGGCTGATCGAGTTCCGAAACCCTAGGATTCGGACCCCTGCGTTCCTCGTCGAATCCGCCGTAGGATCTTCTCCCGCCGCCTCCCCAGGAGCCGTCGTTGTTTCCGCCGTCGCGGTCGCGAGAGCGACCGCCGGAGCGGTCGTATGAGGAGAAACCGCCGCCGAGGCGGTTGAACTGCATTTCCTCGGCGGAGCGTTCCTTGGGACCTGTCGGAAGCGCCATCATCTCGTCGCGTGTGAGGCCCTGGTACTCTCCGGCGGAGGCAAAACCGCCTCGGTTGAACTCAGAGAGCGTGATTGTTGTACCCTTCTTCTTCTTGGGCTTGGAGTTGACGGCCTCCTTGAGGCTGGGGAAGTTTTGGGTCTCGGCGGCCGCAGCCGCTGCCTGGGCCTCGCGCTCCTCCGCCTCGGCCCGCTCGGAATCGGCGGCCCATGCTCCGATGTTGCCCCAGGGTTTGGACATTTTGAGATCTCGAGAAAGAGAGAAAGAGAGAATGGAGTTGTGGTTAGGTTTGTGCTTTGGTTTGAACTGAAGCCGGGGCTCCGCTAGTGGAGCCGGAGCTCCGATAACATGCAAAGAAGAGGAAGCGTTAGAGGATTAGGAGAGCGTAGAATGCGTTGATGGAGAGTGAGAAGGATGATGAAGGAGGCCAACATTAGCGTGCGTTTGTGTTTGTGTTTGCTTGGTTTGGTTTGGGAGCGTGTGCGCGTGCCTTTGGGATTTCCCCACGCGCGGATCAGGGGTGCATGCTTTCCTTCCAATTGGGAAAGTACCATTGGCCATTTTTCATGGCCTAGAGCAATGCGTCGTCGTGTTACCCACCTTCTTTTTCGTTACTCTTTATTTTAGGCCATTTTTCAGTCCCCCTATTTTACTATTTTTATTTTTCTCAATATAATATCGTCAATTTAAATCATATACAACATACTCTTAATTTATACAGAATAAGATAATAACTGAATATGTGATAAATCTTTTAAATAATATTTATAATATTCATGTATTCATTTAGATAAATCAAATGTACTTGGTTACTGACAGCCCTTGTAATTGTACAAATTGCACTTCATTTTTTTCTTACTTTCTTTCTCGTGATTCTCATCTATCTTACAAGTTAAGTTTTGCACACTTTTTCATTAGACAATTGTTATCTTTAGAGTAAAATTTTACCCAACTTTTTTTTTATTTAGATGGAAGAATTGAAGAGATAATATTTTTTCAGAACCAAATAAATAATATTACTCTTTTTATCGTAGGCTTTCGTTTTAAATTACTTTTTCACATCTTATTTTGCATTCTCATTCTCTGAGAAGTTTTTCATTTAAAATGGTGTCAACCTTTTAAAATTCAAAAGGTATCAATCTTATGAAAGATAAGATTCCTATTCAAACTTTTTGATGAAGGTCATAATAACAACGGTTAAATAATATTTATTCTAAAATAACCGAAATTGATTTTATTTGTTCCAAATCAGGAGATTAAGAAATATAAGTAATATTTTATCTATATAATGTATAGGTTTAAATATATTTTTCGTCCTCATTTTCGTAGTATTTGTTGTGGATGATCATCATTTTGACATAATGTTTAAAATGGTCCTCATCATTCTGTCAAAATGAAAAAATGGGGATCATCCACAACAAATACTACAAAAATGAGGACGAAAAATGTATTTAAGACTAATGTATATCTAATAAAGAATAAAATAAAACATGGTTATTGATATATAAATATAAAGAGAGTCTATAATAAATATAAGTAATTTTTTTATTTCGTCAGTTAATAAAATAAATAAGTACAAAAAATATAATAAATAAGTATTTTTTAAATATGTTTTTTTTCTTTTTTACAAATTATTTTATTTTATTATATAGTATAGATATTCTATATAAATGAGTAAAAAATATTTTACGAATATATTTATATATTATATCATGTATTATTTATGAATTTAGAAACATGTATTATTTAAGGATTTAAAAAGTAGTTTAAGGGTTACAGTGGTTTTAACGATGGTATTAAATTATTTTATTATAAAAAGTTTAACTACAAATACATTTTTATTAATTGAGATTCATTTTATAAAAATTATTATTTATTTACAATTTTTTTGTCTTTTCTCTATATCTCTAACTTTATCCTTCATTTATTTAAAAATCAGAGTATAACATCGAACTTCTCACATGTTAATGTTTACAACATTATGTGATCATAATCTTGAACAGAGTCACTCATCTTTTGTCTTTCTTTTTTATCTTTTCATAAAATTATTGCAACAAGGTGTTTTAGGCTTGTATGTTATGATCTTTCATCACAGCTTTCTATGATAAAGTCTGTGGAGTTTGTGAAAGTTAAGTATGTATAAAACATCTTTTGAGGTAAGGAAAGCTATATTAAATTCAAAGAGTTCTATTAAATTGTAGTTTGATATGATGAACTAATTATGAAATTTTGAATGGCATAGGTAAGATTGTATTTGTGTTGATTTAATCATGTTGATGTGTGAACTATGAATTGCGAAATTTAGAATTTGGTATGTTGAACTTTATTGGTAAATTGTTTGAGTATAATGATGGAATTTGGTAGTGAAACTATTGTTTGGACTATTGTTTTTTGGTTGTTTTAGAGTGGAGTTGTTTTGATTTGGCTAAGATTGCCTAATTTGATTTATATGGTGATTATTTTGAATTAAAACAAGGTATTTTAAACTAAGAATGAACTAAAGTTGCATAGATAGTCAAGTTGGTCAGACTATTCAAGTCAATTTAGGAGTTAAAACTATGATACAATGTTAGGCGGTACCACTAAACACCACTCACAGGACTCAATGCAGTGAGCTCTAATGGTCAAGAGTGTCAAGCACAACTCTGGGGTTGTTGAGCCCTCACTTGAGAGTGAGCTTCAAAAGTATAGGGCATTGGACAGTCCCATGGCCACCCTAGGTGCTCACGTGATAATGAGCATCTAAATATTTGGTGTTGAGCATCTATAAGAGGATATCTAAACTCAAAATTCATACCAAATAGAAAAATAATAAACACTTTAAAAAATACATGTTAAGCATGATATAAAAAAAATACTAGCAACTAGTCTATTTATTTTAAATATTTCATGGTACCATCTCATATGTCAAAGTGATTAATTACATATAACTATACTATACACTTAGGTTATGTTCAAATGGTGGAAGAATTCTTTCTCAACTTCTCACTACTTCACATACTAATTTATATGATTTAAAACATCATTCAAGGATATATATATATATATATATATATATATATATATATATATATATATATATATATATATATTCTTTCTTAATACTTTTATTGATCTATAAACATGTGATAAAAAAACCATTTGAATCAACATATTACTAATATTCACAAACAAAATTGATCCAATAAAAAGTCGAGTATTATAAATTGAGGAACAAATAAAGATTGAATAATTTGATTAAAAGTTAACAATACTTTAAACCAAGTCCCTAAGTTTTAGAGTTATCTTCTTATTTATAGTCTTCAAGGTTTTACATCATATATCCCAACAATATAATCCCTATTTAAAAATAAAATAACTATAAGATACAAAATTTTGTAAATCATAAAAATTTGTTAATAAAATAAAAATACACTAAGAGCCTTAGGCCTAATTCCTAGACCCAATAACTTTGTTGAATATTTAAAACTCACCAATAAGTTCAAAATAGATATCACATGTGTTTGGGTTGATCCATGGCCAATTTATCCAAATTCGAATTGGGGTTCAAGATTAAGTCTTACGTTGGACGGCAAGGGATAATACAAAAACTTGCCCATAACCAATTTTAATAATTTAGATTAAAATTTATTTTTGGTCCTCTAATTTGTTTGAAAAATTCAATTAGATGCTAATTTTTTATTTATAATTAAGTCCTTTAGTTTTCAATAATGATCCAACTAGCACATTTTTGCTATATTTGCGTAGTCTGGACATGTTATATGTCAGTTTGTAGTATTTTTTTTTTTTTTTCATCTTAATTTTTTTTTTGCCATGTCGTTAAGTAATTGGTTATATCACGTGACAGTGACATATGTTAGTGTCAATGTCACATGTCAGTATTAGTGCCATATGACATTGTCTTATGTTTAATTAATCCATATATTTGAATTTTTAACTCAATTTAGTGTTTTTTTTATAGAATGAAGTAATGCTATCCTTTTCCAAGATGATACCAAATTAGTAATTAAGCTTAAATGAATTTATATATGCATGTTAAAATAATTTTCTAAAATCTATACACCAAATCACTCCACCTAAATATTAAAATTATTTTTATTTTGTATATTTTTAATTTCAATAAAAATAATAATTTAAAATTATTGAAGATTAAGTTAAAACATGTAAATATTTTTGTCACATTAAATTTATAAATAAACTAACAAAGGAAAATACATTTTTTAAAACATTATTTCAAATATTGAAATTTAAAAAATACGAGTGTCATTTTATACTTACATTTTTAATATTTTTTAAAAAATTGAGTTTAAAATAGGTATTTTTAAATTTAAGTTAAAAAAATCAATATTTAGGTTAAGTGATTTAATGTATAAATTTAAAAAAACATTTTAATATGTATATATAAATTATAAGTAGGCTTGATTACTAATTTAATCTCATTTTGAAATGGAGAACATTGCTCGATTTTTGTTTTACAAATACTAATTGGGCCAAATTTCAAAATATATGAATTAAATTGAATACAAGACATTACCATGTGACATTGACACTTAACACGTAGGAGTGACACTTACACGTGGTATTATACGTGCATGTTGCATTGTAATTATCATGTGACACAATAATGACTTGACATGTGGCCTGACACGTGATAATTAAAAAATATAAATAAATAATAAATAACTAAATAAATAGAAAATATTACGAACGAACAGGTTGCATACACACAACCACACAACGTTAACAATAATTTAGCAAAAATGGCTTAATTGGATCAATTTTACAAACTAGATGACTCAATTGCACGAAATAAGAATTACATGTCTAATTGAATTTTCCAAATAAATTAGAGAACCAAAAGTGGATTTTAGCCAACAATTCAAGATCTTACAAAATAGTTAAACTTATAATGGTAAAATCAGGGATAACAAAAAAATATGTATTCGCATTTGAACTGAAACGTGTCAAAAATGGTGCAAACAACTTAAACACTATTCTAAAACGTGTTTCACATGTAAAAAAAATAAAATAAAATGATGCAGTTGGGTTAGGAGGAGTATATTCATTCATTGTTTAAAGTATGAGGACCAAAATATATCAAATTTTGTGACAAATAAAGATTATAATTTCGCGTACAACTTTAGGAATTAAATTTTGTGACGAATACTAAATGAATATCTTTAATAGATATTAATAGATACTCGCAGTGGCAGAGCCACGATGGGGCAGGCGGGGCCTCGGCCCCCCCTCCAATTTTTTTTACTTTTTAAAATTATATATCTTTAGAATTTTTAAATTATATATATTTTTAAAATTTTTAAATTATAATTATCACTAATGAGAATTAAATTAGGTATTTTTTTATTTCTTTTATAAAATACAACATTTTATGTTAATAAATAGTATAATATAAAATTGAATATAATAAAATAAAATTGTTAAGATAATTTTTATTTTCTCTTTACATTATTTTTTTAGTTTTTTTACGTATTGTATTCATCTCTCATCTTTACCTGATTCTTTCTGTTATTGAATAAAAAAAAATTAAATAGAAACTTATTATTTATGTCCTCATTTTTTTCATATCTTTTTTCATTCTTAAAGAAAAAAAATTATCTTGTCTCACTTAGTAGTGCAATAATTGTTTAATATTTAGCCTTTTTTTTTATCTAATTACCCTTTTGTATATCCATTTTTTATGAATATAGAAGAACAAGCAATGTATTATGTGATTTTTTATAGAGGATTTTTAATTTTAACTCGATCATCGTTTTTTTTTGTAATTATGTCTCTCAATTTTTTATTATATTGTACTAAAAAAAATATGGTCTTAAACTTGTTTTATAGATAGGTATATTGATAAAAAATAAAAGAATAAATTCATTTTTAAAATTGATAAAAAAGAAGGGAAGATGAGAACATGACAATAAGGTTACTCATCGCATAAGCATAACAATGATGAAATGAAAGTTTGTGATGACTTTTGAATTTATATGTGCACATTAGTAAAATGGAAAATGAATATTTTACATATAATATAATTATTCACATTGAACAAAAAAATAGCTAAAAAATTTAGTTATGATTCAATTATTTGATAAGTTAAAAAATATGAAAAAACAAATGACAAACATTTATATATGTTTATTTTTTGTTATAGTTATAACTATATTAAATTATATATTAATTTTAAGTTAATGAGTGACAAAAATGTTAAATATATAAATTTTAAGTATATTACTTTGACTCCCCCGAAAATCTTAGTCAAGATCCGCCACTAGATACTCGTATGTAATAAATACAATTATTTAATTACCTATTTACTAATAGGACAAATGCATGTATCATGTTATCTAACTTTCGTGTGCTACCTGCTAATAATTATTAGTACATTTTATTAGAGTATTTATTTTTTAAATGCAAATGATCAAAATAAAATTATGAGTGAAAATCATATTAGTCATGGAATACTCATTTAAAAGTTGACTTTATA
>Ga0214545_1006590_pt1 | contig 20095 bp, 7 predicted proteins | sample CNSS4metaG_FD_160064 | JGI IMG/M metagenome (GOLD analysis project Ga0214545, IMG submission 160064) | Root nodule microbial communities from cowpea collected in UCLA plant growth center, Los Angeles, California, USA - CNSS4 | ecosystem: Host-associated > Plants > Roots > Nodule | place: USA...
ATATATATATATATATATTAGTAAATCCTAGTTTAACGAGTAATATATGTGTTGTCAATTTTCATTTATTTTGTCTTATTAAGAATTTCTGTCTTTCAATCCACTTATAGTATTTGTTGATCCCACAATGGGAATAAAACTAAATCTTTTGATAATTTTGTTTAGTACACATAAATATAAAATTGTCTACACTAATAAAAAAGAACAACCCAATTCAAATAAATAGCAAAAAAAAACTAATCATACCCTAATTATTTTATATTCTTAACAACACTTAACTAACTCTAAAGACCACTATTGTATGAAAAATTATATATATATATATATATATATATATATATATATATATATATATATATTATAATATTTGAGGACAAGATTTTTGAGGCAACAACAACACTAAGTGGGACACTGAAGAGTGACTGCAACCAAACCAGCAATAAAGCAGAACCCCCACATTGTTTCTTGATTCATATCAACAAGAGATTAATTTTATATTTAAAGTAAATATATACAGTAAAAAACAAATTATTCTAAGAATAAGTTTAATTTTTTTGTATTCAATAATTCTAAAAGATTGCATTAAGTTAAACTAAGATAAATAATTATTTTTATAAACAAATTAATCTTAAAATAATTTGGTATATATAGTTTGGTTTGTGATGGTGTTGTTCCAGCTGGCCAATTCATGGCAATATAAGAGAGACACTACAAGGAAACATCGTGTTCTTTACTTCATTATATGAATTTTTTATTCTAAATATTTCTCAGCTACCACTATACATGTTTATTTCTCACAAAATGACAAATGAATTAATAGTGTAAAATTTGATATTTTCGGACACAATATTTCGGGTACTTTTTTTTTTCATAATGCAATTAAAATAGTCATTTTTTTTTCTTTTCTCACAAACACATTACTAAGTACAAAAGAGAAAAAGATGCCACAGAATGGAACCGTTGACATCAACATTATTGACTTTTTTGGTCTTATGACATCATCATTACGATGTTTGAAGTAGGTTACAGTTCTGCATAAAATAGTACCTGAAGGTCTTAAAATAAATAAATTCAAGAGCTATGATAAGAAACCTATCTTCAAATTAGGTAAATTTTGGTTCTTGAAATAGAAAGCAATATTTTAATATGAACAACTTCTTTCGGTGATATTAATATTAATATTTAATAATAATAGTAATTACTTATCTTGATTTTGTTAAGTCATAAAAAATGCTGTATTTTATAAAAAGTTAGAGAAAAACCATTACATTGTAAAAGATATCAACTTACAATACAACATAAAACTAATTAGGAAATTTCCAAATGATATATTCAATTTGTAATTATGCTAGGAAAGAGATAATTATATGATGTTTAATTATAGTTCAACAACATTGTCTTATGATCAAGTTCAAGTAATCTTAATTTGGTACGCAAACCAGTTTTCTATTATTATACTAACTTTCAGTGATTCATGTGGAAAGATATCGACAACACATAAGAATAATAAATTAGAACATTTGTCTGTCATGAAATTTAGTATAGATCTGTGCATATATATTTATTTTTTCTTTTATACCAAAAAATAAATTATGATTGTATTTAGACAAAAAAAAAATTAATTGTCCCATTTTTAATTTTTTTAATTTTCTTACAGGTTTTTGTTATTAATGAGTGTCACCATCATGGTCATTATCCGAATTGCAACTCTAATGATTGTGAAATATGTAATTATATTATGATTAGAGTGTGTGGTTGACATGATGTTGATGTCTTGGAATTGTGGTACAGTGTTTTATTTGATAGTGCCATGTTCTTGTTTCCATGTCTAATGAATGATCATGATTTATGACAGTACAAGACAAAGTAAAATGAAGAGAAAATAGTAATTTTTTTGACTTAAAGTGTGTAGTTTGTGTAACTGTTCTTGGAATTGGGACCAACCCACATATGGTGGATTTTTTATTTTTTTATTACATTAAAAGTCTTATATCGACTAGAGATAAAACCAATTCATAATATATAAGTGGGTACAATCCTCACCTTACAAGCCAATTTTGTGGGATTGAATTAGGCTTAAAGTCCACTTCTAACATGATCTCAGAATCATATTAGAGTCTATCCTAACGAACTTTCTTGGACATTCTGTTCCACTCAATATCGGGCCGCTAACGGACCACCCACTAATTCCTTGTCCCACGCACACAATATATAAGTGGGTGCAATCCTTATCTTACAAACTTGTTTTGTGGGGTTGATTTAGATTTAAAGCCTACTTTTAACATAAAATAAAAAATGTTTATGAAAAGATTGGTATTTATTCCTTCAAAGTTTGGTCGGTGTGTTCACTATTGAAAATAATATCCATTAGCTATGAACATTATTGCAAGGTCCCTTGATTAGGATTTGTGTTTCATCATTATTGGTTAATAATACACCTCTAATCAGGTTGTTAGCTTGTTTGTTTCACTAGTCATTTCTTAATACATGTGTGATAGAAAATTAGTGTTTAGATTTTTCTTTTTCTCATCTATATATGTTCATTGAACAATAACAAAAAAACGTGGGTTATCTTTCCTTCAAGGAATCAATTAGCAATAATAAATATTTTTGGTTTGAATAAATAAAGGTTTAAGAGAATAATAAGAACTATACTCTCATTAGATTAGCAAGGGGCGCCGAATTTAATTAACATTAAAATTTGTTTAGTATATATGTTATACAACTTAATCAAGTAGGTATAATCCAAAAAACTAGTGATCCATTTCAACGAGAAGACTGGTTTAGAGTTTAATTATTACAACACTGGTTAATTGATTAAAAAATAAATAAAACTGGTAAATTGGGTTCATAGTGGGTTAATAAAGATAGTTTTAATAGAAGTTCTTAGTATAATGCTATTTAAAAATAAAAAATAAAAGCAATCTAAATTATTTGTTATTTTTTACTCTATATTCAAATTTCATATTAAAAGAAATATGCGATAACAAGCATGCTTTAAATGATTAATTAAATAAGTAAATGACTTCTGTTAACAAATACAACAAAAGTCAAACTCAATTTATATTGTTTCATCCTAATTATTAAACTATTTATAGTTCTCTTCTAATAAATTTGACAGACTATCCTGTCTTAAATTTTCATTAAACTGAAAACATCTGATATTATTTATAACTTGCAAATAAAGAGGGATGAACATATAACTTATAAATTTTGTACATAAGAATAATTTCATTGAGTGAAAAATATTACAATATTTTATTTCATAAACTATAAAACAATTTGTAACATAGATAGTATAAGTTTAGAATGGTACACGAGTGATGCATTTTTTTATATATAAATTTATCTTTTATATATAATAAGTTGATTAGAATGTGACATTTTAAGTTTTCATCTACTAATAAAAGGTTTTGTTTCCTTTTATACTTGTGATAAAAAATGAAATCAAAATAATGTGCAAACACATAATGTCACATATAATATATTTCCCTTTTGTAATATAACGTAACATAAACATTTTTTTATTAGAATATAATACTTTTTATATGGGTAATTATTATACAAATATCGATGAATGTTAAAAAAATTTGTACTCACATATATTTATGGATAAAACTCGCAACGAATAAGAAATAGATATTAAAAATGGATACACATACCATACTCGTTCGTTGACATCATTATTCACACCTAATTATAAAAAAAAAATTGCGTTACACCCGATGTTGATGAAACATTAACATTTAAAAGATTCATTGATAATGAATGAGTAACTTTGTATATACTCTACCATCTATCTCTTTATGGTGATGAACTATAAACACTTTCTTCGACCATCACTATTTTGTTTGTGACTAACTCTGTTTCATCATTTCAAGAGAAAATAAAGAAAGTGAACATGCTTCACCAATTTCTTGTCTCATAATGAGATGATACACGAAAAATAAAAATGAATTGCGTATAAATTAATTAGTAGTAACTTTATTGTGGGAAATTTAGAAAAATATCAAACATCTTTAGTATCTTTTTAAAATATGAATAATAAATTAATTATATCGTCTTTTAATGTTTTTGTTTGATATGTTTTCTTTCCTTTTGTTAATATTGTCTCTTCCATTCTCTCGCTCAAGAAGACAATAGGTACCTTTTTTCTTTTTTTAATTTTGCAAGGTAATGCTAAATTATGTTCTAAAGTATTTATTGTGTTTACATTTGTTTGGTGAAGAAGAGTTAGGTAAGAAGAATGCGTGAACAGTGAATTTTATGAAACAGTGAGAGTATTTAATGGTAAAGTGGCTTATTTTTACTTTGTTTTAATATATAACTTATTAAAAAATTATACAAAAGGACCATTGAAAATAATGTATCTATAAACTAACCGTATAGGTGTTGCATCACAACTTCATTAACTTGTGGAAGAACCTTGGTCAATCAGTCTCAATATTCTATGTTTAATACGATGATAAAATATTATTTATTTTACAACCTAATTGCCTATAAATACTTTACATTATTTTTTTTATTTCTCTCAGTATCATATCATATAATCTATAAATCTATTATTTTCATTCTCTTTCTAGTATATATGAAGTGTAGATACACATTTTCTTATCCATAAATCATTTTTTTTACTTCAATAAAATATATAGTGTGCCAAAACAGTTGGTGTTGAGAATATTTTAAGCATAATTCAACCTTAAAACAAGTGAGGTTTGTATCTATTTATATATGGTGAATTATTAATCTTATTTCTAGTAGAAACTTTCACTTGTCCCCCTCGTATTAATGTATATATATCTCGTGCGTGAAATTAGACAATGGTCTGATAGTGGGTAGAATAATAGACTCAACAAATAACAAATATCGCTATGATAGACTCTAACGTATAACTCTGATATCGTGTGAAGAAGTAAACTTTAGGCTTATCAGAACTCTACAAAATTGACTTGTAAGGTGAAATTTAGATCCCCTTACTATAAACTTGTCTCATCTACCTACTGTTGATGTGAAATCTTTAACACACACTCCTCACACTGAGGTAGTGTGGGGACTGAATATTAATGAATGATCCAATAGTGATCTGACAACAAATAGTACGATATATCCAACAAACAACAAATATTTCGATAGTAGGTGACACAGTAGACCGAACAAACAACAAATTTTTCTATGATAACTCATGATAATAATATCATGCGAAAACTAAACTTTAAGCCTAATTAGAAAATCTAAATGAGAATTTATAGTATAAATGAGAGAATTGAACAATCTATTGAAAATTGCACCACTTCTTTAAAGTGAAAACAAAATTGCACCACTTATTTTTCTTCTAGACTCAGCCCTCAGTATCTGTCTTATATGGTTTCTCAGTGGCATGATTACAGTGGACATTTCTGTCGCCAAAGTAGGCAGTGACCGATAAAAAATGTAGTTATTTTTCCAATTTATGAGGTATTCCACATGAAGCACTTCACTGTTGAATTTTTTTAACTTCATCTGGGAGTGTTGTTTTTAGGTGCAACACTTGTCTCTATTGATTTTGGACTCTAGCAGGTATAAGAGAGAAAGTTGGAGGGTTAGAGAATAGGGGAAAATAGGTGTTGAAATTAACATGTTACTATTATTATTATTTTTTTTTTTTGTGTGCTGATAAAAAAAGTTATTTGTTTTTTTGTTTGTACGCGGTTTGTTTAGTTGTGGTAAAAACTTAGGTTTGGTTACTAGGAGGACAGAGGAAAAAGACAGTGACAGGGTGAAGAAAAGTTACTGAAGCAGGAACGTTGATTTTATGGTGTTATTTTATTAACCTGTTTTTGGTTACCCACTTTTATTTAGAATGATTAAACAAAGTACAGTGTCTCTGCCGACGCAGTGAAAGAGCAGTGAGGTTTTTGAGGTTTGAGAGGAATGAGGTGAGTGTAGCATGACACGTGTGCTATCTATTGCCTCTGTTTGGTCCCCTTTCTCTATATGAACACGTGTGCCCCCCTATGCCATTATGCAAGCTACCTCTACTCCCTCATAAATATTCTTTCTTTTTTTTCTTTATTCTAATTTTTTTTATTGATAAAAATTAATTGTTAGTATTTAATTGTTGAGTTAGTTGAATTTAAAATCTGTTTTATTGTTATTTTTTAAATATTATTATGCATCGTTATAAATCTTACAACTCATATATATTAATATTTTAAAATAGGTTAAATATATTTTTGTCTCTTAATCATCAGTAAAAATTGAAATTAGTCTTTTTTCGAAATAATTTTAAATTAATTTAGTATTTCATATATAGAAATACGTAAATTTAGTCATTTAGACCAATTTTTTTACAAATTTATTTGACGTTTTAAACGCGTTTTTCAGCTAATATTGAAACAGAATTGTGTCAGATGATATAGACAAACTCAAATACAATCATGAAACATATTTGAAACATCAAATAAACTTAATAAAATTTAGTTAAAATAATTAAATTCATATTTTTCTAAAATTGAAAGAGTAAATTGAACCAAAATTTTCAAAAGTAACTGATTTTACTGAAAGTTAAGAAATAAAAAATATATTTAATTTTTTAAAATTCATCGTTCATCATTATATATATATATATATATATATATATATATGAAAATATAGTAATAAAATAAATACAAAAGTGGGTCCTCTTTTCTTTATTCCCTTAAACTATATTTTATAATTAGTTTTAAAGAAAGGAATTATTAAAGTGTTTTTTTAATCGTTTCAACTTCCTTTATACCTATGTTTTCTTTTTCTTTTCTTTTCATAGCTGAAGCAACACTACTTTTTAATTATTATATACACAAACCCTATACGTTTTTCATCTCCCAACAACAACACACGCAAATGAGGAATCCAAAGAAAGAGGCAAGGTTTTCAATGTGGATTGTCTGGCTGCACTAGGAAACTTTGTCCCATAACATATATTTGATTCTTTTAATAATTAATGTCCCAAAACATATTGTATAAGATTTTGCAATGAATTACATGGACATGAATACCCTTGTTCTTGGAATTGAAGAATCAAATTTAGAGTGCCTAAACAAAATTGCTCAAACCAATAAACCAACATCATATCAAAATCTTGTTCTTCTGGCAATTTATCATTTGTATTTGTTCTGGGACCATTTATTAAGAAAATGGTTTCTCTTGTCCCTGTCACAGTTTATTCAAAAAATAATTTGTGTATTTGGTGGAGAAAAATAAAAGTCTTAAAAATGGATAATAGAGTTGGAAAATTAATTTTATATTCATAGCCCATAATATGCTCTTCTCCTGTGTGTGTTTGTTAGACCTAATCCCAAACCCTAATCACAAAGTCTGATATAATAATATCATCTTATTATTGTTTTGTAAGCATAGATATTTGACCTAGTCATACCGTCAACAGTTATTAATGAAATAAAAGCAAAATATTTAGACATTTATTTAGAAATATTAAGAATTTAATTTCACCCCTTTTACGTCAATAAGTGAATTTGGTTATAAATTTATGGGTTAAATATATTTTTGGTTTCTGAATTTTGAAATTAGCTCTCCTTCAAAACTTTATACTAATTTAGTCTTTCGTCTTTAGAAATATATGGATTTAGTCTTTTTTATCAAAATTTGTAAAGTTTATTTGAAATTTTAAACACTTTTTATGATAATATTTGAGTTAACATTATAGTGAAAATGTGTCAAATGGTATAAATAATTCAAATATTATCATGAAATACGCTTGAAACGTGATAAACTTAACAAAATTTGGTTAAAAAAACTAAATTCACCTAGTTTTAAAGATGAAAGACTAAATTGATCGAAAGTTTTGAGGAGGGACTAATTTCAAATTTCACTGAAACTTGAGGGACCAAAAACATATTTAACCCTAAATTTATAGATTAAACAAATGTGCAAATGATAGATATTTTATAAAGAAAAGATAATTTTTAAAATCTCTTGGTAATTAGTTGTTGTTTCTAATTTGATAATTAATCTCTTGATTAAATTAGTGAAAATGTATTTAATACAAGAAATTGAAATAAAAATTATGTCTTTTGGTAAAGGTTCGTTTTCAATCTGAACATATTGAGAAGAAGAAAAATTAAAAGGTTAGATACGTATAATACAGGTACATATATATATAACTTGTGTTGACTCCTAAGTAACACCAAGATCTTAAATTAGTTGCCAGCTCAATTGAAACTATGCTTAGTTTAGGTTAAGTTGAATTGAAGTACTTGCTGGTTAGATGCAATTAGATAAATAAATAGCACTTTTATTTTTGACAAATTAATCAATGCTTACACTGTTAATTAATTGATTTCAAATTATGTCAAATGTATCGTTTGAATTTTTTTTATTACAAAAGTCAACAAATCATATGCTACACAATCATGACCTATATAATTATGACCAAATATTGGTGTGAACATTTTCATTACACGCTAATTAAATTCATTAGTTAAGTCCATTTTTCTCTGAGTACCATCGCATAATATTAAATTTATATAAAAAATGGATTTAGCTTGTCTTCGAAGCAAGTAAGTTTACTATTCTTCATTTAATATTTGCATGACAATAATTTTGTTGGTTTTAATTTTTTTTTACATATAGTTTAAATCAATGTTATCAAACTATATCCTCGTCCTTTACCCGAGAGATCAAAATTAATGATTAGTCCCATTTTTTAAAGTATGAAACATTTGTAGTATGACAAACTAAGTTTATTTTAAGAAATTTTAAATTTAATTAAACCTTTTCAAAGCACATACTTGAAAACCCTAAAATAATCACGAGAGAAATAGATTTATCGAAACAAGATTAAACATAAACACGGTTTTTGATAGTATAATCAAGTCAAATTGATAATTTTATTTGCCAAACGTGTGGCTATCTTAATATTAAATTAATTTACTCTGAGACACTAAAAGTATATAAACTTAAGAATAATATATTCATATACGAGAATTAAAACTAAGTTAAACTAGTACATTTATGGTTCTATAAACCATCACGAAATACTATAATTCTGAAAGACTTTCCAACCAAGAAAAATGAAATAAATTTATAACACTTCCATGTTCCATCCCAAACACCACTATATAAATGTCTTATTATCTGAGTACAGCTAGGTTCATGTCTCTTTGTGCGTACTCTGGAGAATTATTTAACCATTTTTTTTCGTATAAAGATAAGGTGATGTGATTGATAATGAAATCCATTAAGCATAATTTTAGTTTAGCCAAAACTAATTAATTACAAATTATTTTTATCAAGCTTTTAAAAGTATTATATTATATATCTAATGTATCTAAGACCATTTGAAAAATAATGTCGCTTCAATCCATTGGAACATTCGATAGGAATTGGTCTGTTTTTTGTTCATCGGGTCCTTCAATTTAGGATTAAAAAAATAATCATATGTACATTTTTTTTTTCTCTGGGGTTTCCCTAGACACATGTTATATATTAAATAGCTTTCCCCTTCTGAAAGGTGATGGTGATTAAGTAACAACGTGTCTCACCCGTTTAATATTAGAAATTGATGTTAAATAATGTTACACAAATGGTAGTATCATACAACTCATATTAACTTCATAGTCACTAAAAAAAAGTGTAGAGTTTTTTTAAATATAAAATGTTTTTAATATCATATAACTCATATAAAATATGTTTTTATCCTTTAATTTTTGATGAATTTTAGAATTAGTACATCTCAAAACTTTAGACCAATTTAGTCTTTATCTTTCGAAATATGTGAATTTAGTCATTTTAATCAATTTTTGTTAAATTTATTTTAAGCGCGTTTCATAATATTAAAGCAAAAATGTGTCAAACAATATAAATAATTCAAATATAATCATAAAATGCATACGAAACATCAAGAAACAACAAGAAACATCAAATAAACATAATAAAATTTGATTAAAAAGACTAAATACACGTATTTAAAAAAATAAATAAATAAATTAATCTAAAATTTTAAAATAGACTAATTTTAAAATTTAATTAAGATACACAAATATATTTAACCGAATATTCTTTTAATTGATACACAGATGCTATGTGGGTGATATTAGTAAAAAATAAGAAAAAGAAAATAACGTGTTACGTTCGTTGGTCGAATTTTCTAAGTCCACGTTGTTGTCATGTCAAGAAGTGGCGACACTAACGCATTTAGAAAGCAGCCAACTCATACGTCTACGTACCGAACGCGTGAGCTGTACAAACTAAAATGCCAGTCAGTGACTCACTGACGGTGGTCCAAACAAAAACTCCCTCTAACCCTATTCTCTTCTTCTTCTTTTTCTTCTTCTCTCTCACCGTAATTAATAATCCCACTATTAATTATTAATTAATTAAACAAAAAACCGATAATAATAATAACAAACACTCCCATTATTCGGATACAGCTCATCCCACCATACGCCTCCTTCTGCCGCAAGCTTTCTATTCTCGCTATTTCCACGCTCTCCCGAGGTTAATCTCGTAATTCCACCACAAAATAATATTATTATTTTTTATACTTTTTTACAAAAAAGGGGAGTATATTAATTAATATTTATTATTATTTATTGAATACGAAGAGAACGCAGACACAGAGAGAGAAAGAGGAGTGAAAAAGGTGATGGTTTTTGGAGCTTCTGCAACGTCTTGCTTTTTAAGAGCCACCTAATTCCGAATATCTCAGCCCAACCAGCCACCACCATTGCCTCCGCCACTACCACCACCGCCACCTCCACCTCCGCCGTCAATCCTTTTGTTGTAAAATCTCAATCCCTATATTTCACCATTCTCTCATTGCAGCAGCGTTAGCTAGCTACTCGCATTTTTCCATTTTTTCCGGTAAGTCGATTTTGCCCTCGCCGGTGTTTCTTCTTCGAGTGAATCATCCAATGCTGTTGTTTACTTCCTACATTTTTTTTAGTTGTTTTTGTTTTTCTTACAGAAGTTTGTGCGCTGTGATAATTTCTACTGTAATAAACCTCTGTTGCTGTGTGTGTCTCTTCGAGTGCCTTTTTTTTATTACTCGCCATTGCGGCGATTTTTCTTGACTTTTCAATTTTTGTCGGTGGCTCGAGTTTGTGCTCGGAGCGCTTCCAGTTCAACTTTAGCTCAGTGTTACATCTTCCTTGTTGCTAAATTAGAAAGAACGAAGTTGCAGAGAGTCCAATTCCGCCATTCATTTCCGAAGATTTGGTTCAATTTTTTCCTCAGATTTATTGTTTCCGTTTTCAGAAAATCTTGACTAATTTGGATCTAATTTCGAGTTTGTAATTTGGATTTGAATTAATTGGTATTAAATTGTTTCAGTTTAATCTGAAGTTTGAGTTCAAGTTGCTTTAAATATTCCAGAGAAGAGTTTTAATAGTGTTGTGGCTGGTAGTTGTGTTTGAGGATGCTTTGGTTTACCAAAGGACTAAGGTTCTTTTTCTTTCTGTTTTTAAAAAAATTCTGAAGAGGAAATGCATTTTTGTTCGAGTGTTCGGTTCTGTGATATCCTGGAACGAGAATATGTGAAGTGCTTTGGTTAGATCTTGGAGATCGCGGTTAGCATCATTGGCTTATGTTTGCTACTGTGTGAATGAATGCATCAACATCACAAATATAGTGACATGAGTCAATCGGGGACCCAAAATTGGTGCCAAATTATGAGCAATCTACAATTTGGCCTTGCCCTGTTGCACTGTTCGCTTTTGGTGTTGTGTCCTGTGTGCTTTCTATGGCCACCGACACTACCGACGAGTGCATATACCATATATACTTTATGTAGGCTTGAAAATGGAAGCCACTTGTGTGATGGTATCGTGGTGGCTTTTTGTGAAACGGTGGGATGATTGAGTATTCGGTTTGAGTTACTGTTTGGTGTGTAATAATACAGTGTGTGGGAAATTAGCAGTAGTACCCATTGGTTAAAAAACGGAAAAGGAAAGTAAAAGAAAAAAAAAAACTTGCTGTAGGTTTTAATTTCCACTGTTTTCGATTATAAGGTGTCCGTACTTTTCAATGGACCGACGCTGGCCATGGAAGAAAAAATCGTCGGACAAGGCTGTGATGGAGAAAGCAGCTGCAGAATTGGACTCTGCCGCGGGTGCTGCCAATCAGGTATGTATTTATTGTCGGTTCACTAGAGCAAAGAACTAGTAGTTTCTAATATTTCTGATCGAGGAAATTATCCTGTATGTTTTTTTCTTACCTTCTTGACTCACACGTGATGATTTTAGTTTTAACGAGTGGAAAATGTCCAAATTGGTCCCCCACCCCAAAATAGGGGACAATTTGATCCCTGTAAAAAATGAAATTCTATTTAGTCCTTCAAGATTTCAAACATGGGATGCTTTAGTCCTTTTGCCCATTTGAGTTAACTTTTACTAGGACAATTTGAGTCTTTGATTATTTTGTCAAGGACTAAGTTAGTACAGGATTAACTTCTTTAAGGACTAACCATATGCTTACAAGGGAGAGAAAATGACTGAAGAACTAATGTGCCCCACTTTTGTTATCATTCTTGAAGGACTATATGATTATTTTTTTTTTGGAAGGGGCTAAATTTTCTACTGTAGTTTTTTCAAAGGCTGAATTTGGACATTTACTCGTTTAGCCATTACATTTGTCTTTAATTTGTTTCAAACTTACGTATGATATTTGTTTTTGGGTAAACAAGAAGCCGAGCTACGTCCAAATCTCAGTAGAGTCATATTCTCATCTGACTGGTTTGGAGGATCAAGTGAAGGCATACGAAGAAAAAGTTCAGACACTGGAGGATGATATTAAGGAATTAAATGAAAAACTGTCTGCAGCTAATTCGGAGATAAATACAAAGGAAACCCTTGTAAAACAGCATGCTAAAGTAGCAGAAGAGGCTGTCTCAGGTATACTTCTTCAATGGTTCCTATTTAAAAATATTCAAAAGCCTTATTATGTAGTGCACCTTTTTTTTTTTTCTTGGAATTAATATTCGTTGAAACCCTTCAGGCTGGGAAAAGGCAGAAGCAGAAGCTCTAGCTTTGAAGAACCATCTGGAGTCTGTCACTCTTGCAAAACTCACTGCTGAGGATCAGGCGTCACAGTTAGATGGTGCGCTTAAAGAATGTATGCGACAGATAAGAAACCTAAAGGAAGAACATGAACAGAAATTACAGGAAGTTGCTCTCACAAAAACCAAGCAATTGGACAAGATTAAGGGTGAGCTTGAGGCTAAGATAGCAAGCTTTGAACAGGAACTCCTCAGGTCTGCTTCCGACAATGCGGCTCTGTCAAGGTCCTTGCAAGAGCGATCTAACATGATAATCAATTTAAGGGAAGAAAAAGCTCACGCTGAGGCTGAAATTGAGCTTCTTAAAGGCAACATTGAATCATGTGAAAGAGAAATCAATTCACTCAAATATGAGGTTCATGTTATTGCCAAAGAGCTTGAGATTCGCAATGAAGAAAAGAATATGAGTATGAGGTCTGCAGAAGCTGCTAACAAGCAGCACATGGAGGGTGTTAAAAAAATTGCTAAATTGGAAGCAGAGTGCCAAAGATTACGCGGTCTTGTGCGGAAGAAGTTACCTGGTCCAGCTGCACTTGCACAAATGAAGCTAGAAGTCGAAAGTCTTGGTCGAGAATACGGAGAAACTCGATTAAGGAAGTCTCCTGTCAAACCCCCTAGTTCTCACATGTCTCCTATGCCTGGGTTCTCCCTAGATAATGCTCAGAAATTCCACAAAGATAATGAATTTCTTACCGAGCGTTTGCTGGCAATGGAAGAAGAAACAAAGATGCTGAAAGAAGCTTTGGCAAAACGTAATAGTGAACTGCAGGCTTCAAGGAGTATGTTTGCGAAAACTTTGAGCAAACTTCAAAGTTTGGAAGCACAGGTTCAGACAAGTAATCAGCAGAAGGGATCTCCTAAATCCATCATAAATGAAAGCATTTACAGTCAAAATGCAAGCAATGCACCAAGCTTCATCTCCATGTCTGAAGATGGAAATGATGATGTGGGAAGTTGTGCCGAGTCTTGGTCTACAGCAATTATGTCTGATCTATCCCAATTTCCTAAAGGAAAGAATACCGAGGAATTGAGCATATCTGATACCACTAAGAAGTTGGAACTAATGGATGACTTTCTGGAGGTGGAGAAACTGGCTCGATTATCAAATGACTACGGTGAAGTTTCAGGCACTTCAAACAATATAGCAAACGAAGCTGTGACTGATGAAATATCAGAAGTCAGCACTGGGAAAGATGTTCCCTCTGACTCCCAAGAGAATAGTGATCCAAATCCACTGCCAAGTGAGGTGTCTTCTGCTGAGGAGTTATCAGCACCTGATCCCCAATCTGATGTTCCTAGCTTGTCGCTAGCAGAGCTTCAATCAAGAATATTATCAGTTTTTGAGTCCATGGCTAAGGATGCTGATATGGAGAAGATATTGAAGGATATTAAACACATTCTTGAAGATGCATATGGCGATTCAGTCCAGGACTCTGTATCTGCCGTTCCCCATGATGTCACGCCTTCTGATATTACGTGTGATAAGCAGGGTAACGCTGAAGATGTTGCCTTAAATGCGGAGAAAGAAGTTATTTCATCCCAGCAACCTCCAGAATATGTGCAGATAACGACGGATCTAGAAGCCGCAATGTCTCAAATTCATGACTTTGTATTGCTCCTCGCCAAAGAAGCAATGGCAGCACATGATATATCTTCTGATGGAGATGGAATAAGCCAAAAGATGCAAGAGTTCTCTGTCACTTTTAATAAAGTTACCTCCAATGAAGAAAATTTGCCACAGTTTGTTCTGGACCTGTCTAGTGTTCTAACCAAAGCAAGTGACTTCAGATTTAATATACTTGGTTACAAGGGTACGGAAGCCGAAACCAACAGTCCTGATTGCATAGATAAGATTGCTCTGCCAGAAAATAAGTTAGTTCAAGACGATTCATCAGGGGAGAGATATCAAAATGGTCATTCCCATATTCTTAATCCCTGTTCTGATCCTGAAATTCCTGATGATGGAAATTTGGCCTCAGGCTATGAATCAAATGCCACGACACAGAAGTTCTCAATGGAGGAGTTTGAAGAATTGAGGTTAGAGAAAGAGAAGGCTGTTGCAGATCTATCAAAATGTGCTGAAAATCTTGAACAGACAAAGTCTCGGTTACTAGAGACAGAGCAACATCTAGCTGAAGTTAAATCACAGATGGCTTCTGCTCAAAGAGCAAATAGCTTAGCTGAGACACAGCTAAAATGTATGACAGAATCGTACAGGTCAATTGAAACACGTGCAAGGGAGTTTGAGACTGAGCTTATTCATCTGCGAATGAAGACATCAGCTCTGGAGAATGATCTGGAAGATGAAAAGAAGGCTCATGAAGCAGCTTTGGCCAAACACAAGGAGCTAGAAGAACAACTACAGAGGTTGGACACTGAAATACTGAAGCTACACATTGACATGTTTTCAAATATTTTATGTGAATGTCACCTGCTGGTTCTAATTCTGATTGCTAATTTTCCATGCTACTTTCTGTCAGGAGTGAGAGCTCAGCTGCTGATAATGACATCAAGACTAAACAGGTAAAGCTGTAATCCCATTCAAATACTTGAAAATACTATTAAGTTGGAGAACCTTTAGATCTAAGTCTTACTTTCACAACTTTTTCTAAGAGATTATTTATAAGAAAAAAATTAAAATGAATTGAACTTTTTTCATAAGCTAAAAATAAGCTTATACGAAGAAGTTTATTTAAACTCAACCCTACTCATAATATGTAACATCAAAATAGGCATCTCAATCTAGGATTCTTGTGATGAGTAAGCAATCTAAGATTGATTTTTTTTCCTTTGTCATAGGAGAGAGACTTGACTGCCGCTGCTGAAAAGCTAGCTGAGTGTCAGGAAACCATATTTCTTCTTGGCAAACAGTTAAAAGCTCTGCATCCTCAAACAGAGCCAATGGGATCTCCTTATTCAAAGATTGAAGGCTTCACGGAGCGTGAACCTGATAGTCCAACTTTGCAAGATCAAGCAGAGATGGACAGTGCTACTTCTACATTTGTGCAAACATTGGGTGGAGATTCCCCTTTACATTTTACCAACAGTTTATATAGTCCATCAGATAACGACTCAATGTTTCCAGGCATATCTTCTGTACAGAATCCAAACCAAAGGCCTACCAAGTCATCCTCATCTTCAGCTTCTTCCACTCCAACGCCAGAGAAAAACACCAGAGGTTTTAGTAGGTTCTTTTCTTCAAAAGGTAAAAACGGTCATTGAGATTGAAGCATGCATGACCGATGGGAATTCCTGATTGAGGGAGCCACAGAACAACATCGGCATTTGGAAAGCATTCAGGTTCAATCTCCTTCATGATTTAACAGAATTGAGTTCTTGGGAGGTTTATCTAGTTAAAACACAACAGAATGCAATGGTTATTGGGTGGTTCTTGTATTTAATGGTTGTACATGGTAAACATATGTTTTTCTTCTTTTCCTTTCCATTGTTTTACTCCCTCTGTTCTGTAATTTAATTAGCAAACATTGACATAGCCTCTGAACTGTTACAGGATATGTTGAATATTGTTGTATTTCAGAAATTTATGCAGCATACCTTCATTCTTTGTCAACAACAATACGTTAGTGATTTTTCATGTAATAAATAGAAAACTAAAATAAGTTTTTCTTTCCTCCAATATATCAAAGGCAATGCAGAGATAAATCTGTTCTCAAATTGGTACAGGGAAGACTCTCTGTATTCTATTAATCACTAACGAAAATTAGAAAAAAAAAACATGCTTGAAAATGAGCCTCCAAGAGGATATAAAAATGGCTTTCATAGTGAAAGATTGAAATGGGCCAACCCTACCCCATTTGATTGACCCGAATGGTAAAAATGACTAGTGTGGCCTGACTTGGAAGTTGCTGAATCAGGTTAAATTGGTCCATTTATTTATTTATTTTCTTATATAAATGGGTTGAATCGTTTTAATATGCGAGACTCTGATCAAATTAGCACAAGAATTTCAAATTATTCCAATATTTTTTACATTAGACTTTTCAAATTTCAACCTTATTTCCGACAAAAAAGACAAAAATGAAATTTTAAATATTCCACCGCAGGAGAAGAAAATCATTTGATAAAGTTAATAGAAATCTTTTCCTTTAAACTTAAGTTATCTATCTAAGCTTTCTATAGAGAAAATAACTTTTTAGCGAGATAAATATAAGTTATCATTATTTTTAATTACTGGTCAAGTTAGGATGCATAAATTTGAATTATATGAAAATAGATTTGACTTTCAGATAAGAAAAAAAAGCAATGTCTCAGTTTTTAATTATAAACCTAAATTAAAATTTGTTTTTCTTTCTTTCTACAAGATTTGGTACCTTTTCTATTAATTATTCTTACAGTATGATATAACCAGTAAAATTATAGTTGTCAAACATTTGAGAAAGACAGATATTAATGATTTTTTAAAATATAAATTTTGAATACATCTATTTTTGTTTATTAAATTATTTCTTTAATTAGATGAATTAGGTAAATGGTATTATTCTCATGACACATAAGAAGATAGAGGTAAAACAAAACTATTATGATGTTGTGATTTTCAACCAAATTTGAATTTTAAATAAACGAAGTAATAAAACATTTCATTAAATATAGGCAGATGCATACACATAATTTCTAGGTATAATTACTAATTTGGTATCTCAACTTTTTCGTTAAATTCAATTTGGTATCCAAAACTTTTGGTTTGTTCCATTTAGTATCCCAATTTTCTAAAAAGATTCAATTTGGTTATCTTTGTTAAGTTGGAGTTAATACCGTGTTCGTGTCAAGCCATTAAATTTTTAATTTTTTTAAAAATTATTTTTTTTTCAAAAAATTTTAAAACTGCTAGTTTATCACCGTGTCACGTGAAATCTTACAATCATGACATGTGACAGAGATAATAGTTGTTTTCAATTTAGTACCCCAATCTAAAAATTTTGTTCAATTTAGTACCCAATTTTTTAAAATAATCCAATTTCGCCCTCTCCGATTTGAGACAAAATTAGTAAATAAGCTTAATTACAATCTATATATACATGTTACAATAACTTTTCTAATATATACATCAAATCATTTCACCTAAATACTTAAATTATTTTATTTTTTACATTTATAATTTTTTACACTTGTAAAAAATAAAATAATTTGAATATTTAGGTATAGTGATTTGATGTATAAATTCAAAAAAAATTATTTTAACATATATATATATATATATAAGTTATAATTAAACTTAGTTACTAATTTGGTCTCAAATTGGAAATGACGAAATTGAATCATTTTAAAAAATTGGGTACTAAATTCAACCAAAAATTTAAATTAGAGTACTAAATTGAAAACAAGTATTATCATTGCCATGTGTCATGATTGTAAGTTGCTATGTGGCACGATGATAAACTGACACGTGACAATTTTTAAATTTTTTGAAAAAAAAAAATTAAAAAAAAAATATTTTAAAAAAATTTCATGGCTTGACACGTGTTCTGTGCGGACACACGGTGTTAACTCCAACTTAACGGAAATGATCAAATTGAATCTCTTCAAATAATTGGAGTACTAAATTGAACAAACCAAAAATATGGGTAGCAAGTTGAACTTAGCCAAAAAGTTGAGGTACCAAATCAATAATTATACCTAATTTCTATTCTAATTGAAAAATAGTACAAAATATTATATATAACTTACAATACAAAACTAACTTAGGTTTTGCTACTACTTTATTGAATGAGTATTGAAACCTAAACTATCTGTGCATTTCAGAAAGACAAAAGACCTTAAATATCAAAATACCATAGGAGTTACGAAGGGCAGCATCGTCCTTTCGTTCCGTTCTCTACCTCCCAAATTCCCAATATTCCAACCCGCGCGCGAGAGCGCAGTGTAGGAATCAGTGTTTACTTGTTTCGCATATTCGTCTTCCTCTGCGTTTAGATTTGAGAGAGAAGTGAATTGGATAAGAGTTTTTTCGTTTCGGACGAATTGAATCTGAGTTCGTGACGGAAAGATGGGAGTCCCAGCCTTCTACCGGTGGCTGGCCGAGAAGTATCCGATGGTGATTGTGGACGCGATCGAAGAGGAAGCGGTTGTAATCGACGGCATTCAAATCCCGGTCGATGCGAGCAAGGAGAACCCTAACAACATTGAATACGATAACCTCTACCTCGACATGAATGGCATCATTCATCCCTGCTTCCACCCCGAGGATAGGGTAACATTTCTCCTCCTTCTTTAATTTCAATGCGAATTCCTCTCAATAACTTGTTTATTTGTTTGATGTTTTGTTGAATTTCGAGCATGCGAGTTTGACGATGGTTACGAGTTGTGTGTTTCGATGCAGCCTTCTCCGACGTCGTTCGATGAGGTGTTTGAGTGCATGTTTGACTACATTGACAGGCTGTTTGTTATGGTGCGGCCGCGGAAGCTGCTCTACATGGCTATTGGTGTGTGTTTGTTTCTTCGTTTTGATTATTTGTGATTTGTAATTTGTAATTGTGTTGTTTGTGTTGCTGCGGGGCCTATTTGTTATGTTTGGTTTGACTTGTAGATGGTGTTGCGCCGAGGGCGAAAATGAACCAGCAACGGTCTAGGCGGTTTAGGGCTGCGAAAGATGCTGCTGATGCGGTATGTGTTTTGGTCATTTTTAATTTTTGTAATCCTTAGTAAGGTTTTGTGTAGTTTTGGATTCTTTGGGTTTCCTAATAGACTTCATTCTTTCGTGTTTCTTAGAATGTAGCAAGGAAATATTATTTGAACTACAGATTTTACGACTAATAGGGAGAAAGAAAGAGAGAAGTAAAAGGTGTAACTAATGATGGAGAGATAGAAACAAAAAGTGATTGTATGAATAACATATCTCTAGCTAGCAATTGCCGTGGATTCTATATGAACGTACTCTCTTTGCTGTTATTAACAATCAGGTTCAATCAATTGCATACCACATTGGTGGGTAATTGAAAGCTTGAACTTTGCCGTTGTCCGGTTACTCATATTATATATATATATATATATATATATATATATATATATATATATATATATATATATATTTTTTAATATTTATCT
>Ga0214545_1006593_pt1 | contig 20091 bp, 12 predicted proteins | sample CNSS4metaG_FD_160064 | JGI IMG/M metagenome (GOLD analysis project Ga0214545, IMG submission 160064) | Root nodule microbial communities from cowpea collected in UCLA plant growth center, Los Angeles, California, USA - CNSS4 | ecosystem: Host-associated > Plants > Roots > Nodule | place: USA...
AAAATCATTCCAAAACAAAGATGGGAAAAAATGAAATTTTACCTGCAATATTAAAACTATCTACCCTTAAAAGAACGATATCCACCCAATAAAACAAAGTCCACCCTCCTTCATGGTTGTGTCATCCATAAAATCACCCAATAAATCCTAATTTGGGAAGGACGGCCAAATGAAACAATGAAAATTAGGAACTTTGTTCTTTTCGCGAAAAAAAAAAGAAAGAAAATAGAAGATTCATACATTTTTTACTTGTAAAGTGGAAGCTTGGGAATAATGAGAAGAGAAGGAACTTACGGTTGACAACTAAAGGGAATAATGAGAAGAGAATAAATGTTCAGGCACAACTTTTTATCTGCAATGTGAAAGAAGGCAAGTTTAGGTTTTACACAAATACGATCCAAATGATTTTTGAACAAAAAAATAAAGAAAAAACAAAAGTCACGTAGAACTTTTATTAAAATAAACTTTTTCAACCAAATATTTTCCTTAGGTTAATTACCCGTGTCCTGGGTTCACCGTAGATTTAGCCAAATCCCAATTCAGTTTTAGGCTACTGAAGCCTAGAATAGCTGTCGCATAGGTTTAGTTTTATATTACAATTTTCTGTAAATAATTGGATCGGCCTTAAATAACTACTTTCAACCACATAAACAATTTAGATTTTTTTTTTCGATTCCATGATGTCTTCTTATGGAGAATGTCAAAAGATCTTTTATGTGATTTTGTAGGTAACACTTGAACCGAGTATAAATCTGGATTATATGTTCTAAACGTTATAAAAATTTAATATTTTATACGATTCAAAATTATTTTTTGCTGACTTAAAAGCATATTTAACTTTAATGATAAATAGTAATGAGTAAAAGTAAGATATAAAATTAAATATTTATAGAATTTTTGGATATATAAGAATATATTAACAAATTTTGTTGATATCTATTAAATAATAATTAAAATATACACATACCTCTTCAATAAGAGCATTATCTCCTAATATCTCAGAAAAAAATCTAATAGCGCGTATGATATTATTTGAGCCTATGAAGTAGGCTTAGTATATAAAATTGCATTTTAAAATTAGTTTTTAAGACTAATTGAAATTAATTTTCTTAATTTCTGAACTGGAGAACCTAAAAGGGTGATTTATATAAGACTAAAAGAATACCATGCATGAACGCACTAGATTTGCCACGCTTTTATACCGGGCATTTGCTTTTAGTCAAATTTACCAGTACCTATCATTTTGTCAATACACGACAACACGGTGAGTTTAGATACTAAATGTCAAAGAACATAACCTCGTTGAAAACCGCAAAAAACAACCTTGATTCGGTCCTCATAAATTATGTTAATGTTTCGGTCTTAAATATATTAAAATAATATCGTCAAAATTAAAAGATAAAACGAATACATGGATTTCATAATTTGAAATGTTAAGGAAAACAATTATAAAATATACAACATAAAATATAGCATTTAATTTTCTTTTTAACTTTTTAGATTATTGTTTAGAAACTTTCTGCAGCACTTTATCTAGTGTCTTTTAAATGAAGCCACATAGAAGAAAATTTTTTAAAATTTTCCACGTTTGATGCTAGAATTGGAAAAAAATTATGAGATGGAAGAAGAAAAGGCCTACAATTCACAATAATGGTTGGATTGGATTTTCGAATTGGTCCATTGTTGTCTCTCCTATTTGTCTCTACTCAATAAAAAAAAAAATGGGTTACATCTTTTTTTTCAAAAAAAGACAAAAATGAGATTTTAAAATTCTTAGATATGTCTTGCCAAACGAGGGAAATAAGTGATTGTTTCACAATATAGGAAGATTATCTAAAAGGAAAAGTGGTAAAGAGCAAAATAAATATAGAAACGACCGCATTCACTACTTTATGTGTATCGTTGTTTTTTCAGGTTAAAAATGTTAAAAACTAAAATAATAGATGTTATAAAAAGTTGTTATCAAATAATAATTATAAAAAAATGTTATTATTAAATTTTATAATATTATAATTTGATAGTACTTGAAGGTAATTATTATTTCTTACATGAAATTATTTTATAAATAATAAAATTAATAAATATATTAATAAAGTAAAATCCATAAAAAAAACAATTTAAGAAAATATTAAATAGGAATGTATTATAAATTTAGATTATATGTAAACTACTCAAGAAAATAGATTATACTACTTCTTTGAGTTTCTATAGTGCAATATTAAGCCGTACCTGGTCATATGATTAATAGAACACATACATAAACATACAATACTAGTGTAATTACACTCCTTCCATAATCAAAGTATGTCAAAACTACATAAGCTTTTAAAGATTTTTCAAAATACACTTGAAGACAAATAATTATACTATTTCATATACCTATATACATTCTTCACAAAAACAACTTCAAAGATGACCTTCGATCTACTACCTAGCCTTATCACCACCTATAGTCTGGTATTTTCACACCATGAAAGCGATCATAGCAAAAGGGACACAACAACCAACACAAATTAGGATAAACTAATGATAAAATTTTAGAAATCATAACAATCAATTGAATTCAAAATAGTACTATTAAGTACAGACTTTGCATTTCAAATTTCATTCATAAATAGATAACCTTTAAGCTCAATTTATCTGGATTTATGCATCCACTCAAACTCTAGAAGCTTTGCTTTATCGTGTAAAATGAAATCCTTACTGTTATAGTTTTCAGTAGTGGTATTTGGTTCTCTTCTCTCAAGACAAAGTGAGTTCACTTATAGCCTAACATAAATGAAGTCCACTACTTCAAGACTAGCTATAAGAACCTCATTCCCTCTTCACCACCTATACTCTTTTCTCTATGTGAGTTTGTGATTCTACTAGAGTATAAAGATATCTTCCAATGAGTCTCCCTAGTGAATGCATAACACTAAACTCACGCATCATACCATTTATCCTTAGGAATGATGCAACTACATAATTCTCATAAAAACAAAAATATCATGAATTAGCTCCTCAAATAATTCAAATATGAATTTCATAGACTCACCCAATGACTACATACACTTGCTTAAAGAGTAACCCCTGAAGCTTAGCTCGCCCAATGACTAAATGTCTCGCTTAGCGAGTCTAGCACTAGAACCAAATTCTAGTTAATTCGCCTAGTAAGAAAGACTCACTCAGCGAGTGTAAGACCCGAGAAAATTAATTAATTAAATAAATAAATAATTAATAAATGCGGGTAGTGGGAGCCTTTATGACAATTAATGGTCGCTTGGATGATGTGGAAAAGTACTACCTCAAGTAGTTGAGAGTACTTGATTATGTTAAGAGGACTTGGGTTTAAGTCCTATGTATGCTAATTGTGTGTTATTTTAAGTGTTTATTATTTTAATAATATGTTTGATCATGATGAGTGATAATATAATCCTAGATTTATAAGAATTATCATGAAACATGTATTGGTTGAATTGGTTATGCATTGACTTGACATTGGCATGAGTGTGGGTTTGAACCTGGATAAGCCCAAATTAAACTTTCTTTTTGCCAAATTTCGTTTTGGCATGAATGGGAAAGACCAGGGAACCTTAGCCGTCTTGAAGGCAAGTGAAGGGGCTGGAAAACTCATGTAGTAATGGTTTTTAAAAGGCAATTACACCATTAGTGATTGAAATTTGTTTTCTAGCATTAACCACAATTAAGTCATGATTAAAGAGGCTATTGAGGGAAAGAGAGAGCAGTAGCTGGACTGATTAAATGAGAAGGAGGGCTGATTAGAGGAAGAACTAAGAGGCCATTGTTGATCAAGGGGAGACTTCAAACTATCAAGTGTAGCAAGGAATTCTAGCTTAGGGACCTGAATCCTTTACATTTTATGTGAATTGTTAAATTACATATTGTATGATATAATTGTGGTTCTGGAAAGCCTCGAAATTCTGAGTTTCTGGAAATTTTCAGAAACTATCTGGCAGGCCTTCAAAGCCGTTAGGCGGTGATTAACACCCGCCAAGCGACGCAAGCCAAAATTAACTCGTTTTTGCTGTTTTGGGTTTTCTGGTTGGATTTTGAATGAGGAAAAAGGAGTTGCATCTGTTGGTCGATTTATGGATGATAGAAATTGTTGAATTACGTTGCAATCAGGAGTTAATTGAAGGAAATTCTAAGAACGCTTATTTTAGAGTTGGAAATTTGGGGTTTTTAAGGTTATGGGATTAATTGGGGTCTGAATTGTACTGGATACAATCTAAGTTTAGAAATCGTGTAACTGTAAGCATTATTAATGGTGGTGGTGAGGAAATAGGCAGAGAAAGATGATTGGGTTGTTTTTAGGGTCTTCGAAGGTGTAGAGATTCTGGGTTTTTACCCAGAAATGTATACATCGCCTGGCGGCACGAGTTCTGTCACTAGGCGCCAGCGCAGTACAAGTTGGTACTACGTGGCTGCGAGGTGCAATGTAGAGTTAGGAAAATCTGTTGGATAAAATTGATTATGAGAGATGATATGGGAACTTGTAGACAAAGGCCTAGTGAGGTAATATGTATGGACTAATAATGAGATATGATTCATAGTGTGGTTTTGGTAAATTCCAAGAAATGAGTTGGCTGTAGGATATCCAAATAGGAGATAGGTGACTTGGAAAACGTTCAAAATGAGGTTATGGCAAAAAATATTACGATAACGCATAATCAGTGGAAATGTGAGGGGGTTATAGGTTTAAAGTTGCTGGAACTATGGAGTCTATAGTAGTCCTAGCTTATGATAGAATCCAAAGTTAAGTATGGTTCCAATGTGTAAAGAGACGATGATTATACATAATTTGGTATAAGTTCTATTATGGTGTAATATGACTCATGGTGAGTTGGTAGATTACTTGTTTGTAGTTAAGGTTAAATTGTGATGAATTGGGGAGTGGGAAACTTGGTTCTGCAGAGTGCAAAAACAATTAAAATCACATTACTGGTGTAGCGTCTGGCGGTAAGAACTAAACTGCTAGGCGATAGCTACAAACGTAGAGGGCCCTATAACACATGGCGCTTAGCAATAAGGGTGGTCTAACTAGGCAATGTCTGCAAGGTTAGAAGATTCAGAGGTGCGTAGCGCCTGGCGGCACGAGACTTCCGTCAGGCGGTCTGAAGCTGAATTTCGCCTAGTGGCTTAGTAGCAACGCTAGGCGATAATACAAAGGCATGACTTGTGATTTGTTTACTTTGGGTGTGCGTGGTCTACAAGGCTCTAGTTGGAGTGTTCCTTGAGTTGTGGCTCCAAACATATCCCTTGAGTTGTGGCTCGGGATAAGGGTTAAGCACGTGACATTCCTTGAGCTATGGCTTGGAATGACATCTCTTGAGTTGTGGCTCGAGATGGCGGATGAACACGAGGAATCCTTGAGTTGTGGCTCAGATTGGTGAGTAATGTCGGTGTGAGTATGCGAGTTGTGGCTCGTATGGATGGGTCTAGAAGATTGCCCTCCTCGGTAGTTAGCTGACGAGTTTGGTAGTCTTGGGACATTACGAACTATGTTCGTATTGGGAACTCCACCTGGCGTTATGGAGTGTGGTCCGTAGCATGTTCCCGCACCTATTCTACAAGTTGTGGCTTGTAGGTGTGGCAGCAAATGCATCTAAAGGTATTCATCCAAAGGCGTAGAACATGGATAACATGGTGGTGGCCATGTGGCATGGAATCAAAGGATGGAGTTCCTTTGATAAGTGTATGATTATATATGTTTGAATTATATATATATATATATATATATATATATATATATATATGTTGTTATACTATTAGCTCACCCTATCTATTTGTCCTCGGCGATGATCGTGTATTGCGTTACAGATGAGCAGATGATGTTGCAGGTGGATCTAGTGAGACATAGAGCCGAAGTGTGGGCTATTCTTGGGGATTTTTCTACGATGTTTTACTGCATTATGGTTTTGAATAATTGTATAAACCTTTACATTATCATATTGGGATATTGTATTTGAGTTTTATCAAGTATTGATTTTGAATTACTTTCTGTTGTAATAAGTTTTTTTTAAATGGAGTTATAATAAATGAGATTTCATTTATATTTATATTTTATTTTATTAAAATTAGTAATACCGACCTAGATGTTACAGCGAGTTCCAATCCTTCTTATTCTCCACCAAAAATCAAATTCAACATTCGTTCGGCGAGAGTTTGCTCACCCAACAACCACACTTTCCCTTACTCTTTGTCAAATTCATTTTTCGTTGTTGCTCAGTAGGAATGGGGTTCGTCCAACGAGTCTGCAAAATTGTAGACAATATTAACTTGCAATTGATAGTGTCCAACACAACCTAAATATTTTTCACATGTTTCAAACCATTTACCAACACACCAAAGGTAAGAAAAATCACTAATTCGAGTCGTAACATGCCACAATGACATATTATACAACATAGAATTTCAATTCTCACATGAACTTGAAATTAAATATTCCTTCATCTCATAAATTCAATTCACCCCAAATCAACATACCAATTCAATCGTACAATTCAATTCATTCTAAAATCAACCAGCACATAAGGATTTGAATAACAAAAATCATAAAGGATTTAAATTAGTTTCCCTCACCTCAAATGAAAACCTTAAGTTCCTCAACACCTTTCCATAGCTTTCATCCACCACAAAAGGCCTATCTACACCCACAAGAAGGTCAAATTAATGATATGAGAGCATGGTTGGATTCACCAACACACAAAGAGATCATGGGAGTAAAACAAATCCCCATGCAACTAAGAAAACTTCAAGAAATTGGGAAAATATGAATTGAACTCCTAAAAACAAGGAATAAGAGAACTTACTCTATTCTTGATTTTGATCGGTGAGATTTGTAGAGTTCTATGAGGTGATCTCAACAACAGACTCTAATCGAAGAACGTATGAGGTATGAGTGAAATTTCAAAGAGAGAAGGCATGAAACATTTCTTTAAGGGAAACGTTTTCTTATAGAAAAAGGTAATTGCGTGTGCTAGGTTTTCTTAATACGATGCTTATATAATTTTACCCATTTATTACATATTAAGAAAAGAAGATACTACCCAAATTACTACATTATCCATTTTCTTTTATTGACATGTGTCATAAAAATTAGTTTTTTCGTCATTTTAAAACTCTGGTACAAAAGGACCCGGGTTCAAATCCTACAAAAGTCAATTTGTTTTTATTTTTTCATTTATTTATGATTTAAACTATAATATTAATTATAAATAATATTATTATTTGTAATATTTTTATAAGTATTAGTATTTATAATTATTAATAATATTATTTATAGTGATAGTAGTAAAATTATAACAAATATTAGTATTATAATAATAATATTTGTTATTATTATTATATGTTACTATTATATATTATTACTATTAGTATTATTAACATTATTAGTAGTAAAGTTATTACTCTTATTTGTAATATATAATATTATTATTACTATATATTTTTGTTAGTAATTATGTCTTAATTTTTATTATATTATGATAAATTATTTATTTGTCTTAAACTTAAAAAAAATAGGTATATTGATAAATATAAGTTTAAAATTTTACTCCAACATTTCATTGTTGATGTTCATACCCATTCAAATAAGAAGGATTTTTCGACCATTATTGAATTATGTCAATCTTTGACAAAAACAAACAAATTATAGATATTTTACTTGATTGATTGTGTAATTCATTTTATTTAACTCTTAATGTTTCATTATCTACAACGAAGATTATCAAAACAAAATTCGGAATAAGATGAAAGATGAATTTCTTGAACACAATATGGTTATTTACATTCAAAAAGGAATAACTGGAAATTTTTATTCTGAATAAATTATTGATGAGTTCAAAATTTTTTACTATAAATTACTTTGGCTCCTCCAAAATTATTGCTCAAGATCCATCACGGGTTATTATTCTCAACTATAATTAATAATCATTATTACTATCAACTATAAATATTATTATCATTATTATTAATTATAATTATTTCTATTATTATATTAATATTATTATTATTAATAAGAACAATAATTATTATAATAGTTATTATTTTTATTGTTAGATACACATTTTACTTTTACTTACTATATAGGAATCATGTTTCAATTACTTGTCATTTTTATTTGTTTTGTTTGTTCATTTATCTTTTCATTTGAACAAATATTTCAATTAAAAAAAATAGTTACTAAAATTAGTAAAATAATAAAATTGATAAATATTTTTTTAATTATAAATAATTATTTAAATTTAAAATATAATAATTAAGAGGATAAAATTGATAAAATAAAAAAGGACACCAAAGATGTTTATCTCTTTATATATGGAGTTGTATTAATATTTTTTTTATCACTACGCGATATTATTATAGTGGTATTATTATTATTATTATTATAGTTAGACACAAATTTTACTTTTATTTACTAGGAGATCATATTTCAATTATTTACTCTTTGTATTTGTTTTTTTATTCATTTTATCTCTATATCTTGGTATTTTTGAATTGAAAAAAAATTTGTTACTAAAATTAGTAGAATGATAAAACTGACAAATAATTTTTTATTATGAATAATTATTTAAAAATAATAAATAATAATTATGAGGATAAAATTGTAAAAACAAAAAATGTCATAAAAAATGTGTCTCTTTATATATTTAGTTTGTGAGAACCTAGAAAATCACATTAAAAGAGTGTTTGTGTTTAAAATAATGAGATCCTATTATTATTATTATTTTAATAATAAACCACTTATATATAAATAGAAATTTCATAAAAGGATTTCATTATTTAGAAAACACCATCTCTCTAAAACTCCGTCCTCTAAATTCTCTCTGACTTCTCTCTAAAATATCTTACCATTCTCTCATCCTTTTTTAAATCAGAGACCGGCAGAGTGATCACTACGGTAAGATCTCCAAGTCTGTTCGATCAGAACCTTGAATTCAGTAAGTTATAATTATGCTCTTTTCTCGGTCTTTTCTTGAAAACCTTGCATATGTTGTAATTTGTATCGCATGTGAGGTTTGCGTATCTTGTAAAAAAATTCTCGGTCGATCAGTGGCTCTAATGATGTTCTCTGATCATGTTTCTGATAATTTTAGGTTGATTTGTGAGCATCGACAATGGAAAAGGGGTTTTAGGTTTTTGGCAGTAGATTGTGCGAGTTAATCAGGTAAGGGAAACTGATAATTGAATTTAATTAGAGGATACAATGAATGTAATTGTGTGTAATTAGAATTGATTGTTTGAAGTATGATGGAATGTGAATTGTTTGATGTTTGGTATAAGTGAATTTGTGATTGCATTATGTGAATTGAGGTTGAATTGAAAAATGAACACTTGAATCATGGCTCTAATTGGTATCATCTCACTTTGCTTAAAAACCATTTTGAAAACTAGACAACACTGCCATGGAGGTGCCAATTTGGGTCATGAAATCAAGTGAAACATCTCCCAATGAAAACCAGAATATGTGTTATTTTCTGGTGTGAGGCTGAGCCTCAGAATTCAAGGCTGAGCCTTAAAAAATGCGAGAGGATCAGCGCTGAGCGCCAACCCAGCGGTGCCTGGCGCTAAAAAATGCGAGAAGAATGAGGTTGAGCACCAGCCGAGCGGTGCCCCAGTGTTGGGACCCCTACAGGTCTGGAACGAAATTTTAATGCTAAGGCTGAGCATTGGAATCAGAGGCTGAGCGTTGGCTGCCAGATTTCATCTGTTTGCTATTTTGATGTGTTTCATTGCATTAACTGATCTAAAATGAATTATTTTAACTGTCTTGGTATGCTTTGAGTGAGATTGGATGAATATGGACCTGTTGTATGTGAATTATGGAGGAATTTCATGGAGAAATTCTAAGTATGGATTAGGTAGGGTATGCAAAGACATAAGGACTCAGTTTTGGTTGGTATCCTGACGCTCCAATAACCACTAAGGCTCATATAGAGTATAATGCGTTATGTCGTGAGGAGTAGCGGGAGGTCTTAGCCATTGGACTCGATCAAGTCTTTGGCGCGAAGGAGACTTACTTGGTGTGATGATTGGGTGATAATCCCTTTAGGCCAAATTTTGCAGAGTTTGGGAATCATACACCGGTGCAAGCCACCAAGAGGTCCGATGTTAATTGCATATATCCGGATAATTGAGTCTAGAGTTGAATGACGTGTGAGTATTGGAATGTTCCTGTGTGAATTTGTGATAATTGATTGTTATTATGCTCTTACTCTAATGTAACCTTCTTTAAATCATTATTAGCTTACCCTACGTGTTTTATTTTTGTCTACCCTTTGTTTTATTCTTTGCAATGATCACTTAAATGTGTGAGCAGATGAGGCTGCAGGTGGAGAGTTTTCGCGTGGTGTTGATAGTGGGACTGAGCAGTAGTATCCAGAGGTCCTATAGATAGGTGTGTTTTGTAGTAAGTGGTTAGAATTTACCTTTCCTTTCTTCTAGAGGTCTTGTACATATAGTATTGTCATTACTCAGTTTTGGATGACTGTATAAGATTATACTTAACTTCCATGCTATCTGCTTTTGGTTATCACTATATAATGCTTTGTTTAGTAGTTTAAAAGTTATTAAATGAGATGTTACATTTTGGTATCAGAGCAGTAGTTCCTTAGGGGTTTGTGAGTGTGAGCTTGCTTAGTCTCCGTTGTGTGTTTTAAGTAGATGTTCCAGGTGTTATGATAGTACTCGTGGATTGAACTGATGGTTTCTTTCTCGGTGTGAATAGAGCTATGGGACCAAGGCCTCCACCTCCTCCACCAACTACAGATAACCCCAATCTTGTTAATGCTTTGGAAGCTATGGTTGTAGCTATGCAACAACAGAATGCAAACATGGTGAATCAACATAATCTAGCTATGCAATAAATGGAATATACAAGATTGGCAGCTGAAGCCACTCAACAAAGGCATCTAGAAGCCTTACAAAAACTAAGAGAGTCTTGATTCCCAGCTGGTTCTTCACGAGTCCCTCATCCTAGATCTCAAGAATGGAGTTTAGAAGATTTTCTCCAGCATCACCCTCCCAAATTCAATGGCAAAGTTAGTCCAGATGAGGCGGATCAATGGCTAAAAGACTTAGAGAGAATTTTTTATGCAAAGAGGTGCCCTGCAGAAAATAGACTGGCCTATGCGGAGTATCTTTTAGCTGGAGAGGCAGTGCATTGGTGGTCTAGTATGAAGATGATGTTAGAAGACAGTAGAGAGGACATCACATAGGATTTATTCAAGAAGAAGTTTTATGCAGAATATTTCCCTGACAGTGTGAGATATGCAAAGGAGGTAGAATTCTTGCAACTCTTGCAAGAAAACTTGTCAATGTCAGGGTATGCGGAAAAGTTTAAACATCTGGGCCGGTTTCACACTTTGCGCATGGATGAAGAATGGCAGTGTAGAAAAATTGAGAATGGATTGAGCGGAGATCTTAAGCTTATGATAGCTCCTCTCTCCATTAAGGAATTTCCAACACTAGTAGAGAAAGCCCGAGTTATGGAGAAGTTGAAGGTTGAAGTTGAGTCTCAACAGTCATCTCAACAAGGAGTAGGAGGGCCATCTAGGCCCAAGGTCATAAATGAAGAAAGGAAGAAGCCATACTCTAGGCCACCACATCAAGGGCCTAAGAGATTCTCAACACAGCCACCACCTCAATCGTTCAAATCACAGTGTTTTCAATGTGGGGGACCGCACCTGAGAAGTGCTTGCCCACAGCTTGTTAGAGGGAGGACATGCCACAGTTGCGGCAAAGAGGGACACTTTGTCAAGGATTGTCCATCAGGCAGAGGCCTAGTCTCAAGGCCTACAGTCCAGTCACAGACTCCTCATAAGTGAGGGAATGAGAGACCCCAGGCTGCGGGTAGAGTATATGCTTTGACGGGGGCAGAAGTTGCAAGTTCAGGTAATCTTATTGTTGGCTCATGTGTGATTGCTGGTATGAGTTTGTGTGTTCTATATGATTCTGGAGCAACACATTCCTTTGAGTCAGAATCTAAAGTTCAAGAGTTGGGTTTGCCAGTTAAGGAGCTACAGTATGATCTGACTGTATCCACTCCAGCGTCGGGTTTAGTCAAGACATCTACCTTATGTGCTAGATGCCCCATTGTGATTAAGGGACGTCGATTCAAGGTAAATCTGGTGTGTTTACCCTTGAAAGACTTGGATGTAATCTTAGGAATGGATTGGTTATCTGCCAACCACATTCTTATAGATTGCAATGAGACAAAGTTGTTGTTTCCTAATCCTGAGGATGAGAAGTTGTTGTCTTCACAACAAATTGCCAGAGAAGCTAAAGAAGGGTCTCAATGTTTTCTTATTCTGACTCAACTATCAATTGAGGAAAGAGATGTGTATGCCAAGATACCAGTTGTAGAGGAGTTTGCTGATGTTTTTCTCGAAGATGTACTAAGATTGCCTCCGAAGAGGCAAGTAGAGTTTTCTATTGATTTGGTGCCTGAAGCAGGACCAATATCAATATCTCCATATCGTATGGCTCCAACAGAGTTAGCATAATTAAAGAAGCAGATAGAAGAATTGTTAGAAAAATAGTTCATCAGACCGAGTGTATAACCTTACGGAGCACCAGTGCTGCTAGTGAAGAAGAAGGACGGCGGTTCCCGACTATGCGTGGACTATAGGCAACTGAACAAATTAACCATTAAGAATAAATATTTGTTGCCAAGGATAGATGACTTAATGGATCAGTTGCAGGGGGCTATTATTTTCTCTAAAATAGATCTGAGATCGGGTTATCACCTAATTCTGGTCAAGTCTGATGATGTGCAGAAGACGGCCTTCAGGTCTAGATACGGGCATTATGAATATGTAGTTATGCTTTTTGGTGTGACAAACGCCCCTGCTCTGTTTATGGATTTCATGAACAAAATTTTCAGGCCTTTTCTTGACAAGTTTGTGGTGGTCTTCATTGATGATATCTTGATCTATTCTAAGACTCAAGAAGATCATATAGAACATCTGAGGACAATTCTAAGTATTTTGAGAGAAAAGAAGTCATATGCCAAACTGTCTAAATGTGATTTTTGGATGAAAGAGGTTCAATTCTTGGGGCATGTAATATCGGCGCTTGGTATTGCTGTGGACCCTTCTAAAGTAGAAGCCGTGTTACAGTGGGAACGCCCGAAATCTGTCATGGAGATAAGAAGCTTTGTGGGGTTGGCAGGTTACTACAGGAGATTTATTGAAGGATTCTCTAAAATAATAGCCCCGTTAACACAGCTAACCTGCAAGGATCAGCCATTTTCTTGGACAGACCACTGTGAGAAGAGTTTTCAAATGTTGAAGCAAAAGTTGACAAGCGCCCCAGTGCTAATAATCCAAACACTAGTAAATCCTTTGAAGTATTTTGTGATGCTTCTATTCAAGGATTGGGATGCGTGTTAATGCAAGAGAAGAAAGTAGTGGCATATGCTTCTAGGAAATTGAAGGTTCAGGAGAAAAACTATCTTACTCATGACTTAGAGTTAGCAGTAGTGGTGTGTAGGGATGTCAACGGGGCGGGTAGGGAACGGGTAGTAGCTCCCCCGTACCCTACCCACTAGATAAATATATGCCCCGTACCCGTACCCATATCCGTCGGGTATCCGTTATGCGGGTACCCGCCTATTTTTTTCATATCCGCGGGTATCCATGGGTACCCGCGGGTATTTACAAAATTATTAAAATATAAATATTTAATCATAAATTCAAATAAAATAAAATAAAATACATCATTGTCATAAATTTTAAATAAAGTTCAAATAAACTCAAGTTCATACAAGTATAAATAATTATAAAAGTAGATATAAAATGACGTTCAACACAATGAAAATTCTTTAATTAATGTTTTGATCAAAAAGTCCACTTTCTCCAATTAATTCCTAAAAAATAAACAAAATAAACAAATAATAAACCTCAATTGCCACGTGCCAAATATTCTTATTTTGATTCCATCATTTGACAACAAGCATACCATAAACGTTATTGTCTATATAGGATTTGATGTATATGCCCAATTTCAAATAAAGGAAAGAGAAGAATGTCAGGGGTGTACTTGGAAGAAGACAACGTACCAATACTATTGAAGTTTTAAGAATGAAGATAGAAGACAAGATGTGCAACTTAGAAAAAATTAGGCCAGAATATTTTTTACTAATATATATATATATATATATATAAAGGTATTTTTGTGAATTAAAATTTAGCGAGTACGGGTATCCACGGGTACGGATACTATGATACCCGTACCCGCCCCGTTAACATGCGGGTATCAAAAATATCCGTACCCACGGGTAACGGGTATCCATTTTTAATATATGTTTTCTACCCATTGCGGGTTTTATCTGCGGATATCCGCGGGTACGGATTTTTTTGACATCCCTAGTGGTGTGTGCTCTAAAGACTTGACGACACTACCTGTACGGTTCACAGTTCCAAGTCTTCAGTGACCACAAGAGTTTAAAGTATCTATTTGATCAGAAAGAGTTGAATATGCGACAACGACGATGGATGGAATTCTTAAAAGACTATGACTTTGAATTACTTTATCATCCAGGAAAAGCCAATGTGGTGGTTGATGCTTTAAGCAGGAAAAGAATGCATGCTTCTGCTATGATGATAAAGGAGGGTGAGTTGGTGGAGAAATTTAGAGACATGCAGTTACATGTGTCATTGGGGAAAGAAGTCATTAAATGTAGTCACTTGACTATAACTAGTGATTTTCTTGAGTTAGTAAAAGAAAAGAAGCTGTCAGATTCTAAAATACAAAAAATAGTGAATTTGCTCGAGTCTGAAAAAGCTAAAGACTTTGTGATGGGAGTAGATGAGGTACTGAGATTTAAAAATCGAGTTTGCATACCATAAAACCCAGAGTTGAAGCATATCATTCTTGAATAAGGGCACAAGAGCCACCTTAGCATGCACCCCCGGCATGACTAAGATGTACCATGACTTAAAAGAGTCCTTTTGGTGGTCAGGAATGAAGCATGATGTAGCTCAATTCATATCTTCCTGTTTGACTTGTCAGAAAGCAAAGGTGGAACACCAAAAACCGGAAGGGATGTTGCATCAGTTGGAAATACCAGTTTGGAAGTGGGACAACATTGCTATAGATTTTGTCACCCACCTGCCACGATCCATTCGGAATCACGATGCTATTTGGGTGATAGTAGATCGGCTGACTAAAAGTGCCCACTTTGCAAAATGCCTTGGGTAGTAGACTAACCACGAGTTCTGCTTACCACCCTCAGACTGATGAGCAATCTGAGAGGACAATACAATCACTAGAGGATCTACTAAGGACTTGCGTGCTAGACCATATGGGAGGATGGGATGAAGTATTGCCTCTAGTAGAATTTACATACAACAATAGCTACCATGCAAGTATCGGTATGGCGCCTTATGAGGCTCTCGATGGTAGGAGATGCAGAACTCCGTTATGCTGGTATCAGGAAGGTGAGGCAGTGTTGTTGGGACCGGAATTGTTGAAGCAAACCTCAGAAAAAGTATCCAAAATAAGAGACAGGATGAAAGCCTCCTTGAGCAGACAAAAGTCGTATGCGGATCGAAGAAGAAGACCTTTAGAGTTTTCAACAGGGGACCATGTTTTCTTGAGAGTAACTCCAACCACTAGTGTGGGAAGGGCTATTCGTTCAAGAAAACTCTCTCCTAAGTTTATTGGCCCATATCAAGTACTAAAGAGAATTGGACCAGTGGCGTATGAGATCGCCTTACCCCCTCAACTAGCTAATCTTCATTCTGTATTCCATGTTTCTCAACTGAGAAAGTACGTGCTTGATGCATCACATGTGTTGGAAATGGAAGATTTGCCAATCAGAGAAGATCTCACCGTGGATGTGCAACTTGTTGCAATAGAGGGTCACCAGAGGAAACAACTTAAGGGGAGAACCATCAGTTTAGTCAAGGTTGTGTGGAATAGGAGAACAGGTGACTCTATTTGGGAATTAGAAGAGGATATGAGACAATCTTATCCACATTTGTTCTCTGGTAAGATATATTATAGTTAGACACACATCTTAAATTAATTTACTACGAGATTGTATTTCAATTACTTTTTTTTATTTATTTTGTTGTTAATGTATATCTTTATATATAATTATATATTATTATAGTTGACATTAGCCTTAGTGTTAGCATTAATATTAATATTTATAGCATAAATATTATTGTTATTATTGGTATCATTATTATTTTTATTATTATTACTATTCATAATGGTGTTATTATTATAAAGTGTGCTTTTTTTAATTATAGAAAACGTTGTTATATTAAATACTTTTGCTAAATAGAGTTTTAATCTTTTAAAATTTTTATAATTTATATTAACATTATTATTAGTATTTTTAATGGTTAAATAAATATAATAACAATTATATTATTATTCTAAAAAAATTTAAAATAAAAGCAAAAAAAAAAATGGATCATAGGCTATTATAATTATTTCGTAAAATCAATTAACTATATTATATTATGATATCAATTCTATTTATTATATTTAAAATTGAAATTATTATTTCATCACTTAGATTTACTAATTAATTTAATAACATCATTTACAACAATGTAACTTAATTTTCATAATATTTCATTACATAATACTTTTACTATTTTTTTATTTTAATATACAAAATAAAATAAATACGCTCCGGGCTTACGCACATGTCAGTATACTAGTTATATTTAAAACCTTTAACTTTTAAGGGTCTCATATTATAAATGCTAACAATGAAGAAAGTTATATTTTGTAATTTTTTTTACATATTGTTTAGATTTTATTTTCTTAATACTTTGGCAGATATTTTCTATTATAACTAATTTTAATATTTTTTTTCTTACTATTATAATTGATTTTGTTTTCAATTTTATATTATTATTTAAAAAATTTTAATTTGGTCTCATTTTTTTTAAATAAATTAATGTTATTATTTTTATCAAATTAATGATAAAATAATAATAATAAATAATTTAACATAAACAATTAACAACACATCATTAATCAAAATTAAATTATTAATAGAATGGACATACTATATGAACAACAAAACTCACATATCACATAAATAACATCATCACGCTAATCTAAACAAAAGAAATTACATTCACATGTTTTAGAAAGATTAAATTATGTCTTTGGTCTTTATTTTTATTGAAAAATCTCAACTAGGTCTCTTTCTTTTTATGTGTATCAAGTTGGTTCCTATATTGAAAAATTTAATACAATGAGGTACTTTGTAACAGCAAGTTAAAGAAATGTCACGTATTAGTTCATGATTTTTTCTATTTATTTTTTTTATTTTAATTTTTTTAGATTTTTTTAAATAAATATTTGTCACATGTCAAGTTCATGTCGTGCCACATGGTAGTAATAGTGTGATGTGATAGTAGTAGTGCCCCGTGTCACTATCACTCAAAGTATCATTACCTTAGTCTCAATTTCGTTCATGGTTATTTTGCTTAAATCCAGTCCTTTTTTTTTAAATTAAACAATTTTGTCCGAAAACAATTTTAAATAAACTTTAATGTAAAATATACATTTAAATAAACTTAATCTTGTTAAAACTATTTAATAAAAGGTATAATTACTCGTATAGTACCCAGTTTGAGGCTAGTGTGTCATATAAGTACCCGGTTTAAAAAAAAGTGTCAATTGCATCCCAACTTTTGAAAAAGTGCTTCAATTAGGTCCCTTTCAAACGAAATTAACTAACGCCGTTAACAACATGTCACGTGTCAGTTCCCTGTGTGTGACACGTGGCATTGTTAGTGCCACGTGGCATTGCAATGCCACATGTCAATGTCATTATCAGATGTCATTGTGTTGATTTCGATTTAGTCTCCGTATATGTCTTTTTGTTTCAATTTAGTACCTAATTATATGTATCTGATTCAATTTTGTCCCAATTTTTTTTAATAATTAAAATATTTTTGTAATCCATTTTTTATAAGATTAAAAATAATTAAGTATAAATATTTTACAAAATTCAGTACTAATATTTATATTGTTTCTCTCAATTTTGGACCAAATTTATTATTTGTATAAATGTTATACTAATATTTTGTATTTAAAATGACTTTTTAACATATTACTTTATTAATTACTTTTTTATTAAGTACTCATGTTTTGTTAAATTTTATTTTTTTTCCAAAATAGAACAATATTGTCTCTTACTAATTTTAAACCAAAATTTCTATTTTCTATTTGTATGAATGTTACACTAATTTCTTTTTTATTAAAAATGACTTTTACCACTAAATTTTAATATAAATATCAAATACTTAAATTTTGTAAAAATTTTATACTTAATTACTTTTAATTTTATAAAAAATGGATTTTAATTATTAAAAAAAATTAGGTCAAGATTGAATCAGATATACATAAGTAGGTACTAAATTGAAACAAAAAAACATATATGGACACTAAATCAAATCAACACAATAACATCTAATAGTGATACAGACACGTGGCATTGCAATGCCACGTGTCACAAACATGAACTTGACACGTGGCAATTTTTTATTATTTTTTTCAAAAAATTAAAAAGAAATCAAAAAAACCACAAACTGACACGTGACACGTCGTTAACGGCGTTAGTCAACTTCGTCTTAAAGGTCTGAAAGGGACCTAATTGAAACACTTTTTCAAAAGTTGGGATACAATTGACACTTTTTTTTAAACCGAATACCTATTTGACACATTAGCCCCAAACTGGGTACTATACAAGTAATTATACCTTAATAAAAATATTTGTAATTCATTTATAGAAAATTAAATTTAGTTTCAATTTGGAGGGGGACAAAATTGTTTAAATTAAAAAAAATGGGATGGCATTTAGACAAAATAAAAATACAAGAACGAGACTAAGACAATGACACCTTGCATAACAATGACATGTGGTACTAATATTGTCATGTGACATGACGTCAACTTGATACGTGACAAATTTTTATTTAAAAAATTTAAAAAATTAAGAAAAAAATATGGATTAACACGTAGTACCGCTTTAATATTGTAAGTACAATACTAACAAAAAATACCTTATTACATGATATTTCTCAAAATAGGAACCAAATTAAAATCCATAAATAAAAGTAGACCAAATTAAGATTTCTCAACAAAATACTAATAAGAAAAAAAATTAATTAAATGAAATTAAAAAATCATAGTAACGCAGAAAAAAAGTTATTAAAACCAATTGTTATATTACCGAAATTTGTAGCATATTAAATTTTTTATTATTATTATTATGGTACACATAATGCCCTAGTGGCATATTATAAAATTGAATAATATAATTTTAAAGTATTAAATATTCCATACAAAAAAAATATAAATGATTTTACAACGCTATGAGCCTCCAATGGAGTTATAATTTTAGTGTGTAGGACATCATATTTAATTTTTATGATTTCTTCTTTCATATATTAAGTGTTTTTATTTTTAGCAAAGTAGAACTAAAATAATTTGCAATATTTGTAGTTGTCAAAATAGCATCTCTCTTGGGAGAGTGAGTGGCAAACAAGACAAATATTTAATTTTTAATCTATAAAAAGAGAGACAAAAATGTTAGAGAAGATAAGGAAGTGAATATCTGAATGTCACTATTGAGACTTTATATTCACATTTAATTAGCCATGAGGCCATGGATGATCACAACTGGGTTTGAATGGGGACAGAACTTTGTGTCACTGTTCCAACACCAATCCTTCGAAAGCCCCACCTCTCCCTTATCAACCAAGAAGCTCTTCCATGTTAAGCTTTTCAATAGGTGAATAAATAAAAATTTTATGAAGTCGATTTTGGAAGATTCACTTATATTTATAATCTCTTTTTTAAGATGATATTTTAAGTTTATATTTAATTAGTTTGTTTTCTTTCTTTTTTTTTTTCTCTGTTTCTAGTTTAGATTTTTTTTTTCTATAAAATATATCAATTTCTTACATTTTGAGTTGTGAGTTTTTTTTTTTTTAGAATTTATTTTATATCTCGGTGTGAGTTTTAGTTTGATTTCATGCTTTTTTTAGTTTCATGGGATAATAGATAATAAATGAACTTTTGAAATAATCTAACAGCAATATTAAA
>Ga0214545_1006597_pt1 | contig 20086 bp, 5 predicted proteins | sample CNSS4metaG_FD_160064 | JGI IMG/M metagenome (GOLD analysis project Ga0214545, IMG submission 160064) | Root nodule microbial communities from cowpea collected in UCLA plant growth center, Los Angeles, California, USA - CNSS4 | ecosystem: Host-associated > Plants > Roots > Nodule | place: USA...
ATATATATATATATATATATATATATATATATATATATATATATATATATATATATATATATATATATATATATATATGATTAATAATTAAGTTATAAAATGTTAAATTTTTCATTTAATTTTAGTATTTATATTCGTATAAGTTACATTCAATTGAATTGATCTTATTTTATTTATTTTAATGTTTATTTAAATTAATTTTAATATAATATATTTTTAATATTTATTTAAGTTTTTTGCTAAACTGACATTAGTATAACACATTTTTAATTTTATTATGTAATTTGTATTCATTTTATTTATATGTTGTTAATTTAAGTATGTCCATGACAGAATATGAATGATGGTGAATCATTATTGAAATATGGCAAAAATTTTGTGATTCATATGCAGGGGTGGACGAATACAGGGACGGGAAAAACAGTGATCATCCAAAAGTTTTAGAATTCACTGAATAAAATAATGAGATTTAAGTATGGAGAATTTATAATTTATTTTATAATCCATTTTTATTTAATTTTAATAAATATTATTAATTAAAATTAAAATAATAAATGTAATAAAAAATAATGTGTAGAGTGCAAAATTTATATAACTTTTTTTGATTAATTATTGATTTATTCCTCTAATTTGTTGGTTTGGTTGATTTTGATCTTCTTATTGTTTTTGGGTTCAATTTAGACTTTCAAGTTTTTTGAAAAGTTCAATTTGATTATTTTCGTCAAGTTGACTTTAAAGTCGTGTTTGGACATGTTACGTGTTAATTCGTAGAATTTTCATTTTTTTTTTAATTTAAAAAAAAAAATTACCAATCATGTGTTAGGCTAGGTGTGTCATGTGACAATGTCACGTGTTATTGTTATCGCCACATGGTATTATTTATTCTCAATTTAATCTCTTTATTTAAAATTTTAATTAAATTTAGTCTCACTATTTTTAAAACGGTCGAATTTAATTCCCTCTAATTTAAATTTGTGACAAAATAGTAGTTAAACTTAATTACAACTTATGTATACATGTCAAATACATTTTTAGAATCTTTACATAAAAGCACTCCACATAAATATTTAAATTATTTTATTTTTGACAAGTCTAAAAAAAGTTGAAGTATAAAAAATTACAAGTGAAAAAATGAGAAAAAAAAGAATATTTAAGTGGAGTGATTTGATGTATAAATTATAAAAAATTATTTTAACATGAATATATAAGTTGTAATTAAGCTTAATTACTAATTTGATCTCAAATTAGAGAGGACAAAATTTGATCGTTTTAAAAGAAATAAAAGGACTAAATTGAATCAAATTTGTATATAGAAGGATTAAATTGAAAAGAATCATTGTCATGTGACAATAATACTAACATGTGTCACTGCACTGTCATGTCAGAGTGTTTATACTACGTGGCACGATCATGATCTGACACATTGTAGTTTATGTATTTTTGTTCAAAATTAAAAAAAAAATTCACAAATTGACATGTAACATGTACGGGCACATTAACTTCAACTTAACAGAAATAACCAAATCGAATCTTTTTAGAAAATTAAAAGACTAAAATGAATTCAAAAATAATAAGAAAATCAAAATGAACCAAATCAACAAATTAGAGGACTAAATCACTAATTAAGCCTATTTTTTTATATTCTTTTTACTGGTTTAGTTCATCCGATTTTCAATGATAAAATAAAAATTCAGTTTTTATTCCCATGTAAGACATGTTATATATATTTTTAGTAGGAAAAACAATTGGAAGTAAAACCTAAACTTGTTGAAATATTGATTTTATAGTATAGTATAGCTTATACACGAGGTATTTTTTTTTTTTTCATATAAAACATTTGTTTTGTATTTTTTTTATATTTGAAATATTAGCGTAGGGAAACGATCCTTTACATGTACTATATTAAATTATATATTATATACATGGACAGATTCAAAAATTTAAGAAAGGGTCGAAAGGAAATAAAATTTAAATCACAATAAATAAATTCATAATATCTTTTAGTTAAGTTGTGCATGTTGGTTTACAACTTATTGACAAAAGATTTATATTTGGCTTGTCAGGGAGTAAATGGTTGATCTTAACAATGTTCCTAAACAGGCTTGGATCAGGTTGAAACAATAATATAAAAGTTTCTTTCACTTATATATCAAAAATTAACATTATTTATATACAATGTTGGACTTCCAAATATAATATATAAATTAGATGAAAATTTGATCTTATAATACGTGAAAGATGAAGTTAAAATAAAAAAAATGGCACTGTTTGATGTTGGCTTGGACATTACGTTTCACTCTAGAAACACTGAAAATCAATTTCTAAACTCAATTCATGCTAATAAATTGTATGGAAACATCCAAAATCAATTTCTAAAATCAATCGTAGATAAAAAATTCACATAAAAGATAAACAACCCTTTCTAATTTCTCCATCAATCAAAATTGATTTTCTTACCTCATATAAAATCAATTTTCTGAGCGTGTTTCCAAACACACCCTACATATTAATTGATTCAGGCTTATGGTGCAGAAGGGCAACATGTATACACCTTTTGATGGAGCTATTTGGTAGATTGGGGCATGACCTATCGTATTCTCCATCCTACATTTTCGTGTCTACACCTATTTCTCACCACACACTTCTTCCACACGTGTCAGACCCCAAGATTCTCTTCCCACGCCTACTTTTCTATACTTAGCCCCCTATGCCCATTCTTTAATATATCTTCATCTATTTAAGCAATTGCTTCATCTTTAATATTATTTTCTCATTTCGCAACAGATAGCAAGGATGCAAAACAGACCATTTAACACTTTGTAACATCACAGTGAAAATGTAACATTTTTTTTGTTTGTTAGAGCCTCAAACAAAATGATGAAGAAGTTCTGTTCATTAATTATTCTCTGCAACAAAGAAAAAGGCTGAAAAAAAGGTTCAGACCTTGGCATTTTGCTCAATTATTTGTTTGGTAATGCAGAAAAAAATCAGCAGTAATAATTGAGAAACTTCTCTTGTTGAACTGAAAACGATTACGGAATTCAAGCTCAGTTTCCTTTTCATGGAGTTGCTTTCTTGTCTTTGTTTTCTTCAGCAGCAGTATCCTCTCATAATCTTCCCAATCAAATACCGCAGCTTTTCTAATACATTACATTTTTTCATATATTTCGAAATCTCACATCTTGGTCGCTCAAATTATTCATACGTATTTACCTCGTGCCAAATGTTTCTTTTTCATTTTACTTTTACAGTTTGAGCTTTTTCTTTTTCTTATATTAGTTCTGCTTTTTTTTCTTGTAAAAAAACTAATTTTATTTGTAGTTATGCGATTATTATTGAATCAACAAGTTTTCATACAACATAAAATTAAACACGATATCTTTATTTGAAAATCTTCTGCATAATGTATGAATATATATATTATCATATATTGTCTGACAAAATCTAACTTTATAGTGTCAGAATTACTCACTTCAAGAGATCCTAATCCTCATGGCTTTAACCTCTACCTCTACCTTCTTTCAACACTTTTAAAATGTTATTGAGTTGAACATCACTGTCAATATTCCTATCAGATTAAGCAACAGAAGTTATTATAGCTTGTATTGTACATTTTGTTCATAAGCTTAAAATATCCATTGCCACACTTCAATGTTTTTCTACCACCCTAGGCCAAGGTAATGCTACACCTATAAATGATTTGTCCTATTATCAGCTCCATCATTAGGATTAATCAATAACACCTTTAAAAAAGAGCGGATCGGTTTAACTGCTCAATTGTCCTCTCTTAAATTTTAGGTTTAATTAATCGAATGGTACCCACTCTCCACTTTTGTTGAGATGTATCAGTTTAGTACCCATTTTTAAAGATATGTCAATCTAATCCCAACTTTTAAAAAAATGTCTTTTTAATCAGGTCCCTTTCAGACAAAAATTACTAAAGTCGTTAACTTAATTCATGACTTTTATCACTAAATTTTGATATAAATATCAATACTTGATTTTGTAAGTCATTTTAAATATCAATATGGTTAACAATGTTAATAATTTTTTTCTGAAAATGATCTAATTGATGCATCTTTTCAAAAGTTGAAACTTAATTAACATCTTTTAAGAGCGGATATCAAATTGACACATATAAATAAAGTTGAGTACCATTCGACTAATTAAACCTAAATTCTATTATGTCCAAATTCTAGGAGAAAAAAAATATACAATAATCGATTTTACCAAAACAGAAATGAAATAATCAAATCAATTAAATCAATTAGAAGCATTAGTTGAAAAATAAAAGCAGTAGAAATTTAACTCAAGGAAAAAAAATATCTCAAAAACGTTTTCATGATCCAATTCATGTGCACAGTTTCCAAATAATTGCATAGAATATTGTGGCAGCTTGTGTTACTCGAAGGGATGGAAATCCACTTAAAGATTCGCAATTTTGAAACCCAATTAAAAATATTGCGATCCCACGTGATAAAAGGTAAAATAAGTGACTCTAGACATTTATTTATTTCTAAGTTTTTCCTTTAGAGTATAGAGATGAGCACAACATGCATATCAAATTACTTTGTTTTTCTCAAGGAATCTTTATAGAATGTCGTATATTGCTGTGAGTGGATCTTTCCATGTTCTATTCGTACTTTTTATACAAACTTTGCATGTAATTTTCAAAAGAAAATCAGTGTAGTATATTGCTAGGAAAATATTGATGAATATCAATTCTAAGTAGTTGAAGGACGTTTCATTTGGACTTGTATGAGAGGAATCAACGAATCAATCAATCATGTATGCATTTATTACCAAAAGATACAAACTTTTCAGTGGAGAAAACCAGAGGTGGGTCGTTCGTTGTTGAAACATGATCCAAACCGAGTTAGAAGCATTCTACCACATTGAGAAACCAAACCAGAGAAAAAACATCGCTGACACTACGAAATTAAAAAGGTTTAAATACTTTTTTTTTTCTCTCTTTCTATGGATTACAGACATTCTATCTGGTCCCTTGTTTTAAAGAAATTGTTATATAATCTTTGTCTTTGTTTAATTACTTAGAGGCACTATATTAGTTTTTAACTCGTTTATTTTATTCCTGAAGTTCCATTTTTGTTCATTGGATTTTTTTTAACGTTGTATCAAGTTTCTACATTCATTTTATCTCTCTATATAACTAATGCATTCTTTTTCATTTAATTATTTTGAGTATCAGGGGTTTTATTTTACTGTACCATTTTTGAAGTAAAAAAGTAATAATAAAAACACGGAAAACGGGCAAAGATGCTGCTATATAAAAATAGTGACCAATTTATTAGTAAATTACTTTCTAAAACAAAAGAACGAAATAAGAAAATTCTTGATATTTATTTAGATTGATCTGATACAAATTTTGTTTAATACTTTTTTTAAAGTGATTGGAGTATAAACTAATTCTGTAATGAAATATAAATTAAAAAAATTGCAATCATATCATACAAATTTTCCATGATATTTATTAGTATGTAGAAAGTAGGGTTTAGGACTAGCAATGTACTAGCTTACCAAAAACTAAATCAAATCCAGTTGTAGTTTTCATCATGCTTCGTGAAAATTCTAGCATAATTTGACATAATAACTTTGATAATCGGTTCATGATTATGTTTTTTTCTTTTTCCTTTTTAGATACAGTTATTCTAGTAATCTTCAGTTATATAACCATTATATCAGTTTAGGCATAATTCTAAACTAACATTCACAAGTTTTCTATAGTTATTTTGACTTAACTACGATAAAATGACGGTTACATTAATCATAGGAGTACTTAGTTCTCCGTGGTTAAAACTATTAATCAAATCTTTAAACATAAAAAATTTGTCATTGAACCCTTCAGACATTTAATCTATGTAATTAAGTTGGCAAAAATAATTTATGGTGGACGGCAACTCCAAAGAATAGGAAATTGTAGAATTTTCAAAAATACATATCCTTTTAATTTCTTGAAATAAGACCTTTGGTTTTGTCTCTAAAAACATGAACATTTTAAGAAATGTGATCTGTTAATTCACGTGGTACTCTATGCAAACACCTAAATTAACAGAATAATGAAAAAGGGATCATAAAGAGAGAAAAAAAGAAAGAAAATAAAAATAAGAAAAGGGAAGAATGAAAAGAAGAAATGAAAAAAAAAAGGAAAGGAGGAAGGAAGAAGAAGAAAAAGAAGACGCTTACCATAAAGAATTAAGTTTTTATATTGAATCTTATAATCTGTTATATAAAAGAAAACGTAAAAGTTGAGATATCACTTAACCTTACCGTAACAAACAAAAAATTTGGATACAATTAGGTCCAAACAGTTTTCATGTTTGTAGGAACTAAATAGTTAAACTTTGAAAGACGTAACAGTATTCATCCACTTAAAGAAAGTTAATTACAATAGTTTTACCAATTCAAAATTTGTAGGAGCAAGCGTTGTCAGTTTAAAAACCTAATTCAAAATTTCTAAACAATTCAAGCACCTAGTGGATTTAATAGGACCTAGAATCATTTATCGTTTGTCTTGTACTATTTTTCTGCAGAATCTTTGAAAAAAAATAGCTCACTTGATACTGCTGCAGAAGTGCATGACAGTGCCAAAAAAATTAAAACAAGTTTAAAATTATTTCACTTCAATTTGATATGATGTTATTCATTTTAGAATGACAGCATAGAAGAGTCAACATTGTCTCCTATTGTTGTAATAAACAACAATCATAAAAAAAGGTTCAGGACCAAACAATGGTATTAAAATCCCTTACATTTTCAACGCTCACAGAATCAAAAGCATTATGTACCGATCCTTGGGTGTGATGGGCTGATTCAATGATAAAATAAAACAGAGGGACTGGTTATTACGCAGAGGAAAGTCAAAACTATTACCATTAGAAGCATGAATAAATGTTAATGAGATGTACGTAATAAAAGAGAAAGAAGAAGAAAGGAGGAAAAAGAAGAGGGACAGACCGTACTGAAGCACATTAAGGCTAAACCTGCCTATAACACAAACCCAAAAACTAAAAAACAAGGTGAAGAGATAGATAGATAGGCATGAAAAGAAAAAACACTAAGCCTAAACCACTGTGTGATTGATTAATCAGCTTGGAACCACATGTTACGTGGGACCAAACATATCAAAAATCGATCATTTGCATGAATCGTAAGGCAGTTAACGCTTCACAACCAGATCGTACAACACACCCTAATCACGCCCTCACAAGAGTTGGTGCTATCATATAATACACATATCATATCATTTCATAAATCTTATCACACATTATAATAATGCACTAACCCAAATAATAGTAAACAAAAATATAGCCAAATTTTCCACACACAAAAAAAAAAGAGCTTTGTTTGCATAATCTCCTACGAACATCCACTAGAACTCAGAAATCACAAATGATATTACATAAGCAAATAGATTAGAAGCTAAACAATAACGATAGTGATAATGATAATAATGATATCAATAATAATACACATTCTGCCATTGTATTTGTATTGCTAATTGCAAATTCAACATTCCCAGCAGCCAAATCATAGGCATATATGACGCACTACAATCACCATGATGAAGATTATAATCAAGACCATACTAAAACAAAATAAAACTTTAATATTTTGGTTAATATAAACTTATATAAAGTATTTGTAATTGTTATTATTATTTTTTTAATCTACAAAATTTCAACCTCTATACAAAGGAGACCGTTCCTGGACCACTTTAGAAACCTTCGATTGCCGGAAAGCCTTCATCGGGCTTGGAAAGAACCACCCTCTCCCCTTCGTCCGCGGTCTTAATTCTCTGTCGCCGGAAACCGCAGTAACCGCCACTGACTTCGACCGCACCATCACCGGATTTACGCTCCCTTCACCGTCACGTTCCTCCGCCAAAATCTTCTTTGCCTCCCACTCCTGCTCCGGCGCGCCGCCTCTCGTGCTCTTCTGCGACTTGAACATTGACCAGAAGGACCTCGCCGACCTGCTTCCGTTCAACGCCGGCGAGTCCCTCGCGCTGTCGAGATCCAAACCCCGGTCGCCGCCGCCGGAGAACCGGGACCGCGACCGGAGAAACGGAATCGCCATGGAGCGCGAGCGCCGGAGTCCTGGCTCCTGGTCGATGAGGTTGTGGACGCGCCCGACGCCGCCGACGCTGCCGGCGCCGCCAGGCAATCGAGAGAAGGAGGAGGAGGAAGACGAAGACGAGGAGGAGCTAGTGGCATAGCAGGAACAAGGGCGCACGTTAGCACAATCAGGGCACAGAGTTGCGAGACGGTCGCGAAGACAGATTGGGCAAATTCCGCTTCTTCTTCGCTTGGATGGATGCTTCGGACACTTCCAAACTTCTTCTTCGTCCAGGTACAACGCCATTTTCTTTCTCTTGAAGTTTTTTTTTCTCTCTCTCTCTAGTTTTCCGCTTAATTTTCTTGTTCTATGTTTCTCTGGTGAATTTTCTTTCTATCTCTGTTTTTTTTCTCTCTCGCTTTCATTGAGGGTGAGGGGATTTAAAAGGAGTGCAGTTAACCATGGTTAGCGTTTCGAGGGGCGCGCTTTAACCAGGGTCAGTGACTGTTGGGGGAACCAAACGCCCCGTTTTGGGTAACGGTTCGGGTTTGTCGAATCGAGTTAGTGGGTTAGCGGCGTTTTTATGATTCGGTCCTTACTTGGGGATATGATTAACGGGAAAGCCATTGGCATTGATGAGTAACTTTTTTACGAAAAAAAAAGAAAAAAAAAATGGTTTGTGGTGTGTGCGTTTCAAAAACTGAAAAGGTGAATGTGATTGCTGAGAGTGGATGTGTGTTGACACCTTCTAAGTCGTAAAAAGTAATGCAGCGTTGCAGACACAACGAATGCATTTTCACATCTGAGATGGGACTACAAAGCAACCCAACAACTCAGGACTGGTCCCACCCCCAACAAGATTATTACTTAATAATGCACACTTACATTTTCACATTTTTCTTCTGTCAAATATTTTTAACTCATTTTAATACACTTACTATCTATAAATTACATAGATGAACTAGTATTTTACACTCCGCGTTTACTTTCTCAAATATAAAAAAAATCTATTTTAAATTGTATCTTATATTACCAAAATATATATTTGTTTATAATTGAACAAATTGGAAAGTAAACGAAAATTAGTTTAGATGCCTTTTTCATGAAAATTAATAATTAAACCAAAGTTGCGAGGTTCTTTACACGTGTATACACTGTTTTGATGAAAGTTGTCCTTTTGTTAATTCACAAGTGATGATGATTTGGATTATTTAAAATTTGATTGTTATGAATGCAACAAATAAGTGTCGAGGAAAGTTTGACTTAGTGCTGGTCTTCTTCCTCACTGATTTGAATCAATTTTTTTAAGAAGAACAGCTCTGAATTAAAAACAGAATTTGGTGTGTTAGATGAAAATTATTTAAAGCACAAGTTGTTTATTGTAGAATAAGAGCATTTAAAAGCATACGGAGTCCTCTAAGGTCAAAAAGATAACACGAAAATTCTGATGAGTGAAACCATCCCTATGAAATTCAATATAGTACGTCTCATCGCCAAAATGGTCAAAGCCATTGAATAACCGTGTCTCTTAATTGCTCGGTTTGAGCGTGTCAACGTGCACGTGCAAAGACAAGAAGAAACGGAGCCACGAAAGAGCAACATTTCTCGCAACAATTTTATTACTTTTGCGTTGTGTCTGTCACCAATAATTATGATTACATTGGTAAGAGAAGGAAAATTTTCAAAGGCGTAGTTGAAATATTTGGAAATTGAAACGTAATACTAGAAATAAGTGGTGTACGTGTACCTATAAATATTTATAGGTGGAGATATATGAAAAGAATTATGGTGCCCCCACATGGTGATGGATGGACATTAATTGGGAAGATGGAAGCTTTTTTGTTGTTGCTATTTTTCGACAAGGATTTTGTTTAATGTTTTGTTGGGTGGTCTTTTCAGAGGGACGGTTAGGGTAAAGGGTTTAATAGTTTACATTTGCCTGCTTTTAATAGATATTGTTACTTGGGCGTTGTGAGCATGTCCCACCCAAAGTACACCTTCTCCTGGTACTTCTGTAGGACTCCTCTGTTTAACGCTTCTACAAAACCTAAATTAACAAGGGTTAAACTTTATCTAACCACAAACCAAAACTATGTATGTATGCCTTTAGTCCCATGCACAGGTCACTCTCTACCCTACTGATGCAAAAAACACACTGACACCTCTCCACCCCTCCAAACCAATACGGGATTCTGTCGGCACGTGTTCAAAATACTTCAAATTTCAAACCCCAAATTACACTTTTATTTTCACTTATACATCACTCTCACACCACTTCAAATTATCTTTGCACATCAACAATATCTCTCTCTTTATTTTTACATCACTATTATTCATTGAGCCTGACTTTCTTGGAAGAAACCGTTTGCTTTCGTATTTTAAATAAAAGATTAAATATGTTTTTAAATTTTAAATTTTGTTTTTATTCTTGAATGTAATTTGATCCTTGAATTTCAAAAATAATATATAATCCTTATAGTATGAAGAGTTAAAGTTCTTTTACATATCAACCGACCTTTTTAGACTGAAATTTAAGATATATTTATACTGTTTGTTACGTTATAACTTAAATTCAGTTTAAAATATTATTTAACATGTAATAAAATATTATTAGATTAAAAAGACTATATTTATTTATTTTAAAAATTTGGAAATAAATATATATTAAAATTTGAAGCATGAACAAATTCTAATCTAATATATAATTTTAAAAACCACAAATATATTTAACCTATAAATAAAAAAAATTATAACTTCAAATATATGTAAAATTAAAATTATATAACTCAGAATTATAATAATATGATTATTGAAAGATAAAAAGTACTAGATTTTTAATCGATGTAAAACATTGCAGGCAATGTCATATACTGTACGCACACTTGCTACTGATTTTTTTTTTTCTAGGGTCAAAGCATTCACACGGAACCAGGATGGGCTTAGGTCACTTGGACCTGAACGTTGGTACTTGGGCTTTAGCCCGAAAGTTGGACGCTAGAATTCTTGAACAAGTGTTGATTAAAATTAGTTCCCTAAATTTGACTGTTGAGTTTTTCAAAACAAATAAAATAATTTCTAAATCTTATAATCAACCATTCATTTTCAAAGGTTTGACATTGATGAAATGGTCCGAGTAACGACATTTTTCTCTTTTTTTGGTTTAGTGGCATCCGATTGAACCATCATATCATTGAATAATTCTAAAGCTCTTAAGAATTTTATACATAGCAGTCAAAATTTCATTAAAAAGAAGTATATATATATGATTGCATTTATAAATATTATTATATAATATAGTGTTATGTTATTTTATGAATAATCGTGAGCAAAACCAAAAATTAATCTAATTAAATTTATTTTTCGTCTTTTATAGTTTCTGATATTAAATCTAATTAATCTAATGTTATTATATAATATAGTGTTATGATATTTTATGAATAATCAGATCCGTAAACACATAAGAGTCACTAGTTGTGCGATTTATCACTAATTTTTTTCTTAAAATCTGAACAGTTCAATAATCTCTAAGTACACGGTGCATGGTTTAGGAATTTATTTCTTAAAATTTATTAGCCACTGCGAAACTGGGTTTGGATATGTTAAAAACAAGAGGAAAAATAACTTTTTTCTTTTTTTAAAGTAATTAATAGTATTTAATTTTTACATTTTTTTTATAAAATTTTAAACGCATATTTAGTTTTTCAGTTTTTTCAAAACAATATTTTTGGTCGTTGTGATTAGATAGTATATTTATGTTAGATAAAAATAATAATTGGTTTTAGAAAACTGACAAATGTGTCATGAAAATGTATACAATGATTAAAGATACATATAAAACATTATGGGACAAAAAAGTGGATTTAAGAAAGAAAAAAATCTGTACCCTGAAATGGGAAACTGTCCTAAGCAATTTAGTTTCATATTTTACTTCACCATCTAATTGCTCACTATAATTAAATTGCAAGATGAACATCTGAAACTCTTCAGCGTATGGACTTAGGTACTTTACATGTCATCCATTTTATTTTTTTTTCATCTCTTCTCAGGTATGAAAATAGTTGGAATGGGTTTCAGAAGAACCTTATACGTTAAACTATTAACTATTTAAGTTTTGTTTTGCCTTGTGTTTAAACTCTTCATTTATAATTAATTATTTTTCTCAGAATTATAATTAGGTCTAAATTGAGAATTTATATTTTTTATCTGATGTAAATTTGTTAATTGTATCAATTATATAAAGTTTATTTAGTTATAATAAAACCAGTAACCAATGGTGTTTTTTGGATTCAATGTGATTATCTCTTGAAAAAATATTATATTTTTTCAAATAACTCTGTTAGTGATGCTGTACAAGGTTTAAGGAGTATGTTATGTGGTTTTATGGTCACACTTAAGGGTAGGTAAGCTAAATTAACATAATATCATCCAAGTCAAATTTTGGGAAGAAAACATGATTAACATCCAAGTTCCGTATTGTTAATGAGATATTTTTTTGTAGTGAGAATTGCCTCATGGCCAATGACGAATTTTAATCAAAAAGTTTGAACCGGCCAAAATACTATACTCAAATTTTATATATTTAATCATTATTACTAATATAACAAAAATATATATAATTTAGTATTGAATTTTTTGATGTTTTTCCTTAAAAAAATTATAGTTTTATAGTTGTATTTGATATGATATTTATTTTAAATAAGTTTTTTTAATTTCATCTCTTTCCTCGAATATTCTCATATTTGAGAACATTTTATTATCATAAGTTCTAAAGAATTAATATGAAACATTCCGCCTATAATTTAAAAGAATTTATATGAAACTTTCCACTTATAAGTCTTTGAATCTTAAGAAATTATTCTCTAATTCAACAATTGAATTCTTAGTATCATTCTTGAAAAAATGTAAAGTAAATTTGTATTGTGTTTATCTTCAAAGATATATTCCCTTTTATCACTTTAAAAAAATAAATCTGTTATTTTATTTTTCATCAATATACATATTTAAAAATTAAGACTAAAAAATAATTTATCAAAATCTACTCAAAAATTAAGAGACATAATTACTAAAAAAATGATAATTTATGATACTTATATGAAAAAACATATAGTACATAACTTTTTTTTATATTCATAAAAAAAAATATACAAAAAACTCATAAGATGAACAAAAAAAAAACTAAATATCAAACTAATATTTTCCTATCAAAAGAAAGGAGGGAGTTACATTTTTTTTATCTTAGAAGAGAAAGAATGAGAACTAAGAGCGAGAGAATAAATTTATATCGAACTTTCTATTTCTTTTTTTAAACAAAAAACAAAAAGAAGAGATACAAGACTAATAAATGAATACAATACGTGAAAAACTTAAAATGAGACAGAACAAAAAAAAAATCTCAATAAATTTTATTGTAATATTTCACTACTTTGAAGGTTTAAACTTTATTTACTTTAACTTATAAACAATGTTTCTTGTTTTATGATTGTTATATATTTATAAACAAATACCAAAATTTTAGAATTTTTGTTTTTTATATCATAATGTTTTAGGAATTGTGCATTACAAAAGTGTAATAAATAAAATTAAAGGAATTTGAAACATCAATAAATAATGAATTGTGTTGGAGAGGTAAAATACACTAAGAAGAGTTTTCACTACTGTCACAATACAAAGAATTTAAAATCGCTAACCACTACCAGAACTATGTGTAAATAAAATACCAAGAGTTTCATAACTGTCGGCAAATAACAGGGGTTCCAAAATTGCCAGTAAATAACATGGGTTCCAAAACCACCGAGAAATAATAGCAGTTCCAGAATTGTCAGTAAATATTGCTTTATCAGGGAGTTAGTCAAAATCTCTGGTAATTTGTTAACACAATGGTTTTTTCAAGAAAAAAAAAAAAGGAAGCAAATTGCAGGTAACTCTCTTAGCAGGGTTTAAAACCTCCGATAATACCAAAAAGTAACCTGCGATAAAAATTATTTATCTTGTAGTGACGTATGATTGTAGCATAGCATATTACATGAATAAAAATATTTTATATTAATTTTGAATTTTATAGAAAGAAAATGATACAAAGATTATTTTGATATTATTTTCGAATTCTAATATATTTTAATTAAATATTTATTGAAAATGCAATGCACATTTTTACTTTTTTCTTTAAAAAAATTGTTTTATAATGTGTGAAAAAAATAAATGTTTTTATTTTACACTATTTTTGGGTCAGCAAGAATAAATAATTTTATTATCATTCAAAATTTTAATATCAAAATTGGTATGTAAAACATAAATGGTAACAAATTGTGTTGCTAATGTCTTTCTGAATAAATGAGAAAGAAAAGTGTAACTATTGATCATACTAATGTGAGTATATAGCTATATATGTTACTAAATAATAACAACTATGCAGCTAGAATAAGAAACATATAATTGGTCTAAAAAAATCTAATAATAAAGTGAAATGTACAATTTATTTAAAATTGAAGCTCTTACAAAAGGAATTAAAATTAGATTGAAAAATCCCTCTAAATCAAACTTTAAGATGCTTCCAAGAAATTACTAAAATTGACTCTTAAACGATCAGTGGTCAACACTGATCTTATTTATTTCGATATCAAAATACTAATATTATATTTCACATAATAAAAATAAAAAAAAAAAGAGAAAAAGAGGATGTTATATTTATCACCACTAACTTAGTTGATAGAAAGAGAAAATTTTAGGGTCTTAGATTGCACCAGCTACACATCTTGGACATTATACTAGGAATAGTCACCGTACAACATTTTCCACATTCAGAAGTTGTTAATGTCTCCTTAATCAGCCAAAAATTTGATGTTATGAAAACGAAAAGCCAAATGTTGTTTTGGTTTGAAGATGGCTTAAAATGTCCTTGATTTTGCACATAAACTTTTGTAAACAATAAATTTGTTATTCCTTGGTGGGATTTAGTTTGATCACGTGCAATATCTACTTAGTAATAATAATGAAAGGATGAAACTTCTCCTATTGTTGTCATATGGTGACAAAAAATAAGGAAAATATTCTCTCTAGACGCAAAATATTGAATGAGATACTGACCATTCATTGCTTTTAATATTTCTTAAATTTAAAAAGTAGAAGAAAAATATATATCAGGACATTTATTAGACACTTTTTATTTTTACCGATAGGAATACCACTGAAGGTTTTAATAGTTTCTTCTTGAGATTAGGCTTGAGTATAGTAAAAATAATACAGTATGTAACAGTTTTTTTTTTTTTATTAATTATTTACACTTGAGACTGAGGGTTATAATTTTTCAGAAATTATTCGGATCTCTTGAATATTTTGTAAGTGAATATAAACTATTATTGACATCATATTTGAGTTATTGTTTTAAAATAACTAAATCAAAATAATAGTTAATATAATTAATAAATCAAGAGTTAGAAGACAATCAGGATTGTAGAACCAGATTTAGATTATCAGAGAATAAACTATTATAAATAGGGTTTGAGCATAAGTAAAGATAGAGTTGTCAAAACGGATAATTCGACCCGATTCGACTCGACCCATTATGGATTAATGATTTAGTAAATCAACCTAACCCGGCTTACTTTTTATCGAACCAAAAAGATTCGAATCCGGTTCGGTCCATCACGAGTTCACTTAATTAAAAGAAAATATAATTTTTTTTCAGTCAAAACTAAATTGTAATTCTAATTAAAATCTAAATAAACTTTAATACAATCCAAATATAAACCAAAATAAAAAATATAAGTTATTTATGTGTTGGCTAAAAAAAAACAACCTAACATAACTCAAATGTAAAGTCCAACTTAATAAAAAACACTTGTGTGACCCTTTTATCTGTGGGTTGATGAACCAACGGGTTCAATCCAGACGAGTCGGGTTCTAAATGAACCAGGTAAAAAATCAACCTATATTAAAATTTGTAAAAAAATTTCTATCCAATCCACCCTGAACCCATGGTGAGCCGGGTTAACTCGCAAGTTACAACCTATTTTAACAACTCTAAGTAAACACAAGATTCACATACTTAATATTCTAGTTTGAAAATTTCCTAAAACTCTTAAGTACAACATTTTGATGTCAATGGAAGCGTCCATTTTAACGTCTTTTTAAACTCATGATAAACAAAATAGTAACCGAAATAATAATAAGTTATTATTGAAATATGATTGAGATATTATTATTATTATCATAATTTATTTTATTATTGATTAGGAGATATATTCTTAACTTATTTATTGACATAATGATGATTATGATTTTATTTATATCATAAACGATGTTTGTAATATGTATTTATATTTATACGGTTGACTTTATGAATAATGGGAATGAGTTTTCTTGTTCGAAAAACTTATTAGTTATAGAAAAAACTTGTGATTTATTTTTTTCTATTGATGTCTTTGTCGTCAATTAGAATTATTATAATATTGGGTGGATACATGTTTAATAAGTTTGTGGTGAAATAAATCAACTCGATGCGAATTACCTCTCAACAAGGTTAGCAAACTAATATTTTTAAATTTAAATTAAAATATGATGATGTCTATTCCACAATTAATATAAAATTAATGTGAAAGTGGACTCAATTCACTAAATTCTATTTTTATTGCAATCAGGAATTTATACATTTCTTTTTTAACAAATATATTTTTTGTATTTTTTGTGTATGAAGAAGGAATAACGCGTGATGAAAAAGAAAAAAAAAAGGAGAAGATGCAAGTGAAGATGAAAATGTAACTTGGACAACTGGTAATGTATATTGCAAGAATGTAAATTTGTTAGAAACTAAATTACCAACGGTAAGAGACACTCTGATAAAGAAAATATGCACATGACTAAACAAATACATCATTATATGTGTTTCAAATCATATGATTTTCTCTTCCAATATACAACAACCCGTTAGATCGATCAAATGCAGCAAAAGATCTCTGAACCTTATGAACATCAATGTCTTAAAGATAATATAAAAAAGAAAAGAAGAACACATAAGATAAAACTCTAATGTTTGTTATTCTTTGTCGTTGTGTCTTTTCCCATGCACCTAGGTGGTATTTATAGGTAGAAAAGGAAGACAAAGAAATAAATTGTAATAAAAATATAGCCGTTAGCCATACAAAACATTAACCTATAAATTAAAGGTCTATAAAAACATAAGTAACAATAAGTTTTTTTATTTTAATTATTTATTTTTTAAATTATATTAAAATATTTCTAACACTGATTTAGTCCTTTTAATCAAGATTTGTTATGTTTATTTGATGTTTTAAATGCGTCTCATGATAGTTTTTTAGCTAAAATTGAAGCAAAAATGTGTTAAACGGTGTAAATATATCAAATACTATCATGAAATGTGTTTGAAGCGTTAAATAAAGTTAACAAAATTGGGTTAAAAGGAATAAATCCATGCAGTTCTAAAGTTGGAGGAATAAATTGTGCCAACGTTTTGAATATGGACTAATTCCAATTTTGACTAAAAATTGAGGGATCAAAAACATATTTAACCCTTTAAATTATACATAGACAAATAATAGAATTGGTTCAACATGTCAAATGATACATAGTAAAATGAATTCTATAAACTAAACTTTGTTGGTATTAGGAATGTATTTGAAAATTAAATTGTAAATATTATACAAAACATTTTCACATATTAAAATAGATATACGGTAAACATAAAACTCTTATCCAAGCTAATTTAATATAAAAATTTAAATTTAATTATCAAACTTAACATTAAACAAATATTCTCGGTCAATTGAAAATCCTTCTAGATCTAAGAATAATCTGATTGAAGAATTCAACAAGTCTAACGACTAATATTTAAATATCATACTGGTTGTGTATAAAATAAATAAATAAAATCTTCAAAGTAACTTTGATTCAACGGTTTAACATCGTTAAAGGAAAAACACATCAAGTTCAATATTAGACCATTCTCTACTTTAAGTTTCCATCTCCAAAATGTTAGAATGAAATAACATAACAAGACAAAAAGAAAATGTAAATATAAACCCTAGAGTTTCATGTCAAACAAAAATATAATTATGATAACCATCACTGTTAACTTCTTATAAAACTCCTTGATAGAGAAATTTATAATTCTCACAAATAAAAAGGATAAAAGAATAATATGTCGTCTATCTTGTTCTTAAAAACCAACTTTATAGAATCTAACCTAGCGGTTCTGAAGGATTGGTGTATCACATGCTTAAACTAATCTCATTAATATCAAGTCAAATGACACACCATATCCCACAAGCACCACTAGGATAGTTGCTTATATGATATTAGGAAGTGAAATTAATCATAAGCAATTCCTATAAAGTTGATTTATAATGTAAAAGTTTCTTTCACTTATATACCAAAAACTAACATTATTTATAAGCAATGTGGGACTTCCAAATACAATATATAAATTAGATGAAAACTTGATCTTATAATACGTGAAAGATGGAGTTAAAATAAAAAATGGTTATGTTTGGCGATGGCCCCGGATACTACATATTGATTGATTCGGGCTTGTGGTGCAGAAGGGCAACATGTATACGCCTTTTGATGAAGCTATTTGGTAGATCGGGGCATTTTCGTGTCTACACCTATTTCTAACCTATCTTCATCTTATTAAGCAATTGCTTCATCTTTATTATTCGCAATCTCTCATTTTCTTTCACATTGCTATCACAGCCAAGTCCAAGGAGGTAAGACTCGAGGATCAGTTGATTCAAGATATAGAGAAAGGAGCATCCAAGGATCACAATGAGACTTCAACAGAATCTTCATCTTCAAGAAGTGGTTCAAGCGAGCTCGTGTCACTTTCTGGTTTTGCCTTTCTAGTTTTGTGTATACTTAATACACATCACACATTTTATAGCCTTCAACGAGTTGGAAATTCATCATGATAAAGATGATGTATGAGTATGAAAGTTTGTGTTTTCCATTGCAGTTTAACAATAACCAATTTCCTTATCAGATTGCAAGACTAGTGTAAGCAAATCTACCTCTGCTAGCACCAGTAGCAACAAGAGTATGTCAAAAGCTGGAAGGAAGAAGCGATACGTTGCTTCTGCATCAAATACTTGAGATCTTTAGGTGCTCCTGCAGTGAGTGAGTGCTTCTCTCCTTGGCCATGCAAGGAATCTTTCGAGGATTCAAGGACACTTTAACTCCTTTATATGTTATTGCTAGGTTCAAATGGTCCAGTATAATAGAAACAAAGTAAAAGCATCAAAAGTTCAAAATGCATATAGTTAAGCATGCAAGTCAAATTTAAAAGGATAGACACTTTTGTATAAAATGTTAACTGGTTTCAAATGTATGAACAAGGAAAAATAGAAGGAACTCCAATTAATGGTAGATATTTGCTCTAAAGTTGTCAAATTTATCTGTGTGTGGTGGAGGGCATTAAATTCAACATTTTGGTTTTTTGTTTCTGTACTATAACTGAAATCTCACTCTCCTCTGTAATAAATAAGAACAAAAAACAGATAATTCTAGTTTAATAGTGATCAAACTCATGCTAAAGTTCATCTTCAATTTCAACGTGGCATCTTAATAAGAAACATATTTCTATAATTATAAGTAGAAAAGAATCTTAATGTGGCATGGTTCAAGTGATGAAAGGGAGTGGATGTTGACCCCTCAACAAAGGTGATAACACCAAACAAATCCATGACAGACCGCTTGGATCAAATACACAAAGTGGTTAAGGTTGTGAACTATTATTCTAATGTTTTGGTTTGGTTGAATTGGTATGGCCACATTTTTCTTCTTTATTTTATTTGTAGGACTAAAATAAGTCACTACAACAGTTAAAAGAAAACCTTTAGCTTTTAATTTTGGCCCCTTTAGTAAGAGAAATTTCAATAGGAAAGAATTGATCAATAGGAAAGAAATTTCAATACAAAAGTGTCTATCCTTTTAATTTTGGCTATTGTATTGAAATTTCAAAAAAAAAAAAATATATATATATAATTTTTTTAATATATTT
>Ga0214545_1006603_pt1 | contig 20074 bp, 18 predicted proteins | sample CNSS4metaG_FD_160064 | JGI IMG/M metagenome (GOLD analysis project Ga0214545, IMG submission 160064) | Root nodule microbial communities from cowpea collected in UCLA plant growth center, Los Angeles, California, USA - CNSS4 | ecosystem: Host-associated > Plants > Roots > Nodule | place: USA...
CAACGAAGGAACTCCATTCACTGCCCGATTAGGTAATGTTGCTTCCTTCCTCATTTTTTTCTTTGCAGATTTGATTTACAAATGTGACTGCAGTGCTTTCTATTCAATTATTGTTCCTTCGTCTTTTGTATGCTAATTTTTGAACCCGATTTTATATAAGCCTAAAAATTTGATGTTTTGCTTCTCTGTGTACGAGTTAGCTCCCCCATTGGTTTGTGGTTGTGTCAAAACTGCACTGTTCAGTTATCTTTTCACTCTATAGGTTAACATTCTCTGTTTAATTTTACTTTGAAGTTTTGTGATTAATTATAGAGTTCAGGGTGGAGGAACAGAAACAAATCCCTTTTGAAAGGGTTGGTATTTTGTGTTGTGATAATTTAATTTCCTTTATAACAGGTCATTGTTGTCTTCTTCATTAAAGGAGAATTTTATTTGGTTATCTATTGGGATATTGTTCACTGAACTAATTCTGGAATAAAAATCCTTCAAATCTGATTTTGGACCTCCAATGATACATTTGGGAAAAAGCTGGCGGACTGGCCCGTCAGCCCGCGAACCCGCCAGCCCACGAGCCGGGTTCACCAACAGAACCCGTTTTTACCTTACGGGCCAGCTCGGCCTGCCCCGAAAAAAACGGGTCACCAACGGGCCGGGTCAAAACGGGCTGGGTTGGCCCGTTTTGCCACCCCTACTTGAAAGTTCTAAACTTATTAACATTTGGGTCTAATGCATTTTTCAAAAAAATGGGTCTACAATAATATGCGTTCTCTTTTTGCAACTAGAGTAAATTAAGACAATTGGATGACTAATATTCCTGGTCAACTCTTTCCACTACTAGACTTGAAATCTGCCATATTGTTAGCAAGTACCATATCTAAGCTGGAAAATCTTTTATTTCTTCCTTAACACTACTAGCATTAAGTTTATTTTTTAATTGCCTAATAATTTACACTAAGTTTACTAACATTTTTATGTTGAATAAAATATTTATATTACTTGTATCTTCTCTTACAAAAACTATGATAAGAGTGATTTTAAACCTAATCCTAAGTTTCCATAGTAAAATAAAATACCACTTTTCCTCATGAGATTAAAAGTAACAAAGAGCTTAATAATAAATTCAAGATGCAAAGTATGAGAAGTCCATAAGAGATTATAATTGATTGCGGGGAATAGAGAGCAAAAAATGAAAATGATTATGAAAAATAAATAAGAAAAGAAAAGAAACTAAATATTACAATGAAAATTAATAAATTAATTACTAAAATTTTAAGCTTTTTAAAAATGTCACAAATAAATTGTTGAAATTTAAAGTGTTAAAAATAAAATAGGTATGTTATAATTTTTTCCATAAATTAATTATTATTTTAGAAAAAATAAATTTTTTTCTTTTCTTCAGTAATATTTCTAGTCATCCTCACGAAATAGAGATACCATCAACATGAGAATGTGATGTTCATGATATTAAAATATAGGGATAAATATGTTTTTTGTCCTCAAACTTTTAATGGATTTTGTAATCAATCCCTGTGTAACTGGAGCCTATTTTAGTCTCCCAACTTTTGTAATGTTTGGTTTTAGTCCTTTATATGTGACGACGTTATCAGCTTGTTAATATGTTTAACGGTGTTTCAGAATGACCATTTATTTTTTGACACGTCATGAAACATGTGTCAATTGAAAATAATATACTTTATTTTTAATAAAAAATTAAATAAAAGAACTTAGAGTGGAGCATAACGGGAGTCTTTGATGGTGCTTTCGAAGATGGCCAAAGACGTGGAGAAAGAAAACTTGCCGCAACAGCTTTGGTGGTCATTTTGCGAAAACTCACACGAAGGTGGGCTTGTGAGAGGTGGTTTGTTTACGCGATCGGGTGTAGGTGATTTGAAAGGTGGGTAGTGTTATTGAATTGGAGATTTATGTGTTTTAGAGTTTAACATTTGGCCATGTTCTTAGGTGAGATGAAATGCCATGGTTGTCCAATAGGATTTGTTGGAGCTAGGAGAAAGAATAGTGAATCTACATTTTCATAAACATCTTCTGCATCCTCACATATGGGAAGTAAGATTTGTGGTTGTGGGTAAAAGTTGTTACTTCTCAAAGCAAGCACTGTGAAGAATAATGAGAGAAAGTTTTGGAGATGTCAGAACTCGGAAGTATGTATGCGAAATGTTTCGTTTGTGTGTGGTTTGTTTGTGTTATTTGTGTATTGTTTTTCATTGTAGATCGAAGGACGCTATAACTTTTTCCAAGGGATAGATGAAGTAGGACATGAATTTGAAGAAAAGGCAGGAACATAAGAAGAAATTGGACACAAGAGTGGATGAGTTGTTGAAAAAGAATGCAAAGCTGAAGAGAAAATTAACTATAGAAAGAAAAGTTGGACAAATTAAAATGTTTCTTTTCATTTTGTCCCGGGCATTTACATTCATGGTTTGTGCCATATTTGTGCTACAAAGAAATCGTAAGGGATAATGTGCGCCTAATCTCAGTGGAACTAAGTTGTATTTGTTGTCTGTAGCCATCCTTTCCTGATTTCCATTTGATCGTTTATGTAGAATAATCCTCCAATATGCACTGCACATTATGAATCCAATACTTTTTTTGAAGGATTTTATACTTTTTATTGAGAAGTTTTTTGTATTCAGAAAGACTCTATTGTTTGAAACTGTCAAGGGAATCCATCATACACTATTTGTGAATTAGCTAATGATGAACTGCGAATAAAACATTGAATATAGCCAATATCCTAAACGAATTTATTTGTTGTAATCATATGACTTATCCTAGTGCAAATTTTTAGTATTGGTTAAATTGTATAATACTCCTCTAATATGCAATGCACATTATAAGACCCAATACAAATTAATTTGCATCTATTTAACTGTATGAAATTTGAAGGTATTTTTTTTATGTAGTTTAAGTTTGGATTTAAAATTTCATTAAATACATATGCATTTAGTTTGGCATGTACGTGATAATCATTACTTTGGCATGTACTATGGGTTTCTTCTACATTAATGGGCATTATAGTAGACTAACATGTCTCACACCACATATGCCAAATTCTTATTAGATGATTTGATGTAAGAACAATGTGTGAAATAACTTTATGCGTTCGAGGGCAAGGCAAGTGTTGCTTCTAGCATCTATCCATTTTTGAATGAAAGGTGTATCATATGTCTGCATAATTGAAACCAAAAGAGAGAAACAAAATGAATCATTGTTCATAATTGGACAGGGAAAATATATGCATAATCTCCATTTTTGTTTCAAACTAAAAACCAATCAAAAGTATCATTGCACAGAAGAAGTTCTAGAACACTACATTTTAATTATTCCCTTTTGTGAAAACTAGTCAAAAGTTCTACACAAAATATACAATCACCACCGCCACTCAAGTTCTACACAAAAACCAATCTTACCTTAGCTGTTGACAAAAAATAAAAAGGCAATTCAACCTACCAAATTTAAAATACTTGAAGCTCGTGTTGGCTTTCCATAGCACACAAATCAATACCATATACACTTAATAAATTAATCATGCCCTTTAATAAAGTAACCTAAAGCAATGCCAACCATTAAATTAACATAAAGAGAAAGTCTTGTTTCATTCATATGGGTTATTCGCTTGTAGGATGGTTGGAACTCCCTTGAGAGCATTAAGGTTGTGTTCCTCTCACTAATTTAGGGTCAGTTGGCTTCTTACATGTATTTCCTCCTCTATTTAGTGTTGTTTTCCTTGCGACTTTTGAAGAAGCTGACAACTTCCCATTTGGCTGGGCAGAAGGCATGTTGGTCATTTGGATCTCTTGCGACTGCCACTAACAACTGCCTACCATAACTTGTTTTTAGGTGGCAGCTATCCAATCATATAAAGGGTCTACATCCATTCAAAAACCCTTTCTTGCACCCATCCAGACACATAGAAACTTCCAAAATGTGGCTACAAAGTTGGACAAGGTTGATTCAACTTGATTTTACATGTTGCGTTCTTAACAAACTTAATTTCTCTCCCATTTAAAATAGAATGCTCCATGATAGATTGTTTAAAGTCCTTCAATGAACAAAACTCCATACCTAATGTGAACTTAAATTCCTTACACATATCTTCAGCTTTGAACCTTGGAAATTTCTGCCCTCTATGACAACCATTATCACATCAATGTCCATATCAGAATCAAGCTCATCACTATTGTAATTGTCATCCATGATATGGTTATCAACACCAATGTCTATCTCAAAACAACCAGTACCAACATCTTTAGAAACTTTTTTCTTTCCTTTATTCTTCCAATTTTCCCACCTCTTTAACACATTTGCAAAATTTCTACGAGGGGTAGTATGCACTCTAAATCCATCATCATCATTTAAATCTCTCTTCTTCACTATCTTTTAGAAGTATATCTTCATTCTCACCACTACCCTAAAAACCCTATTCTTCATGTTCATTCTCACCATCTCCTTGAACACCCTCTTCTTCTTCATTCACATAACCATCCTCAACATCCCCTTTTTCATTCCCACCAGTCTCAACAACATGTTCTTCATTCATAATAGCCTCAGTACCCTAATCCTGCACATCCACATTTACTCCTTCACTAGTGGAGCCTTCAATCAATTCAACTACCTGTACAGAATTAACAACATGGTCAACATAAATGTCAACCTCCTCTTTAGTATTTTCTGCATACATAGCCAACTCCATTGCATGACTATTTAAAATCAAAGGCTTCAGTATTTTATCTGTACTTCCTATCTTCTTAATTGGCTTCCACCAAAGCTTCACTTCACCCACATATTTAAACTCTTGAACTATCCCCAAAGCTTCAAAATAAGATCACATATTTGGATCTATACCGCTCACCAAATGCTTCTCTCAACCTTCGTAACAGACCCCCCCCCCGCCCCTTAATCTTTACGAAGTTCCCCATGTGATGGAAGAGAACACTGAAACCCATGCCCTATATTTTTATACACAAATTGTTCATGGTCATGTAGAGATGTCAATTTGGCCCAACCCACAGGGCTTGGCCCTGACCCATGTGGGCTAGGGCTAAAAAAGCCCACAATGAAAAAAAGCCCCCCTCAAAGAAGCCCAAAAGGCCAAAAACTCCACAAAAGCCCTATGGGTTAGGGCCAACCCATGGGCTTTCATCTTCAACACAAAAAATATATTATTTTTTAAAATATATTATTATCTGTGGGACAGGCCCAACGAACTAGACAAGCACAACGACCCAAATAGGCCAGACGACTCGAACGGGCCAGAAGAATCAGATGGGCCCGATGACCTGGACGAGCAAATGACTAAGACGGGCCCGATGACCCAAACGGGCCCGACGACTCAAACGGGTCCGACGACCAGGACGAGCCTAACGACCCAGACGTACCTGACGACCCAGAAGGGCCTGACTACCCAGACGAGTTCGACGACCTGGACGGACCTGACGACCCGGACGGGCCCGACGACCAAAATAGGCTGACAACCTGGACAGACCACACGAGCCGAACGAACCTAACAGCCCGAACAGGCCCAACAACCCAAACAGACTCGATGACCGGGACCAGCCTGACGACCAGGACGAGCCCCATGACCTAGACGAACCCAACGACCTGGACGAACTCGATGACCCAAATGGGCCCAAACATCCAAATGGATACAACGATCTGGACAGACCCAACGACCCGAACGGGCCCGATGACCCAGACGGTCCTGACTACCTAGACGGGCCCAATGATCTGGACGGGCCCGACGAACCTGACGGGCCCAATGACCTGAATGTACCTGACTACCTGAACGGAGTAGCTGACCTGGATGAGCCCGACAACCAAGACGGGCCCGACGACCCGGACAGACCCAAAAACCAGGATGGACCGATGATTCAGACGAACCCGATGACCAAGATAGGTCATCGTATTCGTCTGGGTCGTCGGGCCTGTTTGGGTAGTCTTACCGTCTAGGTCGTCGAGCCCGTCTTAGTCGTCGGGTTTGTTTGGGTCATTGGGTCATCCGAGTCGTCTGGTTCGTTGGGACCGTTCGAGTGGTCAAGCCTGTTCAGGTCATTGAGCTAGTCTCAATCATCGGGTTCATCGGGGTCATTAGGCTTGTTTAGGTAGTTGGGCACGTCTTGGGTTTTGTGCCCATCTAGGTCGTCAGACCTGTCCAGGTCGTCGGGCCCGTCCAGGTCGTTGGGTCCGTTTGGGTTGTTGGGCCCGTCTGGGTTGTCGGTCCGTTTGGGTGATCGGGCCCATCCGAGTCGTCGGGCTTGTCTGGGTCGATGGGCCCGTTTGGGTAGTCGAGCCCGTCTGGATCATCAGGCTCGTTCTGGTCGTCGGGCCCGTCTGGGTTGTCGGTCCGTTTGGGTGATCGGGTCCATCCGAGTCGTCGGGCTTGTCCGGGTCGATGAGCTCGTTTGGGTAGTCGAGCCCGTCTGGATCATCGGGCTCGTTCTGGTCGTCGGGCCCGTCCTAGTCGTTAGGCCCGTCGAGGTCTTTGAGTCGTCTTGGTAGTCAGGCCCATCTAGGTCGTCAGACACGTCTAGGTCTTCAAACTCGTCTAGTTTGTTGGGCTGATTTGGGTCTTCGAGCCTTAGGGCCCGTCCAGGTCGGTGAGCCCGTCTGGGGCTTCGGACCTCCGGGTGATTGGACATGTTTGGCTCATCGGGCCTGTTTGTGTCTTCGAACCCGTCCGGCTCGCTTGACTTGATCTTTGACTTTGATTTGATGTACTATTGTTTGGGGGGGCCTAACCCACCTTAGCCCTAGCCCTAACCCACTAGAGAGGGGGATTTGGGGGCTAAGGCTTTTTTTTGACCCCTTCATTTGGGACCCCCCTAAAAGGGGATTTTATGAAGAGTGGGTCAAGGTTGGCCCATGGGCTAGGAGCCAAATTGACGCCTCTATAGTCATGAACAATCCTTAATGGGAACGAAACATGGAATCATATTCTAAAGCACACAAAAGATCAAGATACGATTTCAAGGGATATGATTTTGTTCACCGATAAAAACCCTACAACTTTCAATCAAAATAAAGATAGAAAGCCAAATCTTACTTGGACAGTAATCACGATTTCAAGGGATTGTAGTATTTTGACCACTATTCTTCACCAACACACTCTTTCACAACAATGGCCTTTCGTCAATACCCTTCGCTTTTGTTATTTTAATTCTAAATTCTAATTCTAATTCTATTTTTAGGGTTATTAGGTTTTTCAAATTGAGATTTTAATTAAATAAACGCAAATTATAATTCCAACACATGTGTATGACGTGTAAAAAATTAGAGTACAACATGGAACGTTGTTGTACAGGTTAACAAGCTACTAACGTTGTTACAGATAAAGGACTAAAACCAAACATTACAGAAGTTGGAGGATTATTGGCTACAATTTCACACATGGACTATTTCAAAATCCATTAAAAGTTTGAGGACAAAAAACATATTTATCCCTAAAATATATTTACAAATAATTTTTTTATTCCTTTTTTGTTAATTTTTAAATTACTTGAAGCGATTCAATGTTTTTTTTTATCAAAATTAGCATTATGATTATGCTAATTACATCAATAAAGCAAAACATCCTTATTGACAACTTTAATTTTAATGAAAAATTATTTATCCATTTCAAGAAATTTAACGAAAAGGATCAAATTGCACCATTTTTTTTAATATTGGGATCAAATTGAAACTTAAAAAAACTAGAAAACCAATTTGACACTTTTGAATAAAAACAAAGACAAAAAAGTAATTAAACCTATAGTTGTCAAAACGGGTAACCTGGCCCGACCCGGCTCGACCCATCACGGGTTGATGATTTAGTGAGCCAACCCAACCCGGCTCACTTTTTAGCGAGCCAAAAAAATTCGAACTTGGCCCGGCCCACCACGGGTTGGCAGGTTAAAAGGGTTGGCTCACGGGTTCACTTAATTAAAAAAAAATACAAAATAATTTATGTGTTGGATAAAAAAACAACCTAACATGACCCAAATATAAAGGCCAACTTAATAAAAAAAAACTTAATAAAAAAAATAAGGTTAAATTACCTTTTTAGACCCTCTATTTGTGACAAAATTTCAGTTTGGTCCTCAAGTTTTTCGTTATCTCAATTTGGTCCTCATTTTCTTAAAAATGACTCAATTTGGTCCTCACCGTTAACTTTGACCAGACAATGTTAAAGTCAATGCCACGTGTCAATTCCTGGTTTTTTTGAATTTTTTAATATTTTTGTAATATTTGTTTTAAAATTTTTAATTTTTTTTTTAAATTTTTAAAATTTTTTTTAAAATTTTTTTAAAATTTTTAATTTTTTAATTTTTGACATGTGTCACTTCACCGTTGTGCCACATGTCAAAGTGACTCAATTTCGTCCTTATATTTGTTTTTAGTTTCAATTTAGTCCCCATTTTTGTAAAAATGATATTGTTCCACCTTAGATTGAGACTGAATTTAATTTATGATGATATTCTTAATAAAATTGACATTTTTATTAAATATTTGTAGAAATATTTTTAAATAAGTTTTTTTTAGTTTTATTATTAAACAAAGTTAAACCCCAAACTTAATTTCGAAAATTAACAATTTTGTCATCATATATAAAGGCATCAAGTGTATCATATCATTATAATTTTGTAAATAAATTTTATTTACTACAATATAATAATTTAATGTAATTGCGAAGAACCTTTTTTATTACCTATATATTGAAGTTCAAAAGATGAAAGAGTTATGTTAAAATTGTTAATTTTTGAAATTAAGTTTGGGGTTTAACTTTATTTAATAATAAAAAAAACTTATTTAAAAATATTTCTACAAATATTTAATACAAATATTTAATAAAAATATCAATTTTATTAAGAATATCATCATAAGTTTTATACAAAGATTAAATTGAGTCTCAATCTAATGAGGGACAATATTGTTTTATTTTTACAAAATTTGGGACTAAATTGAAACTAAAAACAAATATAGGGACCAATCACTTTGACACGTGGCATAACAGTGAAGTGATAAGTGTCAAAAAAAATTTAAAATTTTAATTTTTTTTTAAAAAATAAATAAATAAAATTAAAATTAAAAAATATTAAAAAATTCAAAAAACAGAGAATTGATACGTCGCATTGACTTAACCACCGTCTGGTCAAAGTTAACGGTGATGACCAAATTGACTCATTTTTAAGAAGATAAAGACCAAATTGAGATAACGAAAAACTTGAGGACCAAACTAAAATTTCATGACAAATAAAGGGACCAAAATGGTAATTTAACCAAAAAATAAAAAACACTTGTGTGATCTTTTTATATGCGGGTTGGTGAGTCAACCCGGCTTACCACAGATTCAACCCGGGTGAGTCAAGTTTTAGATGAGTCGGGTAAAAAATCAACCCGTATTAAAATTTGTAAAAAAATTTCAACCTAAACCAGTCCGATCTCGTGTTCCAACCTCTAATTAAACCTAGTTGAAATGAAGTAAAATTTTATTTTAACATCATCACGTGACTAAACAAAAAAATAGTTACTCAACTAAAATATCATGTTAATAAAGAAATACAGACTACAAAATCAAGTTCTAAACCAGTTTATTTAAATTTGAAATAAGTGTTATTTGACGTAATTTTTCTTAAATAATTAAAATCTATAAATGATATAAATATACTTTGATAATATTATAATTTAAATTAAGAACACTTCTATATACATTATGTTTTAATTAATAATTATAATATAATAATTTAATAAACATATTTTGAAAAGAAAAATTGGCGGTTATATCTGAAGTTTGAATTAATTCATAAAAAAATGGGGGAAGTAACCAGAAGAAGGAAAAGGCAAAAAATTTAAAAACTGGGCAAAAGGCCGTTTTGGAGGGAAACGAACTCAAAATTAAAACGAAGACAAGGACACTCAGAAAAACTCAAAACGCACACATAGCCCATCAAAAGAAAAAGACACCAGCTGTCTTATTTTGTTTTAAATTTTTAAATTTAAACTATCCCACTTTTTCAAATTTAAAATAAAATAAATATTTTAATCTATCGTCACAACATCGAGACGCATAATTATTAACATGAATATAATATAAAAATGCAAACAAAATAGAAAAAAAAAGAAAGAAATTTGATAGTATATTGTTTCAAACCAAAAATAAAGGTGATTACAAAATCCCTTTATTTTATTTACAAAAATTCAATTTAAGCACTAATTTAAAAATTGAAGATTTGATTATAAAATTTGAAAAGATAAAAGAATAAATGTCGGATATATTAATACTGTGGTAAGGGAAAAAAAAACAGTTTATTGGACGACATGAACGATTGCTTTCCACCAGAAGGTCAAAAACATATTTGTAATAATCTATATGTCTATATACATAATTTTCAGGTAAATTATTTTATTATCTTTAGCAAAATTTAAATTTTAACATTAAAAAAAAATGAAACACGACTATATAAGACTAATAAAAAACAGAAAAAAATATTATTATTATAATTATAAAAATATTAGAGAAACGATAATTATTTTATTATAATTATAAAAAAATAATTTATTTTAATTTAAAAAATATATAATCTAAGAATTAATTAAAAAACAAATGGGACCATTAAAAATAAATTCTTTATATTCAAATATAGATATTGAAAAAAAAAATTAAGAAAACTAAGAATATGATTGCGATAATGGGTGCTTTTCTAGTAACACAACTCAATTTTTAATTTAACATATATGTGTATAATTTAATTTATTAAAATAAAATAAGAATATACTTTTCATAACTACGAAAATATTCTACTTACACAGTTTTATTTTTTTTAACAAATTTATATTGTTATATGAAAAGATGTATATATTTCTAATTTACTTTCTACTAAATATAAATAACTTTTTTTTATTCGATGAAATTTATTTATTACTACCCTATCTCTCACTGTCTAATTTCTCTCTCTAAATTAACCCTTACAAGTATCTTTTTTAAATCATTATTGAAAAATTAAAATTTTCTTTTTAGTTTTCAAAGAAAACAATAAAAGAAAAGTAAGGATATCTAAAGAAGGAATAAAGAAATGGAATAATAATAATAATTGCTTAGTTCATTGTTGAATGACGAGGGTTGGGGCCACCGATTTGAGAATATTTTAGTTTTCCCTCGTTCATTCCAGCTCTGCGACAACCTCAACCTCCACCAAACCCTTTCTGTGGAATTGCGGTTGCGAGAGGGTTGAGGGCATGTCGCAGAGCACGGCGGGTTCAGTGAGCAATGCGGTGGATTTCGACCTCCCCGACGAGATTCTCGCCGTCATCCCAACCGACCCTTACCAGCAGCTCGATCTGGCTCGCAAGATAACCTCCATGGCCATCGCTTCCCGTGTCTCTGCTCTCGAAGCCGACACCTCTCGCCTCCGCAGCAAGCTTCAAGAGAAGGACCGAATCATCCACGACCTCGAAGAACGCCTCTCCTCTCTCACTCGCGCCTGCAACCAATCGGACTCCACTCTCAACAACGCCCTCAACGATAACGTTCGCTTCTTGTTATCCCTTTTCACTTCGCATATTTTTAGTTTTTAAATTAATTACAGATTATTATGTGCATTGTTTATGGTCTTAATAATACATGTATAAACCTCTATATTTTTTTGGTTGTCAGCTCTGGTATACCGCGTTGACCGTGTCCATGAAGAAAAACAAAATGACCTTATTTTTCGAAGGGGAAATTTCGTAACTTATGGTGGGGTGTGTTTTGAGACTACTTGATCTGGTAGTTTTGAGACTCTCTCACCTAATGAATTAGTCTTTGGGGGTGTTATGAACAAAACAAGATAATCCTTTTTTTTTTTTTTTTTTTTTAAAGGGAAAATGTTCGTAAGTTATGGTGAGGTGTGTTAGAGTCACAGGTTGAGTATGTGAGCTACTGGATCACTCAAGCTTGAGCTCTCCCACCTCGTGGATTAGTTTTGTGGGCTGAGATGAAAATCTCATATTAATTACAGATATAGCTAAATTATAGTATATTAGTGGGTACAAATGTTATTGAGTTATGCTTAAAAATCTACTTTATAAAATAGTATCGCAGAGTAATTTAACGGAATTAGTTGGAACTACTGTGCCATATGCGGTTCTGTGCTTAGGTCTAACAATTTAGGGTCACATTATGGACCATCAGACTGAAAACAACTTATAATCTATGGTCTATTTTTCATATTTTCTCTCAAATGTTTGTACACGTCGTTGTGCTATGTACTCAGATGTGTTCAAATAAGCTCTTCCAGATGTAGACTTAGCAAAAGCTTGAGAAAGGAAACGTGTGTGAGTGATATTTACTGTAGAACCAGCTCTTACTATGAAAATTGGTTTTACATTAACTGGGGGTGTACTGATTAAATTTAAAGCATTAATCTTTTGTTTTTAAAAGACTGACGGGGTTAAACATGAAAGATTGTTTGTTCTAAGCGAACTGAACTAAAGGTAGTGGGTTTTTTATTTTGAGGCAAAAATTATTATTTCAGATTATATTGGTATACCTGTGTGCATAAAACTGGCTTCTTTTGTACCCTGTGAACAATGGTGACCATCTATTATGTAAAATTGGCTTCTTTTGTACCCTCAAGAGATAAGCATTGAGAAGAGTGGAGGCAGATGAAAGGAGGAATGGATGTAGTGGATGTGGGATGGTTATTGTAGATTGTTGGTGCTGGTTGGTTATCGTAAATTGTTGTGTTTAGTAGTTTGCAGTGGAAGGGAAAAATTATTTCTTTTCTAGTGTTCTAGTGTCATCCTTTAGTAATAGATGTCAGATAATATACTTTTAAGTAACTAAATATATGGTGAGAGGAAGAGAGGATGAATGATAAACTTGGCTTTGACTCTCTTGCTTAGTGCGCATTTGTGTGTTTGAATAATTTGCACAGGTTAATATGATTGTGTTGTTTAGAGTTGATGATGAGTGATTATGTCTTCTGTTTATTGGTTGTAGATAAAGCTTACGAAGGAGAGAGATCAATTGGCAGCAACGGTGAAGAAGCTAAGTCGAGACTTTGCCAAGGTGAATATTTATTTGATTTTGGTCATTTTAACTTTTTTTTTTTCTGTATGTATATCATTTCTGTCTATGCTCTTCAGAAAATTTTAACTGCTGCCATTGTTTGTGCTAGAACTATGTGCGGTTTCCTGATCCCTTCCTATGTTTTACATTTCTGTGAGATGGTGAAACGTTATTGGGGGTTTGTTTCAAGTATCAATCAAGAAAATAGTTAAGCAATATTAGCTTCTTGGTTGTGATTTTTCCTGCCTCAATATTTTGTTTCAATTGTATCATTATGTGTTACATAGTGTTAGAAAACCAGAAAAATTACACAAGTATCTGAAAGCTCAAGCGCAGAAATAAAATATGTTAAGATATATGCATACAGTGCCTGGTGCCTGTGGCTCATCTTAGGTAAGTTTTCTGTCCACCCCTAGGCTCTAGCCCACCAACAAAATGTCTCCACCTGTTATCTCCCTGCCTTTATTGACTATCAACAATCCGAATATTCCCTCAATCAATTCAATGTACCGGACATAACAAACTGCCAGCTTATCCCATATGTTTAACAAACTCACCCTTTCCCTTACTCTCTGATAGGTGCCGGTGGATGGACAAAGTAAAAAACAGAAACAATGTATTAATTTAGGAAACTTCAGTTCTGAATTAGTGAGTTCAAAGTCTTGAATTCTATTGGAGTGAGAAATTGCAGAATATAATACAAGTTCTAGACAATTCAAGAGTGCCTAGTCTCACCCACAAGTCATAAATAATTTTCCCCATACATCATCTGCCTCCTTCTATCTTCCACTCATGCTCTCTTATCTTCCCTCTGATACCCACCACATACACATTTACTTTAGCTACCTCCTACTCGACAACTGCCCTTGGCATTTATTTTAAATATTTGTCCTTTTGGTTATGATTAGGTGTGGTGCTGCTCACTGTCCTGCATTTCTTTCTTGGACCTTCTCACATAAACTTCAGTGACACAAGGCCTTTATATCTACGTTTACTCTTCCTCCTTTAAAATCCACCTTGTCCTCAAGGTGAAATTCTGGTAATTGCTCCTGGAACTCATCCAATGAATTCCCATGAATTTTCACAAGCTGGAAGGTGCTTCCATTTGACAAAAATCTATATATTCCCTTGGTCATTCAATCACGTAGTTTGTACTTCTTTTGGTTGGACTTGATGCTCCCAATATCTTATTAGGAATGGAGGAAGAGGTTAAGTTGTACCTGGTTGCTGCTACAAATATTTTCGTTAGAGACATGGAGTACGAGATGGACATCACTCCCTTCAGGCATTTCAGTTTTGTATGTTGTAGGACCTATACTTTCCATCACTTGATAAGGGCCATGGAACTTTGGCTGGATAAGGATGTACTAGCAAGTTAGTTGGTGATAGGTTTGATACAACTTACAAAAGAAGGAAAAAAGAAGGTAGTTAGTACAAGTGCAATTACATAACTATAATAGAGTATTATAAATAGTCTTATTTGGAGGTGAGAAGGGAGTTTTATTGAGAAAGGAAGTTAGGAGAGAAAGGTTTTCTCGAAAGACCTTTGGTTTGTGTGCATTGTTGTTACCTGTTCTTACTATGTTGTTAGAACAATTTGTTCATAATAAATCATACAAAAACTGTCTTGTATGTTTTTGTTATTCTGGGCACCTATCAATTGGTATTCAGAGCTTCTTTCTTGGTCCTATGGTAGCTGTGCAGGGGCATGGTGAATACAAGAACGGAATCAAGATTGGATAGGCTGGAAAAGATAGTGCAAGAAATGGTTCAAGATTATGACAAAGCAAAAAGGGAACGTCATTAGAGGTTCCAACGGCTAGAAAATTTGATTAGCAGACTTATGATGGTGGTGGAGAAGATGTCGAGTGGGCTTATGAAAACACCTATTGTACTGTCCATGCTTATGAAAATGATCCTGGTAGTTACCTAGCAATAGGGTAGATAATCTATGCGGCAACAAATACTACATATGCTCTCATAGAAGTAGGGCTTGTGCTTCAGTTCTTGAAGAAATCTTGCAAGGGCCTTCATAGACTAATTGGTGAAGTCTGTGAGTAGAAAGGGATCATTCTTATGCCAATCAAGCTTTGGTCTCAAATTGATGATTTTTTTGTCTCAACAAGAAAGGCTCCTTCTGTAGGGAGAGTTGTGGGTCTTGTTTACCATGGCTATTTTACAATTCTTCTCTTTAAGAATATCTCAAGTAACAATTACACTAACTCTTCAATAAGAGGATGCAAGCACTAAGGATGATTGCAGGATGTACAAAAGATGATGAAATTGCCCCGGTGTTTAAGACTGTCCTAACCTCTATGGCTATGCCCAGTTTAAACACTCTTTGTTTTCATTAATGTCTAGTCCCACGCTCGAGATGTATGTATCTTGGCGTGAGGGTGTGTGTTGGAAGTTCCACATCGACTAGAGATAAAGCAAATTTATAGTAAGTGGGTCCAAATCTCACCTTACAAGCAAGTTGATTTTGTAGGGTTGGGTTAGGCTTAAAGTTCACTTTTTAATATGATATCAGAGTCATGAGTGAGAGCCTTCGCTAGAGATCATAGATCAACCAAATATAACAGAAAAACATCAAACACTGAACATGGAGACTAAAACACTTTTTGAGAAAGAGGCTCAACTACTGGCTACTGTGACCTCCTCCTTGGTTGATTTGAAAATTAATCTCCATGACAGTTTTGTAGAAACGGAGTCTGACGCAATTGGCACACAATAATTTGAAATAGAAAATGCCTATTGTACTGTCCATGCTTATGAAAACAATCTTGGCAGCAACCTAGCAACAAGGTCGACAACAAATACAACAAATGCTCTCGTAGCAGAAGGGCATGTGCTTCAGTTCTTCAAGAGATCTTGGAAGGGCCTTCATAGACTCATTGATGAAGTCAGTGAGCAAAAAGGGATCATTCTTATGCCAATCAAGCTTCTGTCTCAAGTTGATGATTTTCTTGTGCCAACAAGAAAGGCTCCTTCTATATGGAGAACTACGGGTCTTGTTTACCATGGCTAATTTACAATTCTTCTCTTTAAGAATTTCTCAAGTAACAATTACACTAACTTCTTCAATAAGAGGATGCATGCACTGAGGATGATTGCAAGATGTACAAAAGATGATGAAACTTCCTGATGTTTAAGTTGGGCATGGCCACAGAGGTTACAACAATCTTAGGATCTTGCAGGGATTTGTGTCATGGCATCATAGAATGCTTTTTAGAGGAGAAAAGAGAGGAAAAGACATTGGGTTGGTTGCAAACTATATGTTGGATATAATATCATGGACAAACATGAGTGTATATATAAATGGATCTACGACTGCCTTATACTTACCAATTCTTCAGTATTCTACCATGATAGTGTTAGGTTAGAAGTTAAACCACTCTATGCTGCAATTATAAAGGTTGCAAAATGTGAGTATCTGCAATTTTTCATGTACTATGGAAGTTTAGAAGATGTAGGGAAGCTGAAAAGAGCTAAGTTCCCGCACTGCTTTTGGTAGCATGGATTCTCAAACAAAGGACAAGTTCACCTATCGCCTTACAGTTTGATTCTAGTGTTTGGGGACCAACTGAAGATAGTTGAGCAACTTGCTAATTACCATGACAACATCACCAAGAAGAGACTTGCAAGATCAATCCTAGAGTCGATCAGGTTAGCCCAAGGTGGAGTATTTAAGAGGGCCAATCAACAAAAACATACGACCACTTGCGTAGCACCGGTGGCCACAACCTCCCACAAGAACGCCTCAAACAAACCAGCATTGGTATTAGCATAGATTTATGAAAGTCAAGGCTTCTACTAACATTGTTGACAGGTCGTCTGATGTTTTCTTGGACCTTGATTCAACTCGTGTTTTCTTAGCTAGTTATGAAGTCTCTTTCATTTCTCAGTTCAATAGTGTTCTTTAGTTAGTTATAGCATATTTTGGAAACAGCTAGTCGCACAGTTATTGTTTGTAATTCATTACATTATTGTTATATAAACACACACCTCGGTATGAGGGAGGTGTGTTGGAACTCTCACATTGACTAGGGATAACTGCCCCAATCTAAGCCATTGGTCAACCTTTCTGCATTAAAACTGCCCCAATCCTGTCCTTAATGCGTCTGTCTCTATCTCGAAAGTCTTCTCAAAATGTGGAACCTTCAGCACTGTATTGTAGTAGTCTTAGCCTCCTTTAGTTGCCCTTTGAGCTTTTTTCCCCAAGCAAAGTTTATTTTCTTAAGTTGTTGGGTGAGAGGCCAACTATTTTCCTTAATTCTTCACAAACTTTTTGTGGTATCCCATTAACCAAAGAAACCCTCTTAATCCCTTTACACCTCTCTCTCGGTGTATATATATATTGTTTTGTTAGCTCAGCTGCAATGCCTTCTCTTGAAACCATCTGTCCCAAGTACTAACTTCTCTGTGCTAAAAAACACCTTTTTTTTTTTTATAGCGAACAACATATGTTCTGTCGAATATCTCTATCTCTAGCTGTGAAGTATGTCCCTTTTTCAAAAGAGAAGTGTTATTTTACAACTCATTTTGGTATAATGGGAGGTCTTTCAAACTTACCTGTTCGGATTTTTTCCTCTGTGTATATTTATTTTTCGATTAAATTACATTGTTGCTTGGAATTATGTTCAAATTACACTACCCTTCTCTCCATTCTTAAAATTACTCCTTCCCCGTGAAGCAGGTGTTATACTTTGATTCTATTTCGTACAATTGAACCTTTGAGTGTGGTAAGAAACTACAAATAAGTTTTCCACAGTCTTTTCTCTTCTCTCCACTAATTTCAATATCATGGACAACTAATTTTGAATACCATATTACTGATTTTAGGACTTAAGAAGAAGAAATGAATTGTAAGCTTTAAGGAGAGGAGTGCAACTTTCTTAACAAAAGGAAGAAAGTGTAATTAAAGTAGCTTTAAGGAGAGGAGAGTTTGTACATTTTTTTATTCACTAATAGGCTTTGTATGTCTTTTTCTTTATGTCATGATTTCTAACTCAATGATTGGTTAGGACAAATGTGTTTCCGTGTATATACAAAATTGCATTTATTTTACTCTATTGCATGCTTGTTTTTCATTGTAAGAGTACATATGTTGACTTGATTGTCAAAATGATTTTACTTTATATCTTTCCCCCTTACTTTTATGTAGATCTCACATCTTTTCTTTTTTTTCTATGTTCTAGTTGGAGACTTTTAAAAAACAATTGATGCTGTCTCTAACTGATGACCATGCACCGGTAAGACATCAGTGCACTAACCTAGCTATACTTATAATGGTTATACTTGCTTTTGTTGCTGAAAATTACCTGTTTTATTATTTTCCTAAATAAGGTTGTCTTTGCTCTTGTTACAGCATGCTGAAACCATAGATATTGGAACCTGTGATCAATCAGTTCCAAAGGCATATCCTGATAAGGGTACTCTCTATTCTCTACCTCATTGATTATTTAATTATCAATTTTGAACTTATCTCTTCCTGGTGGTGTGAAATGTCATAAAAGTGTTTGTTGGAAGTTATTTACTTGTATTTCTTTTATGTATTGCTTGCAGATGATGATGGTTATGCGGCACATCAGTCATACAATGGCCCTGCAGATGTGGGTAAAACAAATGAAGGTAGATGAATTTTCCAAAGATCATTGATTCCAAACATGATAATGTTGTTGCTCAATTGTTAGAATTAACACTATTTCTTAATATAGGTATGCTATGATTCATATGAAATTATGTATGAAAGTGAACTTTAGTAGCATTGGGAAATGAATTCTCTTCCACTTCCTTGAGTATTGACTTAAGATTAAACAGTGAAAATATATTTTGAGTGCTTAAGAGACCTTTCTCATGTTCCTCATATTTTTATATATGAAAAATAGATACAAGAGACTGATTCATCATCATAGCTATAACTAGGTGCAGGAAGGTATCCAACACTCAACCCCCTAACTTACACATTAAGATTGCCTAGGTGCAGTCATTATTTCTACATATTGTTTGGCATCCTTGGCATGCTTATTTAAAGTTCTTGTATAATGAATGTTGAGATGTAATATTTTATTTATCATGTATAGGATCCCTTCTTTAGGATTAGGGTTAGGACTGGGCCTTGACTCTTTGTATTTTGCTTATTATTTTCTTATATAAACAGTAGTAAAACAGTAACAGTGACAAGTTTTCAGTGTTTCATTTATCTGAAATCTCTTCAAGATGGTATCAAGAGCCAGAACATGAGTCTGGTTCATCTTCACTGTTTGTCACAGCGACTGTCATCGTCCGCCATCTTCCGCCACTGTTCGCTGCCGTTCGCCGTGCCGTCCGCTGTTGCTGCCGTTGATGCCGACGAGTATACTCCGGCGAAGTCAGGGTTAGGTGCGCCTCGAGGAGCGCAACCCATCCTTGCAAGTCACGTCCCCAGAAACCTCCGCACGCGCCGCCTCTCTCCGGTGACCTTCAAGCGCGTGTACACCACGCGCCGCCTTCTCGGTGCCTGAATCGCGCCGCGCCACCGTCGTTCGTCTCGCCGGAGCCTCCTGGTCTTATATCTGCTTTTGGTTCTCTGTTTCGGTGACCATATCTTGAACCTAGGGTTTCTTCTCAAAAGTTAAGTTTTTTTTATGGCTACTACGGGTGGAATGTCTCCCTCTCTATCAGCTACTCCGATTATTACCTCTGCGAAACTGAACTGGAAAAATTACTCCTTTTGGTCAGCTTCGGTGGAGTTGTGGTTTCTTGGTCAAGGATATCATGATCATCTTGGAAAAGAGGTCTCTACTATTTTAGAGGAAGAGAAACCTAAGTGGTAGAAATTGGATTTTCAGTTGTGTGCTGTTTTATGGCAATCAGTTGAGCAAGGGGTCTTAGACATTTTGAGACCTTACAAGACATGCTTCTCATTTTGGAAAAGGGCACAAGATATTTTTGCTAACGACATTCAACGCCTCTTTGATGCAACTCAAAGAGTAGCCTCACTCAAACAAATCAATCATGATATGGTTTCTCATATAGGAAAGGCTAGGGCTG